>MTLC01000001.1_pt2 | contig 329863 bp, 289 predicted proteins | sample 1982451 | NCBI WGS metagenome assembly MTLC01 (sample SAMN05710165, study PRJNA340218) | biofilm metagenome | isolation source: sample SPH anode biofilm adapted to +100 mV | place: USA | collected 2012-02-03
TGTTGAAATACCCCAGTATCACCTCATCCCCGATCTCCGGGACGAAAAACGCACCGATGCCGTCGGAGGCATAGAACTGAGCAAGCCTGGCCCAGACNNCGACCCCCGGCAGCAGGCCGGCTGCCGGGGGGGCGACGATATCCCTCTGTTCGGCGAACCAGTCGGGCGAGAGGCCGAATTCCACCTCGGTCAGCCAGTTGCCGCCGGCAATCTCATGGTTGACCGCGGTGACGAACACCGTGCCGTTGAACCGGTTGCCAACGCCGGCCAGTTCGATCAGCGAACCTGCCTTGGCCTTGGCGCTCCCCTGGAACTTCATCCGTCCGCGAATCCTGGCGAGCCCGGACTTGATCTGGCACCCCTTGGCCCACGCCGTCAGCACATCCTTGTCGGCCGGGGCCGAGGTCTGCAGGCGATAGGATGCCGGCCCCACCACCCCTGCCAGCGCCGCAGAGGCAAGGTCGCCCTGGGCGTTGAGGGTCTGGGGGGCCTGCTCCGCCTCGACCACCGCCTGGGTTTTCATGTCCCAGGAGACACCCTTCACCGAGGTGAGCTGGCTCTCGGCATCGAGATCGGCCTGGAACTCCATCAGGTCCTCGCCGTAGGTCACCTTCAGCGGCGGGGTTGCAGACGTGTCGGGCGCCTTTACCGAGACCTTCCCGTCATCCGCGATGACCAGCAGGCCATTGGCTTCGGCGCGGGAGAGGATGAAATCCCAGTCAGTGCAGTAGTACTGCACCAGTTCCTTGTGCTGTTTCGTCGTGGCGTCCAGGTCCTTTGCGAGCCCGGCATTGCCGATCAGCTTGCCGATGATGTCGCTGTCGGTGGAATCGACGAAATTGCCGTTCTTGCGGCCGATGGTCAACTTCACCGCCTGGTCCTTGCATTCGACCAGGAGCCGGGAATAGTTGTTGCCGCTTATCTTGATGCCATGTCTGACCACAACCCCCTGGAAGATGGTCTCCTCTTCGCTGCCGTATCCGGCGTTGATCTTGATTTTCGCTCCCGGCTTGAAGCTGTCGGTGTTGCTGACCGGGAAATCCTTCCCCGGCATATCGCCGTCCAGGATGACGATCCGGGCAGAGGGTATCCTGTTGACCGCCTTGACAATAGCCACCGAGATGACCGGCACTGCGCCGTCAAGCTGGGTGCCGTCACTGAAGAGAGTCAGCCGGACAACATCGTTGCCCTTGTCGCTGGGAGAAACGGCCATGGACTACCTCAACGGCGGGAAGTGAAGCCTGGTGCCGGGCTTGATGTCACGGAAATTGACGATGTTGTTGACCCGTGCCACCTCCGGGTAGTAGGAACTGTCGTTGTAGATCCGGTAACAGAGCAGCGGCAGGGTGTCGCCGGCCTTGACCTCTACGACATGGGACAGGTCCGGCGACTGCCGGTTCGCCTTGAGCTTTTCTTCCTGGCTGCTCATGAACGAGCTGAACGCCAGGGTGACTTCGGCCCGGAGCGGGTCGCCATTGGGCAGGAACAGGGTGTACTTGACATCCATGTCCGTCATCCGGCCGTTGAACTTCAGTTCGCCCCAGACGATACGGACATGGTTCGGCTCATGCTTGTCGCCGTCGTAGTTGTAGACTACCTTGCAGAGCGTTTTCAGCTCGTCGGCAACGCTGGTGATCCGCTTCACCACGCCGGTGCCGTCGATCACGAACGTAAAATTGATATTCTCCGGCTGGATGGCTTCGAACTTCTGGTTGATCCCGGTAATCCCGAAGGGGGAGTTTTGGTTGTAGCTGATCCGGTTGTCCTTGGTCATGCTTTTCGGGTTCAGCATCAGTTCGTATTTCAGGCTGTCGTCCAGCGTGATCCGGCCGTTTTTCTGCACGATGCACCGGGTGATCGACAGCATCGATTTTTGCTGATTCGCAGACAACGGTTACCTCTCCTTCTGCCGCTTGAGCAGTTCGGCCAGCATCTCCCGGCACTCCGCCAGGATCTCCGCCTTCAGCTGTGCCGTGTCGCACTCCCCGGCCGGACGTTGTTCTTCCTTCCCGATCCGCTGGGTCACCGTCGATTTGACAAGCAGTTGTTTCACTTCAATCGTCATGGTCAGAAAAACCGCTGGCTGTAGGTGTAAGCAAACTCGATGGTCTCGATGGCGATTTCGTTCTTTTTCGACTCGAAATCACCCACGTTCCACTTGACCGGATAGGCATTGTTGAATACCCAGGTCCGCACCGGTTGGGCACTGGCATTCAGGAGACTGACCTGGATCGTCTTGGTGACGATGGGTATCTGGTACTCTTCCAGCACCTTCTGGCACCATTTGACCAGCGGCGAACTGTTCTTGGCGATGCCGCGCTTCAGGACCAGGTGGTTGTTCTTGGCCTTGGTGGGGAGTTTGTACTCGAACCTGTTTTCGTTCAGCTCCGAGTAGGTCTCGGTGGAGAGCTCGGTGCCGATCCCCCGCACCTCCATGAACGAGGTGTCGCTGGCCGTGTCGCCATCGAAGAGGACACGGAAATAGAAGGCAGTTGGCTGCACCGTGGCATCGTTCATCACGCCATCCTCGAAACCGGGGCCACGGGGGACAGGGACACGCCCCCCATGGCCGTTGTGGTGCTACGCTTATTTATTGGCAATCGTGATCCCTTCATGGGCGATATCGATCGACTCGATGGCCGCCTCGTTGCCGTCGGCCTTGAGATCGGTGCCGGAGATCTTGATCGGGAATGCGTTCTTCAGGGTCCAGGTCATGGTCGGATTGCCACCCTCGTCAAGCAGGCTGATGGTGACCGCCTTCCGCTCGATGGTGTTCAGCTTGATCTGGTTGAACCAGTCCCAGAACTTGTTGTCCGACTTGAAAACCCCCTTTTTCATGGAGACGTTGCCGGACTTGATGAGACCGGGCATCTTCACCACCGAGAATTCCTTGCTGTCGCCGGCCCGGTATTCGATGGGGGTCGTCTCGATATTGAGCCCGGACACCTCGCGGAACGAGAGCTGCTGATCCCCCCACTTCACCAGAAAATAGAATTTCGGCAAAGGCCATACGGTTGTGCTTTGAGTTTTTCCATCATCTGCCATTACCCACCTCCGAAATTGATTGAACGAATATGTTGGTTCGGCCGCCGCCCGCCGCCTGCATTCGTGTCTACGTGCTCTTTCTGTAATTCCAGGCTCATTCCGTTGCAGCCGATGAACTCGCCCTCTCGGGCTCAGACAGCATCGGCTGCGGACACTCCATTTCGCCAGGAATTACGACGAAAGAGCCCTGATACGCTCATTCCGGCGACGCGCGACGGCCGGTCTGCCATCAGGCACGAATGCAGACAGCGTGCGACTGCCGGCCGGCAAATTACGACTTCTGCATCTGTTGCTGGAAGGTGATCTCGATGAACTCGGCCGGCCGCACCAGGGCCACCAGCACCGTTACCCGCATGATCCCTTCCAGGATGTCTTCCGGGGTCATGGTCTCGTTGAGGCCGACAAAGACGCCAAAGGCGTCGTCCGGGCTGGTGCCCGCCAGTCCGCCCCGTTTCCAGATGCCGGTGAGGAAGTTGGAGATCATGCTCTTGATGGTGACCCAGGTGGTGGCGACGTTCCCCTCGAACACATAGGCCTTGCTGGCGAGCTTGATCGATTCTTCCAGCATGATCATGGTGCGCCGGACGTTGAGGTACTTCCAGTCGAGGCTGTTGCCGTCCAGGGTGCGCGCCCCCCAGACCAGGGTCCCTTCGCCGATGAACGAACGGATGGCGTTGATCGACTTTCCCTGCGTGGTGACGTTCAGGTCTTCCTGCTCGTCGTGGGAGATGGTTATTGCCGGGGAGACGACCGAACTGAGGCTGACATTGGCAGGTGCGCGCCAGACCCCTTTCGAGTTGTCCACCATGGTGTAGATGCCGGCCATTGCCCCGCTGGGGGGGAGCAGGTTCAGCTTCCGTTTCATGTCCAAAACGATGGTGTTGAAGAGCGGGCTCATGGCGGCCAGGCTCTTGTTGAGCAGCGCCTTGTGACCCGGCACTTCGGCAGGCGCCAGATCCGCCCAATCGCTGGAAATGGAGGTGATGGCCTCGGCCTGCTTGATGAGCTTCCCTTTCTGGGCCTTGATTGCCGGCGGGTCGGCGGGGTCGATGATTGGCGGTGCATCCGCAATGCCCAGTTCGGTTTTCAGGATGGTCTGCAGCATCTCCTTGTTGGTGAAGTTCTCGTAGCTCAAGTCCTTGTCCTGCACGATGGCGGTATTGAGCCAGGGGTAATAGGCCGTGGCATAGTCGAGGTAATTGATGCCGAGCGCGCCGCGGAAGTTTTCGATCACGTCCCCTTCCGGGTCCTTGCGATCTTTGTAGCCGTCATAGATATCGAGAACGGCGATCCGGTTTTTCATCTTGCCGCCGCAGTGGGCCAGTGCCGCCTGCTGCACCGCGATGCAGTCGTCCTGGCTCTTGAGCAGCATGGCATCGGGAATCACGACCATGGTCGGCTCCTGCTCCTTGAGCAGCAGCTCGATGCCGCCGGAGAGCTTGTCCGGTTCGATATCCTTGGTGTAGTCGCCGATGGAGACCACGTAACAGGGTCCGCCGCCGTTCTGGAAGAAGAGCAGCATGCTGTAATAGAGGAAGAACTTCCCGGCTTCCTGGCTCAGGATGTAATCTTTCCCCCCCTGGGAAAAGGTTGCATCTTCGATCGAGGCCGCGTCTTTTTCCTTGATCTCGAACAGGGGGGTCGGGGCATACCCGAAATAGCTCTGATACTCGGCCATCGAGGTGATGCGCCACGGCTTGTTCAGGAGCGGTTTGCCCTTGTTGTCGGCTTTCTCGGTATAACCGATGAAGGCCGGAACAGCCGTTGCCACTTCCACAACCGAACTCGGGAACGCACTCTTTTCCACCACATACACACCAGGGGTTTTCATCAGGCCCATACATTCCTCCTTTTCATGATGATCAGCAGTTGATATAGATATTGGAGACTGCCGCTTCCTGACCGTGTATCAGCTCCTTGCCGAACTGATGGGGCGTGGCAACGGGCAACCGCCTGATAAGCATCTTCCCTCCATTGGCACCTTTCTCCTTGAGTTGAAAAAAGCAGTTACTGTTTTCTTTCACCGGGATCCGCTGCTGCGAAATGAATGTCAGGGCCGTGCGGCCGTCGGGCAGCGACTCCTCCCCCACGTAGTCGAATGCGTAGCCGTTATTCCGGTCAACGATGAATGCATCCCTTTTCTTCATCTCCCCCAGCAGGTAGTAGCGCCAGAACGTCTCGCGCGACTTGAACGCCACGATACATTCGCCGGACCGGTTCGGCACGGAGGCGTCGGCAAACGCGTCGAGCGCCATGGCGAGGTCTATGCTCACGACGAACGCGGGCCTGACCAACCGGTCCCGCTTATCGACAATGTCTCTGAACAGCGACGCATCGAGTTTCTCGAAATCGAGTTCCGAGACGTAGTCGCCGGAGTGCAGTCTGATGGCTCCGGTCGTGCCCGTTGCCACCCCTTTGCGGCTGTCGAAGTAGAGCAGTGCCTCTTCGTTGAAGGTGCCAGGCTCCGTGTAGTACGGGAAATCCCGATCCCTGGTAAACACCTTGAAGACGAGCGCAGACGGTTCGTCGGGATCGGCGATACGCTGGCGTAGTGTGTCGATGCCGCCCGATTCCAGAAGGATGTACACGCCGCTGTCGCTGTGTTTCGTCACCAGGCCGGCCTTGTTGATGAGATGCACGGTGCCGGGCGTCGGGTTGAACACCAGGCTGCGGCATCGCCCGTCGGCAAAGTAGGTATGAGTCACTGAAATTGAGCATAACTGCCGGAATGACGACATCGACATCTTCACCAACGGTTAGAATTTGTAGTGTGGGAGAGCTAGAAGACTTTGGATTGCGGTTTCCGCACCAATGAGACCAACCCTTTGACATCGCCCGTATCGATGGCAACCATCCTGATTTTGTACAGAACCGACGGCAGGTACTTGCCGCTCAATACACTCCAGAGATTGCTCAGGTCGTTGAAGTTCAGACTCTCGATATCGAGCACCAGCTTGTCGATGTTTCGATCCAGTTCCGGGGTGTTCTGGTGATCGAACACCGGCCGGCGCTGGAAGAAACCGATGGTGTTGGAAATGAATTTCAACGCTTCCGGGTAGGTGCTGCCGCCGAAATTTGCCGCAATCATCACATACAGATTCAGATAGACGGGGGGATAACTCGTTATCGAGCTGATCGGCCCTGCCGGGGCCGGATTCGAGCGGTATGCCTCGTTATCCTTCTGGATGTTGACGAGAAAGACGACAACCTTGTTGTTGATGCCCGGCACAATGCTGCCGTCCTGTTCCAGGATGTTGGAGACGGCGACAATATCTTCGCTCAGCTCGAAGGTGCGCTTCAGATATTGATTCAGAAGACCGGCAAGCTGGTTGATGGCGGTGTCGATCACTCCGGAAGCCTCTCGAATCGATCTGGCAAAACGTATGATGGCTCCCTGGCGCCGGGGTTGTGACAGCCGTGCCCGTCCAGGCCACCGTCGTCCGGCAGGGAGAGCAGCCAACTTCCAGGTTAGTTAGATACCGCTAATTGGTGCCAAGGACAATAGCCCGGTCAGGAATATTTTAAATACATTCAAAGAGTTACGTCGAAAGGATTGAGGCGGGTAAACTAATAGCGAAGATGTGGAATGGAAAAGAGAGAAGTGCCTGCTATACAAAGGAAAACACTAGTCGGTGATATCTAGTTACAGCGCACGGTATTCGGACGTCACAAGTTATTATATAGGAAATCGGCAATCTCCTTGTCTGCGGCAAACAACGAATCATCGACATCCATCACTATAATAATATTGAAAATTATCTCTTCATGCATCGAGTTTCACGTTATTACAATCATATAATCGTTTGTAACGGTATCAACTAAATTTATCAGATAATTCAAAATCAGAGCCTTGGCTTCTGAATCAATAACGGAATGCGCTACAAATTTAGCACCATTGATATTGCCCGCAACAAATTGATTACAGGTTCCAATGCTGCCATCTTTTCCCACGAAATGTATGATGTCGTACAGCAGATCTATGAAGTTGAAGCTTCTAGGGATTACATAAAGGTTGTAAAAAGAGTCACAGAAATGCGGGGATAAGAAAAGGGGGTTACAGCGTGTGCCGTAACCCCTAAATTTATGGTCGGGGCGAGAAGATTCGAACTTCCGACCCCCTGCTCCCGAAGCAGGTGCGCTACCAGGCTGCGCTACGCCCCGACGAACCCTTCTTATAGCCGGTTGCCGCTGATTTGTCAACAAATTCCCTGCCATTGCGGGGTATAAAATTATTGTCATCAACAGTCGTAAGTGATACACATAAATCCCTGATCAAGAGCGATAGAGCGAGGCGATATGGCGTTTTGCGATCTGCGCGATTTCCTCTCCCGGCTGGACGAGCTGGGGGAGCTGCACCGGGTGCCGGTAACGGTCGACCCCATGCACGAGATCGCCGCCATTACCTGCCGAGCCTGCCGGCTGCCGGCCGGAGGGCCTGCCCTGCTCTTTCAGCAGGCACTGAGGAGCGCGTTCCCGGTCGTCACCAATCTGTTCGGTTCGAAAAAACGCATGGCTGCGGCGCTCGGGGTGGAGCGCCTGGAGGAACTGACCTCCTGGCTGCGCGGGATACTTGACCGGGAGCCGGGCAGCAGCGCGCTTGAGCGGCTGACGGCTCTTGCTGCGAGCAATCTCTGGCAGCGGGCGACGCCGCAGCTTGTTTCCGCTGCGCCATGCCGGGAGGTGCGGGAAGATCCGCCCGACCTGTCCCGTTTTCCCGTTCTGAAGAGCTGGCCCCTGGATGGTGCTCCTGACCATGCCGGCCGCTTTATCACGCTGCCGCTGGTGATCACCGCTGATCCGGCCGGCAGGGAAACGAACTGCGGCATGTACCGGGTTGCGGTGCTCGGCCCTGATCGGCTGGCGATCCATTGGGGCGAATCGAGCGGCGCTGCTGCCCATGCCCGTGCCTGGCAGACAGGCAGGGAGCCGATGCCGGTGGCCATTGCCGTGGGGGGCGACCCGGCAGTGACCTTTGCCGCGACCCTGCCGCTGCCGAAGGGGATCGACGAGTTTCGCTTTGCCGGCCTGCTGCGGGGAGAGCCGGTGGAGCTGGCGCCTTGCCTGGCCAGCGGCCTGCAGGTCCCTGCCGGCGCGGAGCTGGTCATCGAGGGGGTTATCCACCCCGGTGAAACGGCGCGCGACGGCGCCTTTGGCAACCATACCGGGTATTATGCGGAGCCTTTGGATGCCCCGCTGGTGCGGGTGACCTCGATCAGCCGAAGGCGCGACATGCTCTTTCCGGCTACGGTGGTGGGGCCGCCTCCCATGGAGGACTGCTGGCTTGCCGCTGCGGCCGAAAGGCTCATCCTCTCCCTGCTGCAGATCGACGTGCCGCAGGTGTGCGATATGTATCAACCGCATGCCGGTATCTTTCACGGCGGAACCATTGTTGCGGTACGCAATGCCGTCGGTGGAGGAGGGGAGTTGCTGGCCCGGCTGGGCGAAACGCCATGGCTCGGGCGGTCGCGACTGCTGGTGCTTGTGGATGCGGAACAGTCGCCGGCTGACATCGCCGGCGTGTATTGGCGGATCATGAACAACGTGGCATGGGAACGGGACCTGCGGGTAGACGGAGAGCGGCTTTTCGTCGATGCCACTCGGAAGGATACCGATACCCGGACGCCGCTTCGCCCGGACGACGGCGTCGAGGCGTTGGTGGGAAAACGATGGCGGGAGTATGGCTTCGATGATGGCACTTGAAACGAACAGCGGCCTCTACGGACGGCTGAAGACCTTCCTGGAGATGATCAAATTCTCCCACACCATCTTCGCCCTGCCGTTTGCGCTGACCGGCGCGCTGCTGGCAGCCAGGGGGATCCCTTCGTGGGGACAGATATTCTGGATCGTGATGGCCATGGTTGGCGCGAGAACCGCGGCCATGGGGCTGAATCGTGTGATAGACGCGGAGATCGACGCACGGAATCCGAGGACGGCCAACAGGGCAATCCCTGCCGGGCTGCTCGGCAAGGGGACCGTCATCGCCTTTATCGTCCTTTCGGTGCTGCTGCTGCTCTATGCAGCGTCGCGTCTCAATCCGCTCTGCCTGGCTCTGGCACCGGTCGCACTCTTTTTCCTGGTGCTCTATTCATATTGCAAGCGTTTCACCTCCTTTGCCCATCTGGTACTCGGTCTCTGTCTCGGTGCGGCACCGGTGGGTGCCTGGATCGCGGTGCGCGGCACTATTGAGCTTCCGGTCATCCTGCTGGGGCTGGCGGTGCTCTTCTGGGTCGCGGGGTTCGATATCCTTTACGCCCTGCAGGACCTGGAGTTCGACCGGGCTGCCGGGCTGCATTCAATCCCGGTGAAGCTGGGGGTGAGCGGTTCCCTCTGGCTGGCACGGCTCTTTTCCCTGATCATGGTCGGGCTGCTGGTGGCCGTCCATGCGCTTCTCCCGCTGGGAGGCTTTTTCCTGGGTGGGGTGTTCGCAGCGACCCTTCTCCTCTGCTATGAGCACTGGCTATTGCGCACGGGTGACTTGTCCAGGCTCGATCTCGCCTTTTTCACCACCAACGGCTACATCAGCATCATCATCTTCCTGGCGACACTGGCCGAAGTCCTTTTGGGGAAGGGGGCAGCATGAGCGAGCGGCATATCGGCCTGGCCATTACCGGCGCCTCCGGTGCCGTTTACGGCCTCCGCATCATCGAGGAACTGGTGCGTGCGGGGTGTCGGCTCAGTATCCTCGTCAGCCGCCCCGGCTTTATTGTGCTCCGGGAGGAATGCGGGCTGGACTGGCATGGCGATGCGGCACGGGTAACCGAGGAGATGTCGCGGCATTTTTCGGTTGCAAAGGGGCAACTCAGCTATTACGCTGATGATGATTTCTATTCCCCCCTTGCCAGTGGTTCTTCAGCCCCGGATGCCATGATTGTCGCCCCCTGCTCCATGGGGAGCCTGGCGCGGATTGCCGCCGGCATCTCGGGGACGCTCCTGGAACGGGCCGCCGATGTCATGCTCAAGGAGGCCCGTCCCCTGGTCCTGGTTCCGCGCGAGACGCCGCTCTCCGTGATCCACCTGGAGAACATGCTGAAACTGGCCCGGATGGGGGTTCGCATCGTGCCGGCCATGCCCGGTTTCTATGGAGGGGCGCAGAACGTGGATGATCTGATCGATTTTGTGGCGGGCAAGGTTCTGGATGGCCTGGGCATTGCCCATCAGCTCTCGCGCCGGTGGGCCGACGCATGATCACACTGAACTCAATTGCCGGAAAGATCGGCTCCGGAGAACGGCTCACCGACCAGGAGGCACTCTTTCTCTTTGCCGAGCCCGATCTGCTGGCCGTGGGAGAGCTGGCGGCCCTGGTCAACGAGCGGAAGAACGGGAAACGGGTCTTTTTCAACGTCAACCGGCATATCAACCACACCAATATCTGCGTCAACCGCTGCAAGTTCTGCGCGTTTTCCCGGACCGACGACCAGGAAGGCGCGTACTGCTACGACCTGGAGGAGATCCGGCGCCGGGCCGAGGAGGCGCTCGCCCAGGGAGCCACGGAGATCCATATCGTGGGGGGGCTCCACCCCGAGCTCCCCTATGAATTCTACCTGGCGATGCTGCGGACGGTGCGCGACGTCTCCCCGAACCTGCACATCAAGGCGTTTACCGCGGTGGAGATAGACTACCTGGCTAAGCTCTCCAGTCAGGATGTGGCCGGGGTGCTGCAGGACCTGAAGGCTGCCGGCCTGGGATCGCTGCCGGGAGGGGGAGCCGAGATCCTGCGCAAGGAGGTGCGCGACCGGCTCTGTCCGGAGAAGATCAGCGGCGAGCGTTGGCTGGAGGTGATGGCTGCGGTGCACCGGGCCGGGCTCAAGTCGAATGCCACCATGCTCTATGGCCACATAGAAAGCCTTGCCGACAGGATCGACCACATGGCGCGCCTGCGGGAGCTGCAGGATCAGACCGGCGGGTTCCAGGTCTTCATCCCGCTTGCCTTCCAGTCCGAGAACAATCCGCTCGGCCACCTGAAGAACCCTGCCAGCGGCGGCGTGGACGACCTGAAGACCCTGGCGGTCAGCCGGCTCTACCTGGACAACTTCCAGAATATCAAGGCCTACTGGGTCATGCTCGGCGAGAAGATCGCCCAGACCGCCCTCTGTTTCGGGGTCAACGACCTGGACGGCACCGTGGTGGAGGAGAAGATCGGTCACGAGGCCGGCGCCAGCACTCCCCAGACCATGACCAGGGACGATATCGTCCGGATGATCCGCGCAGCCGGCCGGGTGCCGGTGGAGCGGGATACCCTGTACAATGAACTGAGGACCTGCTGATGCTGGCCGCGATCACGGAACATCTTGCTGCAGGTCTGCCGCTGACCCGGGCCGAAGCGCTCTGGCTGCTCACCGAGGCGGATCTTCTGCAGGTCGGCAGACTGGCCGATGCGATCCGGCGCCGGCTCCACCCGGACAGACTGGTTACTTTCGTGGTGGACCGGAATGTCAACTACACCAACATCTGTGAGTCCAAATGCTCGTTCTGCGCCTTCTACCGGGATGAAGGTTCCAGCGATGCCTTTGTCCTGGCAGAAGCGGTCATCTACGAAAAGATCGCCGAGTTGGTTGCCCAGGGGGGGACGCAGCTCCTGATGCAGGGGGGGCTCCATCCGCAGCTCGGCATCGACTGGTTCGAGCGGCTGTTTCGGGAGATCAAGCGCCGCTTCCCGACGGTGCAGAACCATTCCCTGTCGCCGGCGGAGATCACCCAGATCGCTCGCGTATCGCATCTCGGCATCCGGGAGACGCTGCAGCGGCTGAAGGAGGCCGGTCTCGATTCGGTCCCCGGCGGCGGTGCCGAGATCCTGGTGGACAGGGTCCGCCAGGAGATCTCGCCCAAGAAGATCGGCTGGGAGGGATGGGCTGCGGTGATGCGGGAGGCTGCCCTGCTCGGCATGCCGACCACGGCGACCATGATGTTCGGGAGCAGGGAGACTGCCGCGGATATCGTGGAGCATATCTTCCGGGTGCGGGAGCTGCAAGCCGGCGGGGGAAGCTTCACCGCCTTCATCCCCTGGACCTACCAGCCGGGAAACACCGAATTGGGTGGGAAGACCGCCACGGGAGTCGAGTACCTGAAGGTGCTGGCGCTCTCCCGGATCATCCTGGACAACATCCCCAACCTCCAGGCGAGTTGGGTGACCCAGGGGGCGAAGATGGCCCAGGTGGCCCTGTTTTTCGGTGCCAATGACTTGGGAGGTACCATGCTGGAGGAGAATGTGGTTGCCGCTGCCGGATGCCGGTTCAGGATGAGCATGGCGGAGATGGTGGCGCTCATCCATGGAGGAGGTTTCAGGGCTGCCCAGCGGACGACCCTGTATGACATTATCCGGGAATGTTGAGACTGACCGCATGGAGCCGCCAAGGCGCACTGGACGGGCAGCAGTATCGCCCCGTGTGTCCTTGGCGTTTGTGCGGCAACCGCTCGATACGCCCACATCGGCCGGGAAAGAATACCAATGACTTTTGAGATGATAACGACCACTGCCGCCCTGGAGAAGGCGGTGACGCGCCTGACCGGAGAACCTTTTCTGGCATGCGATCTGGAAGCGGATTCGCAGCACCACTATCGGGAGCAGGTCTGCCTTCTGCAGATCGCCTGCCCGGGGCAGACGTATGTCGTGGACCCGCTTGCCTGCCCTGACCTGTCGCTGCTCAAGCCGATCTTTGCCGATCCGGGAGTCTGCAAGGTTTTTCACGGTGCCGACTACGACGTGCGCTCGCTGCACCGGGATTTCGGCATTACCATGACCAATCTCTTCGACACCATGATCGCCTGCCAGTTTCTGGGCGAGCCTGAAGTGGGCCTGGCCGCGGTACTGAAGAAGCGGTACGGGGCCGAACTGGACAAGCGGTACCAGCAGGCCGACTGGACGAGGCGGCCCCTGTCTCCGGAGATGCTCGATTACGCCGTAAAGGATACCAGTCTGCTCATCCCGCTGTATGGGCAGCTTTCGGCAGAACTTGCAGACAAAGGGCGATTGGAGTGGGTCAGGGAGGAGTGTGCGCTGCTGACCCAGGTCCGGATGGCCGAACGCGGCGACGAGCCGCTCTTTCTCCGCTTCAAGGGGGCGGCAAAGATGAGCCCTGCTACGCTGGCCGTCCTGGAGGAGCTGCTCAGGTTCCGCGATGTCGAGGCGCAGCGCCGCGACGTGCCGCTGTTCAAGGTTCTCGGAGCTGAGACGCTGAGAGAACTGGCGGAACGCAAGCCGGCCAGTGCGGTTGAACTGCAGGGGATAAGCGGCCTTTCGTCGCGGCTGGTGGAACGGTACGGGCAGGGATTGCTGGCAGCGGTTGCACGGGGGGTCGCGGTGAATTCCTCTCGCCTTCCCGGCTATCCCCATATGGCGCGGATTAGGCGCACCAAGACCCAGGAAACGCAGCTAAAGCGTCTCAAGCTCTGGCGTGAGAAGAAGGCATCCGAGTTGGGCATGTCGCCGGGGTTGGTGGCGAATAACGCATTGCTGGAGTCGTTGGTGGAGGGTGAAAAGGCCACCCCTGGTACAGGGGCGGCCAGGATATCCGGACTCAAGAATTGGCAGTACGCTGCCTTTGGGGAAGAATTGGCAGAGCTTCTCGGCAGCGGTGACTGAGTCAGGGTTCTTCGCTATTTCTTTTTTTCCAACGCTTCAAGCTCACCGAACAGGGCATCGAACTCGTCCTTGGTAAACTGTGCCCCACCGGGAGTAGTCTTTTTCTCCTGTCCCCCTGTTGCCGGAGTTGCTCCGGCGCTTATCGGAACACTCTCCAGTTCGAATTCCTCAGGCGCAGTCCCCGCATCCTGCTGCAGCTGTTCCTCGGTCAGGTCGCCAAACGTTTCTAGGCTGAAATCCGGTGCGGCGGTCTGGGCAGTCGCTAATGCAGGCTCTTCGTCAAAGGCAAACTCGCCAAAGGGGTTCATTTCGGCAGCGGATGGCGCTGAAGGAGCCGTCTCGGCAGACTGCGTTGCCGGTTCCTCGCCAAAGGCAAACTCCCCAAAAGGACTCTCGTCGATGACCGGTGTGGTAGCAGGAGCCGTTTCAGCGGTCGGTACTGCCGGCTCCTCGCCAAAGGTGAACTCCCCAAAAGGGCTCTCGTCGCTGACCGGCGGGGGGGCAGGAGTCGCTTCTGCGTCCGGGATGGCCGGTTCTTCCCCAAAGGCGAACTCTCCAAAAGGGCTCTCATCGCTGATCGGTGGGGAAGCAGGAGCCGTTTCCACTGCCGGTGCTGCCGGTTCCTCGCCAAAGACGAATTCGCCAAAAGAGCTGTCAATGCTGCTGGCCGGGATCTCTGTCGTTGATGCCGGTAGTTCGGGCTCTGTCGGCTCTTGTTCATCGAATGAGAAGTCACTGAGTGTCACGGCGGCTGGGCTCTCTGTGGATTCCGTAAGTACAGAGGGGCTGTCGGTTGATGACTGGTCGATGAAGGCAAAGGGTTCTACCGGGGCAGCAGGGGGGGGCGGCGACTCGTCAAGGTCAAATGCAAACGGAGAGGTTTCGGGTTGCTGCGGGATTGCCGCTTCCGTGTCCACAGGCGTCTCCCAGTGGAACATCTCCGAGCTGGCCGTCTCAGCCGCTTCGACCGGAGCCGGTGTCTCCCCTGCGGGGATGATCTCGGTGGCCTGCTGCGCCGAGACGGCTGGCGGCAGGATAACGGGGCGCAGTCCCAGGGTATTTTTGAATCCTGCGAGGTCGATACCGCATTTTCTGCAGGTATTGAGATAATCAAAGCTGTTGTATCCGCACTTGGGACATTTCATAACCGCGCTCCTTTAGTCTGAACCTTACGGCTCTCTGCAACCAGATCCTGGCCAGCGCCTGCCGGCAGATATCTCTCTTTTCGGCAGATCAGTACAAAGCTTTATTTGAGAGAGCGATTGCAGGATGAGCGCCGGTTTTTACCCCATATCCCCCCAGTGGTACTGAAGAATGGCGAGCATCGCCAACCCCGCGGTTTCGGTGCGCAGGATGCGCGGGCCGAGCGAGACAGCGGTGAAACCATGGCTGACGGCCAATCCTGCCTCACTGTCGGTGATTCCCCCTTCCGGTCCGACCAGGATGGCAATAGATGCCGGTGCCAAAGGGGCGGACAGCGCTTCCTTGAGATGGTGCTGTTGTTCCCCTTCCCAGAGCAGGAGTTTCATGGTGTCGACTGACCTCTCAAGCACCGAAGGGAGGCTTTCCGCCAGCACTACCGAGGGAATCGAGCTGCGCCGGGATTGCCGGGCAGCTTCATCGGCAATTCTTTGCCAGCGGGCCTGGCGCTGGGCTCTCTGGTCTGCAGCGATCTTCACCACGGAACGTTGGGCTGGAAAGGCAACAATGGAACTGACGCCCAGCTCGGTTGCTTTCTGGACGATCAGGTCGCCTTTTTCTCCTTTGGGGAGGCCCTGGATCAGGGTAATGGCAAGGGTCTGCGTGAGATGTGCCGTCGGGGGGCTTTCCAGCGTTACAGTCAGGTCTCGGGGGCCGATCCCCAGGATGACGGCGGTTCCCTCTTGTCCGTTTCCATCAAAGAGCCTGACCCTGTCGCCGACATTGAGGCGGAGAACCTTGATCATATGGCGGTACAACTCGCCTTCGATGGCGAATGACTGGCTGGCGAGAAGCTCGGGGCTCACCAGGAAACGTCGCACGTCACTGTTCCCGGCGGTAAACGAGGCAACTCCACTCGTCCTGGCGCGTGACCTCCACCTGGGTCAGGGGGGAATCGGCATAGGCCGCTGTTACCGCTTCTTCACGTTCAGTCAGGATTCCCGACAGAATCAGCAGCCCTCCCGGCACGAGCCGGGGGCAGAGGTCGGGGCAGAGCCGGATCAGGTCTTCGGCGAGGATGTTGGCCAGAATAATGCCAAACGTTTCCGTAATCTGGGACAACGGAGTCGTGGAGATTTCCAGGTCCCCTGCCACTCCATTCTGGGCCAGGTTTTCCTGTGCCACCCCGACCGCTTCTGGGTCGATGTCGACGGCCACCAGTCGGCCTGCTCCGAGTTTCCGTGCAGCAATGGAGAGGACTCCCGACCCGGTTCCGACATCGAGGACTGTGGGCGGCGTCTGGGGGAGAGGCGCATCAAGGGGGGGAGTGCGATTGAATATCCGCTCCAGTGCCTCCAGGCAGAGGCGGGTGGTCGCATGGGTGCCCGTGCCGAAGGCCATGCCCGGATCGAGTTCGATGACAATGTCGGACGATTCGGCAGTGAAGGACTCCCACGATGGCTTGATGATAAGGTGTTGACCGATGCGGCTGGTGTGGAAGTGTTCTTTCCAGTTGTTTGCCCAGTCTTCCTGATTGATGATCGTCACTGCAGGGGGGGACGGGACAAAATCGGATTGGGCGCTGGCAAGTGAGTTGAGGTAGACGGTGATTTCGGCAAGCTGACGCTCCAGGTCGATGCCGGTTGCCAGATACGCCTTAACCGTTTTCACGGAAGATTCCGTTACCGTGTCGAGCGAGAAGGTGTCCAGTATCTGATTGTCGATGCAAACACCGGTGCCGGTGAGTTCCACCAGAAAATCGGTCACTTGGTCGATCAGGGCATCGGGAACCCGGCAGGCCACTTCGGCCCATGCTGCTGACATGAGTATCCTCCTCGCGCCGGGGTCACCGGCTGGGCTAACCTACCAGAACGAAACGGTATTGACAATGAAAAACCTTGACAAAGCCGGAAGCTCCGTGTACTTTTCATTAAAATATCTTTTTGCGCTTGGGGTTATGGTGAGAGCAGAAAGCGTCAAGGATACCATCTGTGCCGTTGTCGAGCAGCGGCGTTCTGAATTCATCGCCATTGCCGCGGAACTCTTCGCGCATCCGGAGATCGGTCTGGAAGAGCACCGGGCATCGCAACTGCTCGCCGACCTGTTGGGGCGGGAAGGGTTTAGCGTACAGACCGGTGTTGCCGGCTTGTCGACCGCCTTTTGTGCCCGTCGCGGCACTGCCGGGCCGACCATAGCGATACTAGCGGAGATGGACGCACTTCCCGAGCTGGGGCATGCCTGTGGCCACAATATCATTGCTGCCGCAGCAATGGGCGCGGCTGTTGCCCTCTGCAGCAGCATCCCCGAGGAAGTTGCCCGCATCGTTGTACTCGGCACGCCGGCCGAGGAGCAGGGGATCGGCAAGATCGAGCTGATCAAGGCAGGTTTCTTTGACGATGTGGACTTTGCCATGATGGTTCATCCCTCGTCGCGTCGTTACGTGACCAAGGGGTATCTGGGGCTGGCCCGGGTCAGGTTTGTCTTCCACGGCAAACCAGCCCATGCCGCTGCCTATCCCGAAGAGGGGATCAACGCTCTTGACGGCGTCATCCAGACCTTTAACGGCATCAACGCCCTGCGTCAGCAGTGCAGGCAGGATGTCCGGATTCACGGGATCATCACTGACGGCGGGGTTGCCCCCAATATCATTCCGGCCCGTGCCGCCTGCAGCTTTTATGTCCGTGCTGATGAACTGGGAGAGGTCCACCATGCCATGGAGCGGGTGGTTGCCTGTGCTGAAGGGGCTGCCATTGCCACCGGCTGTCGCCTGGAGGTGCATGCCGACCCCAGGATCATGGCGCCGTTCCGTATTATCGAGCCTTTTGCCGAGCTGTACGCCGAACAGCTCCGGGTTCTCGGGCTTGAGGAAGACACGGTCCCCATCGACCGTAACCGGGGTTCGTCGGATATCGGCAATGTCTCGCAGATCGTGCCGACCATTCATCCTCATGTGCCCATTGGCGAAGGGATCAATATTCACAGTAGTGACTTTGCCCGGGCTACGGTATCGCCCAAGGGCGAACTGGCGGTGCTGGAAGGTGCCAAGGCCATGGCCATGACCGCTGCAGAACTGGTTTTTCAGCCGCAACTACGGGCATTGATCGTTGCTGCGTTCAACAAATCTTGACAAATGAGTTGCCGCATGCACAATGAATGCTATTGTTAATGAGACATGCTTATAAGTGATCCTGAAAAAGAGGGTGTCAGCACCCACCTGTACCTGTTGTCGGATGCAACGGGCGAGACCGTGGAACGGGTGGTCCGGGCGGCCCTGTCTCAGTTCAAGAGCGTGGGGGTAAAGTTCCACCGTTTGAGCGGTCTCAGAACCCGTGCAGATATCGATGAGGCCCTGAACGTCCCGATACATCAGCCGGGCCTGATTATCTACACGCTGGTCAATCCCCATCTGGCCCAGTACCTGCGGAATGCCGTCGAGGATCATGGGCTCGATGCCATTGACCTGATCAGCCCTCTGCTTTACAAACTCTCCGACCTGCTCGGCCTTGCCCCTCGCGAGGAGCCGGGACTGCTGCACCAGGTCGACACGGAGTATTTCAAGCGGGTTGAGGCAGTGAATTTTACCGTCAAGCAGGACGATGGCCAGGAACTTCGGCATCTCTACCGTGCAGACATGGTCCTGGTGGGTGTTTCCCGTACCTCCAAGACCCCGCTGTCGATCTACCTGGCCCATAAGGGTTATAAGATAGCGAACGTTCCCTTGGTCAAAGGGATCGACCCGCCGCCGGAACTGTTCGAGATCGATCAGAAAAGGGTCGTCGGGTTGCTGATCGACGCCAAACGGCTGGTGGAACTCCGCTCGGCCCGCCTGCGCAATCTGCGGCAGAACCCGCGGGCAAGCTATGCAGATTTTGAGGAGATAGAGGAAGAACTGGAGTGGTGCCGCAGGATTTTCAGGCGGAATCCTCAGTGGCAGGTGATCGATGTGACCAACAAGTCGGTCGAGGAGTCTGCTGCAGAGATACTGCGCAAACTGAACATCGGGTTTGCGGTCTGATCCACCTCCCTGTCGTCGACAGGATGCAGTTATTTTGAGTATCTAATGGAAGGGGTGCTGACATGAAAATTCTTGTAGTCGAAGACGAAAAAAAGGTATCGAGCTTTATCAAGCGTGGACTCGAGGAAGAGAAATACGAAGTGGACACGGCATACGACGGCGATGAAGGCCTCAAGCTTGCCCTTGCGGGCCAGTATGATGCTCTCATCCTCGATTGGATGCTTCCCAAGCAGGACGGACTCAGCGTCCTCAGGGAGCTTCGCGCCAATAAGCGGACAACACCGGTTTTGATGCTCACGGCGAAAGATACGGTCGAGGATATCGTTGCCGGGCTCGACTCCGGATCCGACGACTACCTGACCAAGCCGTTCGCCTTTGCCGAACTGCTCGCCAGGGTCAGGGCACTGCTCCGTCGCAGCGAAATGGACCGCGGTGCAGAACTCCGCTTTGCCGACCTCCGGATCGACCCGGTGACCCACAAGGTCTGGCGTGGCGAGAAGGAGATTGATCTCACTGCCAAAGAGTATGCACTGCTCGAATATTTCATGCGCAATCCCAACCAGGTTCTTACCAGAACCATGATCGCCGATCATGTCTGGGATTACACCTTTGACAGCTTCACCAACATCATTGACGTCTATGTCAATTACCTGCGCAAGAAGATAGACCGCGATGCCGACAAGAAGCTTATCCATACGGTACGGGGGGTAGGTTATATCCTGAAAGAGGAAGATTGAGGTGCGTTTTCCCTCGTCGATCCGCTTTTCCCTCACGCTTTGGTATACGTTGACCCTTGCGGTAGTGATGCTGCTGTTCAGCAGTTTCGTCTATCTGACGATCAGGGCTGATATTTACAAAGAGTCTGATCGGGAAATCCAGACCCTGGCCGAGGCGCTTGCCAGTCCCACCATGGAGCCGTTCCGTATGGCGGCTCCATCTGTTTTCGATCAGGTTCTGGAAGATTTCTTCGGCCCGAAGATTGACGGAAAGTTTGTCCAGCTTTTCGATCAACACGGTACCGTAACGGCTGCTTCGAAGAACCTCAACCAGATGCGGCTCCCGCTTTCACTTCCCACCTTTCAGAAGGTTGCCCACGGCAAGGTCATTCGCGAGACACAGACCATCGACGGTCTGCCGCCGATGCGAATCGTTACCATGCCGGTATTTGCCGATCAGAAGCTGGTTTCCATCGTTCAGGTCGGGACTTCGCTCAACGAGAAAGTCGAAACCCTGCGCAAGCTGCTGATTGTCTTCTGCATTTCCATCCCCCTTGGCATCCTGTTTCTCTGCGGCGGAGGCTGGTTCCTGGCGGGACAGGCGCTCAAACCGGTCGATCTCATAACCAGGAGCGCGCAACGGATAACCGCGGAGAACCTGAGCCAACGGCTGGTCGTGCTCAATCCCAACGATGAGATCGGGCGGCTGGCCGAGACCTTCAACTCTACGCTCGAACGTCTTGAGGCCTCCTTCAACAGGACCAGGAGGTTTTTCACCGACATCTCCCATGAGCTGCGGACTCCGCTCACCATCATCCGCGGCGAGGCCGAAGTCGGGCTCAAGTGGGCAAAGGAGCCGGAGGAGTTCCGTGAAATCATCCAGAGCACCCTGGATGAGGTCAAGTGGATGTCCGGCATTGTCGAGTCGCTTCTCGAACTCTCCAGGGCCGAGGAAGGGGGGTTACACCTTGAAATGCAGGAGCTCGACCTCTGTGAGTTCCTTGCCACCCTTGTTCATGAACTCAACCAGCAGGCACAGCTCCATGAGCAGGGCAAGGTGGTCGACTTTATCCCCGCGGGACAGGCCTGGGTGCAGGGGGATCAGCGCAGGCTTCGCCAGATTTTCATGAATCTTCTGGACAATGCCTTGAAATTCACCCCTGCCGATACCAGCGTCAGGGTCGAATTGACCCCGAGGGATGGCAGCGTCAGCGTGGCTGTCATCGACAAGGGGCCGGGGATCCCACCGGACGATCTGCCGCATATTTTCGAACGGTTTTATCGTGTCGACAAGGCGCGCAACAGAAGCGACGGAGGCAGCGGCCTCGGCCTCTCCCTGGTAAAAACCCTCACAGAGGCGCACAGCGGCTGGATTGAAGTGTCCAGCTCATCTGCAACCGGGAGCACTTTTGTCGTGTCACTCCCCACAATCCCCGTCCCACAGCCCATCCATTCCAAGACCAGTTGACAACTGCCGTCCCAATTATTAGAGTAACGCACATACTAAAATACATGGAGGTTTGTATGTCGCGACGTTTCGTCTTCTACGTCAGTCTCCTTCTCTTCCCTCTCCTGTCCGCCTTTCTGCCGGCAACCCCTGCGACCGCCAAGGCGATCGGCCCCGATTTCGCCCAGCTTTCAAAGAAACTGACCCCTTCTGTGGTAAACATCAGCACATCCAAGGTAATTACCCCCCAGAGACGCTTTATCCGTCCTCCCAACCAGAGCCCCTTTGACGATTTCTTCGACCGTTTCTTCGAGGAACAGCCCCAGCGGAGCCAGAAGCAGCGGAGTCTCGGCTCGGGATTCATCATCAGCAAGGACGGTTATATCCTGACCAACAACCATGTGGTTGACGGGGCAGACGAGATCAAGGTGAAGCTGAACAACGGCAAGGAATTCAAGGCAGAAATCAAGGGGCGGGACCAGAAGCTCGACCTGGCCCTGATCAAGATAGCCGCCAAGGATGAGCTGCCCGCCTGCGAGTTGGGGAACAGCGATGCTATCGAGATTGGCGAGTGGGTCCTGGCCATCGGCAATCCCTTCGGGCTTTCCGAGACGGTAACTGCCGGGATTGTCAGCGCCAAGGGGCGTGTCATCGGCAGCGGCCCCTATGACGATTTCATCCAGACCGATGCCTCGATCAATCCGGGCAATTCCGGGGGGCCTCTTTTTAATGCGGAGGGGAAGGTCATCGGCATCAACACCGCCATTATTGCCGGCGGACAGGGGATCGGATTTGCCATTCCCATCAACATGGCCAAATCGATCATTCCGCAGCTGCGGGACAAAGGCAGGGTCACCCGCGGCTGGCTCGGTGTCCAGTCGCAGTCGGTGACCCCGGAGTTGGCAAAATCATTTGGTCTTGATGGAGAAAAGGGTGCCCTCGTCTCCGAGGTCGTCAAGGATACCCCTGCGGAGAAGGCCGGCATGAAAAGTGGCGACATCATCCTGACCTTCGATGGCAAGCCCGTACATGATGCCAGTGAATTGTCCCGCATTGTAGCGGTGACTGCTCCGGGCAAAAAGGTGCAGGTCAGGATCCTCCGCAACGGGAAAGAGGAGTCGATTGACGTTACCCTGGAGCAGCGCTCGGATGATGGTGAAACCTCATCATCCGGCGACATTTCGGCGGACAAGCTTGGTTTGAGCGTCCACGAGCTCAGTAAGGAGATGGCAGCGACCCTCAGGATCAAGGAAACCAAGGGGGTCGTCGTTGTTGATGTGAAGCCTGGCGGTGCAGCCGATGATGCCGGCGTTATTCGCGGAGATGTTATCCTTGAGGTGAACGGGCAGAAAGTCATGACCGTGCAGGAGTATGAAAAGGCGGTTGCGGGGACGACGAAGGGTGGTGCGATCCGGCTTCTGCTGCGGCGGGGGGACACAGTCCTTTACGTGGGGATCAGGGTCGAATAGGCCACTGGTTCGACCATACACTGTGAAAGGCCGCCGATTGGCGGCCTTTCTGTTTTTATCCCCTGCTGTTGAGAAATGTTTCGAGCCGGTCGGGGGAGCTGTTGACGACCTGCGCTTCGCTGATCCCGGCTTCTGCAATGACTGCCAATGCCTGGTCGAAGATTCCCACGTTCTGGGCGATATGTGCGTCGCTTCCCACCGCAACCAGTGCCCCGTGGCGGGCAATGAGACGGGCCAGATTCTCGCAGTTGGGCCGGCTGCCGCACCGGCTCATGCCGAATGACGAGTTATTGATCTCCAGGGCCGTTCCGGTCCGTACGGCGGTCAGCACGATCTCGTCATAGTCGACCGGGAAAAGCGGGTTTCCCGGATGGGAAACAGCGTGGAGCCGTTTGCTCTCCATGGCGTTCTTGAGGGCCTGCGTGTTGCGAAGCATCCCCTGGTTGTCGAATCCACAGTCCTCGTGGAAGCCCGCCATGACGAAGTCGAGCCGGTGGAGGTAGTGGTCGGGGATGTCGATCTCGCCGTCCAGATTCAGGATATTGGCCTCGCATCCCAGCAGTATGCGGACGCCTTTGATGTCGCTGGGGATAAAGCGCATCGCCCCGAAATGGTAGAGGTGCGGACCTCCGGGGAGTGCTGGGCCGTGATCGGTAATGGCCAGTGCCTGCAACCCCTTGTCTGCGGCTGCTGCGGCCAGCTCGTTGACCGTGGAGTAGGCGTGTCCCGAAGCGATGGTGTGGGTATGGAGGTCGGCAATGATCTGCATACGGGCACTATTCCATACCGCTTAATGAATGTCAAGGTGCCCACCACTTGCAGATCCGGGGATTCCGGCTACAATCCTGAATAGTCCACAATCCGGAGGAAGAACATGCATGTGAAGATAGTCGCTGCCGATCCGTTAACGATACCGACGCCGGCCCTGGTCGTGGGGTGCTTCGAGGATGGTCCCGAGGGGCAGCTCTTGTCCCGCCTGGACAAGGCGCTGGCTGGGGTCATATCGACGCTGTACCGGGAGAAGGAGTTTACGGGGAAACGGCTGAAGGTCAAACTGCTGCACACTTTGGAGCGCATTCCTGCGCAACGCATCGTCCTGGTCGGTCTCGGCAAGCGGAAGGAACTCGATGGAGAGCGGCTCAGGCAGGCAGCGGGCGCTGTTGCCCAAGTCTTGCGGGGGGCAGGCGTGGCATCGTCGGTTTCAGTGCTGCATTGCGCTGCCGAATCAGCCGACATGGCCATTCGGGAGGTTGTGGAAGGGAGCCTGCTGGGGGGGTATGCCTTCCTGCACTACCGGACAGCGCCGAAGGAGCAGGTCGACCCGGAAGAGCTCACCCTTGTCGTGGCAAAGAAGAGCGAGGTGAAGCAGGCTGAACGTGTCTGCAGGGAGGTGGAGGCGGTCTGTGCTGCTGCCTGCCATGCGCGGGACATGGTGGGGCATCCGGGCAATGTGGCAACACCGGCGTTTCTTGCTGAGCAGGCCTCGACCATGGCTGCGCGCTACGGGATTCGCTGTACGGTCCTTGACCGGGAAGGGATCGAACGGGAGGGGATGGGGGGGCTGCTGGCTGTCGGGGCAGGATCGGCGCAGTCGCCCCGGTTCATTGTCCTTGAGTACCGGGGTGGTCCGAAAAACATGAGACCAGTGGCTTTGGTCGGGAAAGGGGTCACCTTCGATTCCGGCGGGATCTCTCTGAAGCCGCGCGAAGGGATGGAGCGGATGAAGGACGACATGGCCGGTGCCGCTGCCGTGATTGCCACCCTGCAGGCAGCTGCCGCCCTGGCGCTGCCGGTCAATGTCGTCGGTCTGGTACCGGCTGCGGAAAATATGCCCGATGGCCGTGCCTACAAGCCGGGGGATATCGTCAAGACCATGGCTGGTAAGACCATAGAGATCAACAATACCGATGCCGAGGGGAGGATGATCCTGTGCGATGCCCTCCACTATGCCTCCAGGTTCAGGCCTGCCGCCATCATCGACCTGGCAACGCTTACCGGTGCGTGTCTGGTTGCCCTGGGCACGGTGGCGACCGGGCTCCTGGGCACGGACGACGGGCTGAAGCGGGCGCTGAAGAAGGCCGGAGAGCGCACCGGCGAACGCCTGTGGGAACTGCCACTCTGGGATGAGTATGGCGAGGCCATGAAAAGTGACGTTGCTGACATGAAAAACGCAGGCGGGCCTCATGCCGGTACCATCACGGCGGCATGGTTTCTCAAGCAGTTCGTGGGAAAGGCCAGATGGGCGCATCTCGATATTGCCGGCACGGCCTGGGAGGAGAAGGGACGGCACTATCTCCCCAAAGGGGCGACCGGCGTCGGTGTGCGGCTGCTGGTGGAGTACCTGCGGGGGCTTGGCTAGGTAACGCGCATAAGCGGGACAAAAAAAAGGGTGTGCCGGTCAACGGCACACCCTTTTTTGTTCCCGAAGGGATGAATTACTTCACAACAGCGGCTGCGGTCTCTGCCAGCTTGGTTGCGATTTCCTTGTAGGGGTTTGCGTAGAGGATGATCAGACAGACAACCAGGGCGTAGATGGCGAGGGACTCGATCATGGCGAGACCGATCATCATGGTGGTGAGGATCTTGCCGGAAGCGCCGGGGTTGCGGGAAACGCCTTCTACTGCGCGGCTGACGGCCATACCCTGGCCGATGCCGGTTCCTACTGTTCCGAGTGCCATACCGATGCCGGCGGCCAGAACGCACATGGTGAAAAAGCTCATTGTACTACCTCCTCGTGGGGTTGTTAGTATCCTAAACAGTATAGGATTGATAAATTAGTGGGCGTGCTCAAGTGAGCCCTGGATATAGATCATTGCCAGCAGCATGAAGACGAACGCCTGGATGAAGGAGACCAGCACGCCCATCAGCATCATCGGCATCGGTACCAGGAACGGTGCGAGGCCGAAGAAAATCATCAGGACCAGTTCGTGGCCGTTCATGTTGCCGAAGAGACGGAGGGTCAGGGAGACCACGCGTGACAGGTGGCCGATCACCTCGATGAAGAACATCATCGGCGCCAGCCAGATGATGGGGCCCATGAAATGTTTGATATAGCCTACGCCATGGTGCTTGATTCCGACGATATGGGTCATGAGAAAGACGATGACCGCACATGCCGCGGTGGTGTTGATGTTTGCGGTCGGCGGGAAGAAGCCGGGGACCAGGCCGATGAGGTTCGAGACCAGGATGAAGATCGCCAGGGTTGCAACCAGCGGAAAGAACGGCTTGCCGTGCTCTCCCATGGTCTCGACCAGCATGTTCTCGATGCCGCCGATGACCACTTCCATGAAGTTCTGCAGGCCAGATGGAACCGACTTCAGGCTGCTCGTGGCAAGCTTCGACACTATCAGCAGCAGGATCATGATCAGCCAGGTATAGGCAATGGCATCAGCTGAAGCACTTGAGATGTGGAGCGGGGCAAGAAGCTCGCGGAAGAACTGGAGAAAGAGTAACGGGTGAACCATGAGTCATTAACCTCCCAGATGGAGTAGTCTGTATAATGTCAAGAGCACGATGCCGATCACCAGCACCGAGAGTCCGACCAGCAGGCCGGGGATGCTTATGTGTGCCTTGGTTATCAGCAGCCAGAGGATGAATCCGAGTGCCGAAAGGCGAAGGATGTAGCGGATGTTTGCCGACCGCGTCGCCTGACCGGCGGGCATCTGCAGTATTTTCTCGAGCGCGACCCTGAGCCAGAAGAAGTTCAGCAAAGCCAGGCAGCCGCCTATGGCGATCCCCCCGGCGAATCTCCCCGAGACCGCCAGCCACCCAATGATGGACATGATCGCCACGAGGCAGGCACATCCGGTCGTCAGCACGGTGAGGAGGTTATCGTCAGTTATCCGTGCCGTTCCCATTTCTGTGAATCTCCCTGCTGGTTATGATGTAAATGTTGCGAAAACCGGCAGCGATCCCGAAAAAGAGAAAGATGTAAAAGAACCAGGGCTCCGTGCCGAGCCATTTGTCCAGGGAAAGCCCGACCCAGACGCCGATGGCGATCGCCACCACGACCGAGATCCCCATGCTGGAGACCAGGCCCAATGCGCGGAAAAGATCCCGTTTTTCATTGCTCATGTCAACCCAGTTTGCTGCAGAAAAGCAAGTTTGTGTACCATAACATTTGGATAATTGTCAACAGGTTCTGTTGGGTCAGCGGATTTTTTCGGGATTGTCGGATACGTCGGGCTCAGGTCGGATTTCAGCGGGAAGACTGTTGAAGCGCGCAGGCATTTCTCCGGGGATTCATGTTGAGAGTTCTCGCGAATAGCTTTTCTGAAAATGGGTTATTGTACTCCTCATCGAGCTTTATTTGATCCTCTGTTTCCTCTAGCTATAACGGCTGAGAGCTGGCCGGCATGGTTTTAGGCCGGTCGTGCGCTTTGTTGGCGCTCCGCGAACGTCCGAATTAGCGCTCAGCAAGAATGTTCATATCCATAACTCGCCAAATCGTTTCATCTGTTATGCGTAGTGCCATTTCACCTTCAGGGGTTTCGGCGACAATTCTTACTGTTATGTTTTTAGAAACTGACGAGGCGTTATCGATGTACTCCACAACGCCATTTACCAATGTGATTGATGGTGCAGTTTCAAAGACTCTTTCGACTTTGAAAGAAGTAAATTGTAATTTGCTGTAAATGCTCCGAATTTGAGCTGGAAATGCCTTTACCTCATGTCCATTCATGTATCGAGAAAGATGGTTTCCCATCTTTCCATAATTTTTTTGTTTCCAAAGAAGAAGAAATTCCGCGAGGTTGTACTCAGGCGACTGGATGTCGAATATATTGCTGTCCAAAATAAAAGTTTCTTCTTCAGGTGTCCATTCGCGTGGAACCCACTCATCCTGGTACTTTTTAACCTTGTTCGACTCATCAATAACGTGAAAAACTTCCTTCCATGATTTCTTTGGTTCCTCTGGCTGTTCTTCCAACAAACCCTGTTCAGCTTTCATTGCCCACTCGCGTGCAGCAAAGAGTGCTGCCCACGCTTTGGCTGCTACTATCTTATTGTCGTATCCTAAATCCATCCCATGCATGATACCGTTCCGGTACGGGACAGTTATTGGTTCCGTCACGGTCGAATATCTTCCGGTGTTAAATATCTTTTTTAGTTCATTGAGTCCTTTGCTATGTCCCGCTATGGAGTCCCACGCCTCAAGATCTGCTTCTCCTGATGAAAAACCTCGGCGTAAACCTTTCTGTTTGCCGTGTATTTCATTAATCATTCCGTCGAGTAAGGCTAATACAACTGGCACACATGCATGATAGCGGTCAGCTTCATAATCAGTTAGTGCTTTGTTAGCAAGCTCCATTCGTGAGTGGAAAGCACTAACTCCGTACATAGTCAGGAGCCTCCACCTAACTTGCTCTGGCGTGTAGTAATTGGCTAACTCTTGCTCTCCTGCGTCAATACTTTCATTTTCTGCCAATGATATTGCCTTCTCAGCCACATCGAGGTTCATCATTTCGTACATGATCCATCCAAGGGACGCAAAGGTATCATTGAACTTATCAGGTACGGTAGCGAGTCTATTTAATTGATCCTTCATTGCATCCAATTTTTCGAAGGCGTCGTCCATCTTAGATACATCAACTTTCAGAAGCTTAAGAAATGGACGCATAAACGGCATTACTTTTCTTAACGCTGTGAAGTTGCTCTGATCTTCCAACAGCTTCTTTATGCTTCGGATATCCTGAATTCTTTCTTCGTCCATTTTTTCAGTGACCACATTCCATATTTGATTCTCTTTCTGCGACCAACGGGGTGCCCCCATGACCCGCCCGCCCAGATTTTTCGGGCGGTCGGCGTCTATGGGGCTTGTTGGAACCATGTAACTTCTATAATTTCCTGGAGTAAGGCTGCTCTCATAGGCCAACAGACATCAAAACCCTGAGTAGGAGGTCTCGGCGAATAACACCGAGACCTCCGACAGCACCTCGCCCCCCTCATAAACTGTGGCGTAAAGCATAACTGGTGAGGGGTCCAGGGAGTTGCCTTTTCTATTTTCTCCTTAAATCGTCTGGTTGAGGTTGAGCATCTGGGCGAAGTTTCATCGTTAGTCCATCACAAAGTTCAAACAGATCATTTCTCCATTCAACTCCTTCAAAATCGGCACCATTGCCAATTCTTGCGCCCAAGAAATATCTTTTTTTCTTTCTGATAATGCCGAATGTCAAAGCGGCTGAGTTTGGTTTTCGATATATTCCAACAAGTTGCGGTGAACCTCCGCATTTTTCATCTTTTACATTAAACAATGTGTCACAGAAACAATGAAACACATTACGGCTAGTGCCTCGATTTGGCCCGCTCTCGTACCGTGCATAATTCTTGTTGAATTCCTCGCTTCCTGATCCAAGCGAAAAGAGAACGCCAGAACTTGAAGGCATGTTGATTTTCTTGCCAGCCCAACCTTTTTTCCGCGTCCATTCAATAAGCCAGCATGAAAACTCAGTGTTTTTTATTGGGTTTCTTGAAATGTGAAGCACTTGCAGAACTGGAGCCGTGATTTCCTCAACCATTTTCGGATAGGTCTGAAACTGTTGAACGAGTTTTTCCTTGATTGCCTCATAACGTTCTTTGCAGTTTGCCTGAGGAGAGAAAAGAAGACCTTGGTCAGCCATTTCTGTTATCTGAGAAAGGACCATCGTGGGGAAAAGCACGTCACCGCAGTAACCAAGAATGTCCGGTGAGAGGCGAAAAGCAAACACCTTCCTCCCATGGTCAAAACTGGCAATTTTGCCCCAACTCACTCGACTATCCGCTGCAATGTATGCTGACGCAGTGCCATGAGCGTCTACGCCAACCCATGAAACGAGCAATGTCATTTTGTTTCTCTATGTCCTTATTTTCTGCTCACCTGGTAGGAGGGGAGGCTTGCGGCCCCAGGCGCGATTCGTTAGCTTTTCAGTCCCTTCTAGGTTTCCACAATGGCGGTAATGCGAGCATGCACCTCTTCAAGAATACGATCTGGGTCGCTCGGGAAGCGGACACGATCGAAACCAGCCGCAAGATCTTCGCGAGTGACAAGTATTGCATTGTGTGCACGAACTTCGTTAGCATATGCAGCGATTTGGTCTCGTGGGAGCCTGCATACCAGCACGGCAGACACCAACGCTGGATGTCCGCTAGCAACCAATGACTTTGATAGTGCACCACGCCGATCTACTAGCTTTCCGACCTTCGATGCGAAGTCTGCAATACGCGTCGTGCATTCAACGATTGCAAGCCTTCCGCCTGGGGTCGTGACGATTAAGTCCGGTGAGTCGGTCTCTAGCTGAACGCAGGGGTTGAATCCAAGAAGGAAGAGTAACGCAGCCACACCTTGCTCAAACTTCGAAGAATCAGACGACTCGAGTACAGCATTTCTGACCATTCTAAGATCTTTGTCAAAGTGCTGAATTGCAAGAAGTCGGTTGTTGCGTGCCTTTGTCGGATCAAGAAACCACTGCCTCCGAACCGTCGAACTTCCAATCATCAAAATGCTAAGAACGTTGTCTGCATGTACAAGGTCGATTTGAGCCGTACCTTCCCTGCGTCCATTCCGAACACGGCTCCACCTGATCTCACTCGAGACCTGTTTTCGTGCGTCCAGCCCATTCCCTGGTACCGAGCGTAAAGCAAGTCCGACGTTGGCGACATCGAATTTTGGGTGAGCATGCAGGGTCAGGTGGAGACGATCGTCGACCAACGCGCACCTGTCGAAAATCAAGTCGACAGGCGGCCCCACCCGAATGCCTATGGATGGTGGGGTTACGCTTGCATCCGGCGCGGAAAGCCCCAGCCACGAAGTTACGTCGGCAAGGCCATCGAACGGCGGTTGCGATGCCCTCAATGTGTTGTCGATAGTCGCAAACAGATTCGGAGAAGGCAGTTGTCTACGGTCACCACTAACCTGTAGATGCAACTCCGAGAACCAGCGCTCACGCTGGCTCATCTCAGTGTAGAAATTGTATGGTTGATCTCCTGGTAGAATCAGCTTCTTATCGGAAAGTTGAAGTACACCTTTTGTTGCTCTATCCAACATGGTGAGCAGCAACTTCTTTTTCTCATGTGGGTGCTGGATCTGACCAACAACAAAGTTAGTGGACTCGATTCGAAAGCTCAAGTCCTGCTTTGCCGGCAAGGGGTTCAAGGCAATCGACGCGTCCCATAGACGAATGCTTTCGCCATCCACTTCGGCAAGATATCGGATATCTAGTGAGTAGCCATCGCAGACCCACGCTTCCGCTGCGTCTAGAAATGTTTGCTTGATAATTTCATTGGTCAACTTACACCTCAAGTCAGGTTTTGTGCAGTGCGGTGGCTTAAATAGGCTTTCTGAATCCTTCTAGTTCATCTGGGTTGTACCAACGGGGCCGGCCATGACCCGCCCGCCCAGGTTTTCGGGCGGTCGGCGTCCATGGGGCTTGTTGGGATTTCACCTTTTTTGCCGTTGGCTTATCTGGTTATGCCTAGGTCTCACCTTCGAAGGTTCCTCTTGCACCGCATGGCCGGTTTCCTCTTTCATTGCCCTCGTCGCGGACATACCCGCATTCATACTCAGCATACTCTACGTCTGCATCCTGATCCCCTGGACCATATATCGTATAGTAATTCCTGGTAACTAAAGGAGCACCGCAGTCTGGACAAACAAGGTCGCTATCAGCTAAGAGCGCAGCCAATTTTTCCAATTTAAATTTGAGTCCGTGTAATTCTTCCTCTTTGCCCGTTACCTGACCTTTGTATTCTTCGCCCTCATCCTTCAGTCGTAAGATTTCAGCTTTAGCTATTTCAACCCTCCGATGTAATGATTCGACCATAACGTCCGGACTTTGCTTTTCAAAATCTTTTACTTTTGTCTCCAGATACGTCAACCGCTCCTTTAGTTGCTCGATCGTAGCATCTTTCTGCTGGACCAACAGTCGGTACACGCCAAACACCACAAAGATAAAGGCAATCACCGAGGTGATCTGAGTATAGAAAATGGTTTCTAGTGTCATGTCGTTTTACCTCTATGGCTAGGTTCACTTTTGCCTTCCGTATTTGTCATTATTTCTCACCTATCGATCCGGTAGTTGGCAAGGCGGCTATTCCCAACTGTATAGCTGTAACTCCTCTATTCATGCAGTTTTTTCAGTTTTGTTAAATTTCAATTGTTGCCCTTGTTATCCTCCCCTGACATCACATGTTCCTTCTCAAATACTTATTCTTAATCGCGAGAGGATATTGGTAATTCTGTAGAGTAACGTTCCATGATGTTTACTACCTCATGTGCTGCCTCTTTAAGATCTATGTGTTTTGTGTCGTAAAGCAACTTTATATTCTCTAAATTGGTTTGAATGGTCACGTGTAGCTTCCATTTCTCTCTAAATAGAAGGCTTTTCTCGATTGAGACAAGAACTGTAGTTGCAGCAGCGGCTATCGCAGCATAATGACTAAGTTCGATAGCAGCGAGAATAGTTGCTGACGATGAAAACAACATAATGAATATCGTGGTTGAGATATAAGTGGTCATCATTATAAGACGCCATTTTCGCTGAAAAGCAATTTGCGAATCCAAGCGATTCATAAAGTTACTATCGTCATTTTGTGCAGTCTGAGTATCCATCTGACCTCCTTAATTCTTCCTTGTTTTGCGACCAACTCCTGATATGTCTGTCAGTGTCAATAAGGGAATAGCATTCCTTCCCTTGATTTAACGGTTTTTTGTTCTGGGGGATTTCTGGGGACAGGGGATTTCTGGGGACAGTATATTTATCTCTATTTAATTATGTAAACTGTCCCCGGAATTCCCCGACTCGCCACCCAATAATTTGGTAACATCCGACCAGATGGAATATCCCTCTTGTGCCAGTTGCAGGCCCAGCCAGCGAGTGAACTCGTTATCGTCGGGAGTGGCATGGCTTATGAAAATGACGTTCCGGGTATCCATTAAATAATATTCCCTTTTTCGTTGAACGGTCTTCTTTTCCCTCTATAGCTACTGGAACCCTTCGCGGGGTGTCCGGTCGGTGTCAAACGGGACGGCCTCATGATTCTCATTTTTGGTTTCCTACTCCCACGTGGCCATTCCGGGGACAGTTTATTTAATTCCGCTACTGTTTGCGAACACACGTAAATGCAGGCTCCCTAGTTGCTAAGCTGGGAGTTGCTTCCCTCGTAACTCACTGATTCACTGAAGATTACTACACCAGCTTCTCACAACAGGCAAGGTGAATTTAGCTCTAACTGAAGTATCAACTGTCACAGCAGCAAGCGAGTCAGGCACATTCGTTATTTCGCCAGCTTATGACAGAGTAGCGCCGACTGGGAGCACGAGTATATGCTTAACTGAATCATGATAGCTTTTCATTAACTGATTGACTGTGGATGGGGTGGGGCTGGAGAGGTTGAGGCTGTGGACGTTGCCGAAGTTCGGGATGCGGATGCTGCTCACTATATTGCGTCGATCAAGGAAGCAAAAAGCCCGCTGGATTTCTGATCCAGCGGGCCTCTTATTCGCGTCTGCAGTAATTGCGGTCTACAGGGACTTGAAGCTCTTTGCCGCCGCCGCTATCGTCCGGTCCAGGTCTGCCTGGGTGTGGGCGATGGAGACGAAGGCGGTCTCAAACTGCGACGGTGCCAGATAGATCCCCTCTTCCAGCATCAGCCTGAAGTATTTCGCGAACGCCTTGGTGTCGCAGGCCGCCGCGCTGTCCCAGTCGTGGACTTCACCCTTGGTAAAGAAGGCGCAGACCATGCTCCCCACGCGGGTCGAGTAGAGCGGGTACCCGGCGTCTGCGGCTGCCTTGGCGATGCCGGCGGCGAAATAAGCGCTCTTTTCTTCCAGTTCCTTGTAGAAGCCGGGGCGCTGGAGGAGCTTCAGGGTTTCGATCCCGGCGGTCATGGCCAGAGGGTTGCCCGAAAGTGTGCCCGCCTGGTAGACGCCGCCAGCCGGGGAAAGAAGCGACATGATCTCTTTCTTGCCGCCAAAGGCGCCAACCGGCAGCCCTCCGCCGATGATCTTGCCGAGGGTCGTCATGTCGGGGGTGACGCCATACACCTCCTGGGCGCCGCCATAGGCAACACGGAATCCGCTCATGACCTCGTCGAATATCAGCACGATCCCTTCGTCGGTACAGAGCTGGCGGAGGCCTTCGAGGAATCCTGCCTTGGGGGGGACGGTCCCCATATTGCCGGCGATCGGCTCAATGATGATGCACGCGACCTGGCCCTTGTTTTCGGCAACGAGTGCGCGGACCGATTCCAGGTCGTTGTAGCGGGCGGTGAGGGTGAGCTTGGCAAAGTCTGCCGGTACTCCCGGAGAGTCGGGTACGCCGAAGGTGGCGGCGCCGGAGCCTGCCTTCACCAGCAGGGCATCGGAGTGTCCGTGGTAGCAGCCGGAGAATTTGAGGATCTTGTCCCGGTTCGTATAGCCGCGCGCCAGGCGGATCGCGCTCATGGTCGCCTCGGTGCCGGAACTGACCATGCGCACCATCTCAATGGACGGGACCGCCTTGACCACCATCTCGGCGAGCGTCACCTCCAGCTCGGTGGGGGCACCGAAGCTGCAGCCGTTCTCCATGGCGGTTTTGACGGCGGAGATCACCTGGGGGTGACAATGCCCCAGGATCATCGGTCCCCAGGAACCGACAAAGTCTATATAGGAATTGCCATCCTCGTCAAAGATGGTGCAACCGGATGCGCGTTTGATGAAGAGCGGGTCTGAGCCCACGGATCTGAAGGCACGTACCGGACTGTTGACACCGCCGGGAATAACCTGCTGCGCCTGGGTGAAAAGCTGATGTGATCGGCTGTTTTGCATGGCTGGCACCTCGGTAAAGAATTCTATATAAATCAAGGCCTTGTTAGCATATATGCGCGACGCGTGTCAAGGCGTAAGTGGATGGTAACAGGGGCTGACTGCAGAAGCTTGTATTGAGCAGCTGGGGGGGTGTTGGGTGTGGCTAAAATTAGAGTTTTTTTTTCTTGACATCGGTTAAGAAATGGCATATTTTCCCGATCGATTCTTGTATACAGTATACGTGTCAGTGAAGAGAAAGACTTGTTTAACTTATAGATATTTCGTGAATTATAAAGCAGAGATATAGCCCGATTTGAAAAGCCGACAACAGGCTGCACAGGTCGAGCGTAACCCCAGAGTGGAGGAAGCTGCATATGCTAGGTGCCTACTTACCGATTATCCTGCTGGTAATAATTGCGGCGATTTTTGGCGTTGTCGCGCTGACCTTTTCGTCGCTGATCGGTCAGAAGAAACCGTCCGTCGTCAAGCTCGCTCCTTACGAGTGCGGCTGCGAGCCGGTTGGTTCCGCGCGCGAACGTTTTTCCGTCAAGTTCTACATCATCGCAATGCTCTTCATCCTGTTCGACATTGAAGCAGTTTTCCTCTATCCCTGGGCGGTCCTGTATAAGAGGCTGGGAATGTTCGGGCTGGTTGAGATGGGGATATTCATCGTCATCCTCTTTGTCGGTTATATTTACGTCTGGAAAAAAGGAGCACTGGAATGGGAGTAGATCAGCCGTTGGGAGATAACATCATCACCGCGAGCTTGGATGGACTCGTCAACTGGGCGAGAAAGTCCTCAATCTGGCCGATGACCTTCGGTCTTGCCTGCTGCGCCATTGAGATGATGGCCACTGGGGCATCCCACAATGACCTGGACCGCTTCGGTATCATCTTCCGGGCTTCGCCGCGCCAGTCGGACTGCATCATAATCGCCGGAACCGTTACCAAGAAGATGCTGCCGGTGATTAAGACTGTCTATGAGCAGATGCCGGAGCCGAAATGGGTTGTCGCCATGGGTGCCTGTGCATGCTCCGGAGGGGTATTCGATACCTACAGTGTTGTGCAAGGGATAGATACCGCCCTGCCGGTTGATGTCTACATTCCGGGTTGCCCGCCGCGGCCGGAGGCCCTGCTGTATGGCCTGCTCAAGCTGCAGGACAAGATCATGAAGGAAAAGAATTCCTTCGGATCGACAATCGGCCTGGGCGATCGAATCGTGTCGGCTGCGTAACCAAACCATTCATAAGGGGAAAGAACGGTTATGGCTGAAAATAATCGCGCAGTAATAAAGTTGAGAGAGAAGTTCGCATCGTTGATCCTTGACGCCAAGGAATTTCGCGGCCAGGTGACCGTCACTGTCCCGAGGGAGAACATCGTCGAGATCTGCACATTCTTGCGGGACTCGCTACAGTACAATCTCCTGACTGACGTTCTCGCCGTGGATTACCTCGGGAAGCAGGAGCCGCGATTCATGGCGGTCTACAACCTGTACTCCATCCCGAAAAAAGACCGCTTCTTTGTCAGAGCGGCTGTGCCCGAAGCTGACTGTACCATAGATACGGTTTCAGGGCTCTGGAAATCAGCCATCTTCCTTGAGCGCGAGGTTTACGATTTGATGGGACTCGTGTTCAACAATCATCCTGACTTGCGCCGGATCCTTATGACGGATGATTGGGTCGGGCATCCTCTCCGGAAAGATTATCCGGTTCAGGGCCCGGACCGCGAACCGTATCAGGGTCGCGTCTCCTAGGCGGCTCACATTCTCGTGCATACAAATCAACTTCACTAGAGGATACAGAGGCGAGCAATGGCTACAGAGATAATGACAGTCAATATGGGACCGCAGCACCCCAGTACCCACGGCGTTCTGCGAATGGTCGTCGAGCTGGACGGCGAGATCGTTCAAAAGATTACACCCCACATCGGCTACCTTCACCGTGGGGTCGAGAAGCTCTCTGAGCACCGCACCTACCACCAGACAATCCCGCTTACCGACCGTCTCGACTATCTGGCGCCGATGAGCAACAACCTGGGATATGTTCTGGCAGTTGAGAAGCTGCTCGGAATAGAGGTGCCTGAACGTGCCCAGACGATCCGGGTCATCCTCGCCGAACTTACCCGTCTCAAGTCGCACCTGGTTTGGATTGCCTGTCACGCCCTCGATATCGGTGCCATGACGGTCTTTATCTACGCCTTCCGTGAGCGTGAGAAGGTCATGGAGCTGTACGAGAAAATCTCCGGTGCGCGCATGACCAGCAACTACTTCAGGGTCGGCGGGCTTTCGTCGGAGGTGTACGACGGTTTCGAGCGGGATGTTCGTGAGATCATCGATACCTTCCCCGGATATTTCGATGTCTATGAAGGGCTCCTCACCAAGAACACCATCTGGCTCCAGCGTACGGTTGGCAATGGCGTGATCTCGGCGGAAGACGCCATCAGTTATGGCATCACCGGTCCTGCCCTGCGTGGTTCCGGCGTTGACTGGGATCTCCGGCGCGACAATCCTTACAGTGGCTACGAAAAATACAAGTTTGCCGTGCCCGTGGGCGAGAAGTGCGACACCTTTGACCGTTACAAGGTCAGGCTGGTGGAGATGCGCGAAGCGGTCAAGATCGTCAAGCAGGCCCTCGAATCCCTGAAGCCGGGACCGATTCTTGCCGATGATCCGCAGGTCTGCTACCCCCCCAAAGAGAATGTGTACAACACCATCGAGGGGCTGATTCACCACTTCAAGATTGCCAGTGAAGGTTTCCCCGTACCGGAAGGTGAAGTATACCAGAGCGTCGAGGCTCCCAAGGGTGAGCTTGGCTTCTACCTCGTCAGTGATGGTGGACCCAAGCCCTACCGCATGAGGATCCGCCCACCCTCATTCGTGAACCTCGGTGCGATCGAGAAGATGGCAAAGGGCTCGATGCTCGCCGACTTGGTAGCAGTCATCGGAACCTTGGATATCGTGCTTGGTGAAATCGACCGGTAACGTCACCGCGACAAAGGAGAGGGAGTAATGAGCAACGCTCCGGCCGAAGCAACGAAAGCTGAAGAAGCACCTGCTGAAGAGATAGATCTCGAGCCAGCAAACCATATCATCGACAAGTATCTGACCCTGCCCGGCAACCTGATGCCGGTATTGCAGGGGATCCAGGACGAGTATGGTTATGTTCCCAGACCGACCATCGATCTGGTGGCCGAACGCCTGAATGTCTATCCGAGCCAGATCTTTGGCGTGTTGACCTTTTATGCCCAGTTCCATCTCAAGCCGCGTGGTCGCTTCATCATCCGCGTCTGCGTAGGAACCGCATGCCACGTTCAGGGCGCGCCCCGAATCGTCGAAACGTTCTTCGACAAACTCGGGATAGGTCATGCAGAGACAACCCCTGACCTGCGCTACACGTTTGAAAAGGTCGCCTGTCTCGGAGCCTGCGGAATGGCGCCCCTCGCAATGGTTAATGATTCAACCTACGGGCAAATGACGGTCCAGAAAGTCGATCAAATCATTGCCGATTACAACCAGCGGCCGATGAAAAAGTAAGTAGCTCGATACTATCCAGTAAGGGACAATTCAGTTATGAGCGAAAACGCAGCGATAAAAATTCTGATCTGTCAGGGGACCGGCGGTGTCTCGATGGGCGCCAAAGAGGTCGAGGCCGAGTTCACGAGGGTGATCAACGAAAAGGGTGTCAACGCCACTGTCGGCAAGCGCTGTGACGTCATCAAGACCGGCTGCCGCGGACTCTGCGCCAACGACGTTCTCGTTGACATCATCACCGAGGAACAGGGTCGGGTTACCTACGACTTCGTCAAGCCGGAAGAGGTGGAAATGCTTGTTGATGAGCATATCGTCAACAAGACTGTCCTGGAAAAGCGGAAGGCGAAACCGTATTACAACACCTTCGTTGATCAGCAGATGCGAGTCGTCATGACCGGCTGCGGCCAGATCAACCCGGAAAAACTTGACGCTTACCTTGAAGAAGACGGTTTCAAGGCCATTGAAAAGTGCGTCAAGGAGATGAACCCTGCTTCGGTCATCGACGAGGTCAAGAAGTCGGGTCTGCGCGGTCGTGGGGGCGGTGGCTTCCCGACCGGCATGAAATGGTCCTTTTGCGCAGCAAGCCCCGGTCATCACAAATATATCATCTGCAACGCCGACGAAGGCGATCCAGGCGCATTCATGGACCGCTCCATCCTCGAAGGCGACCCCTACTGCATTATCGAAGGGATGATGATTGCCGGATTCGCCATTGGCGCCACAGCTGGGTACGTGTATGTCCGTGCGGAATATCCTCTGGCCATTGAACGTCTGCAGATGGCCCTGGATGTCTGCTACGAGAAGGGGTATCTCGGCACCAACGTCATGGGGCTCGGGTTTGACTTCAACCTTCGGATCAAGAAGGGGGCCGGTGCCTTTGTCTGCGGCGAAGAAACCGCTCTTATGGCATCCATCGAGGGTGAGCGCGGCATGCCCCGTCCACGACCTCCGTTCCCGGCAGTCAAGGGTCTGTGGGCGAAGCCGACCAACATCAACAACGTCGAGACCTTTGCCAACGTTCGCCATATCATCCTCCGCGGTGCAGAATGGTACGCCTCGCTCGGTACGGAAACGACCAAGGGGACCAAGATCTTTGCCGTAACCGGCAAGGTCAAGCACACCGGCCTCGTTGAGGTCCCGGCAGGTATGTCCATCCGCGAGGTTATCTACAATGTCTGCGGTGGCATTGCCAACAACCGCAAATTCAAGGCGGTACAGGCAGGCGGTCCGTCTGGTGGCTGCATCCCGGCTGAGATCCTTGATACGCCGGTTGACTATGACTCCCTGATCAAGGCCGGTGCCATGATGGGTTCGGGTGGTCTGGTTGTCATGGACGAAACGACCTGCATGGTCGACGTGGCTCGCTTCTTCCTTACTTTTACCCGTGATGAATCCTGCGGTAAGTGTGTTCCCTGCCGGATCGGTCTGAAGGCGATGCTCGACATCCTGGAGCGGATCACTGAAGGGCGTGGTCAGGAATCTGATATCGAGACGCTGCTGGAGATGGGTAACACCATCAAGAAGGCATCGCTCTGTGGTCTCGGTCAGACTGCACCGAACCCGATTCTGTCTACGGTCAAATATTTCCGTCATGAATATGAAGCTCATATCCTTGATAAGCGCTGTCCCTCCAACTGCTGTAAGGAACTCCTCCTGTGGCAGGTTGTGGAAGAGAAGTGTGTCAAGTGCGGTGCCTGTCTCAAGGCGTGTCCGGTGGATGCCATCAAGTGGGAAAAGGGTCAGGTAGCCGAGCTTATCAAGGAAAAATGCACAAAGTGCAAGTCCTGCTACGACGCCTGCCGTTTCATGGCCATCGAGTAGCTGCGAGCTGTAAGTCAAACATCCGAGGGAGACAGAGGTCGAGATGGTTACTCTTACAATCGATGACAAGCAGGTAACGGTATCCAAGGATGCCACCATATACGATGCTGCCAAAGCTGCCGGCATTCGCATCCCCATCATCTGCCACGACAAGAAGCTGCAGCCCTTTGGCGGCTGCCGCATGTGTCTCGTCGAAGTCGAACAGATGAAAGGCCGACAGATCCCGGCGTGTACCACACCGGTAACTGAAGGGATGATCGTCAGGACATCGACGGATGAGATCATCAAGGCCCGGAAGATGGTCCTTGAGCTGCTCCTCCTCAAGCACCCCATCGATTGTCCGGTGTGCGATGCCGCGGGCGACTGCGATCTGCAGAATCTGACCTACGAATATCAGGTCAATACCAACCGCTTCCAGGATGAGAAGTTCAACTGGAAGATCGATTATGAAAATCCGCTCATCGAGCGGGATATGAATCGTTGCGTCCATTGCGGCAAGTGCGCACGTATCTGTGACGAGATCGTTTCCTTCGGCGCATACTCTTTCATCAATCGCGGTATCCAGGCACGGATCGGTACCGAATTCGACGGTCCGTTGAACTGCGAATTCTGCGGCTCATGCGTATCGGTCTGCCCCGTTGGCGCTCTCATCAGCCGGCCGTTCAAATTCAAGGCACGCTGGTGGTCACTCAACAAAGTCAAGTCGGTCTGCTCCTACTGTGGTACCGGCTGTCAGTTGACCCTCGGTGTGAAAAACAACGAAGTCATGACCACGATCTACGACGAGAATCAGGGTTTCCACAACGGACAGCTCTGTACGCGTGGTCGCTGGGGATATCAGTTCGTCAACAGCGAAAAGCGGCTTACCACGCCGATGATCCGCAAGAACGGCAAGTTGGAGCCGGCAAGCTGGGACGAAGCACTTGGCCTCGTTGCCAAGCGTCTGGGCGATGCAAAAGGTTCACCCGATTCCCTCGCTGCATTGGTCTCTCCGCGTCTCACCAATGAAGAGCTTTTCGTCATGAAAAAGTTGTTCAAAGAGACTCTGGGCTGCGACAACATAGACCATGCAGGTGGTTACTCACACAAGGCTCTTACTGCAGGTGCAAAAGAGAGCCTCGGCTATGCTGGATCACCATCAGTCATCGCCGACATCAAGAAGACTAATCTCCTGCTGGTTATAAAGACAGATGCCTATGAAACTCACCCGGTTCTCGGGTTTGAGATAAACCTGGCAGTGAAGCAGCACGGTGTAGACATCAGGCTACTTTCCGACAAGAAAGGCAAGCTCTCCAAACTGCCCAACGCACAGACGTATGTGCACAAAGCAGGTGCTGATCTTCTGCTCGTCAATGCCATTGCCAAGGTCATTCTCGATGAAAGCCTGCACAATGCGGCAGCTGCGCAGGCAATCGGCGGATTCTCCGCCTGGCAACAGTCACTTGCCAATTGTGCGATCGATCAGGTTGCCGCTCAGTGCGGTGTCGACACCGATACCATCAAAGGTCTGGCACGCGATTATGCTGCAGCGGAAAAGGCCCTCATCATTCTCCCTACCGGTATGGGCTACCCTGGGCATGGCAAGGAGATGGCGCAGGCCGTCATCAACCTCGCTCTGCTCACCGGTCGCGTCGGCAAGGAAGGGTGCGGTGTTCTCATCCTTGGCGAGAAAAACAACAGCCAGGGTGCTGCCGATCTCGCTATCTACCCCACCGCTGGTGGCAAGGAAGCCCAGGCGATCCTGGCGGGATGCGCCGCAGGCAGCATTAAGACCCTGTTCATTGCCGGTGAAAACCCGGTTGTTTCCTATCCTAATCGTTCCCAGGTGGAAAAAGCGCTCGATGCAGTGGAATTCCTGGTGGTTTCCGAACTGTTCCTGACGGAAACGTCCGCCAAGGCACACGTGGTACTTCCTGCGTGCTCTTTTGCAGAAAAGGAGGGGACCTTTACCAGTGTTGGCGGTGCTGTGCAGCGGATCAACCCGGCAATCAAGGCAATCGGCCAGTCCCGGAGCGACCTTGCTATCCTGAACGGACTTTTCCAGGCGATCACTGGTCAGCCAGCCTATGCGAACTCTGCGGCCGCTTTCCTTGATCTTGCTGCTACGGTACCTGGTTATGCAGGCCTGACGCAGGCCGGTCTCGGCGATAACGGCGCCATCAGGGCCGTTTCGGGAACCGCGACGTTTGTTCCGGTCCCTGCTGCCGTGCCGACTTCCGAGGCCGGAAAGTTTGCGCTGGTAACCGGCTCCGCACTGAATCACTGCGGCACGCTTTCACTCTACGGTGAAGGGCCGATGCTGGTATGCCCTGCCGGGTATATAGAGTTGAGCAGAGAGGATGCAAAAGCTGTCGGCGTGAAGGACGGTGAAACCGTGAAGGTTTCCTCGGCAACCGGCGAGGTGAAACTGGCGGTGAAGGTTGGTTCCCGCGTCCCGAAGGGGCTTGTGTTCGCCCCCTACCATTTTGCCGATTCATCCATCAATACCATAACCAGCGGCAACGCTATTACCTGGGTCAGCCTCGCTAAATAAGCGGCGTAACCATCTAACGTCTATACATACTATAGAGAAGGGGAAGAGGAGCACATGGGATACGAACTGTTTGGACTACCAATGATCTACTACATATCCATGGTTTTGAAGGTCCTCGTGGTCTTCGTGTTCGTCCTGCTAACCGTGGCATATGCAACGTATGCCGAGCGGAAGCTCATCGGCCACATGCAGGTCCGTTTCGGACCAATGCGGACAGGCTGGCACGGCTTATTGCAACCGATAGCCGACGGCTTGAAGCTCTTCTTCAAGGAAGAGATAATCCCGGCACAGGCTGACAAGTTCGCCTTCCTCCTTGCCCCGATCATCGCCCTGGTGCCGGCCTTCATAGGGTTTGCCGTCATCCCGTTCGGGGATACCATCGAGGTGATGGGCTACAAGATTCCGCTGCAGATCGCCGCATTTTACGATACTTCAGCCGGAAAGGTAGTTGACCTGAATGTTGGCGTCCTCTACATCCTGGGTCTCGCATCGCTGGGCGTGTACGGTATCGTGCTGGCAGGTTGGGCTTCAAACAGCAAGTATTCGCTGCTCGGTGGCCTCCGTTCCTCGGCCCAGATGATTTCGTACGAACTGGCTGCCGGTCTTGCCATTGTTTCGGTCTTCATGCTGTCCGAGTCCCTGTCGCTGCAGAAGATCGTCGCCGATCAGTCCGGAATGTTCTGGAACTGGTATGCATTCAAGCAGCCGCTGGCGTTCGTTCTCTTCTCCATCTGTTCACTGGCGGAAATCAACAGGACGCCGTTCGACTTGCCGGAAGCTGAAACAGAACTGGTATCCGGTTTCTGTACTGAATATTCGAGCATGAAGTACGCTATGTTCTTCATGGCAGAATATGCCAACATGATCACGGTTTGCGCGGTAACGACCACCCTGTTCCTCGGTGGCTGGCATGGACCTGCAATCCTTCCCGGTTGGGTCTGGTTTGTCGCCAAGGTGTACTTCTTGATCTTCCTCTGCATGTGGGTGCGTGCTACCTACCCTCGCTACCGCTATGACCAGTTGATGCGTCTCGGGTGGAAGGTATTCCTCCCCCTGACACTTCTGAACATCGTTATTACGGGGATCGTCGCATCGTTCTTCTAGTCTCAACTTCACGAAGAGGTTACACACCATGATAATGCCGTTGATTAATGGTCTTAAGATCACCCTGAAGCACCTGTTCATGAAGCCGGTCACCCTGCTGTATCCGGAAGAGCGGCCGACCCCTTCGCCGAACTATCGCGGGCTGCACGCACTCAAGGTATCACACAACAATGCGAAGTGCGTTGCATGTTATCTCTGCCCGACGGTTTGTCCGGCCAAGTGCATCACTGTTGAGGCTGGGGAAGACGAGAATCACGACAAGTTTGCTGCACGGTACGAGATTGACATTCTCCGCTGCATATTCTGCGGGTACTGTGTGGAGGCCTGTCCTGTCGATGCCCTGAAGATGACTGATACCTTTGAGCTTGCCAATTACAAGCGGGAAGACTTCATCTATACCAAGCAAGCCCTGCTAGAAAAGAAATAAAGGAGCAGCAATGGAAACCATCTTCTTTACTCTTGTGGCAGCGGCTGCTGTCCTCACTGGTCTTCTGGTTGTCACGTGCCGCAACCCGATCAACAGTGCATTGTCTCTGGTGATGACCTTCTTCTGTCTCGCTACGCTCTACGTGATGCTTGATGCGCCATTCATGGCTGCTATCCAAGTGCTCGTTTACGCGGGCGCCATCATGGTCTTGATCGTCTTCGTCATCATGCTCCTGAATGTGCGATCCGAGACGGCGAAACGGTATACCCACGCAGGCTTCATAAGTTCTGTCGTTGGCTGTCTGCTGCTGTTCGTTTCCCTGTACTTCCTGAATCACAGCAGCCTCACCGGTGTGCGTGGAAGCCTGGACACGGCAGTTATCAACCAGGTCGGGCATACGGAACTGATAGGCAAGGCTCTCTTTACGGACTTCCTGCTGCCGTTCGAGATTACATCGATCCTGTTGCTGGTTGCCATTATTGGCGCAGTGATCCTTACCAAGAAGAAAATATAACGTTACAGGGGTGACGAGATGCTTTCACTGCACAGCTATCTGATATTGAGCGCAATACTCTTCTCTATAGGCACAGTCGGGGTGCTGGTCCGCCGCAATGCGATCGTCATATTCATGTGCGTGGAGCTCATGCTCAACTCCGTGAACCTGACCTTCATCGCCTTTTCCAAGTACCTCGGCAACATCGACGGACAGGTCTTTGTCTTCTTCGTCATGACGGTTGCCGCTGCCGAGGCAGCGGTAGGTCTCGCGCTGATGATCGCATTCTACAAGAATCGCGAATCCATCGACGTTGAAGATCTGCGACTGATGAAGTGGTAAGGACGAGAACGCTCACGAATCATTTCACGCAAGGAGTCTGGAATGCTTGATAACGTATGGCTCATACCACTGTTCCCCCTGATCGGCTTCCTGATCAACGGCCTTCTGGGCAAAAGGATCAAGAACGAGGCAGTCATCGGAGGTATAGGTACGCTGATGATCTTCCTCTCCTTCCTCGTGTCGTGCGGGATCCTGATGCAGATGATCGGCCTTCCCGCCGAGCAGAGAGTGTTCGAGAAGGTAATGTTCCCCTGGATTCACTGTGGCAATTTTAAAGCGGACATGGCGTTTCTCGTCGATCCCCTTTCTACAGTGATGATCATGGTAGTAACAGGGGTTGGTACGCTCATCCACCTCTACTCCATTGGTTATATGCACGGCGAGGAAGGATTCTACAGGTTCTTTGCGTATCTTAACCTGTTCTGTATGTCCATGCTGCTGCTTGTCCTCGGAAACAACATGCTGGTCATGTTCATTGGCTGGGAGGGTGTTGGTCTCTGCTCCTATCTCTTGATTGGCTATTATTTCCACAAGAAGTCCGCTGGTGATGCAGGCAAGAAGGCATTTGTCATGAACAGGGTCGGCGACTTCGGTTTCCTGCTCGGCCTCTTCACTCTCTACTGGTGGTTCGGTGCGAACCATAACATCTGGACGATCAATTTCACTGAGATCAAGGCTGCTTCTCACCTGCTTCCTTATGGTGGTGTAGTGACGATCGCAACACTCTGCTTCTTCCTCGGTGCAACAGGTAAATCTGCACAGATTCCACTCTATACCTGGTTGCCAGACGCCATGGAAGGTCCGACTCCAGTATCTGCTCTCATCCACGCTGCTACCATGGTTACCGCCGGTGTCTACATGATCGGCAGGATGAGCTTTGTCTTCATCAAGTCTCCCGATACCATGATGGTAATTGCCTGTGTCGGTGCCGCAACTGCAATCTTTGCCGCTACTATCGGTACGGCGCAGAATGACATCAAGAGGGTTCTGGCCTATTCAACGGTTTCCCAGCTCGGGTTCATGTTTCTTGCCATGGGTGCAGGCGCATTCGCAGCCGGTATTTTCCATCTGATGACACACGCATTCTTCAAGGCCTGCCTCTTCCTCGGGTCAGGCTCGGTTATTCACTCAATGCATCATGCCTTGCATCATGGGCATCTGCATGACGATGCTCAGGACATGCGTAACATGGGTGGTCTGAAATCGGTCATGCCGATCACCTTCCTGACCTTCTTTGTATCGACCATCGCTATTGCCGGTATCCCTGGTTTCTCCGGCTTCTTCTCCAAGGACGAGATCCTCTGGCAGGCATTTGCCAACCCGTATCATGGGACGCTCAACATCGTTCTCTGGGGAATTGGTGCGGTTGCCGCATGTTTCACCGCATTCTACATGTTCCGCCTCGTCTTTATGACCTTCTTCGGCAAATGCCGCATCAACCCCAAGGTGAAGGATCATCTCCACGAGTCACCGCTGGTTATTACCATTCCGCTCATGGTGCTCGGCTTCTTGGCAGTGGTTGGCGGTTACATCGGCCTGCCGAAGCTGATCGGCGATCTGCTGGGTGGCGTTCCCAACTATTTCGAGCATTGGCTTGAGCCGGTCTTTGAACAGGCACAGCATTACGGAACCCAGTACGCGCACGCCGGGGCACATCATTCGCACGCCCTTGAGTGGGGGCTTATGGGACTCTCCGTGGTAATCGCTCTTGTTGGTATCTCGATCGCATTCGCCATGTACATGGCCAATGACAAACTGCCCGCGAAATTCACCTCGACTTTCCCGGCTCTCCACCGTGCGGTTTACAACAAGTGGTACATTGATGAGCTGTACGACTGCCTGATCGTCAATCCGTGCAAATCGCTAGGCAACCTTCTCTGGAAGGGCTTTGATGTGCTGATAGTGGACGGGATTGTGAATGGCGTAGGCAAAGCAGTAATGGGTTTCAGTGCAGGTCTGAAGGGCCTGCAGAGTGGCTACACTCACAATTATGCACTCGGTATGGCCTTGGGTGCCGTCGTGATCGTAGTTGTCTACATTTTCCGTTAGGACGAATAGAGACTTCTTTTTAGAGATAGAGCAAAAGGAGCAGATTCAATGAACGACATGATCCTCAGTCTGATGACCTTTTCTCCGCTAGCTGGCCTGTTGTTGTTGTTTTTCATACCGAAAAACAGTCATGGTCTGCTGCGGGGGGTCGCCCTCGCCACATCACTGGTCACCTTCGTTATCTCCCTGCCAATAATGACCGGCTTTGTGACGAATGCTGAATTCCAGTTCGTCCAAAAAGTACCCTGGATCGCTGCTGGCCCCTTTGAGATGAGTTATCATGTGGGGATTGACGGTATCAGCCTGTGGCTGGTCATCCTGACTACCTTCATCATGCCGATTGCAATCCTTTCAACATGGACTGCGGTCGAGGAGAGAGTGAAGGAGTACATGATCTTCCTCCTCTTGCTGGAAGTCGGTATGCTCGGGGCATTTGTATCCCTTGACATGTTCCTCTTCTATATCTTCTGGGAACTGATGCTGATCCCGATGTACTTTATTATCGGTATCTGGGGCGGCAAGAACCGTATCTACGCTACACTGAAGTTCTTCATCTATACCATGGTTGGCTCTCTGTTGATGCTGATCGCTCTGATAGTCCTCTACTTCAAGGCTGGTGGTGGTGATTTCAACATTCTCCGCTTCTACGGGTTGAATCTCCCTGCAGCGACCCAGACCTGGATGTTCTTGGCGTTTGCCCTTGCCTTTGCCATCAAGGTTCCGATGTTTCCGTTCCACACCTGGTTGCCGGATGCACATACCGAAGCACCGACAGCAGGTTCTGTTATCCTGGCAGCCATCCTCCTGAAAATGGGTACGTACGGTTATGTTCGCTTCGCAATGCCGCTCTTCCCGCAGGCAACTGAGCAGTTCACGCCACTTATTGCAACACTTTCGGTTATCGGCATCATCTACGCCGCTTTGGTGGCCATGGTCCAGGAGGATGTCAAGAAACTTGTTGCCTACTCATCCGTAGCCCACCTCGGTTTCGTCATGCTCGGTGTGTTTGCCCTGAATCAGCAGGGTGTTGCCGGCGGTATGCTGCAGATGCTCAACCATGGTGTTTCCACTGGCGCACTCTTCCTCATCGTCGGCTTCATTTATGAACGCCGACACACACGGCTCATCACCGATTTCGGCGGCCTCTCCAAGCAGATGCCGATCTTTGCCACAGTATTCATGATCGTCACCCTTTCCTCGATAGGTCTTCCCGGTACGAACGGGTTCGTCGGCGAGTTCCTCGTCCTGGTTGGCGCCTATGAGAGCAACCTTCGCTGGTACACTGTCATTGCCACAAGTGGTGTCATCCTTTCAGCCGTTTACATGCTCTGGATGTTCCAGCGCGTCATGTTCGGGGAGTTAAGCAATCCCAAGAATCAAGTGCTGAAAGACCTCAATGCACGTGAGATCGTGATCATGGTCCCGCTCATAGTAATGATCTTTGTCATGGGTCTGTATCCGAAGCCGTTCATTGATCGTATGGTGCCGGCAATTGATAAAATGATCCTGATCAGCAAAACGAAGCAGCAGGTAGCCTCGGTTCCTGCAATGCCTGCGATGCCGGCAATGCCTCATGCAGAGCCGATGACCGTGACCCCCGCAGCGGAAGAAAAGTAGACAAGCCACCGGAGGAGTTTATAGATGGAAACGATCGCTATGCCTGCAATCAACTTTGCCGCTATCATGCCGGAAATGATCCTTTCGGTGGTAGCCATGGTGCTCCTGCTCATCAACGTGTTCGTTCCGAGCGAGCAGAAGGCCTACCTGGGCTACATGAGCCTTATTGGTATCATCGTCACCTTTGTTTCGGTGGTAAGCGGATGGAACAGCCCTCAGGCAGGTTTTAACGGGGCAGTACTTCAGGATAACTTTGCACTCTTCTTCAAGGGAATATTTCTGATCTCCGCATTTCTGACGATACTGATTACCGACCAGTATCTGCAGCGTGAGGAGTGCAACTGGGGTGAAATGTACCCGCTGATCCTGTTTGCAACGGTCGGGATGATGCTGATGGCATCCGGAACCGATCTCATGACTATCTTCCTCGGTCTTGAAGTTCTTTCGGTTACTTTGTACATCCTTGCAGGCTTCAACAGGAACAATGTCAAATCAAACGAGGCGGGCCTCAAATATTTCCTCCTTGGTGCATTTTCCACTGGCTTTCTGCTCTACGGGATGGCCCTTACCTATGGTTCAACCGGTACTACGAGGATTGCAGGTATCGCGGAACAGGTCATGCAGAACGGCTCTGTCCTAGCCAACCCCATGTTGCTTGTTGGCATGTTGATGATGGCAGTTGGTTTCTCGTTCAAAGTAGCGGCTGCACCTTTCCATATGTGGACTCCGGATGTTTACGAAGGCGCGCCGACACCCATGACAGCGTTCATGTCGGTTGGTCCGAAAGCAGCGGGTTTTGCAGCATTCATGCGAGTCCTTCTGGTTGCGCTCCCGGCACTGAGGGCTGACTGGTCCATGCTCCTCTGGGTTCTCGCCGTTCTCACCATGACAGTTGGTAACATCACTGCTCTCTATCAGAACAATATCAAGAGAATGCTTGCCTATTCCTCCATTGCCCATGCAGGGTATGTCCTGGTCGGTTTTACTGCAGGTAACGCCGTTGGGACTGCGGGGGTTATGTTCTACATGCTCTCCTATGCATTCATGAACATTGGGGCATTTGCTATCATTGTCATGGTTGGGAAGAAAGGCGAAGATAACAATAACGTCTCTGATTACGCTGGATTTGGTTTCAAGCACCCAGTACTCGGCATGTGCATGTCGATCTTCTTGTTCTCCCTTGCAGGCATTCCGCCGGCAGCTGGTTTCATTGGTAAGTTCTATCTCTTCTCCGGAGCCATTCAAGCTGGGTATGTCTGGCTGGCAATTATCGGCGTACTGAACAGCGCAGCATCTGTTTATTATTACCTGCGCGTGATGGTCTACATGTATATGAAAGATCCGACGGAAGAGTTCGACTGGCTTAAGGTCTCCCCGGCAATCGCTCTCTGTGTTATTCTCGCAGTTGCCGGCGTGCTTATCCCTGGCATCGTTCCGGGGACGCTCCTTTCACTTGCTCAGCAAGCAGTGTTGATGTAATAGAGTCTTCACGATGTTCACATTCAAAGCCCCTCTGCTTGCAGAGGGGCTTTATTTTTTGGATGTGCCGGAAAACGAGGTGCTATAGTGAATCACACCGTGATCCGATATATCAAATGTAGTCTTCTGCTATTCTGTATCCTGTTCATTCAGATGCCTATAGCGGTTTCCGCTGAGGTTCCTACGAGTGAAGGTACCTATGTGCACCCTAACGTACGTGTTCATTGGAAGGTACTTAGATATAAAGAATATCTCGAGTTTACTGGCAGAGTACTCAATTGTTCAGGAGGTTTGCTCCTGAACATGGAAATCTCTACACGCCTTTATCCTGCCTTGGAAGCGAAACAGGGTGTTGCACGTTTTATCTTTCTGCCGCGCGCTGTATCAGCGGATGCCCTGCTTCCCTTTGGTATGCGGATAGCATTGACAGATGACAATCCTGCAGGACAACTTATGGTATCGCTCTATTACGAACGACTGGATTCTGAAGGCGTCGGGTTTCCTGTCCTGGAGAGTTATTTGATAGATATACCTCCAATTTCCCCGTCAGTGCATGGTGGGCCAGAGACGTGATAGTCTCAGAGGTGAGCCTGTTGTTTTTTGCTGCGTATGCTCTCGTTGGAGGTGTTGTCGGAACTCTTGCCGGTTTATTGGGTATCGGCGGAGGCTTGATCGTTGTTCCAGCACTCATGGTTCTCTTTGCTGCGGAGAAGTTGCCTGCACCCCATCATGTGCATCTTGCGGTTGGTACTTCACTGGCGACCATCATTTTCACTGCATTGGCCAGTGTCCGCGCGCATCATACCCATGGAGCGGTTGAATGGGGTGTGGTTTTTCGCATGGTGCCAGGGATTCTTATTGGGACAGGTGGCGCGACACTGCTGGTGCTTCATCTGTCAACCGGTTTTCTCAAGTGGTTGTTTGCCTGTTTTGTAATCTTTGTCGCATTGCAGATGATTTTCGATATCAAACCGAATGCTGTGCGCAACTTACCCGGCTGGGCAGGCCTGTTCACTGCAGGAGCGTTAATCGGCGGATTTTCGAGTTTAGTGGGCATTGGAGGGGGTAGTATGACGGTACCCTTTCTTGTCTGGTGCAATGTGACTGTGCAACGTGCCATTGCGACGTCTGCTGCCATCGGGTTACCGATCGCGCTTGCCGGCTCAACAGGCTATATGATTAGTGGTTACGGCATCGCCGGGTTGCCGGCACTGTGCATTGGATTTGTCTATCTGCCAGCCCTTTTGGGTATTGCATTTGCCAGCATGTTGACAGCCCCGATGGGGGCGCGGCTTGCCCATAGACTTCCCGTGCAGAATCTCAAGAAAGCCTTTGCCTGTTTTCTTCTGGTCATGGCTGCAAGGCTTGTCTGGAGCGCGATGCATTGATAATCAGTGAGTGATGCTTCTGTTTGATGGGAGATGATTATGGAGAACATGGTACTTCTCTTGGCTGGTTCCTTTGAGGAATTCGGAAGAATTGCTGATGAAATCAGGGGAAATTGCGTGTGCGAGGTTATTCTCGTCGCTGATGGCAGTCAGGTTGTCCAGGAGGCATTGGAATGCAAACCAAGGCTCATTTGCCTGGATCAGGATCTTGCCGGCTTGGATGGGGTGACATGCTGTGAGATGCTCAAAAGAAACGAGTCGCTAGAGGGAATACCCGTAATACTCATTGCCGCAAGTGCGCACCAGGATAATCTGAATCATTGCAAAAGCACTGGGAGTGATGCAGTACTGACAAGACCACTCAACTACGCTCAACTGCTCGGGATCGGACAGACGCTTCTCACCGGGGGTGACCGTCGCGAGGTGAGAATACATTGCCGAATAACCGTAGAATTCCGCCTGAATCATCTGCATCAATACGGTACATGCTGGAATCTTGGGGTGCACGGAATGTACATTGCCTACGACGGCCCAGTTTCAGTCGGAGATATGGTCGAGATGGGTTTTGTCGTTTCGGATATCTATCCGTCAGTCGTGGAAGTGTGTGGCCGTGTGGTTTGGATAAATAAAACCCCTCAAGGAGCTAGAGAAGATCTCCCTGAGGGGTTCGGGGTTGAGTTTACCGTGATCCCCGAGGATGCGCAGAGCATCATCAGAAGGTTCATTGCCGAAATTTAGAATCCTAGCTTCCGCTTTCTGTTGAGCTTGTTGCGAGTTCTTCGTGTTTTCCTGAATTGCCGTTGCGCAGACGAATGAATTCTATGATGTGCGTAAGGGCCACGAGGGAACAGTAGCCGATGAATACATACGCAAAGACGCTTGTAAAGGTACCTTCATCTGCAGAAGCTGCTGCCCAGGAATTTGTTACAGTGCAGATCAAGGCGGTCAGTACGGTTGCGACAGAGTAACCTCTATGCATGGTCCCCCTCCTTTTGCCCCATACGCGTTACTGTTCGGCAGATTCCTTGGCCAAATCGGCGGACGGGCTCTTTTTAACACCTGACGCAAAACCGACAATCATCATTATGGCTGGAAACAGTTGTACCACAACGATGAGTGCACACATGCCAAGGAATATCCAAACAAAAAGGTTGCTACTATCTTCTCGCGCACCAGAAGCTGCGAAGGCTGCCGGGACAACGATAATGCTCATTGCCTGAATGATAGTATTCACAACAGATCTCATGGTAATACCTCCACTGGTGCTCAGAAGTCGTCAATAGCTTCCGCAGGTAGCCTGTCCACGCAACATGTTCTTTATGGCACACCTTACAGCCTCCAGAAGTTCCTGCCTGGCTTCTGGATCGAAGGATTTACGTGCGTGATAAAAAATGCCTTCGCTTCGCACTCTACGCATGACAGGTAGTGGCTGGTCCCCGGAAACGAGGATGATGGGAACCTTTTTATTGCAACGCTTCAGAATCGGTACCAGTTCCACGGCGCTGACATCGTCACATTTCTGCCCGAGTATGATGACCTCTGCCTTTTTCTTCAGAGTATCGTTCAGGACGCTTGCGAGGGAATCAGTTACGGTTACAGAGTATCCTGCCTGACCGAGAAGGGCGGCAATCTTTTCTCTGCTGTCGTTATCACTATCGGCAACCAAAAGGGTTATCATGGTGGTCAGCCTCGCTGGTATTGGGGTTGTCCTGCCGGTCACTCGCTAGCCTGCTGTGCTTTTTCTTCCTTGCCAAATATGCCTTTGAGCATGGAACCGAAGAGCAGCATGCCTGGAACCAGCTGAAAGATGATGATTATGGCGCCGAATGCGAGAAAAAGCGTGACAAGCAGACCATTTTCGTCTGAAGATGCCCCACTGGCGGCAAATGCTGAAGATGTGATAAGGGCCAGAGCAGTTGTGATTTTAAGAGCGGATTTCATGGGAGCCTCCTTTGACTGCATCTATAACGGATTATGCCTTATCACTAGCATCTGTCGTGCCATAAGTTAGTTGGTGTTAATAAAAACATTGTAACATGCTGATTGTAAAGGTGTCAGCGACCACTGAGCAGTAGGCTTTCAGATGACGACTGGGTGTCTACTGTATCGGGTATATATACAGACATGACAATGCTATGCAATAGAATGATTGCGGAGTCTGCAGGCTAAGTAGATGATATCTTGGCATTTCTTTGTGGAGAAAACAGTGTATAAAATTGTAAGTCAGCGCGTGGAACAAATGTCAGGAGCATTGTAGGTGTAAAGGAGAGTTGAGATAGCACGACAGTGTGTTATGCTATTGAAATCTGAATGAAACTGGGTTGAGGTGCGATATGAGATTTATCTTTGGAGTGTTGTTCGGCATTATGTCGGTCGCGGTCATGAACGGATGCGTCATGATCTCAGCGTGGAAAAGCATACCTCCTCCCGGTGGGTGTGACCAGTGCCATACCGCTGCCATCAGCAATGACTGGAAAGTGGCCTACCAGGCCCCGATACTGACTGACGAACGGAACCGGGATGCGTTCCAGACTGCCACGTTCACCATGCCGCAAGCTGCCGGGCAACCTGCATCATCCCTTGAGGTGCGTAAGGTTCAGGACCTGAAATGCTTTGAATGCCACCGTACTCCCAATGCCGCACACCGTGGACGTGTCGGGCGTTTCCACCATTAAGGTCGCCCAGATGCCAAAAGCACTCCGCAGAACGAAAATTGTCGCAACACTTGGGCCGGTGAGTTCATCCCCGGCGATGGTTGGCCAGCTCATGGATGCGGGGGTTGATCTGTTTCGACTCAATTTTTCCCATGGCAGCAATCAGGAAAAATTGTCGACCATCGCCATGATTCGTGAGATATCGGGACAAAAAAATCGTCCGGTTGGTATATTGGCTGATTTGCAGGGGCCGAAAATCAGAACGGGAAGAATGGAAAACGGTGCCCTGCTTCTCAATAAAGGCGAGCAGCTGTCCATAACCACCCGTGATCTGCTCGGTCGCCCCGGATTGATATCCACCGTGTATCAAGCATTGCCAAAGGATGTGCAGCAGGGCTCACGAATACTGATGGATGATGGACTCATTGAGCTGAGGGTCATCGATGTCAAGGGGGATACGGTTCACTGTCTGGTTGTGGAAGGAGGAATCCTCAAGGACCTTAAGGGGATCAATCTTCCAGGGGTCAATGTCTCAAGCCCTTCACTGACGGAAAAAGACCTGAATGACTTGGAGTTCTGCCTTCAGGCCAGGGTTGATTACATTGCGCTTTCCTTTGTGCGTACTGCAAATGACGTCGAAGGGCTGAAACGGATCATCTTCGAGCATGACATGAACGTGCCGGTTATAGCAAAGATTGAAAAGCCCGAGGCACTGCGAAATTTCAAATCGATTCTTCGGGCTGCGGATGCCATTATGGTGGCCCGCGGTGATTTGGGAGTGGAAATCAACCCGGAAAAGGTCCCGCTTCTCCAGAAAAAGATCATCCGCGCCTGCAACGAGGCTGGCAAACCGGTTATTACCGCTACGCAGATGCTGGAGTCGATGATTATCCATCCTCGACCGACACGTGCGGAGACCTCTGATGTGGCCAATGCCATCCTGGACGGCACCGATGCAGTGATGCTTTCCGGTGAGACGGCGTCCGGCGCGCATCCGGTGGCAGCGGTACGAACCATGGCCAAGGTTGCAGTCGATGTGGAACGTTCCGAGTTGTGGCGTCTCACACCCCGTAAACACACCCACAGCAACAATGTCGCCCAGGCTGTGGCTGAAGCTGCTTGCCAGGCGGCAGCTTCGCTCAAGGCAAAGACCATTGCGGTCTTTACTGAATCAGGAAGCACGGCAGCACTCATCTCGAAATTCCGTCCGCAGCTGCCGATAATAGCCTTTACTTCGGTTCCTGAGATTGAGCGTCGCCTCTCTCTCTATTGGGGGGTGAGGACCTGCAGGGTAGGTAAGGTCTCCGGCACCGATGAGCAGATATTTGCCGTTGAGGAAACTATGCTTTCTCTCGGCTACAGGAAAGGTGATGTCGCCATAATCACCATGGGTGTACCGATCGAGGCCAGGGGATCGACCAATCTCATGAAGGTACACAAGCTAGGTGCAAAAGGATTCTACGAAATATTCTAGGGGAGTGCACTGATGCGAAAGCTGTTTGACGAGACGCGGATCAAGGGGATGCACCTTGCCAACCGGCTAGTGCGCTCTGCAACGTGGGAAGGAATGTGTGCCGATGACGGTCACCCAACGCGAAAGCTGGCGGAATATTACCGTACCCTGGCCAGCGGGCGGGTGGGGCTGCTCATCAGTGGTTATGCCTATGTTCGCCCGGATGGCAAGCAACTCCCCGGCCAGTTGGGAATATATCGGGACGAGGTAGTGCCCGATCTTGCATTGTTGGCAGAGTCGGTCCACCGGGAAGGGGGGAAGCTCTGCATGCAGCTGGTTCACTGCGGCGGGCAGACCACAGCCACCTACGCGGGAAGTCAGCCAGTCGCTCCATCTGCTCTCAAGGTCGATCAGTATCCCGAGATGCCGGCAGCGCTAACGATTGAAGATATCAGGACCATTGTCGAATGTTTCGGCGCAGCTGCGCGGCGGGTAAAAGATTCGGGGTGCGACGCCGTTCAGATTCACGCTGCCCATGGCTATCTCATCAATCAGTTCCTTTCTCCCCTTACCAACTGCCGTGAAGACGGCTACGGCGGCAATACGGAAAGCCGTTGCCGCTTCATGGTGGAAGTCTACCGTTCTGTGAGAGAAGCGGTCGGCCATGAATTCCCCGTGCTGGCAAAACTCAATGGTTCGGACAACCTTGACGGCGGACTGACACTGGATGATGCGGTGATTGCCGCGCGGATCCTCGATGACGAAGGTATCGATGCCATAGAGGTGAGCGGCGGCACGCCTGCCTCCGGTAACAAGACACCGGTGCGGCAGGGGATCGAATCGCGGGAAAAAGAGGCGTACAATCTGCCGCTGGCGTATCGGATCAAGAATGCGGTGACCTGTCCCGTGATAGTCGTTGGCGGTCTCAGGTCGTTTGAGCTCGTGGAGGGGATTGTCAGGCGGGAAGAAGCTGACTTTGTTGCATTCTCTCGCCCGTTGATCCGCGAACCGAATCTCCCCCGGCGCTGGGAGGAGGGGAACGAAGTCCATGCACGCTGTATCTCGTGCAATGGCTGTTTTAAACCGGGGCTGAAAGAAGGTGGCATTTACTGCATCGTCGACAAGATTGAGCGGGAAAACAGGGATACTTCACTGTGATGCATTTCAGAATACCGGCACGGTAATGTCCAATATCATCTTGCTCATTGTCTGTTTCCTTGCCGGAATGGGGTTACGGCGCACCGGCCGCTTTCCCGAATCCACTCCTGCAGCGCTCAACGGCTTCATCATTCACGTATCGCTTCCTGCCCTTGCTCTTCTCCATATCCACCGGCTTACTCTCGACGTTTCCCTGCTTTTTACTGCCGGGATGGCCTGGTGCCTGTTCGGTGCTGGCTATCTCTTCTTCAAGTTGACCGGACGACTGGCAGGCCTGGATACCCAAAGTATTGGTGCCCTCATGCTGGTGGGGGGGCTGGGCAATACCTCATTTGTCGGTCTGCCCATGATAGAGGCATACTACGGCAAGGAGTACCTGGGGATCGGGCTTATTGCCGATCAGCTCGGCTCTTTCCTTGTCCTCTCCACGCTCGGTATTCTGACTGCCACCATCTATTCGAGTGGCCATACCTCCCCCCGTGAGATCATTCGTAAGGTCATCCTTTTCCCGCCCTTCCAGGCGTTGCTCTTGGCGTTTCTGCTCAAACCGCTGCCGTTTCCCGAGTGGCTCACCAGTGTCCTGCAAAAACTCGGCGACACCCTGACACCGCTAGCCCTCGCTTCAGTCGGGTTCCAGCTCCGGTTTGGCCAGATCAGACAGGAGCTGAAGGGGCTTTCGCTGGGGTTGCTCTATAAACTGGCGCTCGGCCCGGTGATCCTCTATCTCGTCTATGTGGTCATGCTTGGCGGCAGTGGCAAGGTCATGCAGGTAACCCTTTTCGAGGCAGCCATGGCGCCGATGATCACGGCTGGCATCATAGCCGTCGATCACCGGCTGAACCCGTCATTGGTTACGCTCATGCTCGGGATCGGCATTCCTTTGTCGTTTCTCTCTCTTCCGCTCTGGTGGTGGCTTCTGCAGGGGGTATAACAAAAAAGCCCTCCGGGTGAGAGGGCTTGAAGGTGATGATGGTCCGACAGCTAGCGGTGTTCGCGGGTTTCGAGGAACACCAGTTCCTTCCAGTTTTCCATAGTGTTTTCCAGGCGCCACTGGCTTCCTGCCAGATAGGCCAGATTACCTTCCCCGTCGATATAGCAGTGCATGGCCTCTTTACGCTGGAATTCGTCCAGTTTCTTCTTTTCCCCGGTTACCCACCTGGCGGTGACATAGGATGCCGGTTCATAGGTGGCCTTGACCTTGTATTCATGTTCAAGCCGGTGCATGACCACATCGAACTGGAGCAGGCCGACAGCGCCGACGATCCAGTCAGCACCCATCTGGGCACGGAAAACCTGGGTGGTCCCTTCTTCTGCCAGCTGTACCAGCCCTTTTTCCAGCGATTTTGACTTCATCGGGTCGAGGAGTCGGACCTTGCGGAAATGCTCCGGGGCGAAATTGGGGATGCCGGTGAACTTGAGGTCTTCTCCTTGGGTAAAGGTGTCCCCGATCTTGATGATGCCGTGGTTGTGGATGCCGATGATGTCGCCGGGATATGCCTCGTCCACGTTGGTCCGGTCCTGGGCCATGAAGATCGTCGCATTGGCGATCTGCATGTCGCGGCCGAGTCGCAGGTGCTTGACCTTCATGCCACGGGTGAACTTTCCCGAGCAGATCCGGAAGAAGGCGATACGATCGCGGTGGGCAGGGTCCATGTTCGCCTGGATCTTGAACACAAAGCCGCTGAATGGTTCTTCATAGGGGGATACGGTGCGGGTCACCGCTTCACGGGGGAGTGGTGCCGGTGCATGCTCGACGAAGCTGTCGAGCAGCTGCTGGACCCCGAAGGTGTTGATGGCGCTGCCGAAGAAGACCGGTGTCTGCAGCCCGGCCAGGTAGGCCTCCTGTTCAAAGGGCTGTGCAACTCCCTCGATCAGTTCGATATCGTGCCTGAGTTCATCGACCTGGCTTCCCAGGAGCTGTTCGAGTCGAGGGTCGTCGAGCCCCTGAACGGTTACGATCTGTCCGGTTCCTCGTTCCGCCTCCGGGTCGAAAAAGGTCAACTCCTTGGTATAGAGGTGATAGGTGCCACGAAACCGTTTGCCCATGCCAATCGGCCAGGTCATGGGAGCACACTGGATCTTAAGGACGCTCTCTATTTCGTCGATCAGTTCCAAAGGTTCGCGCCCTTCACGGTCAAGCTTGTTGATGAAGGTCATGATCGGGGTGTGCCGAAGCCGGCAGACCTCAAGGAGTTTCTTGGTCTGGCTTTCCACCCCTTTCACCGAGTCGATGACCATCAGAGCGGAGTCAACGGCAGTGAGGACACGATAGGTATCTTCGGAAAAGTCGTTGTGGCCGGGGGTGTCGAGAAGATTGACCTCGAAATCCTGGTAGGTGAACTTCATGACCGACGAAGTAACGGAAATGCCACGCTGTTTTTCCATCTCCATCCAGTCGGAGGTGGCATGACGGGATGCCTTCCGCGCCCGAACCTCGCCAGCCTGTTGAATGGCGCCACCAAAAAGGAGGAGTTTTTCGGTGATGGTGGTCTTTCCAGCGTCCGGATGGCTAATTATGGCGAAGGTGCGGCGCCTGTCGATTTCATGAACATTGTATTGCTGCACGATGCAACTCCGAAAAAAATCTGGACAAAATAAAGGCGAAGAGGATATCTTCGCCAAAAACAATGCTATAATTGCACGTTAGAAAAAAAAGGGCAACAGCAATCTGCCTGTTTCGGACATGGGGCGTTCTGTATGAGTGATGTCTATCATCTGTTGACGGTTGCTGATGTTCAGAAAGACACGGCTGCTATTGTCGAGGTGCTGAAGGGGATTCATGAATCACGTCTCCCCAACGACCTGAGGCTGCTCAACTATTACCGGGAGATGCCGGTCAGCTATGATGCGGTGGTCTCATTTATCGATGAAGACCTGGTAGAGCTCAAGGTGCATCAACACCAGGCCGTGGTGATGTATGCCGAAAAGATGACCTTCCTGAAGAGTGCCCATTTCCCTCACGATGTGGTTGCAAAGACTTATAAGGTCAATGTTGACAAGAGTGTGGCCTTGCTCTCACGCTTTTCCTATGCCCAGATACGGGCAGAACGACGGCGATTCATCCGTGTGGAGATCGGTGAGAGGATAGAGATTGCTTTCAGGCGGTTGGGAGTAAATGTGCCCGGACGGCTTCTGGATATCTCCATCGGTGGCCTTTCGCTTGTCAGCCCCGAGCAGCATGCCGTTGACCTTGAAACCGCGGGCATCCTCAGTGTCTCTCTTCCCAATGTTCAGTTGGAGATTCCCGGCAGACTCATAAAAATTATCCCCCTCGACGCCCAGTGGCGATATATCTTCGAATTGGAAACTGACAACCGGATAGAAGCTGCGATATCGCAGTTCATTTTCCAGAAGCAGGTCGAGATCATCCGGGAGCTGAAGGACCAGTTGTTCTGAATAAAAACTCCTGCCCGCAGACCTCCTGCCTGTCGTGCTGCTCTGCTGGTGGCGGAATCGACATGCGCCTGCTTGAATCTTTCCCCGTATACCTATGCTGGTAGACACCCATTGCCATCTGGATGAACCGGGCCTGAACTGCAGGCTGGAGCAGGTGTTGTCCACTGCCAATGACGCCGGAGTGTCGCGGTTCATCGTCCCTGGTGTTGACGGGCAGCATTGGCCTCGCATCGCCTCCACCGCCGATGCGAGACGAGGGATTTTTCCTGCCTATGGCCTTCATCCGATGCATGCCGCCCACTTTACGCCTGCGATGTTTGACCGTCTCAAGGAGTACCTCCCTCAAGCGGTTGCCGTCGGTGAGATTGGCCTTGATTACCTGTGCACGGATGTGCCGCGGGAGATACAGGTTGAGGCCTTCCGCCAGCAACTCCGGCTGGCGGTGCAGTCAGGGATGCCGGTGCTCATCCACTGCCGGCAGGCCTTTCGCGATCTCATGGATATCCTGCGCCAAGAGACGGTGCAGCGGGTCGGCGGGGTCATGCATGCCTTTTCGGGAAGTCCGGAGATCGCCCGGGAGGCGGTAAGGCTCGGTTTGCTCATTTCAGTTGCCGGTCCGGTGACGTATGCCAATGCAGTTCGTCCGCTGCAGGTGGCTGCGCAGGTACCTCTCGACAGTCTGGTGATCGAAACCGATGCCCCTGATCTTACTCCCGAACCGCACAGAGGCGGGAAGAATGAGCCGGCGTTCCTCCCTCTGGTTGCAGCGGCGGTTGCACGTATTCGCGGTGTATCCTTCGAAGAGGTGGCGGAAGCAACAACGGCAAATGCCCGCCGATTATTCGGGATATGAAGCGGATTTTCTCGGCATACATGCGGCACGTTGGCTCCTGGAGAAAGGGATAGGTGGCAATGTTACACCGTTTTTCACGAAACGAGCTCCTGATTGGTCCGAATGGGCAGGGCCGGCTGCGTGAGGCGACCGTTGGGGTCATTGGCCTGGGTGGCGTCGGGAGTTACGCAGCCGAGGCGCTCTGCAGGGCTGGAGTCGGACGTCTGGTAATCGTCGATTTTGATGATATCTGTCTCACCAACGTCAACCGGCAGTTGCATGCCATGGTGGGTACGGTGGGGAAGCCCAAGGTGCAGGTAATGGCCGAGCGGCTTCGCTTGATCAATCCGGATGCCGAGGTCGTCCCGTTCAGGGAGTTTTATGCAGCCGAGAATAGCGATCTTCTCTTTTCCCAGCGACTCGATTATGTCGTAGACGCCATCGATCATATTACCAGCAAGCTCCATTTGATCAAAAGCAGTCTGGAGCGTTCCATTCCCCTCATTTCGAGCATGGGTGCAGCAAACCGTCTCGATCCGACCCTGGTGCAGGTTGCTGACATCTCTGCTACCCATGGTTGCCGCATGGCGCGGACTATGAGGAAACTGCTGAAAAAACAAGGCATAACTCGCGGTTTCAAGGTGGTCTTTTCCACAGAGGAGTACCGCGCCCCTCTCACCCAGGATGGCAGTTGCCGTGGCAACTGTATCTGCCCCAATCGCGATGACCAGGCGTTTACCTGTGAACATCGTCGGCTGATTCTCGGCAGTATCTCCTTTATCCCGGGTATCTTTGGCCTCACCATGGCAGGCGTTGCCATAAACGACCTACTGAAAACCCTTGATTGAAAATCATCGGGGGGCATTGACTCGCCTCTATTTGCCGATATACTGACTTCCACAAATATTTCAATCGAATGCAGAGGAGGTGACGTTTATGGGAAAAGAATACTCTGTGCAGGAAGCATTGAAATTGGCGGTTCAGGGTGAGAAGGACAGCTTGGATTTTTATCGCAAGGCAGCCGCGGTTACCAAGAATGATCGGGCCAAGAAGGTGTTTGAACTGTTGGCTAATGAAGAGGTCGGTCACCTGAAGTCTTTCTTCGAGCACTATAAGGGAGGGGAATTCGGCGATCTCAAAACCTTCATCGAATCACCGCCCGACAAAAAGAGCGCGACCATTCTGGCTCTTGAGAAGGCCATCAACGAGAATACCCATGAACAGAAGGCCCTGGAGATCGCCCTCAAGGAAGAGAAGTCCTGTATCGAACAGTACACCCTCCTGGCCAAGGACATCATCGATCCGTTGGTCAAGGGGATCTTTACCCGGGTTGTCAAGGAAACGCAGAACCATTACGACATGATTGAAGACGAGTACATGCATGTCATGCGTATGGTTGACAAATCCGACCAAGATACCTATGTAAGGGAATGATGAGACACAGAGCCAAAATACGTGTAGTCGCCCTGCTTTTGCTGGCGGGTGTTCAGGGAGTGGCCTGGGGTTCGCAAGATGTGCGGAAGGTAAAGCTCGTGCAACCTGAACAGAAGGTTGTCGAAGAAAAGTGTCTAGTCTGCCACAACCATCAGCGGATTGATGCTGCACGGGAAGCGCAACGGGACACAGAGGCCATCCTTCGCAGAATGGAGGCCAAAGGGGTCAGGTTGACAGCTAGAGATCGTCAGGTGATCGGCCACTTTCTGTCAAATCCGTTCAAGCAAGGAGATCGTGAATCTGGTACAGCAGGGAGCGGCAAAGCAAAGTAGCAAATATGATTCAGAAAAAAACAGAAGCGGTCGGTATCCACACCGGCCGCTTTTTTTATGAGTGTACCAAGCTAGCCCTGATACTGGGAATAGTATCCCTTGACCCGAGCAAGGTAGTTACGCGTTTCCTGGGGAAGTACCGAGGTTCCCTTCTTGTCCACATTGCCCGGCCCCCAATTGTAGGCAGCCAGTGCTGAGTCCACATTTCCGTGATACCGCTTCAGCATGTCTTTGAGAAATCTGGTGCCGGCCATGACGTTTTGTTCGGGGTCGAAGGAGTTGGTGACCCCTAGATCCCGAGCTGTCCCGGGCATGAGTTGCATCAGGCCCTGTGCCCCGGCGTGGGAGACGGCGGTGGGGTTGAAGTTGCTTTCAGCTTTTATGACTGCCTTGATGAGAGACACATCAACGCCGTGACGCTGTGACGCCTGGTTTATGATTCCGTCAAGATCAGTGGGTGATGAAAGCGTTTCCTGGCTGATGAGCGGACCCTGTGCCGGGAGTTGCTGGGTTGTTGTACTGTCAACCTGTTGACTTCCTCCCACGAGATTAGCCAAAATCAGTTTAGCTGGTGAGATGAATGACACAGGAGATGCCGATGATTCGGTGTTACCCAAAGACAGGGCATTTTTCATCATCTCCAGCTGCATGAGCTCTATGGCTGCGTTGGCAGCTGCACCACTAGTCCGTGGGATGCCTTGCTGCTGCACATCAACAGCTGCTGACATGACGTCGGCAAAGGATTGGCGGGCGGCTGCATCACTGGCTGAAGGACGCTCGGGGGGCTTGCCAGGAAGCAGGGATAGTGCGGATTCAACGGGATTGATGGCCATGGAGAGAGGAAAGCATATTGTATGCCATTCTCAATGCTCGTCTTCGGTGCCATGAAGGCTCCGTGCAGGGCAGGAGGAATACGTTACAGAGGTTGCGCTGATCCCGGGATGAGCAGCTTTTTCTTCTTCAGTTTTTCGATGAGTGTCGTTCGCTTCAGGTTCAGCAGCATGGCAGCTTCTTTCTTGTTCCCGGCGGTTTTTTCCAGTGCCTGAAGGATCAGTTGATTTTCGAATTCCTCGACTGCACTGTTGAGGCAGAAACCCTTGTCCGGAAGGGAGATCGGTTCGTTCGTCAGGGTGGATCTTCGCCCCCGGTATTTTTCGGGAAGGTCGCTGACTGAGATGATGCCACTCCCTTTCAGTATGACCATTCGCTCGATAAGGTTCTCCAATTCGCGAACGTTTCCCGGCCAGTCATAGTTGGAGAGGAGATGCATGGTCGTGGCATCGAGACCTTTGACCTTGTGCTGTTTATCTTTGTTGAATCGCTCCAGGAAGGTATTGACCAGTAGCTGGATATCGCCTTTACGTTCGCGAAGCGGCGGAAGGTTTATGGGGATGACTGAAATCCGGTAAAACAGGTCTTCGCGGAACTCTTTCACCGAAACCAGTTTTTCAAGATTCTGGTTTGTCGCAGCAATTATGCGCACATCGATCTTTTTGGTTGTGGTGGAACCGACGGGTTCGAGTTCCTTGTTTTGCAGAACGCGCAGCAACTTTACCTGGAGGCTGGGCTTCATGTCCCCAATTTCGTCAAGGAACAGAGTCCCCTTGTCGGCCATTTCAAAACGTCCGATTCTGGTTGCAATGGCACCAGTAAAGGAACCCTTGACATGACCGAATAATTCGCTTTCCAGGAGATCGTCGGGAATAGCTGCGCAGTTTACCGGGACGAAGTTCTTTGCGTGCCGGTTGCTCAGATCGTGTATGGCACGTGCAACAAGCTCCTTGCCCGTGCCGGACTCACCCTGCAGGAGAACGGTCGAGTCGGAGTTTGCCACCTTTTCGATAAGCTCGAAGAGGGCAAGCATCTTGTCGCTTTCACCAATGATATTGTTGAGGCGTGGCCGGTTTTTGATGCAGGGTTTGGTGCGGAAGCTCTGATTCTGCAGTGCATGGTGCTCAAGACCACGCTTTACGTGGGTTTCGAGTTCTTCAAGGTTAAACGGTTTTTCGAGATAGAAAAATGCTCCTGCTTTGAGGAGGTTAGCAGTCATCTCCGAATTGGCAAAGGCACTGTACGCGATAGTCACGATTTCGGGCCTTAATGCCTTGAGTTTCTTGATAAATTCTATTCCGTTGATGCGAGGCATCATCAAGTCGGTGATGACCAGGTGCACTTCATTCATGTCAATCTTCTCAAGTGCATCTTGACCGTCAGAAGCTTGATAAACCTGGTACCCCTTGTAACTCAGGAATGCAGCGACAAAATCTCTCGTCTTTTTGTCATCATCAGCAATGAGAATCTTGGCATTCTCCATGGATACCTCGTTCCGGCGATTAAAGTTAGAACATTACTCGCCGAAGAGTTTCATAACGATGCCTACTATAACACATGGGCAGTGAAAGTCAATAAAATGACTCTCTGAAAATGTATCGAAAGGGAGCGGGTAAAGTGAAATATCATCTCGACTCTTGGACGATTCTACCCTGCTGCAATTAAAGAAATATCCTGCCAGTCAGCGGCGTAGGTGTCAAAAGTGTGTCAGGAATATACGAGGACGGTTCTGTGCTGACGCTTGAGCGAGGAGCAGGTAAGGAATAATTTGCGATTTCTTTTTGGGCGGAGTCATGAGGATATAAATTTATGCGAAAAACAGGTGCATTGCACTCCGGATACGGTTTCCACTTACATAGCGCAGTGCCGCTTGGTTTCATCAGGACGGAATTCGGCTTGGTGGCAGAAAACATGACCCCTTCCCGTGCCATTTCCCCTCCCACAGGGAATAGCATCTTGGTTGGAGGAAATGGACCAGTTGAACATTCAGTCTCTCATTGCAACCAAAAAGAGCTGGCGAGGCGCATGCCGCACGTATTTTGATAGGTGGCTTTGAGAAAGTTCCATATGCCTTTTCATGTCACTGAGCGATTCAGTTTATGCAATACCCTCACGTATTTCAGATAGGAGGTTCTGATGGAAAATGCATTGACGATTCACCGTGACCAGAAAGAAAAAGAAGATGCCTCAGGTGAACTGATTCAACTGGTAAGTTTCAAACTCGATGAGGAAGAGTATGGGGTCGATGTGCTGAAAGTGCGGGAAATCATCCGGATGCCCAGTATTACGCGGGTTCCCAATACCCCGCACTATGTGGAAGGTGTGATCAACCTGCGCGGGAAGGTGATCCCCATCATGTCGATTCGCCGGCGGTTTGGACTGGGAGAGGTGGAAAACGACAAGAGCACGAGGATCATGGTGATGGATGTGGATGGCGAATTGATGGGATTCATCGTCGATTCTGTTTCCGAGGTCATCAGGATTTCCGAGAAAGAGATCCAGCCGCCTCCTCCGGTGGCAACTAGCGGTGTGGACCAGGAATGCATGTCAGGCGTGATCAACCAGCCTGAGCGATTGCTGGTACTTCTCGATCTGGAGAAGATGTCTTCCCGGGAAGACCGGAAGATGTTGAGCAATCTTTCCATCTAATCCGTCGACTCCGGTTTCGGAGTGACTTGCATGTGCTTGATTTATCGTTTGAGAGAGGGACTTCACATGTCAATGGAAATCGAAGATCAAGAGTTGTTGGACGGATTTCTCACTGAGACCACCGAGCTTCTTGAAAAGCTTGATGACGACCTGGTAACCCTGGAAAAGACCACAGGTGATACCGAGCTTCTGAACAGGATCTTTCGATCGATTCACACTGTCAAAGGCGCCTCAAGTTTTTTGGGTTTCGAGCTGCTGGTCAAGGTAACCCACAAGACCGAGGATGTGTTGAACCGGTTGCGCAAGGGTGAACTGGTAGTCACACCCGAAATCATGGACGTAATTCTCGAATCGGTCGATCTCGTGAAGGTATTGGTCAGCGATATCAAGGCCAATGATATCAAGGAACGGGAGATCGACGGAACGATTGAAAAGCTTATCCCGCTCCTTTCATCTTCTGCCACGGATGGTGGTTCCGCATCGGAAGCTGCCCCGCCGCAGCAGGCAGCAACCGCCACGGCGACTCCTGCTGCCGGGGAAACAAAACCGGAAGCGGAACCGCAATCAAATGCAATCTCGCCACAACCGCCGAAAGCCGCAACGGTGGCGCCGCCACCCCAACCCGTGGTAAAGGCCGTAGAGTCAAAAGGTGAAGACCTGTCGGATAATACGACAGTTCGCGTGGATGTGAAGCGACTCGACGATCTCATGAACCAGGTTGGGGAATTGGTGCTGGAACGAAACCGGATGATCCAGCTAAATTCCAATTATCAGGGTGAGGTCAACCAGGAAAGTTTTTCCGAGGATTTCAACAAGCTCACCAAGCGTCTGAATTTTGTAACTTCAGAACTGCAGATGCAAGTTTTGAAGATGCGCATGATCCCCGTGGAAAAGGTGTTCAAGAAATTTCCGCGCATCGTGCGCAACCTGGCTCGAGACCTGGGGAAAGAAGTCGATCTCCAGCTCATGGGTGAAGAGACCGAACTCGACCGTTCCGTTGTTGACGAGATTGGTGATCCTCTCATCCATCTCATCCGCAATGCCATGGATCACGGTCTGGAAACTCCCGACGAGCGACTTGCCGCAGGCAAGTCAAAAATGGGCACACTGATTCTTGCCGCAGCCCACGAAGGGAACCAGATCATCATCAGCATCAAGGATGACGGGAAAGGACTCGATCCGGACAAGATCGGCCGCAAGGCACTGGAGAAGGGGCTGATTACCGATGATCAGCTGGCATCCATGATGCCTAGAGAGATCCTTGACCTCATTTTCCTGCCGGGGTTCTCCACGAAAGAGAAGGCATCGGATCTTTCGGGAAGAGGAGTCGGCATGGACGTGGTGCGAACCAACATCAAGAAGCTGAATGGCATCATAGATATCAAGAGCGAATTGGGGAAAGGATCTGAATTCATCCTCAAGCTTCCGCTCACCCTCGCCATCATTCAGTCATTGCTGGTGGAGGTGGAAGGGGAAATTTACTCCATTCCGCTTTCGGCGGTTATGGAAACGCTCCGGGTAGATCAACGGGAGTTCCATACCATTGGCGGCAAGGAGATGCTGAAACTCCGGGAAATCGTTCTGCCGCTGGTCCGCTTGGAGCGGGTGTTTGGTGTATCTCGCAAGATGGATACGGATTCGGCGTGTTATGTGGTTGTGGTCGGAGTTGGCGAGAAGCGGGTAGGACTCATCGTTACCAGGCTGCTCGGACAGCAGGAGGTGGCGATCAAGTCTCTTGGGAAATATCTGGCCAATCTCCCCGGCATTGCGGGGTCGACCATTTTGGGTGACGGTAGTGTGGCCCTCATAGTCGATCCTGTCAGCCTGGTCGAAGGGAATGACGGCGCAAGTACCGGTCGGATAGCGGCATAGCGCGACCTCAGCTTTACAACACCTATCAGAGAAGGGATTGCCGTGAAACTAGCGGATAAGGATTTCGAACTATTCAGGGACTATATCTATAACCTGTGCGGCATCTATTTCCATGCCAGCAAGAAGTATTTCCTTGAGAGCCGGCTGGCTAGGCGCATGGAAGAGACAGGCATCACGAGCCATGCCGACTATTACAAGCTTCTCAAGGGGGGAGCAGGAGGAGCTCAGGAGCTGAAGCGGCTTCTGGACGAGGTTACCACCAATGAAACCTGCTTCTTCCGTAATGTGCCGCAGCTGACAGCTCTGGAAAACAAACTCCTGCCCGAACTGGTTGAGGTGAAGGGTAAAATCGGTTTCCGCAAGCTGAGGATATGGAGTGCTGGCTCATCGTCGGGGGAAGAGGCCTATACCATGGCCATGATCTTGCTCGAAAAGCGGCAGACGCTGCTTAAGGACTGGATTATCGAGATCGTGGGAACCGATATCAATGAAACCGTCCTCGCCATGGCCCGTGAGGGGGTGTACAATTCCTATTCAGTGAGGAATACCCCTGAATTCTTTCGCAAGAAATATTTCAAGCAGGAGTCGACCGAAAAATTCATACTGTCGCCGGATGTGAAGAAGCTGGTTACGTTTACTCACCTGAACCTCTACGATGACACCAAGATGATTTTCATGAAGAGTTTCGATTTCATCTTCTGTGCAAATGTGTTGATTTATTTCGATACTGCATCCAAATCAAAGGTTGTCCAGCATTTTTACAATAACCTACAGCCTTACGGCTACTTTTTCGTCGGGCAGTCCGAGTCCTTGCATGGAGTGAATGACAGTTTCAAGACGATCCATTTCCCGGGTGGTTTTGCCTATAAAAAGTGAGAGGATGCAATGGAAACAAATGTAAAGCTTAAGAAGGCCCAGGAGATGGTGGAGAAGATCAGCGATCTCCCCACTATTCCGATAGTTGCATCAAAGGTCCTGGAACTTCTCGATAAGCCTGATGTGGAACTTGAAGAAGTTGCGGATATGATCCTCACCGACCAGGTGCTGGCAGCCAGGGTCATCAAGATCGTCAACTCTCCTCTGTACCGCTCCAGCCAGGAGATCAAGTCCGTTAAGCGCGCTTTGGTCTATCTCGGTTTCCGCCATATCCGCGAACTTGCCCTGACCTGTTCATTCATCGAGGCATTCCAGGGAAAAGACGGGGCATTCGATGTCATGACCTTCTGGGAACACTCCTTCGGCGTGGGGATTGTCGCCAAGATCATTGCCCAGAGGGCGCGTTACATCGACACGGAAAAAGCCTATCTGGCCGGGATCATTCATGATATCGGTGAAGTTTTCCTCAGTTATTACTACCAAAAGGACTTTCAGCGCATCCTTCAGGAGATAAAATCGACTCCCTACAAGCTGGTGGATGCCGAGGACCGTTTCTGGGGGACTAATCACAGCTACATCGGGGTTGCCATCGCACAGAAGTGGAACTTCCCCCCCGAATACTGTGAAGTCATTGCCCATCATCATGAACCGGAACTGGCAACCATTGACCCTAACCTGGTGGCAATCGTCAATCTTGCCGACCTCTTCTGCTCGGTGCGGCAGTTGGATTATGGCGGTCGTGAATGGGTCAGTTTCAACCTTGCCGAGGAGAAGGCATGGGATATCCTCAAGAAGTTTGCCCCGCACATGGCCAAGCTTGATGTCGAACGTTTCTGTTATGAACTTGACGACCGGGTACCTGAAGTGCAGGATTTGGTGAAATCTATCTTTGAAGGCATGGTAATGGAGTGATTCTGCATGACATTCACGACTCAGGCGAAAAAGATGCGGGTGTTGATCGTTGACGACTCTTCATTCATGCGGATGGCGATCCGCGGCATACTGACCAGCGATCCAAATATCGAGGTGGTCGGGGTTGCGGCCGATGGTGTCGAAGGGGTCGAGAAGGCCTTGAACCTGAAACCCGACCTGATTACGATGGACGTGGAGATGCCGCGCATGGACGGTATCAGCGCCCTGAAGGCGATCATGGCCAAGGCGCCGACCAGGGTGCTGATGGTCTCGACCCTCACCAACGAAGGTGCAAAGGCTACCTTCGAGGCCCTGGAAGCTGGGGCTGTCGACTATATTCCCAAGAACGTCACCGATTCGGTCGATGCTCAGAAAGTGTTCCGCTCCGAACTGTTGCGCAGGGTAAAGGAAGCATCCATATCCCTGTTTGCCAAAAGAGTCGCGGCAACATCCCGTCCCGCAGTTGCTCCGGCGCATCGCGTTGCCAGCTCCCGCTTTTCGCAGCGCAAGATCAGTTGTGTGGGGATCGGTGCTTCCACCGGGGGGCCTGTTGCACTCCAGGAAGTGCTCTCACGTGTCCCTGTGAATTATCCGTATGGCATCATGATCGCCATTCACATGCCCAAGGCTTTTACCGGCCCCTATGCCGAGCGGCTCAACTCCAAATGCTCACTTGCCATAAAGGAGGCTGTCGACGGGGATATTCTGAAGCCAGGACAGGCTCTCGTAGCTCCCGGAGGCAAGCATACTCTCCTGGTGCGTCATGCCGCTGGTATCACCGTAAAGACCGTGCCGACTACCGACTATCCCCAGTATCTCTATATCCCGTCGGTTGACCTGATGATGACCTCGATGGCGGATGCCTGTAACGGTTCGATGTTAGGGGTTATCCTTACCGGGATGGGAAATGACGGCTTCAAGGGGATGCAGCACCTGAAGAGCAAAGGCGGGGTGACTCTGGTCCAGGATGAGGCAACCTCGACCATTTATGGCATGCCCAAGAGCTGCGTCGACGGGGGCGTGGCTGACGAAGTGCTGCCGCTCGGGGAGATCGGTTATGAGATCGGCCGCATTGGTGGGTAGATCACCTGGCGGCCGTAAAGGTCATTCCTGCTGGTTCCCGCCATACCCTACATCTTGAAAAACCATGACGTTTCAAGTAAAAGAGTAGCAGTGGTGCCAACAGCAGGGGGCAATCGATAATTGTCAGCAGGAGTCGACGCTTCTTGTCAAGAAAAGCATCTGGCGTAGCAAGGATCAGCTTGAGTTCTGCTGGGGTAACCGGGCGGAGATCGTAGCAGAAAGCCACGGAGTCCCGATTATCACCGATTTGCAGGGTATTTCCTTTTCTGAAGCAGGCGCTTGCGATGACCACGAATACTCTAAGCGCTGTCCAGGTTTTTACGGCAATATTCATGATCACTGCCCTTGTATTCCTCTCTCCGTGAACACAGCGCTCGACTGGCTTCATCCAATTTTTGATCCACAAGCTGCAATCAGCGACCTTTCCCGGCTGATGGTCACTGGTGTTATCGACGACCCCGAATTGCAGCGTCGTCGGACTGACCTCTCCCGTTACTTCCTCAGTTACGTAAATTTCTGTCCCGTACCGTTCTGGGCTCCTGGACTGATCGTTACCAACGAAACCAGCAGGATGTCGGAGACCTTCTTCCCGTTTGCTGTCATTCAAGGAGCTTTTCAGCGCCTGGTGCGCCTCTCCTTGCGCCAGGGTCGTGAAATTATCCCGCCGCTCTTCCAGCAGTCTTCCAGTTGGCTTGACCTGCTGCATCGCCTTCAGGGTGGATTCGTACGTACCGATCCTGCCGCCGTCCTTGGGGTGCTCATGGGTAATGAATTGGAACGGCAGAGGTTTCTGTTTTCAATATATCTGCCACAGCAGTTCGGGGGTGGGTTTGGCAGGTATCCCAAGCAGTACGCCTTTCTCCGGCAGTGGTTGAGAGCGCGGGGCGTGTCTGGCGGTGGTCAGCTTCGATGTCTCGATGCTGCCTGCGGCAGCGGCGAAGGGACGTATGAACTTGCCCGTCTAGTAAAGGATGCGGGCGTTCCAGCAGGAGCAGTCAGCATTTCAGGTGTTACCCTGAGTCCTTTGGAAGTCTTCGCTGCAAGCCATGCCTGCTTCCCGCACGATCCCGATCATGAACGATTGGTTCGTAGTTTCCTGGGGTCTGTGAATGATGGACATTCCTGGGGCGAAATCCGTTTCGCTGCTACAGACCTCCGCACATGGGAGCCGCCGGAGCTTTTCCACGTCATACTCTGTAACGGTGTGCTTGGAGGTCCGATGCTCCATCACGATGATGCATTGAAAGATGTTGTGAGGCGGCTGGCGAGGAGCTTGGAGCGGGGGGGGATACTGCTAGCAGCTGACCGGTTTCATGCCGGCTGGAGGAAGGTGGTGCCAGCAACCCAGCTGGAATCCTTGTTCTGCGCAGAGGGGCTATCGCTGGTACAGGTCGGCGAAGGAATCGGAGGCATAAAAGCCCTCCGGGGGCTGATGCCCGGCAGGGCTCTGATCTGCGGTTAGAACTGCAGGAGCATGCCTCCCCACGACAGCCCGCCGCCGAATCCCATGATAAGCACCGACTCGCCCGCTTTGATAACGCCGTTTCTCATGTTCTCGTCCAGTGCCAGCCCCACGGAGGCGGCAGCGGTATTGCCGCAACGGTCGAGGTTGAGCAGGAACCGTTCCTTGGCGATGCCGGTCTTCTTCGAGATAAAATCGATGATCCTGACATTGGCCTGGTGGGGGATGATATGGTCGAGTTGGTCCGGGGTCACGCCCGCCCTGCTGGTAACCTCTTCGATGATCTTCGGGATCACATCGGTGGCGAAGATAAAGACCTTTTTCCCTTCCATCTTGAAGGTGTGTTCGCGGTTGGCGATGGTTTCCGCCGTAACCGGCTTGCGGGAGCCCGAGGAGGGCACCTGAATGAGTTCCCAGCCGTTTCCGTCACTCCGGATGAGGCTCGAAATGATCCCTTTCCGCTCGCTGCCCGCACCGAGGATCATGGCGCTGGCGCCATCGCCGAAGAGCGGCGAGGTATTCTTGTCATCGAAATCGAGTATCTTTGAATAGGTGTCGGCGCCGATCACCAGTACCTTGCCGAATTTGCCCGCCTTGATGTAGCTGTCGGCGGTTTCCACTGCAAAGACGAAACTGCTGCAGACGGCGTTCATGTCAAAGGCAACGGCATTCCTTGCCCCGATGTTTTTCTGCACCATGCAGGCCGTGGCTGGGAGGCACATGTCCGGGGTCGATGTGCCGACGATGATGCCGTCCAGTTCCAGGGGGTCAAGACCAGCGCTTTCCAGCGCCCGGCGGGCGGCAATGGTGGCGAGATCCGAGGACGATTCCTGCTCCGAGGCAAAGCGGCGCTCGCAGATTCCGGTGCGTGACTGGATCCATTCGTCGGCATTTTCCACCAGGTAGGAGAAATGGTCGTTGGTCACGACCCGTTCGGGGAGTGCTCCGCCGGTTCCCAGTACATGCGAGTAGTTCATGGCTGATCCTTTATTGTCACTCTGCCGACCGAGGCCGTACAAGGGTGCCTTCATGAGAGCGAAATTAACATCTTATCGCACATAAAAACAGTGTTTGTCAAACCAATTCATCCCCGCAAGACAGGATCAGTGGCCGGTCATTGCCGTGCCGCATCCACCACGCCGAAGATCCAGAGGCCGAAAAAGGCCGACAGCAGCCACCTGGCTGCCGGCGAGCGGGATTTAAGCTCGGCCAGCACGGCAGACGCGTCGGGTGGCCCGCCGATCTGGCTTGCTAGGATGGGGCCAGCTGCCTGCAGGAGCAGGAACAGGGTCGCGAGCAGGAATATGTTGACAAGCGCTATGAGGATCGCTCCTTTGAGCTTGTCACCCTTGTAGAGCTGGCCGAGACCGGGGAGGATGAATGCCGAAAGGAGGGCTGCCTTGAGGTTGATACGCACGAACTGGTCCTTTTGTGCAGGGGGGGGATTGAGCAGTCGGCATCCCGGCACGGGGGTGTAATAAGACGGATGGCATAATACGCTCATGTGACGGATTCTGCATCAACAAAACAGCGCGGTACGGCTGGATATCCACGGTATCCCGTGCTGGAAGTGTTCCATTGCCCATGACAGTGTTGAGGGTTGCGGAAAACTGCTCTCGGCGGGCATTGGCACTCGTTGCCGTACATTGACAGCGGGAGGTTATGGGGTTAGTATGCACAAAAGATTAACCGAAGGAATGCCGTGAAAACAAAAGCCCTTTATGTCTGCCAGCAGTGCGGTTACCAGTCAGCCAAGTGGCTGGGGAAGTGCCCTGACTGTAACGCCTGGAACACTATCCACGAAGAGCTGGTTTCCCGGCGCGATTCCCATGGCCTGGGGGGCGTTGCCGAGACAGAGCCCCGTCCCATCAGCGAGATCTCGGCAAGTGCCGAAGACCGGCTTCCCTGCGGGATCGCTGAGTTCGATCGGGTGCTGGGGGGAGGGCTGGTGGCCGGTTCGCTGGTGCTCATCGGCGGCGATCCCGGGATTGGCAAATCGACCCTCCTCTTGCAGGTCATGCATCATCTCGCCGGCAGCGGCGGCCCGGTCCTCTATGTTTCCGGCGAGGAGTCGCCCCAGCAGATCAAGCTGCGCGGCACCAGGATGGGCGTAACCCACGAGCACCTCTTTCTGCTGGCCGAGACCTCCCTGGAGCGGATACTCACCCAGGTGAACCGCTTGAAGCCAGCGGCCCTGGTGGTCGACTCCATCCAGACCGTCTTTACCTCCACCATCGAGTCTGCGCCGGGAAGTGTCAGCCAGGTGCGCGAGACCGCCGGTCGCCTCATGCTGCTCGCCAAGGGGAGCGGCCTGCCGGTCTTCCTGGTCGGGCATGTCACCAAGGACGGGACCCTCGCCGGCCCGCGGGTGCTGGAGCACATGGTCGATACCGTGCTCTACTTCGAGGGTGATGCCGGCCATCCGTTCCGTATCCTGCGCGCCGTGAAGAACCGCTTCGGTTCCACCAACGAGATCGGTGTCTTCGAGATGAAGGAGGGGGGGCTGGCAGAGGTGAAGAACCCTTCCGAACTCTTTCTCTCCGAACGGCCGCTGGGGGTATCCGGCTCCCTGGTCGTTGCGGCCCTGGAGGGGAGCCGGCCGCTTCTGGTGGAACTGCAGGCGCTGGTGAGTTCTTCCTCGTTCGGCGTGCCTCGGCGGACCACCATCGGTGTCGACCACAACCGGCTGGCGCTCCTGGTTGCCGTCCTGGAGAAGAAGGTCGGCCTGACCATGGCCGGACAGGATATCTTTCTCAACGTGGCGGGAGGGGTGCGGCTGAGCGAGCCTGCAGCCGACCTGGGGATGGCCCTGGCTGTCGCTTCCAGCCATCTGGACCGGGTGGTTGATCCGCAGACCCTGGTGCTGGGTGAAGTGGGGCTGGCCGGCGAAGTGCGGGCCATAAGCCAGCCCGAATTGCGCGTCAGGGAGGCTGCCAAGCTCGGGTTCACCCGCTGCCTTCTTCCGTATGGCAACCAGAAGCAGATGAAGGTGCCGGGAATCGAACTGATCGGTGTTCGCTCCCTCGAAGAGTCGCTGGAGCGTCTCTGACCTGATGTCAGAGGGTGACGATAGACATTTTTTCTTTACTTAACAGCGCTGTTTACATACTATTGTGTATTACGAAAGTTTAAGATCTGTGGGGTGATGAGATGGAAGAGGGCAAAAGTGAATACTTCCGGGGAGTGCTGCTGGAAGAGATGCGGGTTCTGCTGGAAGATGCCGAGAAGACCGTTTCCGGCATGACGGCGGAAACCACAAATTTTCCGGACCCCAATGACCGTGCCACCCAGGAATCGGACCGGAGTTTCGAGTTGCGCATCCGCGACCGGGAGCGCAAACTCATCAACAAGATCAAGGAAGCTCTGGAGAGGATCGACGAAGGGACATTCGGCATCTGCGACGTCTGCGGCGAAGAGATCAGCGAGGCCCGGTTGAAGGCCCGTCCCGTCACCACCCTCTGTATCGACTGCAAGATGGAGCAGGAGCAGAAAGAGAAGCTCCCTTAGCCATTGCCACCGAGCCGTACTTCCGCTCATTCCATTATCCGGGGAAGAGCCTCTGGTGTGACCATGCCTGGTAAGGACAGATATACCCTTCTGAGCAAAGCGGTCCGAATCGCCAATGCCGCCGACCTTTCCTACCTGCAACGTCTCAAGTCCCTTGCCAAATTTCTCTGTTCTTCCTATGCCTGCACCTCGGCAACCATATACCTCATGGACGAGAACAACCGCTCCTTGGCGAGGCTGGTATCTACGGCGACTTCCCGCGCATCGTCTGACTGTAATATCACGCTGGGAGAAGGGTTGGCCGGCCTGTGCGCTGCGAAACGCCAGCAGGTCTGCCTGTCGCCGACCGCTCTTCACCCACAGGAGCCGCGCCGGGGGACGGAAAAGCAATTTTGCGCCTTTCCCATAGGGGATTCCCGGATGGTCTGTGGCGTCCTCATGTTTGGCCTCTCCGCAACCGATCCGCCGTCGGGCAGCGAACTGGAGCCCCTTGAGGATATCCTCGTCGTCATCGGCGGGATCATCCAGCGGATCGGGATCTCCAGTGGATCGCAGCGCCGCATCGGCAATCTGACCATGCTGAGCGAACTGGGTGCGCTCCTCAACCGCTCCGTTCCCCCTGCGACCCTGATTCCCGTTATCCTCGATACCTGCCACCAGCAGAGCGATTCCTGTTGTACCGTTTTCCGGTTGATGGGGAGCGAGGGGATGCTGCCGCTCCTTCAGTATCGCATCAGCCATGCCATGCGCCGCCACCAGGAAACCCTGCTGGGGATCGAGGAGCTATGCTCGGCAAAGGTCAGGCTGAGCGGCGTTCCGCTCCTGATCAGCGATCTGATCTCCGAAGACGAACTCCCCCCCTCCTATGTCTGCGTGCCGCTCAAATTCGAGAACAGGATATTCGGCACCCTGACCTTCTTCGGCAGACGCGGGCAGGCCGGGACCTGGCAGAATTTCACCGAAGAAGAGCGGGAGCTTTTCGAGAGCATGGCTGTGCTGATCTCCAACGCCATCACCGGCGCCACAAACTATCAGCAGGCCGTCCGCCTGAGCCGCGAGAACGATCAGAAGCTCAAGGAGCTTTCCCTGCTCTACCGGCTCAGCAATACCATGCTCTCCACGATCCGTCTCAACAAGCTGATGCACCTGATCCTCTCCGCGCTCACCAGCGGGTCCAATCCGCTCTTTGAACGTTCCATGCTCTTTCTCATTAATGAGCGTGCCGGGGTCATGCAGGGGATGCTCGGGGTGACCCGCGAGTCGCCTACCGGCCTTGCTACCCCCCTTGTGGATGTGGAGAGTGCGCTGACCAGCCGCTGGGATATCTCCGAGGAAGAGATGCAGCGGCAGCAGCAGTCGGAATTCAGTACCCAAGTCAGGGCCAGCAGGCTTGAACTGAGCAAGGTGAAAAACATGTCCTCGCGGGCCGTCCTGGAGAAGCGCCTGGTCTACGTTGCGGACACCGGCCGCGAAAAGCGCGTCGATCGGGAATTCATCAGGAAATTCGGCATCAGCTCCTTTGCCGCCATGCCGCTTCTGGCCAAGGACAAGGTGGTGGGGGTCGTGGTCGTCGACAACCCCTGCAGCAACAAGACCATCAGCCAGGACGATCTCCGCTTTCTGGAGTTGTTTACCAACCAGGCCGGGATGGCCATCGAGAACTCGCTGCTCTATAACCGGATCGAGGATGCCAACCGCAAGCTGCGCGATGCCCAGGAGCGGCTCTTGCACGGCGAGCGTCTGGCGACCATCGGCGAGATGGCTGCCGGTATCGCCCACGAGCTGAAGAGTCCGCTCATCTCTATTGGCGGATTTGCCCGGCGCCTGCAGCGGAAGTTCCCCAAGGCGTCAGAAGAAGGGGGCTATGTTGCCACCATCGTCGGCGAGGTGAACCGGCTGGAAAAGATGTTGACCGACATCCTCTCCTTCTCCCGCAAATCCACCATCTGCTACTCGGTCTGCACCATGCAGGAGATCATTGACGAGGCCCTTTCCGTGGTTGCCCTCGGTTTTGAGGAGAACCGGATAACCGTCAGCCGAAAATTCCCCACCAAGGTTCTCTCATTTCTCGGCGATTGCCAGCAGCTCAAGCAGGTCTTCATCAATATCTTCACCAACGCCCAGGAGGCGATGCAGGGACCGGGCGAGCTGAAGATTGCCGCATCGCCTGCCAGGCTCGCCGGCCGCGATGCCATCATGGTCAAGGTGGCGGACACCGGCGGCGGGATACCGCTGGAATCGCTCGGCAACATCTTCCATCCGTTCTTCACCACCAAGGAGAGCGGTACCGGTCTGGGGCTCCCAATTGCCAACCGGATCGTCACCAACCATGGCGGCAAGCTGCAGGTCAACAACTACCAGGGTGTCGGCGTGGAGTTCGTGGTCATCATCCCGCTGGAACCCCCGCCGCCGAGCCAGGGGGGCTGATTTCCCCCTTGCGCCGGAGGGGGTTTGAATGTATATTACCTTCCGTTGCGTCACGTAATTCATCTGTGGGGCTGTAGCTCAGCTGGGAGAGCGACGCGTTCGCAATGCGTAGGTCGTGAGTTCGATCCTCATCAGCTCCACCATTCATACTTCGTCATGCCGACGAAACGAAAAAAGGCCCTTGCCCGCGCAAGGGCCTTTTTTCGTTCAATTGCCCACAATGGCTTAGAAGCCGACTGTTCTCAGCTTGGTATGGAATAGCTGACCTGGCCAGTGTAGTAATGCTGGAATAACCTTTCGAAACCACGACATTTTACTGTATGTGCATATTGTATGGACAGAGTGTGAATTAGTCTGCACAGAATATTTGCTGTTGCCAAGTCTCGGGATGTCGTGTAGTAATCCACATTAATTTAGGTTTATCAATAGTATATGCGATATCAAAGAAAACTTTTTTGCTAGCTAAGTGTGTAACATTTATTGATTTGCAGGCATATTTGTGATTTGTGAACATTTAATTGATTCGATGGTTTGAATATAGGCAATCTTCGATGGACAAAAGGCGCACAGTCATGATCCTCACCCATTCCCAGGACGGCTTCCGGCCGCATTCCTCGAAAGGACATCGCCATGAATCCGACGCCGCTTAACCTCTCGGTCCTGAAGACCAACAGCTATCTCCGTCTCGACGCATCCGGCAGATTCCTCGTTTCGCAATCGGGCGCAACCCTGCACAGGTGGGAGATCCAGCCGGGCATGGCCGGTCATGTCGGTAATGTCACATTGGTGCGAAAGATCGTCTTCGGGACGGTTACGGTCAGCTATACCGCGAGCTGGGTGACCCTGACGCCCGGCAGCAGCGGCCACTGGGGTATCAACACCGCACGTTTCAGCGGCACCCCCAAGCTCAAGGTGGAGGTGAAGGCGAGCGGCGAAATCATCATCACCCTCACCGGCGCGCGTTTTCCCGGTCTCGACATCTCCGCCGATCTGACGGCCCGGCTCTTCATGGAGGGGGGTGTCGCGCAGATGGAGCTGGCGTTTGCCTTCTGCGGGTTCTCCAGCCGGGTGGGGCTGGCAGACTGGCTGAACGGTACTGCTCAGGCCACGGCCAAGGTCCTGCTCGACGATTCCGTCTGTTACGTCACAGGCGGCATGCATCTCAGGGTGGGCGGTTCCACCAATGCGGTCTTTCACCCGTCCTGGCTCTTCCTGTTCGGCGCCGGGCAGCCCTTTGTCGATCTGACCACGCAAGGCGATACGATCAGCTCCAGGTCCTTGGCGCTGGCGCTTCTCGCGCCCGGCATGCCGAGCACGCTTCCCAACCCGGCCAAACGCCGCTCGGCGCTCTTCATCCCCGAGCAGGAGCCGTTCGATATGCCGCTCTGGCCGGAACGGACCGAGGGGTGGCGTTTCGTCCGCCCCCTGCCTGCCTTCCACTGGCTCGCCATCGAGGCTGACGAGCAGCTCGACGGCGATGTGCGCCGGGCGGTTGTCGCGGTCGGTCCGCCTGCCAGCGGGATACTGTTTCAGCCCGGTGCCGACCTGAAGAACGACTATATGGTGCCGTTCTCAATCCCGCTGCAGATGCCGGTCTACGCGGCAGTCTACACGGGGGACGGCGACCGGCGCGGCGCGGCCCTGCTCGCTCTCCGCACCCCGGTTACCCTCACGGCTCACACCGAGCGGTGCAGCCTTCTCTTGGGGCCGATGCCCCGCAAGCCCGGCTTCATGCTGCTCGACATCCCGGCGCTGGCCGGCAAGCCCGCCAGCCTCTACGTCGGCCCCTTGCCCAATGGGAGCGGCATCCTCCAGCACGGCCTCCATTTTGCCCTCGATGCGACCGCCCCGCGTCTGGACGAGGTCGTGGTCGACCCGATGCCACCGCTGACCAAGAGCTACATGGTGCTCTCCATTGCGTCGCTCGACCGCGACCTGGTGTCCGTCGAAGGGGAAATCGCCGTCTCCGATGCCGATCCGTACGCTCGCATCCGGCTACCGGAGTGGGTTCTCACCCAGATCGTCCGTCCGCGCGACCTGATGGTCCTGGGGCTGCAGTTCCTCGGCCTGCGTCCCGAGTTCCACGGTACCGGACCCGGCCGCCTGTTCCGTTCGACCAAGGATGTCCCGCGCGTTGTCGTCTACTTCCCGCCCCAAAGCCTGGGGGAGCGCTCCTTCAAGGAAGACACCACGACCACCGCCGACTCCGTTCCAGCGACCCCCATCAACTACCGGAGCGCCGGACTCTCCAGGCTGGCCTTCGATTTCAGGTCAGGGATCACCGAGATTCCCTACACCGTGGATCAGCTGCTCAACTGGAAGGATGGCAGCCTGAAACCCAGGCTCGACGATCGCGCCGTCAGCCCTTCGATGACCCTGGAACCGCACTACGCGGTACGCGGCATTGTTTCGGCCAGGCTGGCCCATGGCATGTTCATGCCGGCCGCTCCCCAGGAAAGCGCCGGCAGCGACCAGTACCCGCCATTTCTCGACAGCACCGCCATCGAGGCGCCCTACCGGCTTCTCCTCTCGCCCGACCAGTATGGCTACTGGGACACCGCAGTCTCGGCCGCCATGGAGGCGAGCCCCCGCGCCGTGCTTTGGCACGCCCGGCTCAAGACCTCCGCCCTTGCCGCTTCCGTTCCCGACGTGCGCGCCATCTGGTCGGTCGACAACACCCCCGGCGTCTCTCCCGACCCGTTTGGCGAGAATGCCTCCCTGACCGCAGAGGACCGGGATCTCCTGGTCACGAACAGCGCCCTGAAGGCGGTCGATGCCAACCGGCTGATGCTCACCTCCCTCGGTGCCTGGCTGAATCTGGACGGCGACTGGTCGCAGCTTCCCGACGACCTGGTCACCCTGGAGAAATGGCTCCACCGCTCCACCCTCGGTCGCGACCAGTTCGTCCAGGTGGTCAAGCGCGGCTACCTCTTCCCCTTCGGGCACAAGGCCGTGCTGATCGAGATCACCGAGAGGAAATTCGGCCAGAACCCTCCGGGCCGCGTCGGCGCCTGGCTGCGCAAGCGGAAGTTTCTCGTGGCAAAGGAATACGAGCGCAACTACAGCGCCGACCAGAGCGGCCACAGCGTCTTCCCCAGCCAGGGGCGCGAGATCCCGTTCCAGAGCGTGCGGCTGCTGACACGGATCACCCCCCTGCTCGACCAGCCGTTCGAGACGATCCCGGTCTCCACCTCGACTGCAGAGGAGGCCGCCTTCTGGCCGCGGGTCGGCAATGCCGACTACCTCTTCAACCTGAGCGCCACCGACAAGGCGGGCAACCAGGTCGAGTTCTCGGTCCCACTCGCCTTTGTCCGTAACGACGTGAGCAAGAGCGCCGACGATGTTGCGGCGGTGATTAAAAATCAGAAAGACGGACCAGAGGAACGCCGCCGTTATCCCTTCGGCGGCCAGAAGGTCGTCTTCGCCGATCCCCAGGGGGGCACCGACGAGGCGCTGGAGGCAACCGGCATCTCCTTCACCGCCTTCTTCCGGCAGAAGAACAGCGGCGAGACCTGGGCCCGCCCCTTCTACCCGGAAATGACCACGGCCGAGGTGGTGGTGCCGGCCATGCGCCAGTTCGCCAATGTGGTGACGGCCAATGCCATCAGCTTCATCAGCGGCTACCTCGCCAACGGCTTTGCCGGCACGAACAGCCAGGGGCAGGTCTTTGCCCGGTTCGTGAACAGCGTGCCGATCACCTACGGCGGCGGCAACGGCACCGACAAGGTGGGGGGGATCGTTTCCCCCGGCATGCTGGCGGGCGGCCTCTCCCGCGCCCACGGCATCGTCGGCATCACGGAGGGCGCCACCAGCGTCGACGATCAGCTCGCTGGCTTCGGTGCCGGGACGTTCAACCCGGCTGATTTCTTCGGCGGCACCTCGGCAAAGATCCTCGGCGGCATCGACCTCTTCTCGATCCTCACCGGGATCGACGACTTCGCCGGCGGCGGCGAGCTGCAGATCCCGCGCTGGATCAGCACCGCTGCTGCCGACGGCACCCTTTCCCGCTCGTTCACCTGGAAGACCGACAAGCTGAAGGCCGCTGCCGGCGCCTTTGCCTCCGGCGACGCCCGCGCCCTGGAGATCACCTGCACCGTGCAGGTCGGAGCGGCCGGCGTAGACACGAAGGCAACCCTCCTCGCCAGGCTGGTCGATTTCACCATCACCCTGGCCGATGTCATTGCCATCCGCTTCAACGAATTTTCCATGACCATGGAGGCGGGGCGTAAACCCGAGGTGAACGTCGATATCGGCAAGGTGGGATTCTGCGGCGCACTCGCCTTTGTCTCCGAGATCGAAGACAAGCTGCACCTGGACCGTTTCGTCGATCCGCCCAGCATCGATGTGAGTGCCGAGGGGCTGTCCATCGGCTATGGGATACAGATCCCCTCGATCCAGGTGGGGGCGTTTGCCCTGCAGAACCTGGCACTGAGGGCCGCGGCCACGCTCCCCTTTACCGGCGACCCCTTCCGGGCGCGTTTTGCCCTGTCGGAGCGCCAGGACCCGTTCCTGATATCGGTCTCGCTCTTTACCGGCGGCGGCTTCTTCGCTGTCGGCGTCGGGCTCGACGGCGTGGAGCTGCTTGAGGTCTCGCTGGAATTCGGCGGCAGCTTCTCCCTCGACATCGGTGTAGCCAGCGGCGGGGTCTATGTCATGGCCGGCATCTACATCAAATACACGGATGAGGCCGCCTCGCTCACCGGCTATGTCCGGGCCGGCGGCGCCGTCGAGGTCCTCGGCCTGATCACGGTGAGCGTGGAGTTCTACCTCGGGCTGACCTACGAAATTTCCAACAACAAGGCTTGGGGCGAGGCGAGCATGACCGTGGAGGTGGAGGTGCTCTTCTTCAGCGCCGATGTCACCCTCACCGTCCGCCGCGAATTCGCGGGCGACGCCGCCGATCCGACCCTTGGGGATACCTTCAGCCAGGGCGAGTGGGACGACTACTGCGCAGCCTTTGCGGCATAAGGAGAGACAGATCATGAAACAGCTCATCACCTGGACACCCCTCCCGAACGGCATCGCTACCGCCACCGGCGGCACTGCCCCCGTGCTCAAGCTCTCCGTGCGCGTCTCCCCGCGGCTTACCCCCGATGGGGGGGAAACCCCGCTTGCCAGCTTTGCCGACTTCGTCGACTGGGCCGGCAAGCCCTGGTCGTTCTCGGTCCTTTTGGGCGATTACATGACCAGCGGTCCCACCGTCCCGACCGCCACCGGGCTGAAGCCGGTCAATACGCTGCTCCCCGCGCTCTGGACAAAGCTGTTCCAGGGCACGCCGACGGTTGTCGTTCGCGACAGGACCGCCAGGGATTTCTCCAACCCCGTGGTCCGCTCGTTCCCGGCGGCGCGCGTGCTCGACTTCATCCGGCAGCAGTACACGGCCGTGGCGCTCGAATCCCCCACCGATCTCCCCACGCCCGGCTGGCTCTACGGCCGCAAGGGGGAGGTGGTCGCGGGTACTTCCTTCCCCCACGGCACGGCTGACTTCTCGCTGCTCGATCTCGGCGACCGCGAAAAACGAAAGGCGCAGCTTGATGGGCTCATGGTGAACGGCGTCGTGCCATCCACCTACCCGTCATCAGTCTCCGCTGCCGAGGCTATCCGGCTTGATTTTTTCCAGGCCGAATATTTCCACGCCCCCAAGGGTGGTGCTTACGGCATTGCGCCGGTCCGGCCCGATCTCGATTTCCACCAGGTCATCGCCATGCTCGGCGATTATCCCGAGCTGATGCGGGCTCTGGGGCTGATCTTCGACATCGAGGTGCCGATCCCGGCGGGCATGGGGGGCGTCGTCGAACGGATCGTGCGGGTCTGGCCGGAGAACCAGCTCCAGGATGGCGCAGACGCCAAGGTCGCCCTTGCCACCCGCTACGACTACAACGCCGCTGCCGGCCTGTTCAGCGCCAGGGCCGCGGGGAGCCTCATCACGAACGGGCATCTCGACATGTCCGGCCCGGACTTCTCCGTCGCCCAGGTCGATATCGACGGCTCGGCCATCAAGGCGATCGGCTTCACCCAGACGCTCGGCGACCTGGGCATCAAGAAGCCCGCCGTGCTCGGTACACCGCGGACTGCCGGCCTTCCCGCGCTCCGTTCCGGCGGCATGTCGGTCCTGATGAGCGACCGCGCCGCGGAGTTCGTCACAAAGCTCAAGAACGGCACCGGCTACGAGACGCTGCTCGCCAACCCGTCGACGCGCAACAGCATCAAATTCAGCGCCGAGGATGTTGCCCGCGGCTATCGCATCGACATCTATGACCAGGAAAAGGGGGAATGGTTCTCCCTCTGCCAGCGTCAGGGGGACTACTCCCACGCCGGCGACCCGGCAGGGAGCTTCATCCTGCCCCAGGGGCTGCGGGACGAGGGGACCGTTACCGTGCCCGGTATCAGCAGCAGCGACCCGGCCGGGAGCACGGACCTCTACCTGCACGAGGCGCTGTTCCACTGGGATGGCTGGAGCCTGGTCGTCGGTCTCCCCGGCCAGACCATCAAGAAGCCGGTCAAGGATGCGGCCGACAACAACGTCGGCTACGAACCGAGCGACATGGCCAACACCATCGGCCTCGCAACCACCTTCACCGTCCCCCCCGGCACCCTGCCGCGGCTTCGCTTCGGCCGGCACTACCGGCTCCGGGCCCGCATCGTCGACATCGCCGGCAACAGCCGCCTCTTCGAAACCGACCTGGACGCCAGCGGTGCCACTGCCTCCGCGCCCTACCTGCGGTTCGAACCGGTCGCCTCGCCAGCCATGATGAGCGATCCCGCCCTTCGCCCTGGCGAATCCGTGGATCGCCTCGTCATCCGGAGCTGGGCCGCGCACGAAACCACTGCCACCGGCGAGACCACCCGCCGCCAGATCCTGCCGCCGCGCGCCTCGGTGCAGTTGGCCGAACAGCACGGCATGATCGATGGCCCTGCCCCGGCCGGCGCGACCTCCTGGTATGCCGAGCTGAAGAAACGGGATGCCGCCCAGGTCGACCAGTTTCTCGATCCGGGCGAAAGCATGGCAGAGGTCCCCTACCTGCCCGAACCGATCGCCAGGGGCGCCACCTTTGTGGGGCTCCCCGGTGCCGATGCGCCGCTCGCCTTTTCCGTGGATTTCGCCGGCAAGACGTGGCCATCCGTCGGGACCTTCAGGCTGGAGCTGCAGGAAGGGGCTGCCGGCTATGAATGGCGGGAAGCGGAGCAACGCCTTCTCGTCAGCCTCCCCAAGGCTGAACGGGTCACCGTCCGGTTGAGCTGCTCGCTTCCCGATGCCGCCACCCTCGAAAAGCTCGGGCTCTGGCACTGGATCCGCGAGGCCGCGCCCACGCCCTGGCTCGGCAAGCTGTCGAAGATTGCCACCGAAGGCCGTCACTGGATGATCACCCCGTACCGCGAGATCACGCTCGTTCATGCGGTGCAAAACCCGCTTACAGCCCCGCGCCTCCAGGGCGCCTCTCCCTGGAGAAATGCCGGCGAGACCTTCTGCACCCTCAAGGGAATCCTCCATCTCCATGGCAAGAGCACGGACAAGGTGGATTTCCGCGCGACCTGGGAGGATTTCGAGCCGGCTCCTGCTGCTGCGGAAGGGTTCGTCCGTCTGCCACGGGCTGCCGATGCCTGCCGTTTCAACGTCAGCGACCCCGAGATGCTGCATGCGGCAATGGCGGAGCGTCACGAACTGGGCGATACCAGGCATCGCCGCATCTCCTACTGGGCAACGGCTGCCTCGCGCTTCCGCGAGTACTTTGAAAACGATGCCGATCCGACCCTGCCGAAGGGACTGACCTTCACCACCCCGGTGACCCTCGACCGTCCGGCCGACTTCGTCCTCGATGTCCCCAGTTCGGCCCGGCCGCTGGCGCCCAGGATCGAATACATCATCCCCACCTTTGGCTGGGAAGAGGAGCGGACCGACGACGGCGTCTCGCGCCGCCGCAGCGGCAACAGCCTCCGCGTCTACATGGGGGGCGACTGGTTCTCGTCGGGGGAGGGGGAGCTGCTCGGCGTTCTCCTTGCCCACGGTCCGCAGATTGTCACCACCAACGGCCTGACCGACGAGGAGGGGATGGCCCTTGCCAGCCCCAGGGTGCCGGTGCCACCGGAAAAGCTCCAGCCGTTCGTTACCCGCTGGGGGATCGATCCTGTCTGGCTGTCGGGCCTTGTCCATCAGACCCCCACGCTCCACCACTTTCCGGCTGCCGTTGCCCGCGCTACCGACCTCACCCTGGAGGAAAATCCGCCGGTCCCGGCGGATGAGCCGCGTTGGGGAGTGGCAGTGGCCGGCCACCCGGTTGCCTACGACAGCGAGCGGAAGCTCTGGTATTGCGACATCGACATCGATGCCGGCCCGTCCTATTACCCCTTTGTCCGCCTCGCCCTGGCACGTTACCAGCCCTGCTCGGTCGCGGGAACCGAACTCTCCCGCGTCTTCACCGCCGATTGCGTCCAGACCGCACCCGATCGTCTCGCCTGGGTGAGCCCCGATCCCAATAACCCGGCCGGGGTGCGCGTCTCGCTGTCGGGTGTGGCGCCGCGCGCCTGCTTCAATGTCGTTTGCCCCAACCGGGTCATTATCCGGGCCGAGGTGATGATGCCCGGTACCGAGACGCCCGTCTGGGTGCCGGTTGCCGGCCCGTGGGTGCCGCTTGCCGAGATGCAGGTCTCCAAGACCGTCACGGTCTGGAGCGGAGAGATCGCCCTGCCGCAGGTCCGCGACGCCCAGCGCTACCGGATCGTCGTGGAGGAATACGAGTTCCTCAATGCCGATCCGGGCCGCGGTTTCGACAACAGGGCCGCCACTGAACTGCGCATGCTGGCGAGCGTCAGCAAGACCGCGGTCTGGCCGCGCCTCGTCTACTCCGACGCCATCGAACTCAACCCGCCCCAGGCTGAGTAACCGGCTCGTTGCAGAGACTTTTCCGGTGAAAGAAGCACCTGTTCAGCCCTTGATGCGAGACATTGTCTCCAGTCAAGGGCTGATTTTGCTGTTTCCTGCTGCAGATATCCTCATTAAATGCGCACATGAAGTTAATACAAATAAAATTTGTTTTATATTTTATGATGTACTGGCATAACATGATATTTACATAGTTATCGAGGTGATGTGTAAAGATATTTTACTGTGTAAAGAAAATTTACACTTATATTTTGTGGTTGCCAATTAGTGTTATGTGGTGTAGTAATCCTCCGTAATTCAGAAATGAGAGAGTGCAGTAGCTGCATGAAGAGGGTGGTGCGCTGACGGCTTTCCGGTGCCGATGACCGGAGAATCGATGCCTGGGGAGGATATGTCTGAAGCGAAGGTTTCACGGTATGGAAAGACCTGTTCCACGAACAGGTGCAGTACCATTCCCCGGATCTCCCTGCGGCCCGTTACCGATGACGATCAGGAGTTTCTCATCCAGCTCTATGCTTCGACCCGCGCCGAAGAAAAGGAGCTGGTCGGCTGGCCGGACGAATTGTGGGACCAGTTCATGCGGATGCAGTTCGATCTCCAGCAGGCCCACTACCGGCGAAGCTACGACAACCCCTCCTTCGACATCATCTTGGCGGACGACACCCCGGTCGGCAGGCTCTATCTCGACCGCCGGGCCGACGAATACCGTCTGATCGACCTTGCGCTGCTGCCGCAGTTCCGTGGCCTGGGCATCGGAAGCAGCCTCCTGAAGGCGGTCGTGCAGGAATCCGAAGAGCAGGGCTTTCCGGTCAGCCTGCATGTGGAGAAGCACAACCCGATCCTCGACTACTACCGGCGGATCGGGTTCCGGATCGCGGAAGACCGGGGAGCCTATTTCTACATGATCCGGACCCCGGCGGCAAAGGACCGTTCTGGTGGGGACGACACTGGCAGAGAACCGGAGGAAGGGAATGATGAGTTTCCGTAGAGAGGACTTCGAGCCCCATATTGCGACAATCTTCGAGGTGGCGCCGGTCGGCATGGACCGGGTGCCGGTGGAACTGGTCGAGGTGAAGGATAGCGGTTTTGCGGCGCTGGACGGCTTCTCGCTCCTGTTCCGGGGGGGGACGGGCCCGGTGTTCCGACACGACACCCACCGGGTGCGACATCCCGCCCTGGGGGAGATGGAGCTTTTTCTGGGGCCGGTCCATACCGGCAGGCCGGATGCGATCTATTACCAGGCGATCTTCAGCGCGCCGAAACGATGACGTTGTAAAAAACCTCAGGTTGTTCAAAAACGGTCAGATCGTCGTACCCGCAGAAAGCCCGGCGGAGGCGTAGCCACGCTACGCCGCACAAGGCGGCTTTTCGAGGACGACGGCGAGATGGCTGTGTTTCAACAACCTGCTGACAGGGAGGACAGAGATGAGCGATTGCTATATCGGAGAGATCAGAATGTTCGGGGGGAACTTCGCCCCGGTAAACTGGGCCTTTTGTGACGGCAGGATACTGTCGATCGGCGAGTACAACGAATTGTACTCGTTGATTGGTACGACCTACGGCGGCGATGGCGTGACCACCTTCAAGCTGCCCGATCTGCGGGGCCGCGTGCCGGTCCACAGCGGGCAGGGGCCGAACCTGACCAACAGGCTGCCCGGCAGTGCCTTTGGAACGGAGACGGTCACGCTGGACACGACGCAGATCCCGGCCCACAGCCATGTCATCAGTGCGGGGGGCGACGGTACGGTTGCCGACCCCACCGCCCACTATCCGGGGAACAGCGTTGGTTTCAACCTCTATTCCGCGGCCGCTCCCGACAGCACCTTGAACCCGTCTGCCGTTGGGCCATCCGCAACCACCGGTGCCCAGCCCCATTCCAACCTGATGCCGACCCTGTGCATAAACTACATCATTGCGCTTTCCGGCTACTTTCCCCAGAGGGCTTGAGACAAAAGGAGACAATCCATGGCGGAACCATATATCGGTGAAATACGGCTGTTCAGTTTCGGCTATGCCCCTCAGGGGTGGGCCACCTGCGACGGCCAGACCCTGAACATCGTTCAGAACCAGGCGCTCTACGCCCTGCTCGGAACGACCTATGGCGGCAACGGCACGACTACCTTCAACTTGCCCGATCTCAGGGGGCGGACGGCGTTGCATCGGAGCGCCACTTACCAGGAGGGGAAGGCAGGGGGAGCGGAAACCGTTGCCCTGTCGACAACCGCCCAGTTGCCCGCCCATACCCATCTGCTTGCGGCCAATGCCGCTGTCGGCGGCAGCAACGTGCCCCAGGGGAACCTGCTGGCAACGGTGCAGGACAGCAGCGGGACGAAGTTCGCCTATGCCACGGCAAAGGCGACCCCGGCGGCGACCCTGGCGCCCGGCACACTGTCTCCGGCGGGCGCCTCCAGCAGCCACAACAACGTCCAGCCCTCGCTGGCCATCACCTACTGCATCGCCCTGACGGGGTATTTCCCCCCCAGGTCTTGAAAAGGAGAAACGGGACATGGCTGATCCATTTGTCGGAGAAATACGGGCCTTTGCCTTTACCTTTGCTCCCATGAACTGGGCGACCTGCGACGGGCAGACCCTGAACATCGTCCAGAACCAGGCGCTCTACAGCCTGCTGGGAACGACCTACGGCGGCGATGGAAAAACCACCTTCGGGTTGCCGAACCTGCAGGGACGCGCCCCCATGAGCTTCGGCGCCGGTCCGGGACTCACCCCGCGAACCTTGGGGGCTGCGACGGGCGATGCCTCGGTATCGCTGTCGGCGAATCATTTCCCGCCCCATACCCATGCCTTGCAGTCGGTTTCCAACAGTACCGCGGATCAGAAGCCGGCAGCGAACCATTACCTGGCAAAGGTGCCGTCAGCAGGGAAGCCGCCCGTTACCTCCAACACCTATCAGCCGCCATCGGCGACTGGCGTCCAACTGGCCGCCGACGCGGTGCAGCCGGCAGGGACGGCAACGGGGCAGATACCCCACGACAACATGCAGCCCTATCTGCCGTTGCTGCTCTGTATTGCGCTGTATGGCGAATACCCTGTGAGGGGGTAGGATACCGCATCCCGTCTTCACGGCATCTTTACCCCGGCCTCAATCGCAAAATCCTCAACGTAGCCCTGCTATGCTTACGGTTTTGCTCAATCAGCCAGGTCAAATCTGCCTTAAATCCGGGTACAGTATTTACGAACAAGCTCTTAGGCATCACGACGGCGCCGGTAGCAGGCGGCGAGTGCACTCTGCCGAGACCGGACCCCGGCAACGGGCAAGGGGTTGGGGTCGAAACCGCACAGAAGGGGAGATACCATGTTCCGACGGCCGATCGCTTCGTTACTTGTCGCGCTGTTTGCGCTCTGTTTGTGCGGACCGGCAGTTGCCGGCATCTTTGGCACTACCGACGGCACCTACGATTTCAGCGACGGCAATACCGCCACCAACGGCAACATCGGCGCAGACGACTCGGCAGGGACCGGGTTTGCCACCTTTTCGGACAAGTTCTTCCTCAGTAACGGCATGCTCATCGACGACATTGTCCTGACCTCCATCTGGACCGGGTCGCAGATGGTGGCAGACACCTATGGGACGTTCAAGGTGAAGGCCGAAGGGGGATCGACCTGCAAGTCGTTCACCTTCAAGGACCTGGCGATTCACGATTATGACGGCTCCACCACCCTCAGTGAAATCTCAGTCACCACCAAAGACCAGAACGGAGTGATCATCGCCACCCACTCGGGCAGCGTCTCGTTCAGCTCGACCTCCATTACCCAGCTCAGCACCCTCATCAACGGCGGCAGCCAGTTCAACGACAGCAACGTGGCGTTGATCGAGATCACCTGGCGGTTTCTCGGCTCACCCTCCTGGCCGGCGCCGTCGAACCTGAACTTCGACAACATCACCATCGCCAATGTCAGCGCAGCGCCGGTCCCCACGGTCACCACCAATGCGGCCACCGCCATCTCCCCCACCGGCGCCACCCTGAACGGCACGGTCAATCCCAACGGCTACTCCACGGTCGTCACCTTCGACTACGGCACCACCACCAGCTACGGCAGCAGCGCCACGGCCAGCCAGAGCCCGCTGACCGGCAGCACCGCCACTGCGGTCTCTGCCGCCGTTTCCGGGCTCACCTGTGGCACCACCTATCATTTCCGGGCCAAGGGGGTAAACAGCGGCGGCACCACCTACGGCAGCGATGCCACCTTTACCCCTCCCTGCAACACCGCGCCGAGCTTCGTCGGCAGCACCACCACCCTGAGTCTGGACCAGAATGCCGGTGCCACCGACATTAGGGGCCTTCTGCACGTGAGCGATACCGACGCCAGCCAGACCGAGACCTGGAGCCAGAACGCGGCCCCGAACCATGGCGGCACCCTCGTCTTTTCCGGCGCCACGGCCTCGTCCGGCAGTACGGACATCACCCCCGGTGGCACCATCACCTACCAGCCCGCCAGCGGCTATGCCGGTACGGAAACCTTCACCGTCCAGGTCAGCGACGGCACTGCCTCGGCCACGCGAACGATCACCGCTTCGGTTGCCCCTGCTGCATCCACGGCCACGGCCGCCACCTCCATCACTGCCAGCGGCTTCAGCGCCAACTGGGGGAGCGTGACCGGCGCCACTGGCTACTACCTGGACGTGGCCACGGACAGCGGCTTCACCGGCCTGGTCACCGGCTACAGCAACAAGGACGTGGGGAATGTGGTGACCTCTGCCGTCAGCGGCCTTTCCGCGAGCACCACCTATTACTACCGTGTCAGGGCCTATGCCGGGACCGTGACCGGCGCCGACTCCAACAGCATCACCGTCCTGACCCTGCCCGGTGCAGCCACGGCCACGGCCGCCACCTCTGTCACCACCAGCGGCTTCAGCGCCAACTGGGGGAGCGTGACCGGCGCCACCGGCTACTACCTGGACGTGGCCACGGACAGCGGTTTTACCAGCCTGGTGACCGGCTACAACAACAAGGACGTGGGGAACGTGGTGACCGCTGCCGTCAGCGGCCTCTCCGCGGGCACGACCTATTACTACCGGGTGCGGGCCTACAACGCGAGCGGCACCGGCGCCGACTCCAACAGCATCACCGTCCTGACCCTGCCCGGCGCTGCCACGGCCACGGCTGCCACCTCCGTCACTGACAGCGGCTTCAGCGCCAACTGGGGGAGCGTGACCGGCGCCACCGGCTACTACCTGGATGTTGCCACTGACAGCGGATTCACGAGCCCGGTGACCGGTTACAGCAACAAGGACGTGGGAAGCGTGGTAACCGCTGCCGTCAGCGGCCTCTCCGCGGGCACGACCTATTACTACCGGGTGCGGGCCTATAATGCCAGCGGCACCGGTGCCGACTCCAACAGCATCACCGCCCTGACCCTACCCGGTGCCGTCACGGCCACGGCTGCTACCTCCGTCACTGCCAGCGGCTTCAGCGCCAATTGGGGGAGCGTGACCGGCGCCACCGGCTACTACCTCGACGTGGCCACGGACAGCGGCTTCACCAGCCTCGTCATCGGTTACAGCAATCTGGATGTGGGGAACGTGGTCACCGCTGCCGTGAGCGGGCTCTCTGCCGGGACCACCTATTATTACCGGCTGCGAGCCTACAACACGAGCGGTAGCGGCGCCGACTCCAACAGCATCACTGCCCTGACCCTCCCGGCGGCTCCGGTAGCCACGGCCGCCACCTCCGTCACTGCCAGCGGCTTCAGCGCCAACTGGGGGAGTGTCACCGGCGCCACCGGCTACTACCTGGACGTTGCCACTGACAGCGGCTTCACGAGCCTCGTCACCGGCTACGTCAACAAAGACGTGGGGAACGTCACCTCCGCCGCCGTCACCGGCCTCTCCGCCGGTACCACCTACTACTACCGGGTGCGGGCCGTGAATGCCAGCGGCACCGGCGCCGACTCCAACAGCATCACCGCCCTGACCCTCCCGGCGGCTCCGGTTGCAACTGTCGCCAGCGCCGTCAGCTTTACCGGCTTCACAGCCAACTGGGGGAGCGTGACCGGCGCCACCGGCTATTACCTGGACGTGGCCACGGACAGCGGCTTCACCAGCCTTGTCACCGGCTACGGCAACAAGGACGTGGGGAACCTTACCTCTGCCGCCGTAACCGGGCTTTCATCCGCCACCCCCTACCATTACCGAGTGCGGGCCTACAACACGAGCGGCACCGGCGCCGACTCCAACACCATCAGCCAGACCACTGCCACGACCCTGGTCGTCACCAGCGCCGGCGACAGCGACGCCGGGTCGCTGCGTCAGACCATTGCCAGCGCCGCACCCGGCGATGCCATTACCTTTGCCGCCGGCCTGAGCGGCCAGACCATCACCCTGGCCACGCAGCTGGTCATTGACAAGGATCTGACCATCAGCGGTCCCGGCGCAGGGAGCCTGATCGTCAGCGGCAGCTCGACCCGCATCCTCCAGGTAAGCGCCGGCAGCACCTTGATCCTGCAGTACCTGACCCTGACAGGCGGCATTGCCGACAACGGCGGTGCGCTGCTTGCCGACAGCGGCACCACGACCACCATCACCGGCTGCGTCTTCAGCGCCAATACCGCCACTGCCAGCGGCGGTGCCATTTACTCCGGCGGGGCCATGACCGTCAGCGACACCCTCTTGAGCGGCAACAGCGCCGTGTATGGAGGAGCCATCTCCAGCAGCGGCGCCCTGGCGCTCACCAACGTCACCCTGGCCGCCAACAGCGCCAGTTCCGGCGGCGGTCTGTACAATGCCGCCAGCGGGACCGCCACCCTGCTCAATGCCACCATCGCCGGCAACAGCGCTGCCGTCCGGGGCGGGGGTGCCGAGAACGCAGGCACACTAACCTTCAAGAACACCATCATTGCCGACAACAGCGCTCCCACCGGTCCGGAGATCTACGGCAGCGTCACCTCCCAGGGGTATAACCTGATCAGGGTCACCACCGATGCCGTCATCGGCGGCGACACCACCGGCAACATCACCGGCCAGAACCCGCTGCTCGGCACACTCGCCAACAACGGCGGGCCGAGCTTCACCATGGCGCTCTTGTCCGGCTCGCCGGCCATTGGTGCCGGCACCTGCACCGGGGCGCCCACTGCCGACCAGCGCGGCATGGCGCGACCCCAGAACGTCACCTGCGATATGGGCGCCTACGAGCGGGGCGCGGCAGCCGCCTTGACGGCAACCTCCGGCACCCCGCAGTCCACGGTCATCAACACGGCATTTACCAATCCGCTCACGGCCAGGGTAGCCGATGCGCTGGGCGGCCTGCTGGACGGCATCAGCGTTACCTTCACCGGACCGGGGAGCGGCGCCGGCATCGCCGCCGGCGGCAGCGTCGCCAGCAACACTGCCGGCAGCGCCGCCTTCAGCGCCACGGCCAATGGCCTGGCCGGTTCGTATACCGTCGCGGCAGCGACCGGCGCACTGTCGGCCACCTACAGCCTGACCAACGACAAGGCAGCACAGGTCATCACCTTCAATCCGCCGGCCAGTGCAACCTATGGCGACGGTCCCATCACCCTTTCCGCCACCGGCGGGGCCTCGGGCAATCCGGTCACCTTCGCGGTCACCAGCGGTCCGGGGAGTCTCAGCGGCACCATCCTGACCATCACCGGCGCCGGCACCATCGTCGTCACTGCCTCCCAGGCGGGGAGCGCCGACTACTTTGCCGCTGCCGATGTGGTGAGGTCCATCGTCGTGGCCAAGGCTACAGCCACGGTCACCCTGACCCCGGCAAGCCTCTCCGTTACCTACGACGGCTCGCCAAAGGCCGCCGCCGTCACGACCGTCCCGGCGGGTCTGACCGTTGCCGTCACCTATGACGGCAGTGCCACGGCACCCACGGCAGTGGGGAGCTACGCCGTGGTCGCCACGGTCAGCGACGCCAACTACCTGGGGAGTGCCAGCGGCACCCTGGTCATCGGCAAGGTAAGCCAGACCATCGGCGCCATCGGCGTCACGCCATCGGCCCCGGCTGTCGGCGAAAGCGCAACGCTCAGCGCCACTGCCACATCCGGCCTGACTGTGACCTTCTCCTCCCAGACCCCTGCGTTCTGCACCGTCAGCGGCGTCACCGTTACCGGCGTGGCTGCCGGCACCTGCACCGTTGCCGTGGACCAGGCAGGCGATGCCATCTACAACGGAGCCACGCAGGTAACGCAGAACCTCACCATTGCCAAGGGGAGCCAGACCATCGGTACCATCGGCATCACGCCGTCAACCCTAGCTGTCGGTGATAGCGCCACATTGAGCGCCATTGCCACATCCGGCCTGACTGTGACCTTCTCTTCCCAGACCCCCTCGATCTGCACCGTCAGCGGCACCACCATCAACGGCCTGGCCACCGGCGACTGCATCGTTGCCGCCAACCAGGCAGGGGATGCCAACTACCTTGCTGCTCCCCAGGTGACCCGGACCATCGCCGTTGCCATCCCGCTCTCCCTGACCGTCTCGACCCTTGCCGACGGCGCGGTCACTGCCGCCGCCACCCTGAACGTCAGCGGCACGGTCTCCAACCCGGCACGGCTCGCCACCCTCACCATCAACGGCGTAAACGTCACGGTCGCCGGCGACGGCAGCTTCAGCTACCCGCTGCAACTCTTGGCCGGCGCCAACAGCATCGTCGTCATTGCCACCAGCACCAGCAGCGATATCATCAGCGACAGCCGGACCATCACCCTGGACGCTACGGCGCTTGCCCTGACGATCGCCGCCCCCGCCGATCAGGCCGTGGTCAACCTGGCATTCGCAACCGTCAGCGGCACCGTGGCGGAGACCGCCACCGGGGTCGGCTGCAGCGTCAATGGCGGCAGCCTCCAGGCCGCCAGTATCGCCGGCACCACCTGGAGCTGCACAGTCAACCTGGCTGCCGGCATGAACACCGTCCTGGTCATGGCCACCGGGAGCAGCGGCGCAACGTCCCAGGCCAAGCGGACCGTCACCTTCCAGCCCGCCTTCTCCCTGGCTGTCAGCGCGCCGTCCAGCGACATCCGCACGGTCATGGGGAGCTACCTGCTGCAAGGGGCCGTCAGCGGCAACAGCACGCCGGTAACTGTTACTGTCACCATGGACGGCCAGAGCTACACACCGGCCGTGGACGGCACTACCGGCGCCTTTCAGCAGCAGCTCGCCTTTGGCAGCAACAAGGTCTACATGGTGAGCATCGCCGCTGCCGACCAGAGCGGCAACACCGTGACGGTACAGCGCAATATCATGGCCATAGCCACGGAAAGCGACCCGCTCACCATCGTCGACGCCCTGCAGTCATTGCAGGCGACAGTGGGGTTGAACAGCCTGACTGGCAGTCAGATCTCCCGTCTCGACGTGGCGCCCATGGTCAACGGTGCCTCGGTCGGCGACGGCGTTATCGACATCGAAGACGTCATTATTATCCTGCGTAAGGCCGTGGGACTGCTCTGACACTACCTATTCCTTGGAGGATGCAGCTATGAAGACAACCCTGAAACTGACTCTGCTGGCCCTGGCATACATGACCCTGTTCGGCTGCGGCGGCGGGGGAGACAGCGGCGGCGCAGTGGACGACAGCTACCTCTTCCCGGCCGGCACGGCGACCTTTACCTTCTCCGCCATGAGCACGGCCACGCTCCCTACCTCCATCAGCGGCATCGTCTTCAGCGTAAAACTGCCGCAGGGGATGAACGTCGCCACCACCAGCGGCGGTTCCGGCCAGATCGTAACCACCTCGGTCACTGCCGGTTCGGCTCTCACCGGGACCAACCTGGCCTATGGCAACTACTCGTCCTCAACGCGCACGGCCTACCTCACCATGGCCACCACCAGCAGCACCTACCGTGCGGGGGAGTTCCTACGCCTCTCCTGTAGTGTAGATACGGGCAGCACTATCACCCTTGCCGACGTGAAGACGCTCAATTCGCCGGTCGACATCATCGAGGCATCCGGATTCGACCCGGTCACCACCGGCACGGTGAGCCTGACCGACAAGATTGCAGTGACGCTGGGGGCGGTCAGGTAGTACTCGGCTTCATAAGACATTCTTGCGCTGAGCGACATCCAGGAGAGCCTCACCGGATCGGTCAAGGAAAGGATCGACGGCTGGCTCTTCCAATGCCATTTCTCATTGATACCCCTGATTTGACTACGTTTGTCATGTTTTTTGAAAATTCCCCTAAGGGAGATAGAATATGGACAGCCCTTTGAAATGGTCTAAGCTACACAGAAGGACTTGTTAACGAATTCAGACAATTCATGAAGCGAGCATTGGGCCATTCACCTTTGAAAGGCACCGAGTGATGCTACGTTTTTTCCTCGACAGGTTCATACAAGCAATTCGGGTCGACGCAATCCCATCGCCCGTTGAGTCGGGAATTCCCTCGCCGTATGCCGGCATTGCACGGTTTTTGCCGTACATTGTCCTTTTCCTCTCCCTCTCGCTGACCCTTTGTTTCTGGTTCCTTTACGATTCAAGCCTCAAAGCACGGGAATATGCATTCTACAAAGACAAGACGCAGGAGATTTCTTCTCATATTCTCCGGAGGATGCGTCGGGATGAGCAGGTGCTGCGGGGAGGTGTCGGCCTCTTCAATGCAAGTATCGATGTGACGCGTGACGAATGGCGGCGGTATGTGTCATCCCTGAAACTGAGCGAAAACTACCCCGGCATTCAGGGTGTCGGATTCTCCGCATGGCTGCTCCCGTCGGAAGTAGAGCAGAATGTTCGGCAAATCCGGGCCAAAGGATTCCCCGAATATACCATCCATCCGGCGGGAAACCGCCCGGCCTATACCTCCATCATCTACCTGGAGCCTTTTGACTGGCGTAACCAGCGTGCATTCGGATACGACATGTTTTCCGAGCCGGTGCGTCGGGCAGCCATGGAGATGGCAAAGGATAGCGGCGATGCAATCCTGTCAGGGAAGGTGCAACTGATCCAGGAAACGGGCAAAGATATTCAGTATGGAATATTGATGTACCTTCCGGTCTACCGCCATGGAATCCCAACGGATACGATCGAAAATCGTCGAAAAGCCATCCGGGGCTTTGTCTATTGCCCTATTCGGATACGAGACTTCATGTACGCGACCCTGGGCAAAATGCCCCACGATATCGCGTTCGAACTCTATGCCTCTGAGACTCCAAACCCGGATTCACTGCTGTTCAGTAGTGTCCAGGCAGAAAAGCTGGTTGTCCCGGAACCGTTCAAGCCGGATTACCAGAGCGTCGAATCATTTGACGCATACGGAAGAAGATGGGTCTGTGTCTTCAAAGCGCTTCCTCCATTCAGTGCCAATCTGAATTGGGTCTCATCCGTTGCCGTGCTGATCGGGGGAATCCTCGTAAGCCTTCTCTTGACCCTGATCTCCTTCATGCTCCTCACTTCCCGCAACAGGGCGTTCGATGCAGCCATAACGATCAGGGAGAGCGAGAATCGCTATCATGCCCTCTTCGATCATTCTCCGGACGGGATCGTGATTGTCGACCCGGAGACAACACGGTTTATCGACTTCAACGATCAGGCCTGCCGGCAACTCGGCTATTCCCGCGAAGAATTCGGCTCGCTCCATCTGGTCGAGATAGAATGCTCCGAGTCGGTGGACGCTGTCAGTGCACACATACAAAGAATCATTCGCGACGGTTCCGACGAATTCGACACAAAACTGGTGACTCGGCAGGGAGATGCCCGGATCACCCATGTGAAGGCGCAATTTACCAACATCAGGGGGAAATACGTCTATCACTGCATCTGGAGGGACATCACCAAGGAAAAGAAGGAAGAACAGCTCCTGCAAGCCCGACTGCATCTGATCGAATTCGGGTACACGAGCAGACTGGACGAACTCCTTACCGAGACTCTCGACAAGGTCGAAGAGCTTACCGGCAGCCAGATCGGGTTTTACCATTTCCTGCAGGACGATCAGCGGACGCTTACGCTGCATGCCTGGTCCACGCGGACCAGTAAAGATTTCTGCAGGGCTGAAGGAGGTGGAAGTCATTACGACATCGATAAAGCAGGTGTGTGGGTAGATTGCATACATCAGCGCAAACCCGTCGTGCACAACGATTATGCTGCGCTGCCCCATCGCAAGGGGATGCCGCCGGGGCATGCCGGTGTGATCCGCGAACTGGTGGTGCCGATCTTCCGCTCCGACAGGATCGTCGGCATACTTGGCATCGGAAACAAGGCAAGCGATTATACTGAAGAGGATACCGAAATCGTCTCCCGCTTTGCCGATCTCTCGTGGGACATTGCCGAACGGAAACAGGTTCAGGAATCTCTGCTCGAAAGCGACAACCGGTTCTCGGCAGCCTTCAACAAGGCGCCGATCATGATTGCCATATACCGGCTCGAAGACGGCACCTGTCTGGACGCAAACCAGCGATTCTTCGATGTCACGGAATTCAGCAGGGATGAGGTCGTCGGTACGTCCCCCGCTGGATTGGGGGTGATGAGCGGGACAGACTGGGAGCAGATAAAGGGGCAGATTCTCCGGGACGGGGAGATAACCGAATTAGAACTGAGCCTGCAGACAAAGTCGGACCGGAAACTCCTCTGCAAATTCTGGGGCGAGATGCTGACGGTCTCCGCACAGGCCTGCCTGCTTGCCATTGCAATGGACATAACCGAACACCGAAAAATGGAGCAGCAATATCTGCAGGCGCAGAAGATGGAATCGGTCGGCCGGCTTGCCGGTGGCGTTGCCCATGACTTCAACAACATGCTGGCGGTCATTCTCGGGCTTACCGAGCTGTCGATGCAGAAACTGCCGAAAGACGATCAGGTCCGGGAGCACCTGGAGATGATCTCCAAAGCGGCATCCCGTTCGATCGACATAACCAGGCAACTCCTTGCCTTTTCCCGCAAAGGGCTGATCTCTCCCCGGCCGCTCAAACTAAACAATCTCATTGCAGAAGCGGAAAAAACGCTGTTCCGGCTTATCGGAGAAGATATCAAGCTGGCGTTCAAGCCTGCCCCCGATCTCTGGACGGTCCATCTCGACCCGTCCCAGGTGGATCAGATCCTCATCAATCTGGCGGTGAATGCCCGCGATGCCATGCCCAATGGCGGCGACCTGATCATAATGACGAGGAATGCCCATATCGATGCAACCTACTGCCAGTACGTGCTCGATGCCAGGCCGGGAGACTTCGTCCAGGTCTCAGTGAGCGACAACGGCATGGGTATGGAGAAAGAGACCCTCGATCATATCTTCGAGCCGTTCTTTACCACAAAAGAAGTCGGCAAAGGGACGGGGCTCGGGCTTTCGACGGTCTATGGCATCGTCACCCAGAATGGCGGGTTCATCAAGGTCTATAGCGAACTGCGGCAAGGGACGACCTTTAATCTGTATTTCCCCCGAATGCCGGAAGAGGCGGCTCCCGAGACCGTGCCGCCACGTACGCTCCCCTCAGGTTCGGGAAGGGTTCTGGTTGTCGAGGACGACTATCTGATGAGCTGCACGACTTCGCTGATCCTGCAGCAGATGGGCTATCAGGTTCTCATTGCCGAATCGCCCCAAAAAGCGATCTCGCTGTGCGAAAACAAGGACACCCTTATCGATATCATTTTGACCGATGTCATCATGCCCGAGATGAATGGCAAGGAGATGATGGAGCGGATTTCTTCCATCAGGCCCGGCATCAAGGTGTTGTTCATGTCCGGCTACACTGCGGATGTCGTGGCACAGCGAGGCGTGGTAGCGGAGGGCATGCACTTCATCCAGAAGCCGTTCGACATGAATACCCTCTACAACAAGCTCACTATCGCCCTCGGAGAATCCGGCGAAACCTGACGGAATCTGCCGGCCGGCTATCTCACATCTCGTCATTTCCCGCTTCCGATATGCTCATGAATAACGGTATGACAGTAAACGTGTGTGCCGTTTTGTATCATTTCGCGGAAGGTGACTGACACAACCGGACATGATGACAGGCACTTTTACGGGGTGTATGGGAATTTTTCTGTGTAAATAACCTGTGCTCAGGGATTTTTCGGTTGCCAATCGGCGGGAGGTGGTGTAGTACCGCCGTATTACAGCTCAGAAAGTCGCGTTTCAATGTCCATACGCCCGTGCAAAACGGACGATCTCAATCGTATCAGCACGAGTCTGGCGGTAAAAGGAGGTAATTATGAATCTATTTGCTCGTCTTCGCTCGGAAACGCTTCGAGCTGTGGAAGAAAACGAGTTGCCGGATCATCTTGCCGTGCGGTTGCTTGCTCTGGCCGATTTACCTGACTGTTCCCATGATGCCGACGATGAAATTTTGCGGCTTATAGAGATGCTTCCGTTGTACGACACCTATGCCCAATGCGGATATGTCGGGATGGGTGTGAGCAATTGCATTATCGAGGCGGCAATCCGGCGGCTTGAGGAGAAGCATGGGGGCCGGGCGGGGGCTGCGAGCTGATTTCCCCTGCCTGCTTGCAGATCCGCTAAAATAGACCACACTTGTCATGGAGCAGGTATTCCGCTTTGCACAAGGAGGTTTCCCATGAAACGCACACTCTGCCTCGCTGCAGCAATATTCCTCGCTCTGCTCTCCCCCTGCCAGGCCGGGTTCCTGAGCGATTTTGCCGACAGGATCTTTTCGCCGGCCCAGCCGCAGGTGTCACTCGATAACACAACCATCGTCAAGGGGCTCAAGGAGGCCCTGGCCACCGGCACCGAACGGGCAGTGGCCGAGGTCGCCAGGCCTGACGGCTATTTCGGTAACGAGATGATCAAGATCCTTCTTCCGGACAAGGTACAAAAGGCGGCAGATCTCCTCGGAACGCTCGGCTACCGGCAGCAGGTCGACACGGTGGTGCTGACCATGAACCGGGCCGCGGAGAAGGCGGCGCCGCAGGCAGCCCGCTTCTTCGGCGATGCCATTCGACAGATGTCGGTCGAGGATGCCAAGGGGATACTCAGCGGAGGGGATACGGCGGCAACCGACTACTTCGACAGGAAGACCCGCGCGCAGCTCTTTGCTGCCTTCAAGCCGACGGTTGTCAAGAGCATGGACCAGGTCGGGACGGCCCGCGCCTACAAGGAGATGCTCGGCACGTACGATGTGACGCCCTTTGCCGCCCTGGCGGGCGTGCCTTCCCTCGACCTGGACGATTACGTGACCAACAAGGCGTTGGACGGCCTGTTCAAGATGGTTGCCGCAGAGGAAAAGAAGATCCGGACCAACCCGGCTGCCCGTACCACCGATCTCCTGCGCACGGTTTTCGGGGGGAAGTGAGCCGAAAGCCTTATCCCCGGGGCTCGCGCAGCGACCGGCATGATCTCCCCGGTCATTTCGATTTCGAACCGTTCGTCCCGGTCACCATGGCCGTGACCACGGCCTGGATCTCTCCGGGCTCGATCTTGGCCCGCTGCAGGAGCGCCCCCCAACTCGTCTTTCCCCCCTTGACCTCACGATAGAGCTGGATTGCCGGCTGCCGGGTCTTTGCGGCAATAACTGCGGCAATGACCAACTCCTGGTTGCCGGCGCCGGCCTTGCGCAGTGCTGCCAGTTCCGCCTCGTTGTGGAAGCGGAAGCGGAGCAGCAGTTCGTCGACCACCGCCATGGCCAGGCGTTCATCGGTCGTGGTGGTCTTCAGCGCCGCTGCAACCCTGTCTTTGCGCGACGTGGAGATGGGCAGAGGGAGCGCCACCTGACGCCACGAGCCCTTGGATTTGCGCTCCTGCAGCAGGGCATCCGGATCTGCCCCGGACCTGGTCGCCAGCCAGTAGGCGACCCAGAGGTCATCGCCGGAGACCCCTTTCTGCTTTTCGACCACGATGGCCCGTTTCTCGACGCCAAACGCGGCGGCGAAAAAGGAGTTCTGGGTCGTGGCCAGGAAATAGGGGTCGGCCACCGTGGGGTGGGCCGGGTCGAAGGAGCGGTCGGTGAAGCAGTGGCAGGTAATGGCGGGTATGGCCAGTGCCGGGAGCGGGAGCATGAGGAGCATGGTACAGGCGATCCGGCAACTTCTGCAGGCGATGCGACGCATAATGGTCCTTTCTTCGGGTTACAGCCAGTGTTTGGGGTAGGAGCGGTGATATACCACATTGTTCGTGAAGATCGCCATGGCCAACAGAACCAGGGTCCCTGCCAGTACCGGCAGCAGGATGAATGCCGGACCAACCGCTCCCTGCACCCCGATCAGGGCGGTGGCGCCACCAGGGGGGTGGGTGGTGTGGGAGAGGTTCATGGCAAAGATGGCCAACCCTACGCCAATAGCCATGGAGAGCGGCGTGGAGCCGAGGAGGGCGACCACTGCCACTGCCACCGCGGCAGAGACGAGATGCCCCCCCACCAGGTTGCGCGGTTGGGCCAGCGGCGAGTCGGTGGCACCGAAAAGGAGTACCGCCGACGCGCCGAAGGAGCCGATCAGCAGGGGATGGCCGACCAGAACCGTTATCTCGCCGATGGCCAGGATACCCAGCGTGGCGCTGAGGAAGCTCCAGACGGCATAACGCAGCGTCATGGCCGGCCGTGCCCCCCGGATCGGGGCCTTGCAGCCCCGGTGCAACCGGGCCAGCCTTCTTTTGATCGCTATGTTTCTCTGCCAGAGTATGGAGAGGCGTCTTTTCATGTCATTTCCGGCTCCGGTCCGGCTCAATGGCTCAGGTATGGCATGAGCGGCAAGAGCCGCTGGTAATCGGCATAACCCAAGGAGCTGTGCCAGTGTCCGCCGATCATCCCGGCACCGATCACCGCTATGAAGATGGCCACGGCCACTGCCGGATAGACCCAGACCGGGAGCGGCCGCGCCAGGAATGCAGGCCGCATGGCGAGCACGTCCCTTTCCGGGCAGTTTGCCACACAGGTGAGGCATCCCGTGCACTCCGGCGAAGTAACCGTGGGGCGGGAATGTATCGCGAGCCCAGATGGGCAGGCAGCGGTGCAGCGCTGGCACCGGGTGCAGCCGGTCGCGTCACGCCGGATCCTGAACGGGCTCAAGACGCTTGCCAGCCCCAGCAGAGCGCCATAGGGGCAGAGATAGCGGCACCAGAAATTTCTGACCAGGAGCGACATGACGGTCAGGACTGTTAGGACCGCCATCGTGGTCACGGACATGCGGGTGAAGAAGTGGAGCATCTTGACGTCGCTGACCGCCCAGTAGGGCGCATCCAGGAAGCCACCCAGCGCTTCTGCCGGCATGTCCAGCAGGATGAATTTGATGAATAGCAGAAGCAGCAGGTACTTGATGCTTCTCAGAAACAGGTCGGGCCAGCGCCAGACGCGGAAGTTCCGCCCGAACAGGCGATTGCCCAGCCTGTGCGCAGCATCGGAAAGGGTGCCGACCGGGCAGAGCCAGGAACAGAACGATTTCCCGGCAAGCAGGCTCATGAGCAGGATTGCCAGGAAGATGACCAGCGCCGCGGGATGGACCGGGTGGATTTCTCCGGAAACCAGCCAGTATTTGAAGCTGGTCAGGGCTCCGATGGGGAGGAACCCCTCCACGCCCGGTGGCCGGGAGACCGGTGGAGCGGCTGCGCCGCTTTCGGCGGCATGGACGAACAGGGCGAAACGGATGCCGATGCCGACCACCCAGGCCAAAAAGCACCACTGCACCAGGGTGCGTATGGTGATTATCGATTTTCTCGAAAGCTCGCCCATGTGATAGGCTCCTGCGTGTTGTTGCGGGGCAGGTTGGCCCTGCCCCTGGATAGAGGCCTACTTCCCGGCAAAGGGGTCTTTGATCTCATGCTGCGGCTTGAACATGAGCTTTTTCACCCCCCGGTTGTTCACGTATTTGGCCAGTTCAAGGTCGATCTTGACCGGGACCGTTACCCCGGCCTTGGTCAGGGCCTGGCGCAGCAAGCCTTCGGCCTTGCCCGCCTGGTTGCCGGCATCGCCCAGGATGCGGAGTGCTTCGCTGGGGTTATGGAACCCGGTGGAGTTCTCGGCACCGATGAACACTACCCGGTAGAACGCCTCTTCGTAGTGGTCCCGTGCCTGGGCATAGAGACCCTGGTCGATCTGCCTGCCTGCCGCCTGGGCCTTGTTGGCCATCTCGAACAGCTTGGCTACGGTCGCCGTGGCGTAGCCGGAGCGGATGAACTGGGACATGGTCCGGTCCTGGATGGCGAAGATCTGGTTGCGCAGCCATTCCGGCGATTCGGTGTGGCACTGCTGGCAGGCCTTCAGGTCGTTTTTCAGCGGGCTCATGATCCGGTGGTCGGATACCTTCCTGCTCCCCACCTTGGTGTAGGGCATGTGGCAATCGGAGCAGGCGACGCCCGCCTGCCAATGCACGCTGTTATTGGAGAAGAGTTCGAATTCCGGGTGGCGGATGAAGGCCAGCTTGAAACCGGTGACGCTCTGGGTCCATTCGCCGCTGGGCGGGTTGTTGCGGAGCTTTTTGATGATGTCCTCGATGGTGATGTGCCCCCACGTGCTCCCCTCCCACGGGAAGAAGACATCAGTTGAGTGCATGGCGGCATCCTTGGGAATGCTGTAGGTGACGTGGCACTGGGCGCAGACCAGGCTCCGCTTATCCTGCTGGGTCATTTTCGCCTCATTGACGCCGAGCATCTGCAGAGCTTTGCCAAGGGTGAACCCGCGGGAGATTTTCAGGGACATGTCCTGGTTGTTGTGACAATCGATGCAGGCCACGCCGAGCGTCTGGTGCTCTTTCGGAATCTTGGCCAGCACCTCCTTGTAGGGCGCGGAGAAATATTCCTTCCCCATCTGCCTCTGCAGGATCGGGGCATAGGGTGTCTTGCAGGTCAGACAGGAGCCGCCTGCCTTGATCCGCCCAGGATCTACCTCCAACTGGTCCTCGATCATATGGAGATGTCCCCGCGGCTCCCTGTATTCTATGCCAAAGCCCCAACCATTGTAGAGCAGCGCCAGGAACGGATACTCGTCAAGCTTGTCGGGACGCTCTTCCCCTTGGTCGTAACCGCGTTTGTATTTGCTTTTTCCCGCCGGGGTCGGCTCCCCCGTCTTTTTCCAGAGTTCATACTCCACCGGGTAGACCTTTCCCCATTGCGCCGGATCGATCGTCCCGTCAGGGATCTCCCCGGCCCGCACCGGCTCCGTTCGTTTCGGGGCGCAACCTGCACCGGCCGTCATCACCGCCATCAGCGCCAGCAGGGCGCAACCTCTTGAGATATTCATACCTTTCTCCTCTCCTTGTCAGCTATCTGTTTCCGTCCGGAAAGGGTTCTTTTCCGCCCTGGCGGCGTCAATCCGCGGGATTCCTTGTGCGGCGTAGCGCTGCTACGCCTCCGCGTAATCCCTTGATTTCCTTGCCAAGACGAAAAATCCCTCCTTTCCGATCCGGAAACCGAAAGTTTTTCATTCGGAGTTTCCGGATGGAAACTATCTGGCCGCGACGACGCCGGTAAGCCGGTGGCGCAGCTGCCGATGACATCCCCAGCACTGCCGGGTGGTATCCATCTGTGAAACCGCTTCCGTGTGACAGCGGATGCAATTGCGCTGCACGACCTTTGCGCCGTGGCTGGACAGGGTGATCCGCTCCGGGACCATCCCCGAGTGAAACGACACCACATCCTTCAGACCGTCGATCGATTTCCAGGCATAGTGCAGCAGGTGATTGCCATTGGGGAGGTGACAGTCTACGCAGCGGATGCGCCGGTGGGCGCCGGCATGGCTCCAGGCGGTGTGCTGCTCTTCCATGACGTGGCAGCTGGCGCAAAAAGCCGGGGATTCCGATCTGGCCAGGAGTTGGGGCGGGCCGACCAGCAGGAAGGCCAGGATGCCAAGACCGGCAATGCCAGAGGAGAAAAGGGCTATTCTGCTCTTCGGGGATGTGGGGAACCGCATCTGTCCTCCCTCGTGACCGGGCCTGTTGGTTGCCGGCAGTCAGTTTGCCTGTGCGTTGGCAATGACTTCAGACTAGCATCGATCGCGAAATTGCCTTTGACCCAGATCAAGGAACCGGCAATAGGGGGAGAAAAGGCGCAGGGAAAAGGGGGCAAAGGGATTGACAGCCGGTCGCCGATGCACTAGCATGAAACCGCTTATTCTCAGGGCGGGGTGCAAGTCCCCACCGGCGGTATCCCAGGTTTCCTGGGGAGCCCGCGAGCGCTTCCTCCGATGCGGAGGGAGGTCAGCAGATCTGGTGCGATGCCAGAGCCGACGGTTACAGTCCGGATGAGAGAGGATGGCAGTCACAACCCTGCCGTTGGTCATTCCTTTGGCATGCCTGTCTCCGCGTGTCGGCATTCCCTTCTCTTTCGCCCTGATTCCGGTAAGCCATCCCATCCTTTGGAGGTAGCACCATGAATCAGATCCCCGCACACAACACCCACAGTCCTACGGAACGCATGACCCTGGCGCTGGCAGCCCTGCGTAGCGGCAGAGGCGTGCTGGTGGTGGACGACGAGGAGCGCGAAAACGAGGGGGACCTCATCTTTGCCGCCGAATCGTTGACCCCTGAGCAGATGGCCATGCTGATCCGCGAATGCAGCGGCATCGTCTGCCTCTGCCTGCCCGACGAGAAGGTCCGGGCCCTGGAGCTGCCGATGATGGTGGTGAGCAACACCAGCCGCTACCAGACCGCCTTTACCGTCTCCATCGAGGCGGCACAGGGGGTTACCACCGGCGTGTCGGCTGCCGACCGGGTTGCCACGGTGAAGGCCGCCATTGCCGACGATGCGCAGCCCGGCGACCTCAACCGCCCCGGCCACATCTTTCCGCTCCGCGCCCGGCCGGGTGGGGTGCTGGAACGCCAGGGGCATACCGAGGCGACCGTCGACCTGATGCGGCTTGCGGGCCTGCGCCCCTATGGGGTGCTCTGCGAGCTGACCAACCCGGACGGCACCATGTCGCGCCTGGCCGAGATCGTCCGCTTCGGCGAGCAGCACGGCATCCCGCTGGTGACGGTGGCGGATATCGTTGCCCATCGCCTGCAGGGAACAGTTGCCACGGCGGCCGGTGCCGATCATGCTGCGGCATTCTTCCCGGCTGCGGGTTGATGGTGGCAATCCGGCCGGTTCTTTGTACACTTGTGACGAGGGAATTCAGACTGAAGAGAGGGAGGTTCATCTATGCAAAGCTATCTCTGCACCATCTGCGGCTACACCTATGACCCGGCAGCAGGAGACCCCGACAACGGGATCGCCCCCGGCACACCGTTTGCCGATCTGCCGGCTGACTGGGTCTGCCCGGTTTGCGGCGTCGGTAAGGAGCTGTTCGAACCGATCGAGGGATGATATGCGACACAAGGCCGTTCATCTCTGAGCGGCCTTGTGCATCGGTATCTGCTCCGGCTTGCCGTAGCTGCCGTCCCGGTCAGGCGTGACGGTGATGGTGCGGCCAGTGCCGGTCGCTTCCCCGCTGGAGATGGAGCGGCCGTTCGTCGGGGTGGTGGGGGCGCACCCCATAGCCCCAGCTGAGGGCGATGATGACAATCAATGAAACGATCAGGTACGTCATGGCGCATCACTTCCTCTCATCTTCATTGTAGCATGGATGCTACGGCCGGCGCCAGGCCGGGCCGATGACGGCAGTTGCCATGACCGCGTCTGCACGGAGAACGGTGCTGCCGCAGACTGATGACAGGTAAGACCTGTCTGCGCCAACGGGAAGGGAGGGAGATGCCATGCGCGTAGCAACCTTCAATCTTGAAAACCTGTTCAGCCGGCCGGTTTCGATGAACTACCCTGACAATGCCACGGGGTTGCCAGTGCTCAACGATTTTCACCGGCTCAACACCCTGCTGCGCCAGACCGTCTACACCGACAAGATCAAGCGGGAGATCGAGGCGCTTGACGATACATACGCGCTTACCGACCACGCTGCCGACCATGAGCAGATCATCCTGCGCGAGATCCGCGGGCAGCTCTGGCGCCGAAGCGAGAGCGGAACGCGGACCTGGCTCGCCAAAGGGGCGGGCGATTTCCTCGGCTGGGGCGAACTGGTGCGGGAAACCATAGACGACCGGGCCATCGACAATACCGCCCTGGTGCTTGCCGAGGTTGCGGCGGACATCCAGGTGTTGGTGGAGGTTGAGGACCGGGTGACGCTGCAGCGTTTTAACGACGACCTGCTGGTCCCGAAGCTGCAGGAGCGGGGCAGGGAGCCGTTCCGCCATGTGCTGCTGATGGACGGCAACGACAGCCGGGGGATCGATGTGGGGCTTTTGTCGCGGCTCCCGGTCGAGTCGATGAAGACCCACGTGGAGCTGCGCAATGCCGCGGGCAACCCGCTCTTCTCGCGGGACTGCGCCCAGTTCGTCTGCACGCTGCCCGGCCGGGCGCCGCTGGTCATCCTGGCGAATCATTTCACCAGCCAGGGCTCGGACCGCTATGGCAAACGGCGAAAGGAACAGGCGGCAGAGGTGGCAAGGCTCGTGGATGCTGCCCTGACAATCACTCCTCACGTGATTGTCGCCGGGGACCTGAACGAAGCGCCGGAAAAGGGGAACCTCGCCGCCTTGCTCGGCCATCCGCAGCTGAAGGACGCCATGGCGCTGGATGCCTACCCGGAAAAGAGCAGATTCCCTGGCACGTACCAGTCCGGGGCCAAAGCGAAGAAGCTCGACTATCTGCTGCTGTCGAAGGTGCTGCAGGGGAAGGTCCGGGCCGTGGGGGTCGAGCGGCGCGGCTACCGGTCATCCAAATGGAAGCCGTTTGCGACCGTGACCAATGCGCGGGAGCAGGCGTCCGACCATCACTGCGTCTGGGTTGATCTCGACCTGTAGCGGTCGGCAGGTGAGTCCGGATTGTAGCGGCGGGGCATGTATCGGTGCCGTGCGGCAGGGGGGCTCTGTTGGCCTGTCGGTTCGTTACGGGTCTATCCGGAGCACCACGTAGTCGTTGAATTTTTCCGTGGTGACGTGGAAATGGATGTCTGTGGGCGTGCAGTTGGTCTGCTGCTTCAGGGTGGCGGGTCTCCTGATGACCCCCTCGCCGGTGGCATGGGTCTCCATGACGGTGCGGCGGATGGTGCAGCCGGAGCAGTGAACGGTGTTGCCGCACCCTTCGGGGAGTCGTGAATAGGCGCATTCGAAGACGTCTCCCCCCAGGCGGCCTTCGATCTCGGCCAGTTGCTTGTGGAGCATGATCTTGGCATTCCGGTTGGCGACGGTAACGATCCCCTGCCCATCGACAATGATGATCGGCGCCTCGATCTCGTCGAGAAAATCACGCAGCTTCAGGGGGATCTTCATCATTTCGCTGTTTGCACAGGCTGAGCAGATGCCATGGGACAGCATGTTGCGGGGGCTCTGTTCATCAAAGGGGTTTAGCTTAACGCCACACCATGCACAGATCTGGTTCATCGTAGGTCCTTGCCTTTGAGTGGATATGGCGCGCGGCATGACGGGGCGCCAGTCGATACCGCGCTATTGGTGCACCTTGAGCTTGGCCATTTCCGCCTGCAGCAGCTCGATTTGCCGGGAGAGGATCTCTACCCCCTCCTCCATGATTCTGACCACCGCCAGGTCGGCATTGGTGGCGCTGTCCATCTCATGTACCGCCTTGCTTATCCGCGCGCTCCGTTGTGCCTGATCGTTGCGCAACAACTCGATCCGCTTGATGATATCGCTCATGTTCCTGGTGGAGTCCGCGATCTCTACCCCGAGGGAGCGCTGTTCCTGGCTGGATGACCTGACGCTGTCGGTCAGGTCTTTCATCTTGTCGACGGCGGATATGATCAGCTCGCTGGTTGCGCCCTGTTCGCGGGTTGACTTGGCGATCTGCGCCACCATGTCCGACATGAGTTCCATGGCCTTGCGGATCTGCTGGCTTCCCTTGGCCTGCTCCACGGTGGTCCGGGCAATGTCGTGCACCTGCTGGAGGGCCACCTCCATGCCGCCGACGATCTTCTGCAGGGCTTCGCCCGATTTCTGGGAGAGGAGCACCCCGTCTTCCACCCGTTTTTCCGTGATTTTGATAGCGTTGACCGCCTGCTCATTCTCTTTCTGGATACCGGTGATCAGGTCGGAAATCTCCTGGGTGGAGTTGCGGGTACGCGTGGCCAGCCCCTTGATCTGGTCGGCGACCACGGCGAATCCTTTGCCGTGCTCCCCTGCCTGGGCGGCAATGATGGCCGAGTTGAGGGCCAGCAGGTTGGTCTGCTCGGCCAGTTCGTCGATGACCAGGAGGATGTTGCCGATTGCCTTGACGCGGCGGGAGAGACTGCCGATGGCATCGAAGGTGAGCTGGGTGGAGTTCCGGATCTCGCCGATCCCCAGGATGGTGGCGGCAACGGTCTGCTGCCCGACCAGGGCATCGCCGCGCACCGCTTCGGTGATGCCGGTGGCACCCTGGGCATTCTTTTCTACCTGTTTGATCGAGGCATCCATTTCAGCCACGGACGTCGCGGTGGCGGTGGCCGCACCCATGAGGCTGTTGACGCTGCTGGCGATCTGCTTTACCGCTGCGGCGACCTGGACGATGGAGGTGCTGACCTCGTCGATGGCCCTTGCCTGGACATCGACGTTCTTTCCCACGGCGTCGATGCTCATGGACATGGTGCTGATGGCGCCGGCATTCTGAACGGCGGACTGGGCAAGGGTGTCGATCTCGTGGGAGAGGCTCTCGATGGATGCACTGATCCCGGTGATGGCTGTGCCGGTCTCCTTGACGGCTGCCGACTGGGTTTCTGCGGCGCTCACCAGCTGGTTGGCTGCTCCGGTGGTATTGAGGGAGATGTTGCGGAGCTCGGTGAGCGAGGCATTGACCCGCACGGCAAATTCCCCCAGCTTGCTGAGCATGGTGTTGAGGTTGCTCCCCAACTGTCCGATCTCGTCCGCCTCAGTCGGGACGCGGGGGGTGAGGTCGCCATCCGCACCCCGCTCCAGGGCATCGGCAATGCTGGTAACCCGGGTCAGGAGCTTGCGTTTGGTGTAGAGCCAGAGGGCGATCAGGGTGAACACGATATTGAGCGCGAAGATGGCGCGGATGGCGGCAACCAGCGGGTGGGTATCGGGGATTGCGAAAGTGCCGGCCATGCGGCCGGTCCCGACGAAACCGCAGAGGCTCAAGACAATACTGGTACTCAACAGGGTTTTGATAACCCGTGAGCCGAAACTAAGGGTCATATCCGGTGTCCTTTGGATGCGAGGTTTTGCAGAGCAGAAGGGCACGTTAAGCAATGTACCATTTTAACGGGTAATAGGTGATTTGCAACGATGAACTCCCGAACACCCTCTTTTACCGCCGGTTTGACCTTCCAAGTTAGCGGTTGAGCCTTTCTCCCCGCGGTTGCAGCGGCAGTCGACGATATTGACAACAATTTTCATTTTGCTATAATGAAATCGTAAAAAAAGCAGTAAAAAGGAGGTGTTGAGCTATGAGACGACAGGGAGGCCATGTGGAAGTGAAATCCTCTCCTGGTCGGGGAGTGGAAAAACACGAGGTGAAAACCGATACGCCAACGAGAGAAGGGACGCTGCCAGCCCGGCATCCACGTAGCTTGATGTCGACGTTTGATGACATGGAGCGGTGGATGGAGGAGTCGCTGCATCGACCGTTCCTGTTCGACTTCGGGATGCGGCCGTTCAGCCGACTGTTTCATGACCTGAATATGGTGGGCGAGGTGTTGCCATCGGTGGATATCTTCGAAGAGGGGCACGAAGTGGTGGTGAAGGCGGAAATGCCCGGCATGAGACGTGAGGATATCGATGTCAGGCTGGAAGAGAATCGGCTGATCATCACCGGAGAGAAAAAGAACGAGGAGATGGTCGAGCGGAAAGACTATTATCGACTCGAACGGTCGTACGGATCGTTCAATCGGACGCTCCTTCTGCCGGAAGGGATCAGGAGCGAGAACGCTACTGCCACTTTCAGGGATGGCATCCTGGAAATCAGGATTCCGCGCGAGGAAGGGCATACCAGGAAGATAACGGTCGAATAGCCCTGGAAACGGCATGACGGGCAGCAAACGAGAGGGAGGCGACAGCTTCCCTCTCGTTTGTTGCATCAGCGCCGGGAGGGAGTATCATTGAGCTGATACCGAAGGGCACAGAGGGGGTGCGATCATGATCATGGGGAAATTGCCGTTTCGCGGGGATCTGCTCCGGGAACTGAACAGGTGTGCCGCCGCACAGGATATCCAGGCCGGTACGGTGCAGGTGATCGGTTCTCTTTCCCGGGCGCGGTTGTCGTTCTTCGACCAGAAGATCCGGGCCTACCAAGAGCTGGATTTCGATGCTCCCCACGAGATTGTCTCCGGCTGCGGCACCATTTCTCTGCGCGACGACAAGCCGACAGTGCATCTGCATCTGGCGGTGGCGGGGAGCGACGGCCGGGTCATGGGGGGGCACTGCCTGGAAGGATGCACCGTCTTCGCCGTCGAGTTTGTGATGGTTCCGTTCCGTGGCGAGGCACCGCGTCGGGGCATCGATGCCGGAGATACCGGCCTGCTCTTATGGGAGAAGGCGCTCTATACGGACTGATACGGGCGTTTCGGTCTACTGGGCGAGTGGGGTGAAGACCGGGAGGGCATAGTTACCGTTGTGTTTCTGCGACAGATTATGTACCATGATGCGGATTCCGAGCCCGCTGCTGCTGGCCGCTATCCGTCATTACCTTCTGGCAGGGGGATTCCTGCATGGCACGTAATCCGTTTCAACTGATCAGCAACATCGGCAACACCCCGCTCATCGAGCTGACTTCGATCAACTGCAACCCCCGGGTCAGGATCCTGGCCAAGCTGGAGGGGAACAACCCCGGTGGCTCCATCAAGGACCGCCCGGCGCTCTACATGCTGACAAAGGCTGAGGAGAGCGGCGAACTGGTACCGGGCAAGACCATCCTCGAACCGACTTCCGGGAATACCGGCATTGCCTTGGCCATGCTCGGTGCTGCCAAGGGATACCGGGTGAAGCTGGTCATGCCGGCATGTGTCAGCCTGGAGCGCCGTAGCGTCCTGGAGGCCTTTGGCGCCGAAGTGGTTCTCTCTCCCCACGACGAAGCGACTGACGGCGCCATCCGGATGGCACATCGCATTCTGGAGAACGATCCCGAGCGCTACTACATGCCCAACCAGTATGCCAACCGCAACAACGTCCTGGCCCATTACGAGACCACCGGTCCCGAGATCCTCCGGCAGGCAAATGGGGAGGTCGATGTCTTCGTGGCCGGAATGGGGACGGGCGGGACCCTGATGGGGGTGGGCGCCTACCTCCACGAGCAGAAACCGGGCGTCAGGATCGTCGGAGTCGAGCCAACCCTCGGTCACAAGGTCCAAGGGCTCAAGAACATGAAAGAGGCGATCGTTCCCGCGATTTATCACGAGGAGGCGCTGGATCGGAAGATCACTGTTCTCGACGAGGAGGCGTTTGCCTTTGCCCGCGAACTGGCTACTCACGAAGGGCTTTTTGTCGGGATGTCCAGCGGTGCGGCCGTGGCGGGAGCCCTGTCCATGGCCCAGGAGATGGAGAGCGGCACCATCGTCACGATTCTCCCCGACCGGGGGGACCGTTATCTCAGTACCTCGCTCTTCAGGTCGATGTGCGCTTCCTGCCCCCCGTAACCGGCCGACCGGTGTCCGGTGACAAGAATGAAAAAAAGGCCGCATCGATTCCGATGCGGCCTTTTTCATCCCCTGGAGGGAAAGGATTACTTTGCAGCAGGAGCTTCCGGAGCAGCAGCCGGTGCTACTTCTTTTTTCATTTCTTTCTTGGCCTTCTTGACTTTCTTGGCCTTTTTCACTTTCTTGGCAACAGCCTTTTCTTCCTTCATGATCGGCGGGTGTCCCGGCGGGAGAGCAGCCGGAGCTGCAGCGGGCTCAGAGGCGCTTACGATACCGGCGAAGGAAACAGCTACCAGGGCGGCAACTACGGTGGTGATCATCTTTTTCATGGAGACTCCTTACTGAATGAGATTTTCCAACTACAACGCATAACGTATGCCAAATTGCCGTGAAGTTGTCAAGTCTGGTGGCGCAAGGGGTTACGGCCTGGGGGGTGTCGGAGGTCGATGATGCGAAAGCCTCATGTGCGGCAGTGAATACCCCATGTGCGGCAAAGCCCGTTGAGAGGTTGCCGAATCGGCAATACCTGTTATTAATTATTGATAATGAGCTGTCTACCGCTCAAGAGGTCGGGTTGGATATCCGATACGATTAATCAGAGAGGCTCTCCCATGCAGAACATTCCAATCTTGCTTGCTGCTCCCGAAATGGTGCTGGCGCGTGATGTGCGCCGTCCCGACAGTCAGTCGGGGCCGCCGGTCTGCGGCAAGGGGGTAGTATTGAACGAATCCCTCATTGAGCGGCTGAAGTCGATGGGGGTTCAGAAGGTGACCGTGGAAGGGCATCCGGTCTGGCTGGAAGGGGACAAGACCCTTCCGGAGCTACTGGAACTACTGGAAAAGCGATTCAGGAAAGTCGATCACGAGCCGTTGATGAACCGTCTGAAGGAAATCTACAAAGCGCAGTTGATCCGCTCGATGGATGGTGCTGACTGATGGGAGACAAGCGCCAGGAAATCCTCAGCATCATCAAGGACACCAGATCCCTGCCGATCCTGCCCGGCATAATCACCAAGCTCAATGCCCTGGCACAGAACAGCAAATCGTCCATTCAGGAGATGGCCCGGCTGGTCTCTTCCGACCAGGTGCTGTCCGCCCGGGTCCTCAGGCTGGTCAACTCCCCTTCATACGGTTTCTACCGGGTCTCCACCATTTCCAATGCCATGATCCTGCTCGGTATCGACGTGGTAAAGTGTCTCGCCCTCAGCACCTCCATCTTCGAGATCATGGAACAGAACATCATGGGGCTCTGGGAGCACTCCCTGGGGACCGGCGTGGCGGCCAATGTCATTGCCTGCCGACTGAAGCTGGCCGAGACCGAGGAGATCTCCACTGCAGGGCTGCTCCACGATATCGGCAAGGTGATCATCAAGCTCAAATTTCAGGATGACTACGACCAGCTTCTCAAGCTTGTGGAGGAGCGGGATATCTACTACAACAAGGCTGAACTGGAACTTCTGGGCATCGACCATTCGGATGTGGGGGGGTGGCTTGCCAACTCGTGGTATCTGCCCGAGAAACTGGTCGAACCGATCATGTACCATCACGATGTGAGCAAGGCAAAGAATCATCAGGTGAAGACTGCCGTGGTCCATCTCGCCGATGTCCTGGTCAAGGCGAGCGGCTTCGGCTTCAGCGGTGATGACCTGGTTCCCCAGATTCAGCCTTTGGCCTGGCAGCGTCTCAATCTGAACGAACAGTTCCTGGCGGAGCTCGTCGAGGAGATCGAGGACCGGCTGATCGACGCGAAAAACTTCAGCATGGAGCTACAGGAAGGCAATGAAACCCGGACTTAGGATCTACCTGATCGCCGGTACGCCGTCGCTGGCATCGCAGATGGAGATCCGCCTGCAGAGCAAAGGGCACCAGGTATTCACCCTTGAAGGATTCTGCAATCTCATCGGGTTTGCCTATAACGACCCTCCTGACCTTTTCATCCTGGATATTTCAGCGGGTGACGAGGTTACCTTTTCCATAATCCGGGAGCTTAAGAGGGACAGCTACTTCAGTGTCGTCCCGATCATCGGTCTCATGAGCGAGTCCATGGCCCGCAGTTTCGACTGGACAGAGACGCCTCTCGACGATTTTATCTTCCTGCCGGTGAGTTATCCCGAACTCTTCACCCGCATTGATCTGTCCGTGCAGCGGATTCGACGTGTGTTCGACAACAATGCGCTGACCCGCCTGCCGGGCAACACCTCCATCCAGCATGCCGTCGAACGGGTTATCGGCAAGCCGATGGCCATCTGCCACGTGGATATCAATCACTTCAAACCTTATAACGATGTCTATGGTTTTTCCCACGGCGACGAGGTTTTGCGCATGCTGGCCAGGATCATATTCAATTCGGTCAAGGAGTCGGGGGGGGGATTCACGGGGCATATCGGCGGCGACGATTTTGTTTTCATCGTTCCGATCGAGCGGGCAGAGCAGGTGAGTCAGGAGATCATCCGCAATTTTACCGCCATCATTGCCGACCTCTTCGGCGAACAGGAAAAGACCTGCGGCTACTATATCGGTTACAACCGGCGGGGGCAGAAGGAACAGATCCCGCTGCTCGGGCTTGCCATTGGCATTGTCCATGGCAATAACCCCAATATCCGTCATTACGGCAAGGTTGCCGAGGTTGCCGCCGAACTCAAGGCCTTTGCCAAGAAGTCCGAGAGCAGCTGCTATGTGGTCGATAAGCGAACCAGCCCGGCACGGACTGCAAAGGTAGAAGAATAAACTGTTTGGCTTGCTAAGGTTGTGGCTGATCTGCTATAAGGAGAGGCAGCCGGAGCGGCTCGCGCATGTCGTCGGCTGTTTTTCCGGATGACCGGATTAATTTCCTCAAGATATTCCCCACGACGACGATAGAAAGCTATAAATCGAACCTGGGAAAGGAGGAGACACGCCCTTGGACAACAGGAAGTTCAGAAGAATGTCGTTTAACGCACAGGTTCTGGTCAGTCACGGCGATGTGTCCTTTGTCGGGACGGTGGAAAACCTCAGCCTCAAAGGGCTGTTCGTCAAGACGGATCAGAAGATTCCCCTGAACGAGACGGTGAATATCTCCCTCTCATTCAAGGGAAATAAGGGAAATCTCTCCCTGGGGCTGGATGGACGGGTCGTGCGGGTGACCGAAGAGGGGATAGGGCTCAAGTTTGGCAAGATCTCCATCGACTCCCTGGAAAGCACCCTGAACGGCGGCGAAAGCAGTGCCAGCAGCGACTGCCAGGTGCCGCACGGACTCTGCCAGGCTGCCGTCTAGCCCAGCCGGTCAGATTTCCCCATTGATAAACCGCTAAAATCAAAAGCCGGGCATCTGTCCCGGCTTTTTTCATTCCCGCCCTTCTATCTTTCCGCCAGCTCTCTCAGCCGCTTCAGGTCGTAAATGATCACCCTGCTCCCCTCTACCTCGATGATTCCCTCTTCCCTCAGCTTGCGGAGCGTACGCGAGAGGGTTTCGCTGACCGTTCCCAGCCGTGAGGCCAGTTCCCCCTTTTTCATCTCCAGTTCCAGGTAGGTCTTCCCCTGGAAGGTCGTAGATTTGCGCTCGATCAGCTCGCAGAGGTAGGCGGCCAGGCGGGCCGGGACCTCGGCAAAGGAGAGCTCCTCGATCTGGCGCGCAAACCGGCGCAGGAGCAGCGACAGGGAGACGATGAGGTTCAGCGAGAACTGCGGATTGCGCTCTAAAAGCCCCATGAATGCCTCGCGGGGGAAGAAGAGCGCCTCTCCCTTGTCGATGGCGCGTGCCTCGGCCGGATACCGCCCGTCGCCGAAGAATGCAGCTTCGGCAAAGGTTTCGCCGGGGTGCACGAAATGGAGTACTTTCTCCCTGCCGTCCGGGGATATTTTGCAGAGCTTCATCCCTCCCGATGCCAGGAGATAAAAGCCATTGGCCGGCTCACCCTCGCTGAAGAGGGTCTCTCCCTTGGCAATGCTGCGCCTGGTGGCGATTTCCGCCACCTCTCCCAGGTTTCCATCGTTCAGGCCGGAGAAGAGCAGCGATTTTTTGAGAATGTCAGCGGTTTCCACAGAGTACCTCACAGATGTAAAAAGATACGAATCCTGGCAGCGACCTGCTGCGGGGTAAAGCCGAACTGCTGCGCGATCGCCTCTTCCGGGGCCGATGCGCCGAAGGTCTCGATGCCGATGAACAGGTCGTCGTGAGAAAGAGCCTGGTGCCAGAGGGCGCCGCGACCCGCCTCGATGGCTATGCGCGGGATGCCGGGCGGGATCAGCCGCTCGCGGTCCTCAGACGGCAGCGCCAGCAGCTGTTCCAGGCAGGGGACGGAGATGACGCGGGTCTGCACACCGTCTGCCTGCAGCAACTGCGCTGCGCCGATTGCCAGATGGACCTCGGAGCCGCTGGCCAGAAGGATCGCCCTGAGGCTGTTGCCGGGAGGGTCGAACACGACCGAACCGGCCAGGGGTTGCAGATCGGTGCAGGAACCTGCATTACGCTGGATGCGGGGGAGTTTCTGCCGTGAAAGGATCAGGGCCGTGGGGCCATGCCGGCGCATCAGTGCGGCGACCCAGGCCAGTGCGGTTTCGACGCCGTCGGCCGGGCGGATCACCTGCAGGTTGGGGATCATCCGGAGCGCTGACAGGTGTTCCACCGGCTGGTGGGTCGGGCCATCCTCCCCTACGAAGATCGAATCGTGGGTGAAGAGATAGATCGTCTGCAGTTTCATCAGGGCCGCCAGCCTTACTGCAGGCCGGCAGTAGTCGGAAAAGACGAGAAAGGTGGCGCCGAAGGGGATGAAGCAGCCGTACAGGGCCATGCCGTTCTGGATGGCGGCCATGGCATGCTCGCGGATGCCGAAATGGAGGTTGCGGCCGAGGAACGAACCGGCAGCGATGGCGTCGCTCTCCTTGATCCAGCTGTTGGTCGACGGGGCAAGGTCTGCCGATCCCCCCGCCAAGGAGGGAATCGCCGCCGCTGCCGCCTGCAGGACAGCACCGGAGAGGGAGCGGGTGGCGCCGTCGTTCGTCCCTGCCGCCTCCAGCAGGGTGGGGATGAGCCCCTCGGGAAGCTCCTTCTGCCACATCCGGTCCCAGAGACGGGCTCGGTCGGGGTTACGCTCCTGCCAGCGGGCGAATGATTCCCGCCATGATGCGGATTGGGCAGTCAGCTCCTCGACCCGCGTGCGGCAGAGTGCACGGACCTCTGCCGGGACATGAAAGGGCTCTTCGGGCCAGTCGAGCGCCCGGCGGGTCGCTGCCGCCTCGGCGGATCCCAGCGGGCTGCCATGGGCAGCGGCGGACCCTTCCTTGCCTGGACTCCCCTTGGCGATGCGGGTCCGGGCCATGATCAGGGAGGGGCGTTGCGTCTCTTTCCGGGCACTTGTAAGCGCTGCCGCCACCTCGTCCGGTGCGTGGCCGTCGACCCGCTGCACCTGCCAGCCGCAGGCGACGAACCGCTTTTCCACATCCTCGGAAAAGGCCAGGTCGGTTGCACCCTCGATGGTGATGCAGTTGTCGTCGTAGAGATAGATGAGGTTCCCCAGACGGAGATGGCCAGCCAGCGAGGCGGCCTCATAGCTGACCCCTTCCATCAGGTCGCCGTCGCTGACAATGGCATAGACCCGGTGGCTGATGGGGGAGAACTGGTCGTCCGCAAAGCGGGCCGCTGCCATCCTGGATGCCAGCGCCATGCCGACACCGGCAGCAAAGCCCTGGCCGAGCGGCCCGGTCGTCATCTCCACCCCTGGGGTGTGGCCGTACTCCGGATGCCCCGGCGTCCTGCTCCCCCACTGGCGGAAACGCTGCAGCTCAGAGAGCGGCAGGTCGAAGCCGAACAGGTGCAGCAGGCCATAGAGAAGCATGGAGCCGTGCCCGGCAGAGAGGATGAACCGGTCGCGATCGGCCCAGGAGGGGTCTGCCGGATCGAACCGCAGAAAGTGGTGCCAGAGGAGGAAGGCGTAATCGGCGGCTCCCATAGGAAGGCCGGGGTGGCCCGATGCCGCCTGCTCGACGGCATCGACCGCCAGCATCCGGAGGGTGTTTGCGCCAAGAAGGAGTTCCTCGGCCGGGGTAAGGGTTTTCGGCATCTGCAGTGGCCTTTCGGATGGTGAGTGTGAAAGCCCGGTCAGTCCCCGCTGTCGCCGTAACGGGCTGTCTCCATGGCAATCAGGCGGTTCTTCAGGTCCTGCTCCCGTTTCCAGCGATCGGAAACGTCGCGCAGGACAGCCGCGCAGCCGACCGGGGTCCCTGCGTCGTCACGGACCATCAGGATGGAAAATTCCGTGGAGATGCGGACCCCGTCGCCGCGCAGGGCGGGAACGGACAGCAGCCCGGTCTGATAGCGGGTGACCCCGCTCTCCATCACCTGGCGATAGCCATCCCAGTGCCGTTTGCGCAGGTTCTCGGGGATGATCAGGTCCAGCGGCTTCCCCAGCGCCTCGTCGGAGGGGATGCGGAAGATTCGTTCTGCCCCCTCGTTCCAGAGGCGGATGATCCCCTCCCGGTCCGTATAGAGAATCGCATCGGGGCAGTGCCGGATGATGGTTGCATGGAGCCACTGGTCGTGAGCGTCTCTGGTCATGGCCGTCTCCTGCCGTGGAATCGTCGAATCAGCTTTGGGTAGGGTGATATTTTCTCACAGCCTGAAGGGAAGTCCAGTCGAAAAATGAGGGGAACCGGCTGGCGGTCAGCCCATGCTCCCCATGCTGGCAAGGGCGTAGATGGTTTCCGGGTGAAACGGTGGGAGTGTGCCGCGGCACATGAGGAGGGTGCTGCCGATGGTTGAAAAACCGGACCGGCCGAGCAGGTCGGTTGCGTGGCGGTTCCCTTCCGGCAGATCGAGCACCACCGGCGATGCAGAAGGGTCGGGGCTGTACGAGGCATCAAGGAGCCGTGTTGCGGTATCGGCTGTCAGGGCGCTCCAGGGGCCGATCTGGATGCCATCGGGAGCAGGCCGGGTCACGATGAAACCGTTGTCAAGGGAGCGGCAGTCGCCTGCCACCAGGGAATCGCAGAGAATGCTGGCGCGCCGGTCTCCCCAGCCGTGGCGGTCGATGCTCACCATCTTGCGGTAGGAAGACTGGGAAAGCTTGTCAGCCGGTGCCGGTGCAACTGCTCCCATGCCCTGCCAGCGGCGGATCGTGTCGACCGTGGCAAAGCCGAGCCTGGCATAGAGCGGTGCACCCTGCTGCGAGGCCGTCAACCAGACGGATTTGGTTCCTGCCTGCTGCAGCGCCGCCAGCGCGGCCTCCATCAGCTGTCTGCCGACCCCCTGCCCCCGCAGGCCGTGGTCGACGATCAGGTTGCCGATCCAGCCGCTCGTGCCGTAGCGGATGGAGGTGATGAACGCCAGGGGGATGCCGTCCCGGCGGACAGTGCAGCAGCCCGCAGGGAACGTCCTGAGGAGGAAGGAGAACTCTTCCGGTGCGCAGATCCACCCCTCCCGGTCTGCCATGGCAAGGAAAGGGGGGATATCCGCGGCAACGAACGGTTCGACCCGCATCATGGTATGGCGCATCCGGCCGTTGTCTGGGAGAGGTCCTGGCCGATCAGCCCGACTGCGTCGGCCCGGCACTGGCGGCAGTGCTTGAACTGGCCGATGATCTGCTCGTTGGCCGTACGGACCTTTTCCAACTCCTCCGGAGTCGGTGGCACGACGCCGGCGAAGTCGGCCTGGGGGATGAGCGGCATGACGTTCATGACAAAGGCGCCCAGTTCCCTGATCTTCCGGGCAACGAGCGGCACCTGCTGTTCGTTGACGCCGGGGATGTAGACCGTGTTGATCTTGACGGTCATGCCGTAGCGGACAGCCTTTTCGATGCCCGAAAGCTGGTTGGCGATCAGGACGCGGCCCGCTTCCTCGCCGGTCAGGCGCTTGCCGCGATAGCTGACGTAATTGTAGATGCGGGCCGCGACGGCCGGATCGAGGGCATTCACGGTCACGGTCAGGCTGTGCAGCCCCAGGTCGTTCAGGCGGTCGATGCTTTCCGGCAGCAGCAGCCCGTTGGTGCTCATGCAGAGGATCAGGTGGGGGAATTCCTCCCCGATCAGGCGGAAGGTTTCGAAGGTCTCCTCGTTTGCCAGGGGGTCGCCCGGTCCGGCAATGCCGATCACCTTGATCATCGGCCCCAACAGTTCGCTGGCCATGACCTCGCGCACCTTGGTCAGCGCTTCGGCAGGGGTGAGGATGCGGCTGGTGACGCCGGGGCGCGATTCATTGGCACAGTCGTGCCGCCGCGTGCAGTAGCCGCACTTGATGTTGCAGCGCGGTGCCACGGCGAGGTGCATCCTGCCGTTTTTGTGGTGATTGCCGCCGAAGCAGGGATGCCCCTGGATATTTTTCCGTTCCGTGCATGTTGTTGCCATGATCGACTCCTTTCCTCTGCAGCCCTTTTCAGGGACAAAAAAGGGCGCCTGACCGTCTGGTCCGCGCCCTTGCCACATCCTCCGAAGCCGGGGAATCTCTCCTCCCCGCCATGCATCATCTTGATACAACGCTGTATCGTCCCTTTTCACGGGAGATAGCATTTGCCGTGCCATTACTTCATTAAAGCGTAAATCCTTTGTATTTCGGTTGGATACGAGAACGATGGTGTGCCGGAAGGCTGGTTGCTGCCTTGAACGAGGCAGCACTGGTTATTGCCTATGCACCAGGCCCGACAAAAATGGGGGCGAATCGGATGGAGCCTTGCCCATGGCCGTTGTACAGGATGGCATGGTCCATGTATCAAGGTGTGGCAGAGAGTTGCAACTGGAGGAGGTGTCCCATGACGCGGACAATAGATGGCATTGAGCATGTAACGGTGCAGGAGGCGGCTGCGGAGCTGTCAACGACCCATCTGCGGGTGATGATGCTGCTTAAGGAAAAGGCATTGCTCGGGATCGAGGCAGAGGGGGAATGGCTGGTGACCCGTGATTCGCTGGAATGCTGCAAGACTCACGGCGCGGATATGAAGGTTGCCAGGGGGTGCACAACCTACTGCTCTTCAGGCGGTTGCGGCTGCAAGTGACCCGGCGGGAAATCAGCCGTTGGTGATGACCAGGAAGCGATCATCGAAAAACGGTTCCAGGAGCGGGCGCACCAGATCCCAGGCAAGCCCGCCGCCACCGCAGCCGGGGCGGGGGACGACGACCAGCTCCCATCCCTCGCGATCGGCGAGCTCGCGCAGCTCATTGGCAGAACGGCTGATGAGGCGAAGATCCGGCAGCGACCAGGGGGTTTCCTCCACCGGGAAGCTGGCCATGTCCGTTCCGAGCCGGTGGACATGGTTTCCACCGTGCATCAGCAGGCGCCCCAGTTCGGCAGGGAGACCCGGGAAGCGCTGCCGTGCCTGGCGGGCACAGCCGTTGCCGAGCACGGCGTCTCCATTGGGAGAGACATGGCCGTTGGTGGTGATGACGATGACCGCCTGACCGAGATAATCCCAGATGTTTCCTGTTGTTTCGCGCATGCGCCACCTCTTGCGGGGAGTATGCCAAGCAGGGAGAGAAGGAGCCAGCAATGGGCATCCAGATCAAACCGTCCGACCTGTATTATAAGTATCCCAGGGACACCGTCAACCGGGACCGGCCGAAGTTTTCCGGCCTGCCCGATCCGCGGCCGTTCAACCGGGATGACCTCTACGAGGTGATTCCAATGTACGGTGCTGTCATGGATGCGCTTGGCCGGGACGACAGCCGGACCCTGCATCTCATCGAGGAGCTGATGATCCGCGACATGCCGTGCTTTCTCGTCTCCCGCGAAGAGGTGTACGATTTCCTGGTCGGGAGCATGACCGAAATCCTTGCGCAGCAATGAGAGCCTCGCTGCCGATCCATCCCGGAGAAGTGGCTGCCCGCGCCAGGTCTGCCCTGCTGGGTGTGGCCCTGGGCGATGCCCTGGGCGCGCCGGTGGAATTCATGACCTCCGGCGAGATCAGGGCAAAGTATGGCGTGCTGCGCGAGCTGGTGGGCGGGGGGTGGCTCCGCCTCAAGCCGGGCCAGGTCACTGATGATACCGAGATGTCCCTCTGCGTCGGCCGGGCCATTGCTGCTGCCGGTGGCTGGGACCTGGCGGGGGTTGCCGGGCAGTTTGCCGCCTGGCTGAAGACCAGGCCGGTGGATGTGGGGGACACCTGCCGTCGTGGCATCCGCAACTTCATGCTCAAGGGGGATCTGGAAACCCCGTTCAACCAGTGGGACGCGGGCAATGGCGCGCTGATGCGCATGGCCCCGGTGGCCCTCTTCACCGTCGGCAGCGACGAACTCCTCCAGAGCTGCACTATCCAGCAGGCGCACCTGACCCACAACCACCCGCTCTCCGATGCTGCCTGCGTCTGTTACGGCAGGCTCCTGCACCTGGCCCTCCTGGGCGCCTCCAAGTCGAGGCTCCGCCGCGAGGTGGACCGGATGCTGGAGGAGTTTGCCACCTTCCGCTTCGATCCCTACAAGGGGCTTGCCACCGGCTACGTGGTGGACACCTTCCAGACCGTCTGCCATTTTTTCTTCCGTGGCCGCGACTTCGAGGAATGCCTGGTGGGGGCGGTCAACCAGGGAGGGGACGCTGACACCACCGGAGCCATCATCGGCGGTCTGGCCGGGGCCTACTACGGCCTGGAGAGCATTCCCCAGCGCTGGCTGAAACGGCTGGACAAACGGGTCGCCGCAGAACTTGTCGACCTGGCCCAGCTGCTTTTGCGACTCTCCCCGCTTTCCTCGCAGTGATATCCCGTTTTCCCTGAAGAAGCATCGGCTCAGGTGGTGCACATGATCCGCCGCACCAGGTACTCGCCGCCGATGACCAGATATTCCCCTTCTCCCTTGAGGATGCTGTTGGGGATCAGCTTGTTGTAAAAGAATACCTTGGCGAGCGGCGCCATGATCTCCCAGACCGTGTCGCCGAATTCCCAGGCCCGTTCCTCGTCCGAGGTGAAGGAGACCAGGTTGTTCAGCCGGACGATCTGCTCCCGCCTGCCCAGGGTCTGGATGACCTCGTGGTCGTTGGCGTCGTTGGTGCCGCGGAACAGCCTGATGCAGGGGATCGCCTGGGGGAAGGCCCGTCCCAGCTCGTACTGGCAATACTCGAACAGGAGATCAAGCTGGGAATTGATGGCACTGGTCCGCTCGCTCCCCCTGGTGCGGTCCACGGCATAGACCATGTACTCTTCGGCATGGATGCCCGGAATGCGGATCTTGTGAAAGGTCGGCGGGATGCCGATCCTGCTCTCCACCCATCCTTTGAGCACCGCCCCTTCGATAGAGTTGGAATCCATCATCCAGCCGCGCAGAAAGCGGAGATAGCTGTTTTTCAGGCTCTTGCGGGCCGTGTCCGAGGCCTGGTCCTGCCAGTGGTGGAGCTGGAATTTGACCGACATGTAGTCGTTGAAGACGACGCCCCGCTCCTCGGCAGATGCGATGGTGTCGAGCTTTGTGAATAGGAAGCGGTTTGCCTGACGGACCCCTTGAATCACAAGGGGCTGGGGGTTTTCGTTGAAATGGCGGGAGGCGATCACCCAGGGGGGAAGGTTGCACAGGTTGTAGGAGCCGCTACGCATGGCGATACCTCGTTGTATGCCGATGTTCCGGGAGATCGGCAGGGGGGGACACGAAGACCGGGTGAAAGGAGGAAAACCGCCGGTTCTCGTGCCGCACCCCCTGTCAGGAGGTCGGACCTCTCTCCGTACATCAGAGCAGCTTGGCCAGTTCCACCACAGTCGGCTCCACTGGCCCGCTGGTCACATAGGTTTCGATGCCGAGGTCCCGCATGGCGTTCTGCGGTGCCTCGCCAATCTGGGAACAGAGCACTGCCCGACAACCGGTCAGTGCTTCTGCGATTGCCTGCAGAAGGTGATTGCGCAGCGGATGATCGGGATCGTATGAGCAGTAGCGCTCCACTTTCTTCTCATCCACCAGCCGTGCCTTGCCATTGTCCACATCATAGATCAGAAACCGTTCGGCATGGCCGAAATGCTGGTTGACCACCTTTCCGTCCTTGGATGCGACAGCGATGAGCATAATCTCCCTCCTTGCCGACGTGCGGCCTTGGGCACATGCCCCCTTGTTCTGCTCGTAACGAGTGTCCATCGAAAACTCCGGATGAGACACTGCTGGTTTGCAAATCAGAAAGGAGAAATTTTTCGTCCTGGCAAGGAAACCAAGGGATTGCGCGGAGGCTTGAGCCACGCTACGCTGCACAAGGAATCCCGCGGATTGACACCGCCAGGGCGGAAAAGAGCCCTTTCCGGACTAGAGTACGACCGGTTCGAACGTAAAGCACTTCTTGGAGCAGGTCCTGCCGCAGGCCTGGCAGCCGATGCAGTTGCCGGGATTTGCCACTTTCATGAACATCTTGGCCGAATCGTCCTCATCCAGCTCTTCGTATGCCAGCACGTCATGGACGCAGACCTTGAAGCAGCGGCCGCAGCCGATGCAGGTCTCGTCGTCGATGGACTTGATGAACTCCGGGGTCCATTCGGTCTTGTCTCTGCGCAATCCGGTGATGTATGCCATTGGTACTACCTCCTGTAGGTGGTGCGGGGTCGGGATGGCTAAGCCAGTCCCTCTTCCGGGTCTCAATCGTCGAGAAACGATCTCCGTTCGTCCTTGTGCATCGCCTTTTTGAGCCAGGGCGGCGGGTTTCCCTGGAGCACTTCCTGGAGCTTGCTCACGATGTCGGCCACCGGCACCTCTGCATTGGTTTTCATCGGGTGGATCTTCCGGGCAACCAGCTTGGCTGCCGCCGGTCCGCCGATCTGCATGGTATAGACGATGGCGCAGCCGGCAATGGCAGCGGCCCTGGCAGCGATCCGGTCCTCCTCGTCCTCGGCCGAGGTGATGGCGCTTATGGATGGCAGCTGCACGGCCTCGTCCGGGCCGATCTCCCAGACGTGAAAACTGGTGCACTGGCCAAAGTGCTGGTCGATCATTTCGCCGTTGGTACTGGTAAATGCCACTTTCATGGGAACCCCTTTCTGCAACACAAAAGGCGCCGGCATCCTGATGGATGCGCGGCGCCTTTGCCGAACCGGAAACGAATGCCGATGTAAAAGCACGGCGTGTGCCAAAATGCAACTGCCTGAAATTGCGTCACAACAGGAGGCGTGTCCGTAGCTGATGAGGCATGTTTGGTCACTTTTGCCGAATTTATGGGCAGCTTTGATACCAGCTGAATAATGCGGCAGAATCTCGTAGTGTCTCATCCGGAGTCCCGGAAGGGCACTAATGAGGAGCTGTCAAATAATGGTTGCAAGACACGTTTGTTTGAGTCTGCACAATCGGCTCTGTCATAGGCTGGGAATATGACTGAGACCAGCTGTAGCGTTGACAGATATGGAGTTGTAATACGATGAGTTATGCCATAAAACCTGTTGCTAATTAACCGGAAATGGTGTAGTGCTTCTCGGTAAGTTGGGGGACGACCTGTGGGGATGGGGCAAACATCGGCAGGTTTGGCTGGTACCATATGGGTGCATTGCGAGTACGAAACTGGGAAAGCTTATAGTATTAGAAACGCACCTGATGAACCCGCCAAGTACTATATCATTAAAGGGTTTATTCTAATAGAAACCTGTTTGGTTGATATAGTTATAACATTGCTTCTGTATGTATAAGCTTGTTTATAAATGTATAAACATTGCGCTAACTGCTCAATAATGAGTTGGCAAGCATACTAAGAATTGACGATTTAGTGATATGAGGTATTAATTGTGAGCTCCATACCTGATTTTAAGACTGATGTAGATCGTGATGCAACAGCCAGTATTCGTGGATATGTCTATCAGATTTATCAAAGCGTCTATGCATGGATGAAACTTAAGGATAGTGAACTTTTGGTGCTTGAAGGAGCAGAGGATTTCGATGTTCATTACAGGCAATCAGTTGTTACTACACAAATAAAGGATGTCGCTAGTAATATAACGTTAAGATCAGCGGCAGTAATTGACACTCTCAACAATTACTGGACAAATAAGGAAAGAAACCCCGATTATGATATAGTTCTACGTTTTTTAACGACCTCTGAAGCCGGGCAAGAACAAGGCTCTCCATTTGGAGCAGGCTTAAAAGGCTTAATTTACTGGCAGTCTGCAGAGTCAAATCACGTTGATATCGAGCCACTCCGTTCATTCCTACTCACGCTGGAACTTTCTCAAAATATTCATTCGTTCATTACTAATGCGACTCAGGATGAACTTCGAGACCACTTAATCCGGCGCATTAAGTGGGATATGGGAAATAAGCCGAGAGAAGCCCTTCAGTATGCAATTGAGGAAAAACTCAAAATTCACGGATTTAAACTTAGTATTAATACTCATTTGTCGTGCCAGGTATTACCGCACCTTCTCAAGAAAACTGCTGACCTATTGTCTACTAGTGGGCCAAAAGAACTTAGATTTTCAGATTTCCTTGACATTTTTGATGAAGCTACCACAGTAACTATTCCCCGTGGTAAACTAGAATCAATGGTTAGCACCAGTAGCTTGCAACAAGTTGCAACGATGATTGATTCTCAAGAAATGTTGCGACTACTTAATATGTCCACAGTAATTGGGAGTCCTATCCCTGTTGTGGATGGCGGCATCTCAAGAACAACTGTTGTCTCAAATCTTGTTAAATTACTTATTGAACACCGCATAGTTTTCTTATCTGGAAGTAGTGGGATTGGTAAGACTAATCTTGCCTTGCTTATTTCACAGCAGGTTGGGGAGAATTGGGGTTGGGCAGGTTTCCGTGGCAAAGAGCCAGAGCAAATAAAGGACATCCTTAAACGTGCAGTTTTTGAAATAAATTCAACCCGCTTATTGCCATTCCTCGTTCTAGATGATCTTGATCTCAGCCAAGTAACCCAATTTGAACGAGAGTTCATTACGCTTATCTTCGCCGCCACCAACTCAAATGGGCTGGTAATTGTCACAGGACCATCAAGGCCTCCGCTTCATCTATTACCTAAACTTTGGAAAAGTGAAGCATGCGAAGCTTCCGTTCCCTATTTCAATGAAACGGAAGTAGCTGAAATGGTTTATGCAAATGGTCTTAGTGATAAAAAACGTGCATCAGAATGGGCTCGGGCTATTTGGCTTACGACAAGTGGACACCCCCAACTGGTTCACGCAAGGGTGAGAAATATTAGTGCACGCAGTTGGCCGACAATTGGTTTTTCTGACTTGACCGCGCCCGAAGATGTCGAAAGAGTTAGATCTGAAGCACGACTCAGGCTGGTAACAGAATTCCCAACTGAGAATACCCGCGTTTTGGCATATCGATTAAGCCTTATAAATTCCACATTTACTCGTGAAACTGCCATAGCAGTTGCAGAGACTCCACCCCCGGTATCTTTGCCTGGAGAAGCTTTTGATGCACTAATTGGCCCGTGGATTGAACGAGAAGGAGAAAATCGTTACCGCATATCCCCATTGCTCACTGGTGCAGCTAAAGATGTTTTGACTGACACAAATATAAAAGATGTCCATTGCGCAATCGCTGTCAGCATAGTCAGTCGCAAGAGCATTGATCAGTTTGAAGTAAGTTCGGCTTTTTTTCATGCATTTCTTGGAAAACATACGTTTGTATTGTTTAAGTTAGCTAACACTATAGCTACTACTGATACAAAAAACACGTTTCATCTCTATGACGCGATGAGCTGGTTTACTTTGGTGGGGTTGGAGAAAGGCCAAAAAATATTCCCTGATAATCCAACAATTGATTTCATGCTTCGTTTGGCACAATACAAGCTAATTTCTAATGCGCCTAAATTAGATAATGCAATAGCAGTAATTGAGCGAATTGAAGAATTACTTAGTGAAGTTGAGCCACCAGAACTCAAGCAGCTTTCTGAGGGGCTTGCATATGGCATGATACTCAATACTCTTGAAGTTAAAATTCCGGCAGCTATGGTAATCCGGATGCTCTCACGCTTTATCGATCTTCAGGAGGAGAATCTTAATTTAAAAGAAATATCCAATTCATTCGAAAATGCCCATGAGGAATTCCCTCACGTGGGAGAAAATAAGCCCGCACAGCTTCTTTTCTCATATCAAGCTGTGCGGATAAGTGACCTCGATGACCTATGCGAACTTGTCACATCATTGGATGCACTTCCCGCACAGAAACGAGACCACCTTTTGATGGCCTGCAATTCAGATATGGATTTTGCTTCTCTATTAATCAGTCGAGCTTGGTGGAAAGAAGTTGAAAACGGCAATCTTGACGTAAACAAGGCAATTCGAGTCTTCGGCCTCACTTTAGAAAAATCACGGGAGTGGCAAAAAACAGAACTTACAAAAGCATGCCTCGTAGCGATGTCAGTTATCCATGATGAATATGGCAACTCAATCGAAAGAGCATTGGATGTTTTAGATGCAGCAGACATCGAATTCCCTGATGATGTTAAGTTGTTAAATCAGCGTGCAAAAGTGCTCTTCCACGCAAATCGAGACAAGGAAGCTTTGCCAGTAGCATACAAAGCACTTGACTTGCCTGGCCTTTCAAATGTCGAGTATGCTTTTTGCTGCCGCGTTGCTGGCATATCTGTTGCGAAATCAGGTGCTTGGGATGAAGCTGAACGTTTATTTCTGTTGGGGGCTGATAAAGTAAAATTACTAAGTGCTGGAAGTAGCATGGGAATTGGATTGCTAGCAGATGCGGCCTTTGCGTTATGGAAACAAATGAAATATGAGAAAAGTCTTTTGCTCTTTGCCGATACACTTGATTCGCTAGGCACAATTCCACTCTCGGATGATATCCGTATTCGTCACCTTCACGCGACTGTTCGCCATAGTATTTCCTGGGTACATTTTGATGCACTTGGGAAGCGCCCAACTGACTTTACAGAACCGATTCCAGGAATGTGCAGCAATCAAGACCCACACGAAGGGATTAAAGAACATCGGATTATCGACATAAGTGCAGCTTGGGAATTACTTGCCTCATCTGAGAAGATTCTTGGGTTTGATATAGGCATCAAGGCTCGCTCCACCCTTGTGAATAGTGGCAAAAGACCTCAATTAATTGAGGGGTATAGCCGTACTGTTGCGTTTGAATTGGTTTTCAAAGACAAGGATTTTGATAATCTTGTCACCGCGCTTATTGGGATTCACGAAGCTTTGTTACATTCGAAATCTCTCAACGATGAAAATAATGACGAATGGGCAATCGGTGATATCCCAAAACTCCCTATTGAATATTGGGAGAAACAGGAGTCTCGGGATTGGATTTACCATTATTTACTTGTAGCAAGCGTTATTTGCACCGCAGATGCCACTGCATTACCAATTGAGAGGTGGCGCAGTGACCTTTCGAAATCTGGTGCTTTGGTTCATGAAGTTAATCAGTTTTTGGATGTGCTAAATGGAGAACAACCAGATGAGTCACTTTACCAGCAAGCCGCTGGCGCAATTTCAGAATTGAGGAAAGGGGCTCTTGCTCCACAAGAGTTATGGAAAGCTTCCTTTCGGCTGCTCAATGCACTTATGAGTGAAAAACGTTGGGCAGAAAAGGCGTTAGAAGAATTACTCATCTCACGTTGGCTTTTTGCGATAAACAATCAAAGGTTTGCATTTTCAACGCCTTCATTGGCATTCACGGAAATAGAGAAATCTTGTCAAAATGGCTCTAATAGTGGGCTTGCAAAAATTTCTTCTGTTCTTGAAGCTGCCGAACCATTTCTTAGTGTTAGCTTGTCGACTGAAGCAAAACGAATGCTGAGGAAGCTTATTGAACAAGCATAGGGGGAATACATGGGGACAGGGAATACATGAAGGGTAATGGTGGGTAATGGGGTCAAGCCAGCAGGTAATGGGGTCACAGGTAATGGGGTCAAGCCTGCAGGTAATGGGGTCAAGCCTGCAAAGCTGCAAAAATGTGACATAAAAATCTGATATCACGTAAGCAGAGGTTGAATAATGATGACCCGAGTCCTACTGGCGATTATTATCAGTATGGTAATTGTTGTAGATATCGCATACGCCGCTAATTACTTCGACAAAATGAATGAAGCTATTGATAAAAATGACATTCGTACAGTGAAGGTACTCTTAGCAAAAAAATACACGAACCCAAATAGAAGAAGAGATACACGAGCTTCTCCAACATTCCTCACTCAAGCCGCACGTCTTGGTCGTGTAGAAATGGTTTCATTATTACTCGCAGCAGGGGCAGGAGTTAACGTTGGTGACGGAGATGACATAACTCCACTTATGCATGCCGCATGGAACGGACATAAACGAGTTGTCGGATTACTTCTCGACGCTGGTGCAGATATTAATGAGGTGAATAAATGGGGAGAAACCGCGCTTCAACTGGCAAAACAGGGCAAACATCGAGATGTCATTGACATTCTGGAGAAGGCGGAATCTAAGAAACAGCCAGCCGCTAACCATCGGTGAGGCCCGTACAGCCTCAGCCCCGTTGCCAGCAGGGGAAGGCTAAACCGGGGGAAGACATGGGGACGTCATTTAGATATTTATATTTTGGTGCTTGGAAGTTCGACATGGGTCGAATGTAAATATGTAAAGGGCATCCCCCAAGGCGTGGACGGAATTCCTGTCCGGAACCGCGAGAAAGGCGAACACCAAGAAAAAACTAAAGAAAGCGGCGATAATCACAGCTCAAAGCAGTTGCCAGTTTCTTTGCGGTTTCCTTGCCTATGGGCCGTTTGCCGTGTTCCATGGCACTAATGTTTGACCGAGAAATGCCAGTCAATTCAGCCAGTGCATCCTGAGTGAGGCCTTCACGCAAACGGATACCACGAAGGTAAACCCCGGCAGGGTTGGTGTCCAACTCCGGTGAAATATCGGGAGCAGGAATACTATCGGAAGACTCAATAATACCGGCACCGACCTTGAGTGCATATTTACGCAACCGGCTTATAACTTCAGGAGATCCTATAATACGAATACTTTCAGTAGGGTGCTTTTTCGTGGGTGCCAACATAAATAATCTCCACAATATGTACTTCGTTGTCTTCAACACGCCAAACAGCTACATAAGTTGGTTGGCCTTTTTTCAGGTGGCAGTGGTGTAATCCTCCGGAAAGTTTGGAATAATTTGGCCAGTCTCCACGTACTGGACCTGTGGCGCGAATGTCGATAATGAGAGCATTAAGCACCGCCTTTATCCGCTCCGGGATTTTTTCACGGAGCTTTACCGCCTTTCGGCTGTAAACAACATTCCATGCCATAAGCCATAATGTATCGGTAGCTGATACGTTGTCAAGCTGATATGTGAGAAGATCAAAGGAATAGGGGGAGAGGATGAAGGGCCAAATCCTCATTCTCCATTTGAGAGGTGAGACGGGAAAAGGAGCGGGTTACCGCCCGCCCGTTGCCAGCAGGAAAAGCTAAACCGTCCAATCAATGACTTTGAGAGAAGGTACCTGGAGAAATTCACGGGTGTTATTGGTAACCAGGGGGATTCCCAGCGATACGGCGTGGGCGGCAATCAACATATCCATGGAGCCGATTGGCGTGCCGGCTTTTTCTAGGATTGCTCGAATATCTCCATAGGCATGAGCCGCTGCTTCATCATATGAAACCAATTCCAGAGGGATGATGAATTCGTCGAGGGCTTTGGCGTTTTTCTCTCTATGGGCGCTCTTGGCAACTCCGTAGCGCAATTCCGAGAGCGTTACGGATGAAATGCCAATGTCCCCGATCTGGTACTCCAGGAAACGCTTAAGCACGGCGACCGGCTGCTGTTTTATGATGTAAATGCAGATATTGGTGTCGAGCAGCAGTTTCATCAGAAGCTCTCCCGCTTGTCCGGTTCAGGTTGTATGCGCTCGGACATGAAATCGCGGGAGAATTTCTTGAGGCTGTCGAAGAGGGAATCCCACGAATCGCTCCGGGGGATCAATTGAACGACGTTGCCGCTTTTCTTAATGAATACTTCGCTGTCTTCGAAGCGAAATTCTTTGGGCAGCCTTACTGCCTGGCTTTGTCCATTTTGAAAAATCTTTGCGGTTTTCATCCCGGACCTCCACGATAATATATATTTTAAATATATATTTCAGGTCTTGAGTTGGCAAGTAAAATTTCGCTCACCCCACCACCGGCCCCTGTGCTCCCCCGAATTCCATGCCGAAATCGTTCCATATGAATTTTTTATTAAAGTCGTCAGAAGTATAAGGCGATATGCAAAGAAAACTAATGATTCCCAAAGAAGGGGGTCGACCGCCGCGCGGCGTGTCGATCCCCTTTTTTGCGTCGGTTCACATGGTTATGGGTAATTGCCATTTTTCATGGGTCAGGGAGGCACTATGCACGGAACGATCAAGACGAGGCTCTACGCAATGGTCGGGTTGATCATTGTCTGCTTTTCACTCTTCATCGGCCTGGGGATGTTCATCACCGCCAAGGTCAAGGTGAACGGCCCGGCCTATCAGGAGATCGTCCGGGGCAAGGACCTGATTGCCGATATCCTGCCGCCCCCCGAATACATCATCGAGTCGTATCTGGTGACCCTGCAGGCTCTGGGGGCAAAGGATGCGGACCAGATCAAGGGGCTGCAGGAGCGGCTTTCCCAGCTCCGCAAGGATTACGACAGCCGCCACGAATTCTGGCTTAGGGACCTGCCCGAAGGGAACATCAAAAAGCTGCTGCTCGATGATTCCTATACGCCGGCCGTTGCCTTCTATGACCTGGCGCAGAAGGAGTTCTTCCCCCTGCTTGCAGCAGGCAACCGCGAACAGGCCCACAAGGTGTCGGAAGAGAGGCTGCAGCCGCTCTACGATGCGCACCGCAAGGCTATCGACGAAATCGTCACGCTGACCAATGCACAGAACAGCCAGGTCGAAAAGCAGACGGCGCAGGCGCTCTCCCGCTATCAGGGAGGGCTGCTGCTGGCCGGCTTCCTGCTGCTCGGCGGCATCCTCATGGCCTTCATGCGGGTCATTCGCACCATTCTGGCCTCGCTCGACATGAGCATCCGGACCTCGTCACGGTTTGCCGAAGGTGACCTGTCGGTTGACGTTGCCGGAACCGGTGCCGGCTGCGACCGGTCGCTGGTCGACAGTCTCGCGCTGTTGCAGACCGGTCTTTCCGACATCGTCACCACGGTCAAGAAGACGGCGCTGCTGGTGAAAGACGGCTCGAACACCCAGTTCAGGGACGTGGAAACCATCTCCGGCCACCTCGAGGACGTTGCCGGCCGCACCCTCTCCATCTCGGCAGCAGCTGAGGAATTTTCCGCCACTTCGGCGACGATCGCGGGCAATTGTGACCAGGCCGCGCACAACTCCGGAAATGCGTCGACGGCGGCGGCCGCCGGGGTCGGGATCGTCCAGGAGGCGGTGACCAGCATCCGCAAGATCAGCGACCGGATCAACGATACCGCCACGGTTATAGGAAAGCTGGGGGCCAAATCGGACCAGATCGGCAACATCATTGCCACCATCGAGGATATTGCCGATCAGACCAACCTTTTGGCGCTCAATGCGGCAATTGAAGCGGCCAGGGCAGGGGAGCAGGGGCGGGGGTTTGCCGTGGTTGCCGACGAGGTGCGGGCGCTGGCCGAACGGACCACCAAGGCCACCCGAGAGATCGGCGAGATGATCCGGGCGATCCAGCAGGAGACGGCGCTGGCGGTTTCTTCCATGGAGGAGGGGGTGTACGAGGTAGTGCAGGGGAGTGAAGCAGTGGAGCGCTCGGGCGCCTCGCTGGCGGAGATCCTTCGGAGTGTGGAGCAGGTGGCTGCCCAGATCGCGGAGATTGCCACTGCTGCCGGTCAGGAGAGTGCCACTGCCGGCGAGATTTCCGCCAGCCTGCAGCAGATAGCCACGGTGGTGGCGCATGCACAAACCATGGGCCGGGAGACCGCCGATATCTCCGCCCAGGTCAATACCCTTGCCTCAGAGCTTGAACAGCAGGTCTCCCGGTTCAGGCTGTACCAGGGAGAGAGGTAGGGGCTCGCGGGACCTCAGTTGTGCGCCAGTTTCTGGGCTTCCTTGGCGTTGGCCTGGAAGAGGTTCGCCACCTCGAAGACCAGGTTCATGGTGCCGCGGTAGCCGACCCACATCTTCTGGTGGGCGCCGAGACGGTCGAACACCGGCAATCCGGCCCGCAGATGGGCGCCGATCTTCAGCTTCCCGGCTGCCTGGCGGCCGTTGCTGTTCGCCACCAGCAGGTCGACGCCTTTGGCCGCCTCTTCCAGGTCTTCCAGGTCGCCGACAGAGACATTGGCGCAGGGGAGGTCATCCAGCCCCCTGGTGCGGGTGGCGGAGAGCGCTGCCTGGATCTCGCACCCCATGCCGGCGAGGAACCGGGTCAGGGTCTTGAGGTTGTCGGATTCCAGGGCAATGGCGACTTTTTTTGCGCCGAACTGGTAGTGGCTGTCCACCATGGCGTCCATGAGTCGGCTCCGCCAGCGGCGATGCCTTTCCGGGATCGGTTGCCCGCTGAGGTCGGCAAGGGTGGCCATCAGCCGGTCTATCTCGGCCAGGCCGGTGGCGGACGAGAAACCATAGGCCGGTATCCCGAATTTTTCCCGCAGCACGATGCCGGCCTTTGCCAGTGAGTCGCCGATATAGAGCGTGGCTTGGCTCCGTCCGGCACGGCGGATCTCCTCGACGGGAATCCCGCCGGTGGAGAGCGGCGACACCTCGACGTCGATATGGCCGTCCAGGGCATTGGCGATGTCGGGGATGGTCAGGCAGGTCAGACCGAAGGATTCGACGATCTCCTTCAGCTCCTCCACGTCCGCCGGGGTGAGATGGGCGCCGGGCAGCAGGTTCACCTGGCCGGGGATCGTCTCCCCCCCCTCGGGCAGCGTGGCGACGATCGCTTCCACTGCCGCGGCATATCCCTCCTGCAGCGAGCCGCAGTAATCCGGGGTGGAGGCCCAGACCACCGGCACTGACGCCGATTCGGGGTGTTCCTCGCGGAACTGGTGGATGGCGCTCCGCACGTCGTCCCCCATGGTCTCGGTCAGGCCGGAGGTCATGACGCCGACGATGGCGGGCTGAAACTTCTCGATGACCCGGCCGATCCCCTTTTTCAGGTTATCCCATCCCCCGAAGATGGCGGTGTCTTCGCTCATGGCAGTGGCATTGAGGGCGATGGACTCCTTGAAGTGACGCGACAGCTGCAGGCGGATGAAGGTGGAGCAGCCCTGGGCGCCGTGCAGGAGTCCGAGCATCCCGTCGATGCCGAGATAGGCAAGGGTCGCCCCCAGCGCCGGCGAGTTTTTCTGCGGGTTGACCGTGGCCTGCTTGGTCGACACCTTGACCCGCGAGGCAGAGATATCCTCGCCGAGAAAGGTTTCGCCGTGGGTCGCCGCCAGCGCGACGTCCGCTGCCAGTTCCCCTGCGCTCTTCTCCCAGGGGGCAGGGGCGTTCAGTGCCGGCCAGATCGGGTTGTTGACGGTCAGGTCGAGCTGGCGGGCAAAGGTGACCATCCCCTCGTACCCGGCATAGGGATGGGCCCGGCCGTGGTTGATATCGAGAAACGGCGTCCTGGTCTTCAGCGCCAGGAACTTGGTCTTCCCCCCGGCCACGATCAGGTCCGGCATCTTCTCCCGCATGACCCCCAAAAGGCCGGCGGTGGAGGTGTCCTCGATGATCGTGGCATCCTTGTGCATCAGCCCCTTCATCCGGTAGAAATCTTCCAGGGTCGAATTCTGGGTCCCGGCGGCCAGGATCTCCACCCCCAGCTCCCGCAGGGCATTGACCATGGACCAGGTCTTCACCCCGCCGGTGAAAAGGACTGCCCGCTTCCCCTCCAGGCGAGCCCGAAAGGGTGCTATCCGGATGCGGCAGAGCGCCTCTTCCTCTGCCAGCAGCTGTTCCACCCGATCCTGCATGACCCGCTTCTCCAGGCCGTTTACCGCATTGTCCAGTTCCCTGGCAATCTCCCTGAGCGCCTTGGCCGTGTCGGTCATGCCGTAGAACGACTCCTCCAGGTAGGGCATGCCGTAGGTCTTTTGCATCTTCTTGGCCAGGTTGGTGAGCGATTTGGAGCAGATGATGATGTTCAGCTTTGCCCGGTGGGCGTAGCGGAGTTCCTCGAACCGGGCATCGCCGGAAAAGCAGGAGAGGATCTGGATGCCGAGCCGGTCGAAGAGCGGCTGCATCCCCCAGAGGTCGCCGGCGATGTTGTACTCGCCGATCAGGTTGATGGGGTATTCCCCCACCTCCGGCGGCTCGGCCGTGCCGATCACGTGCTTGAAGAGGATTTCCCCTGCCAGCCGGTTGCCGATGTTCTTGTCGCCGATGAAGCCGGGGGTGTTGACCGGGATCACCGGAATCCTCAACGGCGCCTTTTTGCCCAGGCCGGCGTTGGCTGCGTCGGAATCTCCTCGACGTACTTCCGTGTACGCCTGCGTCGCTTCCTCCTTGCCGCCTTGGCCTGAACAAAAATTCTTGTTGAGGGCATCTTGAGCTGCCTTGCAGACCGCCTCCACGTCGTCGCCGGTCATGGCGGTGACGCAGGTGGCATAGACGAAGATGGCCTTGGCTTCGGGGTAGCGGCCCGCCAGGTCGAGGATCGCCTTGTAGAGCTTTTTCTCGCCGCCGAAGATGACGTCGTTTTCCAGCATCTCGGTGGTGAAGCCCCGGCGGTAGAGCTGGGAGCCGGACGAGCGTGCTCCCCGGTTGTCCCACGAGTTGCCGGCGCAGGCGATTGGGCCATGCACCAGGTGGATGACGTCGGTGATCGGCATCAGTACCACGCGGGCGCCGTCGTAGGCGCAACTCCGCTCGGTACCTTCTCCGGGCTCCGACTTCTTGCAGAATTTGGGGGCGCCCTTTTCCTGGGTGTCGCATTCGGGGGCGTCGTAGTAATCGGGTCTGGCCATGGTTTCCACCTTTCCGGACGGTGCGGTGCTGCAGCACGCATAAAAAAACGCCAACCCGTTCATGGAATGGTTGGCGTCGTTGCCAAGGGGGTTCAGCGGATGTTTCTCGTAAAGCATGCTGTGTGCCAAGCCATATTATACTGATATGTAAGTCTTTATTGCTATTGTACGATTGTGCGGGTGCCCTTTGCCGGTCATCTGCCGTTTTTTTGTGCAGTTTCGCTGCGGGATATCCCTGGCTGAAGGAGCTGTGAGGCGGGAAGTTTCCCTCCGTCGCGCCTTGTCAAACGGGCAACTATTGATAAAATCGAGACACACGACAGTTTTCGCACTATTTCCATATAACGAATGACCGTTACCGGCCATGAATCAGGGAGTCATGATGGACCTGCCGGTGCCAGACATTGCCAGACTGGGGAGCGATACTCTCCGCACTATCGTCGAGAACATGCCGATCGCCGCGGTATTCATCGATGGGGAGCGTGTCTATCTGAACAGGGCCGCAGAGGAGCTTACCGGTTACGAGCGGCAGGAGATCGGTCTCCAGGACGAATGGTACCACCGGATCTTTCCCGATGGGCACGAAGCGGCCCGCGCCCTTTTCGAAGACGACCGTGCCGCCGGTTTCCCGGTTCTCCGCGAACTGGTGATCCGCCGGAAGGACGGCAGCACGAGGACTGTCGAGTTTGCGGCAACCGGTTCCGGACTGACCATCTGCATCATGCACGATATCACCGAACGAAAACAGATGGAGAGGTCACTGCGGGAGAGCGAGGAACGTTACCGGCTCTTCTCCGCCCTGACCTCGGATTATGTCTATTCCTGCAGCCGCCGTGGCAACGATCCCTACCGTGTTGTGTGGCTGGGGGGGGCCATCGAGACGATTACCGGCTATACCCCGGAGGAGATTGCCGCCAAAGGGTGCTGGCTGCAGATCGTCTATCCCGACGATGTGGCACGGATCAGCGAGGGATTGATGCGACTTGCCCCCTGCGATACCCATGCGGCCGAATTCAGGATAGTCAGGAAGGACGGCACGGTCCGCTGGGTCCACGAGGTCTGCCGGTGCCTGGAAGGGGGGAGGCCGGACGAACTGATCCTGTTCGGGACGTCGCAGGATATAACCTTGCGCAGGCAGCAGGATCGCGATATCAAGATCCTTAACGAAAACCTCGAACACCTGGTGACAGAGCGCACCCTCGAACTGGGAAGGATCAACGAGGAACTGGCCAGTTTTTCCTATGCAGTGACGCACGAACTGCGAGCACCGATCGCACGCCTGATCGGATTCAGCAAAGCCTTGACCGATGAGACTCTTTCTGCCGGCGAGGCCCGTTTCCTGGCCGAACGGATCAGTGTGGCCAGCGGGCAGTTGCAGGGGGTGGTCGATGCAATACTGATGCTGAGCAGGTTGTCCAAGGTCGAACTGTCGCTGCAGCCGGTGGACCTGAGCGGGATAGTGCGGCAGAAGATTGCCTGCAAACTGGCTGAGCATCCGGACCGGCAGGTTGCACTGGCTATAGCTCCCGATGTCGTTGCGGTTGCCGATCCTGCATTGATCGAGGTCTGTATCGAAAACCTGGTCGGCAATGCCCTCAAGTATACCGGCCAGACGACCGGGACGCGGATCGAGTTCGGTGTTACCGAACAGCATGGCCAACGGGTCTTTTTCGTCCGGGACAATGGGGCGGGGTTCGACATGGACTTTGCAGAGAAGCTCTTTGTCCCTTTCCAGCGGCTGCACCGGGAGGACGAATTCCCCGGCATGGGGATCGGCCTCGCCACGGTGGAGAGGATTATCGACCGTCATCATGGCAGGATCTGGGCAAAGGCCTCTGTTGGCGGGGGCGCTACGTTTTATTTTACCCTGGGAGATTCCTGATGACCCGGACTGACCGGAGATGACGTGATGATGCAGCAGAGTTTCGTAATCCAGATGTTCCGGTACCTGGAACGGCAGAAGAAGGGGACCATCCTCGCCATTGCCGTTGTCCTGACGCTGGTGATGTCAATTGTAGATGTGCGGGTTGGCACCGACTACTCTCTGGCCCTGTTCTATCTCATTCCCATCAGCATTATGGCCTGGTTTTTCGAGACCCTGTACGCGCTCATGTTCTCGATCATCTGTGCCTTTGCCTGGTTCTATGCCAACGACATCTATACACGGGATCACGTGTTGTGGGTGATGTTGACCAACATCGGCTATTACCTGTCGTTTTCGGTCATCGTCTCCAGGATCAGGGTGCTGTACGACCACCAGCTCTTCAGCGCCAAAAGGGACCAACTGACCGGCATTCTCAACGTGACCACCTTTAATGAATACGTGACGAACGACATCGCTCTCATGAACCGGGGCAAGGAGTGGTTCTCCCTGGTCTACCTGGGGCTGGAAGGGTTCAAGGAGGTCAACAGGTCCAAAGGGTACGTGGCCGGCGATACCCTGCTTGCGGCAATGGTATCGGCCATCTCCGCTCAACTGCGAAAGACCGACAAGTTCGCTCGGCTCGGCGGGGCGGAATTCGTCCTGTTTCTCCCCTCGACGAACATCAGCGCGGCCAACGATGCCGTCAGCAAGATTAAGAATGCGATCGCCTCGGTGAACAGAGGGGAAGAGCATGCCATTTCGTACAATATCGGCGTGGTTTCGTGTCTGATGCCGAACATGACGCTGGAAAAGCTTGTGGCTCGGGCGAAGAAGCTCTATACCGAAGCCAGGGGCAAGGGCAAGGGGGGGGTCGCCTGTGGGATCGTCCAGTAACGCGGTGTCTGCGGTGCGCCGTTCCTGCCCGTTCTACCGCGATGACGGGAAGATGCTCAGCCGCTTGCCAAAGCAGCCCACCATGCCATAACCACAATCGCGGCACTTGCAGCCGCCAGCAGCGCATCCAAGCCGCGGCCGGGTCGACCGAATCGGCCGAGCAGGAGTTCGGTCACGAGACCGAGACCGGTGCCGGAGAGCAGGCCGAACAGGTGTGCCCCCAGGTCGGTCCGCTCCCCCTGCGTTCCCAGCAGCGCCAGCAGGGCTAGGGCGGCTGCGACGGGAAGGGGCCAGCGCCTCTGCAGCTGGTGCCGGTTGCGGACCAGGGTGAGCGCCGCCAGGATACCGACGGCGCCGAAAACCACCGTGGAGGCTCCCACCGAACTATGACTGGGGGGGTGAATCCAGGCATTGGCAAGGTTGCCGAGGGCGCCGGAACCAAGGAGAAGGCTCCAGGCAAGGCCCGAGCCGAGTTCGCGGCAGAGCTGGACGGTGAAGATGCCGCCGATTGCCAGGTTGCTGAGCAGGTGCAGCCAGTCGGCGTGGAGGGTAAGGGCTGTTACCAGTCGCCACCACTCACCCGCCCGGATTTTTGCGGCATCGGCACTCCCGAGTGCCAGCCAGTCGATGTGCTGTCTGATGGGGAGCGAGATGTCGAGGAGGGTGATGTTGTGGAAAGCGGCGAGCAGGAGCAGGACCGACAGGGTGGCGAGGGTATTCTCCACCAAGGGGCGGGACGGTGGTGATGGGGGAGGCCAGTTGCTGTTCTCGGCCCAGTAGAGGTGGAGCTCCTCGCGGGCTGCGGCGCTGACGACCGTCGGCACAAGGAGATGCCAGCCCCTGTCGTCTTGTTCGAGCTGGCAGGGGATCGACCGCGACAAAAGGACCAGGGCCAGGCTGTTGGCCTGCGCTTCGCTCAATGCTCCATGGCCGGCTTCCGGTCGGCCCGGGGCGACTTCCTGCCAGACTGTATCGGGTGCGCTGCCTTCGCTGTGCCACTCCATGGGGTAACTATAATCATCATTGTCGCGGTTTGCCAGGGGCTGACGAAATTTGCGGCATAAGCTCCTGGCTGATACAATGTAACATAGTGCAGTAATTCAGGAAACCGGCAGCTGCCATGGGACAGGGAACGATGGAAAACTTTAGGGCGTTGCGCAAATATGTGGTTCCGGAAATCATCTACGGGGTGGATGCCCATCGCCTGACCGGCCAATATGCCGGACGACTCGGTCTCAGCACGGTTCTCGTCGTAAGCGATCCGGGCGTCGAGTCGGTCGGCTGGCTGGGCCGGGTTCTGGACAGTTTGCACGCGGCAGGTATCGTAGGCGTGCCGTTTGTCGCTGTCACGTCCAATCCCAAAGATTACGAGATCATGGCTGGTGTCGAGCAGTACCGCGGTGCGGGGTGCGACGGCATCGTAGCAGTCGGTGGCGGGAGCCCCATGGATTGTGCCAAGGGTATCGGCATCGTCTGCTCTAACGGGGGGCATATCCTCGATTACGAAGGGGTCGATCAGGTTCCCCAGCCGATGCCGCCTCTTATCTGCATCCCTTCTACTGCCGGTTCCGCAGCCGACGTCTCCCAGTTCGCCATCATCACCGATACCGAGGGGCAGAGGAAGATCGCCATTGTCAGCAAATCGGTGGTCCCCGATCTGGCTCTCATCGACCCGATGCTCACGACTACCATGGATCGCGATTTGACCGCCTGCACCGGCATGGATGCCCTGACCCATGCGATAGAGGCGTATGTATCCAATGCCAGTTCGCCCTTTACCGATATTCACGCTCTCCAGGCGGTGCGTTCCGTTGCCTTCCATCTGCTTGCCGCCATTGACGATCCGAAATCCATAACCGCCCGTAACGGGATGATGTTTGCCAGCACCCAGGCCGGCCTTGCCTTCTCCAATGCAAGCCTCGGCGCCGTGCATGCCATGGCTCACAGCCTGGGGGGGCTGCTCGACTCTCCCCACGGGGACTGCAACGCCTTCCTGCTTGAGCATGTCGTTGCCTACAACTACGTCTCTTCTCCCGTGCGCTACCGCGAGATTGGCCAGGCACTGGGGTTCGATCTTCACGGATGCACCGATGGCGTCGTCTGCGAGGCCCTGGTCGAAGGTATCGGCAGGTTCAGGAATGCGGTGGGCATCAAGGGATCGCTGGCATCCCAAGGGGTGAAACCGGAGCAGTTATCGCTCCTGGCACAGAAAGCGCTGCTCGATGCCTGTATGGTAACCAATCCGCGCCGCCCGACGGTCAAGGAGATTGAGGCTATTTATGCGGCAGCGCTCTGATCAGCCGCCGGACTGGAATGATCTGCGGGACCGGATCATCGGGCTGGGGGAACATTCGGCGCATAAGAGCTACTATCCCGAGCTTAAGGCTCGGCTCAAGGAGCTGGAAGACGCCAAGAAATCTCTCACCGCGCTTAACGCCTATCTTCAGGCGGTCATGGACTCTGCCACGCAGGTCGCCATCATTGCGACCTCCTGTGACGGTATCATTACCCTTTTCAATCGTGGTGCCGAAAACATGCTGGGGTATGGCGCCGATGAGCTGGTCGGCCAGGCAACCCCCCTCGTCTTCCATCTCCATGAGGAGCTAGAGGCCCACGCCAGGGAAGTGGGCGAGCGATATGGTGTCGACGTTTCCGGTTTTCAGATGTTCATGGAGAGTGTCGTCCACGAGGGGGCGGAAAAACGGGAATGGACCTATTGCTGCAAGGATGGGAGCTGTCTTCTGGTTGAGCTGGTGATCACTGCCATCCGCGGCGAGGACGAGGCCATCACCGGTTTTCTCGGCATTGCCCAGGACATCACTGCCCGGAAGCGGGCCGAAGAGGAAATCAGAACGCTGAATGCCGAGCTGGAGCAGCGCGTTGCCGAGCGTACCGCCCAGCTTGAGGCCGTCAACAAAGAGCTGGAGTCATTCAGCTATTCGGTTTCCCACGACCTGCGGGCGCCTCTCAGGAACATGATCGGCTTCACCCGGCTGCTGCTCGACGATTGCCCCGACGATGCTGCCGGGGGGGCCAGGGGCTATGCGGAACGGATCGAACGGGCCTGCGGCAAGATGGAGAGCCTGATCGATGCATTGCTGCAGCTTGCCCACCTCAGTTCCGTCGAACTGAATCGCCAGACCGTCGACCTGTCCGCCCTTGCCAGGGAGATCTGCTGTGAACTCTGCGAGGGGGATTCCGGACGTAACGTCCGCTGTAACATCGACGAGGGGATTGTGGCGGACGCCGATCCCATGATGATGCGGTCGGTCCTGCAGAACCTGCTGGGCAATGCGTGGAAATATACCCGTGATGTCGATCCGGCGGTCATCAACTTTTCCGTGGCGCCGTCATGGGAAGGGATGGCCTTCTGCGTAAGCGACAACGGTGCCGGATTCGATACCTCACGTGCCGATAAACTGTTCAGTGCCTTTCAACGGTTTCACGCTTCGGACAGGTTCGAGGGGACCGGCATCGGCCTGGCAACCGTACAGCGGATCATCCATCGCCATGGCGGGGTCATCTGGGCTGAGAGCGATGTGGGGAAGGGGGCGTCGTTCTGGTTCACCCTCGCGTGAGCGTGGCAGCTGTCAAGGGCGTTATCGCGTCTCTCCGTTAATCAGATTCCGGGCCCTGTCCATTCCACCTCCCCGCTTCGTCAATCTCCCTGCTTCCGCAGCACCCTGGCCAGTTCGGCAGCCATTCTCTGCATGGTATAGGGTTTAATGACGGCGCCCGAAAAGCCGTGATCCTGGTAGTCCGCAATCACCGTATCGCTTGAATAGCCGCTGGAAACGACCATGGCGACCTTTGGGTCCCGGGCATGGATCAGTTGTGCCGCCTCCTTGCCACCCATGCCGCCCGGAACGGTGAGGTCAAGCAGGATGGCGTCAAAGGGGGCTCCCCTTTCAAGGGCAGCGGCATGGCGTGCCACGGCCTCCCGGCCGTCGGCGCAGGATTCGGCCTGATATCCCAGCGTCTTGAGCATGGATACGGCAAGGGTCCGTATCATCTCTTCGTCGTCCATTACCAGAATCTTGCCATGCCCCGTCGGTGAGGGAATTACCGGTTCGTTATCCGGTATTTCCTTTGTCTGGGCCTTTACGGCAGGTATCAGCAGGGTAAATGCGCTTCCTTCGCCTATCTTGGAGGAGGCCGTCACCATGCCGCCGTGCCGTTTCAGGATCGAATAGACCGAAGCCAGGCCAAGGCCGCTCCCCTGGGATTTGGTGGTAAAATAGGGGTCGAATATCCGCGGCAGAAGCTCCGCAGGGATGCCGGCTCCCCGGTCAATGATGGTAACCCTGATATACCTCCCCGCCTGGACCGGTAACGGATCACTTTCGTGGACAACCACATTCTCGGTCTTTACCGTGACTGTGCCCCCTTCGGGCATGGCCTGCTTGGCGTTGATCAGCAGATTGTTGATCACCTGGCTCATCTGGCCTGCATCGACATCGCTCCACCACGTGTCCGGGAGGAAGTCCACCTCGCCTTTCACGTTTGCACCGCGCAGGACAAAGGAGAGGCACTCGGTAATGAGCTGTTGGGTGTCGACCGCCTTCCTGACCGGCTCTCCGCCCCGGGAAAAGGTCAAGAGCTGTCGGGTCAGTTCGCTTGCCCGCTGGGCCGCCTTCTCGCAATCGGCCAGACGCAGGAATGCTGCGTGGTCTTCGCCGATCAGCATCCGGGCAAAGGAGACATTCCCCAGAATGCCGGTAAGAATGTTGTTGAAGTCGTGGGCGATACCGCCGGCAAGGACGCCGAGCGATTCCAGCCGCTGGCTCTTGTCCCGTTCCTCCTGGAGATTGATGCGGGCCGTCACGTCGATGTCCACCCCATTCAGGCCGCTGAATCGACCGCTGGCGTCGAAGACCGGTCCGCCGCTTGATTCCATGTAGCGCCAGCTTCCGTCCCGGTGGCGCCAGCGCAGGAGCATTCCGTGCCAGCTGTTGCCGTTGCGCTTGGCGCGGGCTATAACCTTCCTGACCGAATCGTGGTCGTCCGGATGGATCAGGTCGAACAGGTTCATGGCCAGGAATTCCTCGACCTGGTATCCCAGCAATCCCTCAACATAGCGGTTCGAATAGGTGTGTCTGATCTGGTCGTCCGTCGACCAGATCCAGGCAGCGGCCTGCTGTATCAGCGAGCGGTAGCGGTTTTCGCTCTCCAGGAGGGCCTCCCTGGTCTTTCTCCGCTCGGTGGTGTCTCTGAACGTCCCGGCAATGCACGACTGCCCTCCCATGATCAGATGGGCGGCATTGATATCGGCATAGAATGCCGATCCGTCTTTTCTCTGCACCAGCACATCCTCGGCAGACGTAACTTCCTTACGCACGATGCGGTCGAAAAGGTCCAAGGTTTCCTGGAGATGCTCCGGCGGATGCATCTGCTCGATGTTAAGCCCCAGCAGTTCGTCATGTTCATAGCCGAGCATCAGGCAGGCGGTCCTGTTGGCCTCGATAATCTTCCTCTGTTCAATATCCGCAATCAGGATACCATCGATGGCATGGTCGAAGATGGAGCGGAATTTGTCTTCCGATTCCCGCAAAAGCGTTTCCGCCTGCTTGCGTTCGGTTATGTCGGCAATGACCCCCACCAGGGAGATGAAAGTGCCGTCCCGATCGACATGGCGCCTGCCGCTCAGGTAGCCCCAGAAGTCGGATCCGTCCTTGCGGACGAAGCGCCGCTCGGTGTTGACATTGTCGATCTCTCCGGAAATGAGCATCTGCATCCGGCTGTCCCCGGTGTCGCGCTCGGCCGGATGTACGTGGTCGGGGTAGTGTGAGCCGATCAGCTCGGTCAGGGGGTAGCCAAACATGACGGCCATACGCTCGTTGGCAAGGGTAATCACTCCCTTGGGGTCGACGAGCAGGATTCCGGCCTGGGAGGTGTCGAAGATCACCCGTAATTCTTCCTCGCGCAGGGCCAGTTCCCGTTCGATGGCCTTTTTTTCGGTCACGTCGACGACATTGTTCAGCATGCACTCCTGGCCTTCATAGATGAACGGGACTGCCGAGGTATAGGTCTGCATCAGGGTTCCATCTTTGCAACGCAGGGCAAGCTCGATGTTGCGGGCGGCCCCCTGCTCCCGGACCGGGGCCACGAGCCGTTCCCGGTCATCGGGCGAGTAAATGTCGAGGCTGAGGGAGGTGTTGCCGATGAGTTCGCTGTTCGAATAGCCGAACAGCTTTTCAAAGGTGGCGTTGACCGAGAGAAAGGTGCCGTCGCCGAGCCGCGTGATGGCGATGGCCGCAGGTGAGCTGTCGAGGATGGTGGAGAGCAGCTTTTGTCGGTCGGCCAGTTCCGCTGTCCGGCTGGTAACGGCTCGCCGGAGGGCGCGGTTCCAGAATGCGAGGACGACGATGATGACCATTGCCACGACGCCGAGCAGAAGGAGGTACTTCAGGGGTGTGGTTTCGAGAATTGCGTGCCCATTCCATTTCCGTTCAATGGCCTGGTACTCTGCCGGTGTGATGGTGGCAAAGCCGTCCTTCACTACCTGCAGCAGTTCCCGGTTTCCCTTGGCCACAGCCCGGTGAAGTTCTCCGCTGTACATGGGCGCGGTCTCGCGGAAACGGTCCTGGATGCCCAGTTTGTTGAGATAATAGAGGGCGGGCGGCCGGTCTACGGTAAAGACCTTGATCTTGCCGGCACGGGCCGCCTCGATGATCTTTTCGTAGCTGGGATATTCGACAATGTTGGTGATGCCGTTTTTCCTGAGGATGCTGAGGACATTACCCCCTGCCTTGGCGGCAACAGTGAAGCCCTGGAGGTCGGTAACGCCGCGAATGCCCGTGATGTCTGCATGGAAAAAGAGCGGCACGGGAATGATTGCGTATGGAGGGGTGAAATCGTAAATCTTCTCGCGATTTTCATTGCGGAAGATCGTGTCGATGACATCAAATTCCCCTTCCATCATGCGCTGTTGGGCCTCGGCCCAGTTCATGGCATGCAGCTCGACCTGGATGCCGGTTTTCTCTTCCCAGAGCCGCCATTGATCGACAAGTATCCCCTGGATCTCACCTTTGGCGCCATGGAACACGTACGGAGGATAGTTGTCGTCCATCACCACCCTGACGGAATGGGGTTGCGCAAAGTGAGCGCAGCAAGGCGTTGCTCCGGCAACGATGACGAGTAGGAATGCGAGCAGGGATACAAGGTGAAGGAGAAAGGACACTATCATGTGCCGCTCCAATAGCCTGAGAGTCGGAGAGGTTTCTCCTGTGGGGCAGCAGCTGAAAAAAATGCTGTGGGAATAGATTAGTTGCTTACAACATAATGTCAACTAACTTTGCATGGAAGCAGTTGATTCATGACGGCTCGGTTATGCCATCAAGCCTCAGCGCGAAGGTCAGGTCGAGCCCTGCAAGGGGATGGTTCCCATCGAGTGTGACCTGATTCTCGTCGACTTCGGTCACCAGCATGACCCGTTCCTGACCGCCGGCGAACTGGATGCCGAGTTTTTGCCCAACCCTGATCTCTTTTTCAGCGGGGAGGCGGGAGCGTTCGACCCTGATGATGTTCTCCTGCAGGCGGGGACCAAAGGCATCTGCGGCAGCGACAACGATATTGCGCACTTCGCCGGCTGCCATGCCGTCCACTGCCTGCTCCAGAGCGGGAAAGACCTGATTGGCACCAATGGTGAACGTGAGCGGCTCTTCGTCGGTGGTGCTGTCGAAGATCCTGCCGTTGGCGAGGGTGCCGACATACTGGACGGTTACAGTGCTGCCGATCCGGGCGCGCTGCATCTGTTCCTCCTGATTACGGGATGCGGGATATCCTGCACTGGAAACCCTGCAAAAAGCCGGCCCAGAACAGCGTCACCGATTGGCGTCATGTCCCTGCAGATTGTCGTGCTTTGATGTGAGGGGTCTGAGAAAGCTTCCGGAGCCTGACTTCGGGGTCTGTATGGTGTTCAGTTATTGCCTAAGTGGAAGAAGAACGAAGCTCCGGCATCGATGCGACCTTCAGCCCGGATTTCTCCGCCATGCCGCTCGATGATCCGTTTCACGGTGGCAAGGCCGATGCCGGTTCCGTCGTATTCCTGGCCGTGCAGCCTCTGGAATGGCTGGAAAAGCTTTTCAGCATATTTCATGTCAAAACCTGTCCCATTGTCCCGGACAAGGAACCATGATCTCCCGTCGATCTGGGTCCGGTCGAATGCTATCAGCGCGTCTTCCCTCTTGACCGTGTACTTCCACGCGTTGCCGAGCAGGTTCTGGAGAACGATTTCGAGGAGCCGCCTGTCGCCACGGGCACGCAGCCCTTCGGCAATCCGAATCGATACGGATCTCTCCGGATCGGACTCGGAAAGCATGGACAGGGCAGTCTGGGCAAGCCCGGAGAGATCGACCTCCTCAGCCACGATCTGTGCCCGGGCTACTCGGGAAAATTGGAGCAATGCATCGATGAGCCCTTCCATGCGGTGTGTGGCGCGGCAGATTCTCTGCACGTACGCCTGCCCTTCCTCGCTGAGGCTGGCAAAATTGTCCACAAGCAGGTTGCTGTAGCTGTTTATGTGTCGCAAGGGGGCGCGCAGGTCATGGGATACCGAGTAGCTGAAGGCTTCGAGTTCCTGGTTGGCGCGCTCCAGGGCGTTCCTCTGCGCCTGGAGATTCTCGTTCAAGACGGTCAGCTCATAGGTTGCCTCTTCGAGCGATGCCGTGCGCTCGGCCACCTTGGCCTCCAGGGTCTGGTTTAGAGCGACTATTTCCTGCTGGGCGCGAATGATGTCGCTGATGTCGCTGTAGCTGCCGCGGGTGCCGAGGTACTCCCCTTGCTCGTTGACAACCGGCCGGCATACGTGCTTGATCCAGCGGATTTCTCCGTTTTTGGCAACGATCCGGGCGTGGATCTCCTTGAAGTCGCCATGCTCGTTGTGGTGTTTCCGGTGTTCCTGCCAGATCCCGGCGTCTTCCGGATGCATGATCGTATCGAACAGACCTGGGTTTGCGGCGAATTCCGAGGCGTCATAGCCGGTGACCCGCTGCGCGGAGGGAGAGACATAGCGGAGGGTTTTGTCCGGCGTCATGAGGAAGGTAAAATCGCTGGCGAAATCGGTGACGGTCCGGTAGCGCTCCTCGCTTGCAGCCAGGAGTCGCATGGCAGTGCGCAAGCGCTCTTGCCAGATCCCTATCAGAAGACCGCTGCTCCCGCCGAAGAAGATCGGGACGACCAGTGCCCGCGGGGTAAAGGTTATCTCAACCCCCATGATCTTCTTCTGCAGCATGGAGAACAGGATCAGGGAAACCGCCCCAGCAACTGCCAGAGCACCTGTTCGAAGAATCTTGGCGTTTCCTTCGCGCATATCGCTCCCGATTGCAGCGTTTTGCTCACAATATCGGCAGGATGGGAGGAGAGATACCTGCATGAATGATACCCCTGGATGAACGGGTGTCAATGAGGATGCTGGGAGATATCTCCTACAGCATCCCGATATGGCAGCGGCCCGCCGGCGCAACCTGGAACTCCAACCGCGACAACAAAAGGGCGCCTCCCTGTGACGAGAAGCGCCCTTTCCTTTTCAGCCGTTGCCGTTCCCGGCTGTTGCGCTTACCGCATCATCTCGAAATGCCGGTCGTCGCAGGTGTTGTCGGTGATGTCGATGAACTTGTTGCAGATCTCGGTGACCATGTTGATCACCCCTTGGTAGCCGATGAGGGGTGAGCGGTGCAGGTTGACCCGGTCGAAGATCGGGAAGCCGAAACGGAAGAGCGGGATCCCGGCGTCACGAGAGATGAACTTGGCATGGGTGTCGCCGATGATGGCGTCCACCGGCTCGGTCATGACCAGGCTGCGCAAGTGCCAGAGGTCTTTCCCCATGTAGATCTTGCCCAGCTTGCCATACATGGATGCATCCAGGAGGGTCTGGATCTCCTTCTGCACCTTTTTGCTCCCTTTGCTGCAGAGGATGTGGCAGGGCATGGCCCCCATCTCCAGAAGGAAGGAGACATAGCCGATGAGCTGGTCAGGATCGCCGTAGAGGGCGAATTTCTTGCCGTGAATATACTGATGGGAGTCGGTCATGGCATCCACCGCCCGGCCACGTTCGCTCTTCAGGCTCTCGGGGACCGGCTTGCCGGAAAGCTCGGCGATCTTCATCAGGAAGGCATCGGTCTTGGCTATTCCCAGGGGCATGGGCAGGGCCACATGCTTGCCGGAGTAGTTGTCCTTTAGCCAGGAGAAGGTCTTGGCAGCGGAGAAGGGGCCGACACTGATGGTCGCCTTGCCGTTGATGGAGTCCGCAGCATCTTCCAGCTTGGTGCCGCCGGGATACATGCGGTAGGTGCCGTCCAGGGGCGAATCGAAGACGTCGGAGATGTCGCCGAGAATGGTGTAGGGGATGCCGAACTCGTCGAAGATCCGCTTGTACTCGCGGAAATTGCCGGTGTTGGCATCGAAGCCGGGGACGAGGTTGATCTTCCCGGTACAGCGCCCCTCCAGCTTCTTCCCTTCCGTCAGGGTCTGCAGGATGGAGAGCAGCATGGAATCGTAGCCGTGGACGTGGGAGCCGTTGAAGCTCGGGGTGTTGGCATAGGGGACCGGCATCCCTTCCGGGACGATCCCTTTGCCGCGGGCGTTCTTGATGAAGGCGGTGAGGTCGTCGCCAATGATCTCCGGCATGCAGGAGGTGAAGACCGGGATCATCTTCGGCTTGTAGAGGGCGATGGCGTTCTCCAGCCCCTCGTGCAGGTTGTTCTGGCCGCCGAACACGGCGCCGTCTTCGGTCATGGAGTCGGATACTGCCGGTGCCGGCTCGCGGAAGTGGCGGTTCAGGGTTGAGCGGTAGTAGGAGGCGCATCCCTGCGAGCCGTGTACGAACGGAAGTGACCCCTCGAAGGCATGGGCCACAAGCTCGGCGCCCAGCGGCTGGCAGGCGTGGGGAGGTGCTACTACCAGTGCCTCCCGTTTGAAATTCAGTTCTTTGTACTCTTCCGTGTTGATCCAGGCCGCGACCCGGTCCAGTTCTTCCTGGGTGGTCTCGGTGACCGGCTTGACTGCTAATCCTAAATTGTTAGCCATGGTGTATCTCCTCTCCGGGACTCATCCGTCCACGGTAGATTAATATGATTTGTTCACCACAGAGACACGGAGGCACGGAGAGAATCTAGAACCACAAAACATTTTGGGTTAAACAAAAACACCGTGTTGCCGTTCTCTGCTTTACTCCGTGTCTCCGTGGTGATTAGAACGGGCTTTTCACCAGATCCCACGTTGGGCTGTTGATCGCCATGTCGATGTCTCTGGCAAAGATCGGGAACCCTTTGTAGCCGTGGTAGGGGCCGGAGTAGTCCCAACTGTGCATCTGGCGGAAGGGGATTCCCATCTTCTGGAACAGGTACTTCTCCTTGATGCCGGAACCGACCAGGTCGGGCTTCAGCACGTGAGCGAACTGTTCCATCTCGAACTCGGAGGCGTCGTCATAGACCACGGTGGCATCGGGCATCTCCGATGCGGTTCGGTCATAGTCGTCCGTATGGGCGAACTCGTAACCGGAGCCGACGCAGATCATGCCCAGGTCCTCGTAGGCGCCGATGGTGTGGCGGGGGCGGAGACCACCCACGTAGAGCATGACCTTTTTCCCTTCCAGCCGGGCACGGTATTCTTCGATCACCGTCTGCATCTGCGGATCGTACTTGGCGATGACCGCTTCCACCTTCTCCTTGATGGAGTCGTCGAACAATTCAGCCAGCTTGCGCAGGCTCTGCTTGATCTTGGTGGGGCCGAAGAAGTTCAGTTCGATCCAGGGGATGCCGTACTTCTCTTCCATTACCTTGCACATGTAGTTCATGGAGCGGTAGCAGTGGATGACATTGAGCTTCACCTGGTGGGTGGCTGCGATCTTCTCCAGTTCGCCGTCACCGGTCCAGACCGCCTTGACGTTGAACCCGCACTCTTCCAGGAGCGGCTTGGTCGACCAGGCGTCGCCGCCGATGTTGTATTCGCCGATCAACGCGATGTCGTATGGTCCGATCGGCTCGGCAAACTCGCGTGTCTCGATGATGTAGTCGCGGATGGTGTCGTTACTGATGTGGTGCCCCAGGGACTGGGAAACCCCGCGGAACCCTTCGCAGTTGCAGGGGATAATCGGGAGGTCCAGTTCCTTGGCGCTCTGCTTGGCTACCGAGTTGATGTCGTCGCCGATGAGACCAACCGGGCATTCGGAAAGGATCGAGATTCCCTTGGCAAGGGGAAAAAGCTCCTTGGCCTCTCCCAAAAGCTGCTTCAGCTTCTTGTCGCCGCCGTAGACGATGTCCTTTTCCTGGAAGTCGGAGGTGAACTGCATGGCGAACTGGTCGACCCCCAGCCTGCCGGTGACCAGGTTGCGCCGGGTCCCCCAGGAGTACCAGCCGCACCCTACCGGGCCATGGGAGACGTGGACCATGTCGCGGATGGGGCCCCAGACGACCCCTTTGGCGCCGGCATAGGCGCAGCCGCGGGCGGACATGACGCCGGGCACCGTCTTCTTGTTGGATTTGACGCAGGCCGAGCCTGATGCCTGGTCGTTAGGGGCAAGGTGAGGGGTCCGTTTCTTCTTCCCTTTCTCGGGATAGGCATCCAGGACCTTGTCGATCATCTCCTGGGTCGACTCTTTGGTGATACCTTCTACAGTCGTTATTGACATATCTCTCTCCTGAGGAGCGTGGCTTTTCCGCCCTGGCTGCGTAAGTCTTCGGAGCCAGTTGTGCGGCGTAGCGCTGCTACGCCTCCGCCCGGCCCCTCGACAGCCTTGCCAGGACGAAAAATCCGCACTCCTATATGTTTTTAAAAACCCACTGGCGAACGATTTTGCGGTCAGGTCTGGGTCGGGTGAGGATTTCGGCGGAGGCGTAGCAGCGCTACGCCGCACAACGAAAATCCGATAGCCGGCACAGAGATGGCCCCAAAGCGTTCGTCACTCTAAGCTACCCCCTCGGCTTTGCCGACGATGGTCTCATCCTCCACCTCCATGATGCCGAACTCCATGAGGAGTTCTTCCAGCTCTTCCATTTCCAGAGGGGTCGGCACCACCAGCATCTTGTTCTCGGAGATCTTCTTTGCCAGGGTCCGGTACTCTTCGGCCTGCTTGTGGTCCGGCGAGTACTCGATGACCGTCATGCGGCGAAGTTCGGCCCGCTGCACCTGGTTGTCGCGGGGAACAAAGTGGATCATCTGGGTGCCGAGCCGCTTGGCCAGCGCCTCGATCAGTTCGTCTTCACGGTCCGTGTTGCGGGAGTTGCAGATGAGGCCGCCGAGGCGGACCTTGCCGGAGGAGGCGTACTTGAGGATACCCTTGGCTATGTTGTTGGCGGCATACATGGCCATCATCTCGCCGGAGCAGACGATGTAGATCTCTTCTGCTTTCCCTTCGCGGATCGGCATGGCAAAGCCACCGCAGACGACGTCGCCGAGGACGTCGTAAAAGACGAAATCAAGGTCCGGGGTGTAGGCGCCGTTCTCTTCGAGGAAGTTGATGGCGGTGATGACGCCCCGGCCGGCGCAGCCGACACCCGGCTCCGGGCCGCCGGACTCGACGCACTTGACGTTGCCGTAGCCGACCTTCATGACATCATCCAATTCCAGATCTTCGACTGTCCCCAGTTCCCGCACCAGGTCCATGACCGTGTTCTGTGCCTTGGCGTGAAGGATCAGGCGGGTGGAGTCCGCCTTGGGATCGCAGCCGACGATCATGACCTTTTTGCCGATTGATGCAAGTCCTGCCACCGTATTCTGGGTCGTGGTCGATTTGCCGATGCCGCCTTTACCGTAGATAGCGATCTGTCTCATTGTGAATCTCCTTTCGTGACCACTCATCCGTGGACCACCGATGTTTTTGTCCGGGGCATGAAAAAAGGCGCCCCAAGTTTGGCCTTGAGGCGCCTTTGCCGATGAACTGACTCTTCCCTGTACTTCAGTGTAGAGTGGAAAAGTAAAATGAAATTGTCAGAGCTGCTGCGGGGTACTGTCTCGTCGTTTGATTCTAATGAAGCATTGTCTGTGCCAAATTGCCAATGTGTTGATTTGTAACGGATTAGGTGGTGCGGAGGCAATCGGTTCTGCTGTTTATGCCTCTTTTCTGTGCAGCTACTCGGTGAGCAGGATCGCCTCGGCGATCTGTCGCAAGGACTTGCGCTTGTCCATTGCCAGTTTTTGCATCTTGCGGAAGGCTTCGGGTTCGGACAGACCATGATTCTTCATCAGTGCCCCTTTGGCCTTCTCGATGACCTTGCGGCTTTCCAGGGTCTCCTTCAGGTCTGCAACCTCGTCTTTCAGCTGTTCTACGGCATCGTTGTGGGCGTAGGCCATCTCGATGGCGGGCCAGAGATCCTGTTCGCGCAGCGGCTTGGTAAGGAATGCGGCGATGCCTACTTTTTTGGCACGCTCGACGGTTTCTGGGTCGTAGCACGCGGTCAGGAAGATGATGGGAATCTTCAGTCGCTTCCTGATCTCGGTGGCGGCCGTGATGCCGTCCTTCTTCGGCATGGAGACATCGAGGATGGCAATCTCCGGAATCTTGTCAATGGCCGTTGCAACGGCGGCTTCGCCGTCGCTGCACTCGAAGATTGCATCGAACCCCAGGCTCGTAAGCAGGGCTTTCAGGCTCTGTCTGATGATCGGTTCATCGTCGCAGATCAGTATCCGTTTCAAGGGGGATCTCCTTTTCCTTCCATGGCAGTATGAACCATCGAACAAGCATAAATCATTCCCGTCGGTGCGGGATGGAGGTCATGCCGCGGCAGGTTGCAGGCGCTGCAGGTCGTAAAGCCTCTGCAGGTCCGAATCCGTGAGCGCCCGCTTGAGTCGCTGCGCAAGTGGCCGTGCCTTGTCCAGCAGCAGTACCGCTTCTTCTTTGCAAACCGGTATCCCCAGCATGTGATATCGCTCCATGATGCCACTGCTGCCGGAGTGCTTTCCTACGACCAACTGGCGGGAAAGGCCGACTTCGCCGGGATCGAACCCTTCATAGTTGTGGGGATTTTTGATGACTCCGTCGGCATGGATGCCTGATTCGTGGGCAAAGGCCCGTTCGCCGACCACTGCCTTCCAGGCCGGCACAGGGCGATGCGATGCCCGGCCGACAAACCGGGAAATCTCGCAGAAGCGGTGGGTGTCGATGCCCGTTTCGATGCCGCAGGAGACCTTCAGGGCCATGATCACCTCTTCCAGTGCCGCGTTGCCGGCCCGTTCCCCCAGGCCGTTGACCGTGGTGTTGACGAAGTGGGCGCCGGCCTTGATGCCGGCGATGGCGTTGGCAGTGGCCATGCCCAAGTCGTTGTGGGTGTGCACCTCGATCGGCAGGTCCGGGACGGCAAACCTGAGAGCCCTGACCTTTTCGAACATGGTGAAGGGGTCGAGAATGCCGAGGGTGTCGCAGAAGCGGAACCGGTCGGCGCCGAGTTCCAGAGCGGACTGCATCAGTTCGGCCAGGAAGTTGAGATCGGCGCGGCTGGCGTCTTCGCCGCCGACCGAGACATAGAGCCCTTTCTCCTTGGCAAAGCCGAGCGCCTGCTTCAGCTGTTCCTTGACCCACTGCCGGTTCTTGCCCAGTTTGTGGCGGATCATGATATCGGAGACTGAGAGAGAGATGTCGACGGCCTGGACGCCGCAGGAGATGCTTGCCTCGATATCGCCGACCACTGCCCGGTTCCAGGTGATGAGTCTGGCCGAGAGCCCGAGATCGACCAGTGCGCGTATTGAGGCGCGTTCCTCTTCCCCCATGGCGGGGATGCCGCATTCCAGTTCGTGGATGCCTATGGCGTCCAGCATCCTGGCGATGGCGATCTTTTCCTTCCTGCTGAAGGCGACGCCGGCGGTCTGTTCCCCGTCGCGCAGCGTGGTATCGTCGATAATGATGGTATTGGTGGTTTTCCGGTTCATGACTACCTCCTGAAAAGCAAACGCCCCGGGAAATTATCCGAGGCGTCGTTGCCGGCTGGTTTCCGTCTAGCACGAGGCGTGCCGTAACGGAATTGCCGGATGTTTCAGGAGGTTATCAGTTGATGCGGTAGCTTCTGTCTGTTTGCGCGGCAGCAGAGCGCGTAATTGCTGTGCATGCCGAGTTTAGCAAGTTGTTGAAAAACTCAGGCTGTTCAAAAGCAGTCAGATCGTCGCACCCGCAGAAAGCCCCGCGGAGGCGTAGTACCCACAGGGCATAAACAGCGCTACGCCGCACAAGGTGGCTTTTCGAGGACGGCGGCGAGATGGCTGTTTTTAGCTGCGCTGAAACTTCGTTTTCAACAGCCTACTAGATTCTGAACCGTCCCACCAGCCGCTGGAGCTCTTCGGCAAGGCTCGCCAGCTTGTTGGCCGCTGTTGCGGAGTCGTGGGCGCCATTGGCCGTTCCTTGCGCCACTTCGGTGATCTGCAGGATGTTGCTGCTGATCTCGCTGGTGGTTGCGGTCTGCTGTTCTGCAGCGGTGGCGATCTGGTTCACCTGCATGGTGACGGCGTTGATCTGGTCGAGGATCTGCTGCAGGGCGCCTTCGGATTTGGCCGCCTCTATGGTGCCCGCCTCCACCTGTGCGACCCCCTGTTCCATGGCAGCCACAGCACCTTTGGTGTCAACCTGGATCGCCCGGATCATCTCGCCGATTTCGCGCGTAGCCCTGGTTGTTCGCTCTGCCAGGGCCCGGACCTCGTCGGCCACCACGGCGAAGCCACGACCCTGCTCGCCGGCGCGCGCGGCCTCGATGGCAGCGTTCAGCGCCAAGAGGTTGGTCTGTTCGGCAATGTCCTGAATGGTGACGACAATGGCGCCGATCTGGTCGGAGCGCTTCCCCAACGATTCGACGGCTGCAGAGCTCTCCTTTGAACGTGCCGCGATCTGGTTCATCATGGCCAGGGTATTCTGCACGACAGTGGCGCCATTGAGGGCTGCCCGGTTGGCCTGTTGCGCGCCTTCAGCAGCCATCTGGCTGTTCATGGCGATCTCGCCCGAGGTAGCCGCCATCTCTTCGCTGGCGGTTGCCACCGTTCCGGCCTGGACGGCAGCCTGTTCCGCACCGGTTGCCATCTGCTCGGCGGTTTCATTCAGCGTGTTGGCGCTGGATGCGACCTGGACGGCAGAAGAGGAGACTTTGCCCAGGAGATCGACGAAGGCGTCCCGCATCATGTTAAATGAGCGGGCTGCCGTGCCGATCTCGTCGGAACTGTCGATCCGGAGCAGGGTGGAGAGGTCCCCCTCTGCCATTCTGCCGGCAGCTGCCGAGAGTTCGGACGTCCCCTTGGTGATGGAACGGATGACCGCCAGATTGATCAGGGTGCCGAGCGCCATTGCCAGGAGGATGACGGTCAGGATCAGGATTTTCGCCCTGGACATGGTTTTCTGGGTAAGTTCGTAGCTTGCCTTGGCAAGCGCATACTCGTTGGCATAGATCTCGTTTGCCGCCTTAAAGGCTGCAGTTGCCAGCGGGGTCACTGTCTGTTCGGTGAGAATCATTCCTTTGTCGAAGTCCCCTTCGAGCAGGGCTGCCCCTGTGGGCTTGAGCCCGTCATTGACGAATTTTGCCCGTGCCTCGGCATAGACGTCTGCCAGCTTGGTCTGCTCCGCATTTTTGTTGGGAATGGCTTTGTAGGCTTCCCAGATACTGGTGATCTCTTCGATGTTTTTGGCCACCTGGTCGGTATGGACGCTGAGCTGGTGATCGTGCAGCTTGCTGGAAGGATTGCGGGGATCATGCTGCGCAGCCAGCAGGAGCTGGATGCGGTTGTCGCGCATCAATTCATTGATCCTGCCGATCTTTTCCGTGCCGAGGAGATGTCCCTTGTAGAGCTGCTCCAGTTGGGCATCTGTCGTGCCCATACTGAAAAACGAGACCAGTCCGAGCAGGATCAGGAAGCCTCCGGTCATCCCCCCCATGAGTAACAATTTCAGCTTGATCGTCAGGTTCGGCACGGTCGTCTCCTCCCTCCGGCAACGGTGTAGCGTAAGTGCGACTTAAATATAATAGTCGTCGGCAATTGCCGACTTCTTTAGGAGAGATTCAACCTGCGTCATCTGAAAGGGAAGAGCAGCCCGTTGCCCGGGCTGACCCTTGTCGATTGAAATGGGTAAAGATTTGTAAAGCGATGTCGATATAAGTGCAGAAGGAATCTGATTCCCACGGAAACAAGTTTCCTGCCTTGACAAACGAGGAGCGTGCAATGGGACGAGCAAAAGTCATTTATATGGAGGAATACCTGAAGGAGCGGAACGTCAGGCAGCGTGAACTCCTTGCCAAGATTGAAGGCCATCTGGCAGAGGCTGGTCTGCTGGACAAAAATCTCTCCATTTCAGTAAAAAGGCAGATAGAGGAATCGCTGATCTCCGATGAGTGCTGGCAGCCCTGGAGCGTTGCGGGAATGGATGATAAGGAACGGGAGTCATGAAAAATCCTGGACGATGCCGGGAGTTGGCTGCATACTGTTTTAGAGACGATGATTAACATTTTTTCCGCGAAGCGCCCCACATGAGCAATGGAGACATAGCAGCCGGCAGTCTGGACCGCGATCTGGCCCAGCGTCTGAACGAGGCGCTGACGGCCGGTCACGACGAGTTGTTTCGCGTCATGCAGGACCAGTCGCCGGATGTCCTGCGGGCAACCCTCAAGAATCCTCACCTTGGAGAACCCCACCTCCTTTCACTGCTGAAACGCCGCGACCTGGGCGGCGAACTGCTCAAACAGATCTGTGCCATGCCGTCGACACGGGAAAGCCATTCAATAAGGGTCGCTCTGGCCCACCATCCGGCCACCCAGGCGCCACAACTCATGGAGATACTCCCCCATCTCACCCTGTTTGAGCTCGCGACCATCTGCGCCATACCCGGCGGCACCCCGGACCAGAAGATCGCTGCTGAGCGGGCCATAATTCAGCGGTTGCCGACCACCCCCCTGGGGAGCAAGATCACCCTTGCCCACCGGGGGACCGGTACCGTGGTTGAGCACCTTCTGAAAGAAGGGGACCCCCGCTTGATGGCAGCCTGCCTCGATAACCCGCGACTCATGGAGCGAGCGGTCTTTCAATTTCTCCGCAACACCACCGTCACCCCCGAGGCCATTTCCATGGTAGCCCGCCACCAGCGCTGGCAGAGTCGTACCAATGTGAAACTGGCCATTCTCAGCAATCCGCGGACACCGCTGATCTGGTTTACCCATTGGCTGCCCGCGCTCCGTACGCTTGAAGTGCGCAATCTCTATGAATCCCAGCGACTGAACCAGCTGCAGCGTCGCGAGGTTGTTGCGGAGCTTGACCGCAGGAACCGTGGCGTTTAATATTTGTTGAGGAGTCTTGCCGGCGACCCTTTCCGGGCCATGACCGCGGGAGACGATATCGTCGCGCGTTTGGCCGAGGATAACTGCATGAATGAGCAGTACGACATAATAATTCTCGGGTCCGGTTCGACCGCCTTTGCCGCGGCACTGCGGGCAGAGGTTCATGGCGCCCGGATACTGATGGTCGAACGGGGGGAGCCAGGAGGGACCTGCGTCAATTGGGGCTGTATCCCCAGCAAGACCCTGATCCATTCGGCCCTGCTGCGGCATGAGGCCCTGCTGGGGCAGGCGGTCGGGGTTGGAACGTCGCTTGACCTGGTGGATTACTCCCGGTTGTTCGAGCACCGCTCGGAGGTTGTTGAGTTTTTGCGCCGGACCCGTTACCAGGATGTGCTGCAGGGGATAAGCGGACTCGATCTGGTGAAGGGGACGGGGCGTTTGCGCGATCGACAGACCGTCGAGGTGGCTGGACAGCAGTTTCGTTCCGAGCGGGTCCTCGTTGCCACGGGAGGTTTTCCCCGCGTCCTCCGTTTCCCCGGGATCGAAGAGGTGGATTATCTCACCAGCATGAGCGCCCTGTTGCTGAAAGAGCTACCCGCTTCGCTGATCATCATCGGCGGCGGGGTCATTGCCATGGAACTGGGGCAGATGTACCACCGCCTCGGCTGCCGGGTCACCATTCTTGAACATGGCGCGCAGATCCTGCCGGCGGTGGAGCCGGAGCTTGCCGATGCCCTGCACCGGGTCCTGACCGACGAAGGGGTGAAGGTCGTCACGGGCGTTTCGATCTGCTCAATGGGAAAGGCGGGTGACCTGTCGCGGGTCTCGGCAGAGGTCGATGGCCGGCGCCACGAATATACCGGTGAACGGATTCTCCTGGCTGTGGGGACTGCGCCTGCCTCTGCGGGTATCGGCCTGGAACTGGCCGGGGTGGAGGTTGACGAAAAGGGTTTTGTCAGGGTCGACCAGCGGATGCGTACCTCTGCCGAGGGGATCTGGGCCGCCGGGGATGTGACCGGCGGGCAGATGATCGCCAGCGTCGGTGCACGGGAAGGGATCGTGGCGGTGGATGACATGTTCACTCCGGACTGCGGCTGCCGGATGGACTACCATGCGGTTCCAATGGCCATCTTCACGGATCCGGAGATCGGCATGGTGGGATACGGCGAGGAGGCTGCCCGGCTGGCGGGCTTTGCGGTAAAGGTCAATGTCCTGCCGGTCTCGGCCATTCCAAAGGCCCACGTGGCCGGGCAGACCAGCGGGGTGATCAAGATGGTGGCCGAACAGGACACCGGCCGGCTTCTGGGGGTACACCTTCTCTGCCACAGGGGTGCGGATCTGATCAACGAGGCGGCCCTTGCCGTCCGTTACCGCCTGACCGTGGCCGACCTGGCCGATTCCCTCCATGTCTATCCTTCCATGGCGGAAGGGTTGCGGCTCTGTGCCCAGGGATTCAGCCGCGACATCAGCCGGCTCTCCTGCTGCGCGGAATGAGCCGCCGGGAGGGATGAGCGTTATTTCTCCGCGCCGGTAGCCTGGCCGTACCAGCGGCGGACGACGAAAACCTGCTGGCCGCTCCCATCCTGTTCCCCGATTGCATCTACCGGGCGTCTCCGTTGCATGATCTCCTCAAGCCTCTTTTTGAGCGGCGTGACAATGACGCCCCCCCGCTGTTTCTTCGTGCATTCCAGACGGCTTTCGATCACCTCTTGCCGGTCGATGACAATCAGGACATGTCCCTGCCAGACGATCAGGTCCAGGGGCCGCAGCTGCCTGGCAATGGTACCGGCATCCCTGCCGGCAACGGGTACTGCCGCACCGTATGAGACCAGGGAGCTGGTATTGCGGGGGGTAACGCCATCGGTAGCTTCGTAGAGGAGGCCGGAGCAGTCGAGTCCGGCAAGCTGCCAGAGCGAGCCGTCATCGCCGGAAAGGGTCGTGTTTGCCGGATAGATCTCCAACAGCGCGGCAATGCCGGCGGTGACGTTGCCACCCCAGACGTAGCGGATCCCCTCGGCCTTTCGCAGCCGGCGCAGGATCTCGTGCCCTGGGGGAAGATGGCGGGAACGTTCTTCCGGGTGGCTGGACCGGGTGCTTACGAACCTGCTGTCGACGAAGTAGCCGCTTCCTGATGGATAGGGGTAGTCGTTGGTGGTCACCCGGTAGAGTCTGTCAGTGCCGCTCATAAGTTCCTGCTCGATCCGGAAGACGGTCCCCGGCAGCGCCACGAACTCCAGCGCCCTGATCTGACCGCAGGTATCCATCCTGAGCGTCGAGCCTTCTTTTCCGCCAAAGATCTCCCTGAAGCCGGGGGTGTTGAGCACCGGGGTGGGGATGGTGGCAACGGCGAATTGGGCGGCAGATGCCGGAAGTGCGAGCAGGATGCCCAGGAGCAGGGAAAGGATAGCGGCCGATTTCATCGGAGCAGCCACTGGTGCAGGGCAGCACCGACCAGCCAGACGCAGAAGCTTGCCGCGAGGGTGAGCGGCAGTGTCATGCCTCGGCGGAAGCAGTAGAGTGCAGCGGCAAAAAAGAGGATGGTCGGCACGATCCCCCAGAGGACGCCGTGCGTATACTCCGTCAGCAGGCACGGGTCATCGGGCTGGTCGGCGTGGAGCCAGAGGAGGACGGCAAGGGTGGTGATCGGCATGGTGGCGATGAGCCCTGCCAGGCTCGGCAGCCGGCGGCCGAGGTAAACGCATCCGACAATGACCAGGTTGGTGATGAGCAGCTTGGCGAAGAAGGGCATGTTGGCCTCCTGTGCGGAGACTATAGCAGAAATGGCCACCGGTAGCCAGTATCCCGGCAGGGGCATGCGGGGTTTGACATCACCCGGTCTTTCCGCTAGTGTGTGCCACATGCAGGAGTCCCTGGTCAACCACGGCTATCCGGCCCTTTTCCTGTTGAGTTTTCTGGCATCGACCCTTATTCCGCTCGGCTCGGAATGGCTTCTGATCGCCCTGCTCCTCAAGGGGTTTGCGCCGCTCCCGGTCGTTGCGGTCGCCACTGCGGGAAATGCCCTGGGGGCCTGTACCAGCTATTTCCTGGGACTCTGCGGCAGCCGCTTCATCGAAGAGAAGGTCCTGCGCATGGGTGCACAGGATCGCCAGCGTGCGGAACTGGTATTTGCCCGCTATGGCAGCTGGTCGCTCCTCTTTAGCTGGCTGCCGGTGGTGGGTGACCCTCTCTGTCTGGTGGCCGGGGTTCTGCGGGTCGGATTCCCCCGTTTCGCACTCCTGGTCGTGGCCGGGAAGGCGGGGCGTTACGCCGTGGTGGCATGGGCAACCCTGCAGGGACAACATATTTTCGACTGAGGCCTGAACCGGAGGATTGATGATTTCTTGCCATACATTGCGACTACCCAACGGTCTGCGCCTGGTGGCGGTGGAGATGCCGCACCTGCACAGTGCCGAGCTTGCCGTCTACCTGAAGGTCGGTGGGCGCAACGACAGTCGCGAAAAAGCAGGCCTGGCCCATTTTCTCGAACACATGCTGTTTCGCGGGACAGCCGATTACGCCACGACCCTGGAACTGGAGACCGCGTTCGAGACCATCGGCGGCAGCGTGAACGCCTCGACCGACGAGGAGACCACCTGCTTTTTCTCCCGCATCCACCCCCGTTTCGTGGCCGAGGGGATCGGCATCTTCTCGTCCATGATCCGCCGTCCCCTGCTGCCCGGCCTGGAGGTCGAGCGGAGGATCATCATCGAGGAGGCGCTGGAGGATATCAACGAACAGGGGGAGGAGATCAACACCCACAATCTTGCCAGCAGGCTTCTCTGGCCCGATCATTCCCTGGGGATGCCGACCATCGGTTTTCTTGACACCATCCAGGGGATCGGCAAGGAAGACCTCAGCCTGCACCTGTCGCGTCATTATGTCCCGTCCAATGCCGTGGTGGTGGTAGCCGGCAGTGTAAGGCCGGATGATTTCTTTGCCGCCTGCAGCGCCCGACTGGGGGACTGGCAGGGTGCGCCACTTCTCCCACCACCGGCGGCACCGACCGATCAGTCAGAGCCGCACGCGCTCTTTGTCGCGGATTCGGACAGCCAGGTGCATCTGCAGCTCGCATTCCGCGGGTTCCCCCGGCTGGACACGAGGATCATGACCACCCGTCTCATCCGCCGCATCCTCTGTGGCGGCGGCAGTTCCCGGCTGCATCTGTCGCTGCGGGAGCGGCTCGGCATTGTCTATTCCGTCGATGCGAGTATAGCGGCCTACGAGGAGACCGGCTCGTTCGCCATCGAACTTTCGACTTCGCCCGACAACCTGGAACGCGCTGTTCAGGAGGTGCTGGCAGAGACCCTCAGCATGGCAGCGGACCTTGTCCCCCCTGATGAGCTCGAACGGGTGAAAAACGGCTATTTCTTCGATCTGGAATACAGTCGCGATTCGACCTACGAGATGCAGGTCCGCTATGGTTGGGGCGAGCTGATGGGGTTGGTGCGGGATATAGAAGAGGATCATGCCGAGGCTGCTGCGAACGATGCCGGAGTGGTCCGCTCCGTTGCAGCTGCCCTGTTTGCGCCGAAAAACCTGAACGTGGTGGTGGTCGGTCCCTGGACCGCGGCCAGCCGCAAGAGAGTGGAGCGCCAGGTGGAAGACTATTGCCGCGAGTGGGACCGCCGCGTGGGGAAGTGACGGTTACCGCGTCTCGATGACGGTCGCTTTCACCCTGCCGATGATGCCGGCCAGTGCAGCCATCTCGTCCGGTTCATCCCCCTCGGCAAGCTTGATATGGGTGACGTCTGCCGGAATCTGGCCGAAGGTCGGGTCGATGGCTGTCCAGCCGTCAAGGTAACTCTCCGCCCAGCTGTGGTAGAGGAACCCTTTGCCGGCAGCATAGACCAGCCCGGCCACCATCCTGCTCGGTATGCCGGCGGCCCGTGCCAGGGAGACATAGAGACGGGCATGGGACTGGCAGTTGCCGGTTTTGTTCTGCAACGCCTCAACGGCGGAATGGCTGTCCTTCACCGTGTCGGCCAAGTGGTCGGCAACCCAGCGGGTCAAAAGCGTTGCCGCCTGCCGTTGATCGGTGCACCCCTCCAGGACCTCCTGCTGGCAGGTTATGATTTCCTGGTTGTCGGCATTGATGCGGGGAGTGGCCGAGAGGTACCTGGTCCGATCTGCCGGGGCAAGGGGGAGAGCTTCCGGCTGGTTCGGCTGCGCCGACATGACCATCCGCACCTTTCCCGGAGCCGTGATGGTTGCGGATTGCCCCGGTCCTTCCGGCAGGCGTATCCCCTCGGGCAGATCCGACAGCTCGATGATCATGCCTTTCAGATCCGACTGATGTTCTATCTCCCGGTCAATCCGCACCAGACTGAAATCGAGAACCAGGTCTTTCTTGCTCACCGCGTCTTCGAGCAGGAAGCGGCGTGCCTCTGTCGCACTTTCCGCCTGAGTCAGGATGAGGCCGTCCCTGACCGATTCCCGGAGCGTATTGCCGGATCGGTCCACCCAGATGTCGTTATCCACTACCGGATAGAGATCGTTGCGCAGATGGATGGCTTTCGTGCCGTTCAGCGTCTCAAAACCGACAACGCTGAAGGTGACGTCCTTTACCTTCACCGCTTCGGTGTCCAGCATCTGCAGCTTATAGGTACGGCCTGTGGACACTCCCTGGAAGAGGGGATACAGGTTTACCACCGGTGGGGGGTATATGGCCCCTTTTATCTTAAGGGTCTTTTCCGATGTCCCCCCCTTGGTTTCCACGAGCACCTTCACGGTCTTGCCGTTCACGGTTCCGCTGACCTTCAGGGGGCTCTTGTCAATGATCTGTTCCACTGTGAACGATTTCAGTGACAGGTTCCTGTCCAGCCGGTACTGTTCACGCGCTGTCGCTTCGCGGGAAAACCCCAGGACCTGCAACTTGGCGCTGCTCTCGCTGGTGATCAGGTAGCTCCCCTCCGTACAGGCGATGGAAAGGTGCACGAACCCGACCCGTTCACCGTTCATGGCTATGCTGAACCAGCGTTCACCCAGGGGTGGGGCCGTGAGAGGCGCGATCTGTCGCGCCGTTGCCGGCGCAGCCCAGAGCATGAGCAGGAGAACGATTCGGGCGCCGAATGTGAAGAAACGGCTGCGAGAGCCCCTCTCCCTATCCCGTGAGGAGGGAGAGGCGGGATGCTGCAGTGACAGAGTTGACAAGGGCTATACCTGTGCCTTTTCCCGTGCGGGATGTTATTCCGTGAATATCGGTTCTTTTGCGGCTTCCGGGCGTTTTTCCGGCTGGCCGGCAAGACGGCATTGGTTGGCAGGCTGGTCTTGAGGGCTCTCCTCCCCTGCCTGGTGTCTCCGTTGCAGTATGGCAAGCTGTTCCATCAGCTCGCGTTGCGCTTGAGTGGGCAGGCGTCGAAAGTCGGCCAGTAACTGTTGCTCCTGAATGGTGAGATCCATAAGAATACCCCTTTGCTTGAATAATCCTTTTATAACACACTGTATAGATTCAGGCAATCACGGGAGGCCGGAGAAAGATTCGGCATTGTAAAGAGCCGCCAGGACGGTTATAATGAAATAAAAGATATAGCAGTTGCGAGAGCCGGTGGCTCTCATTATGCCCTAGTCGACTTGCCCTCCTAGTCACTAGGGTGTTTTTTTGCCCTGCTTTGTGCCACTCCTGGCACTGTGTATACAAAGTGTGCCATTTGTTGCACATTGTATCGAATTGCGCTACAGTGTACAAACTGCACCCTTCGTTCATGCGTGTCCGGACAAGGGGTAAGCTGCCTGAAAAAGGAGATCTGAGCATGCAGCCGATCATAACGCAGACCGACAGATGCCGGAAGTGCTACTCCTGTGTCAGGAGCTGTCCGGTCAAGGCGCTCAAGCTGGAGGAAAGTCATACGGAGATCATCTTCGAGCGGTGCATCGGTTGCGGCAACTGTCTCGGGAACTGCCCGCAGAAGGCAAAGGTGGTCTCGGACAAGATCGGGGTGACCGAGGATTACCTCGCTGACGAAACCCCGGTCGTTGCAGTGCTCGGTAGCTCCTTTCCGACCTTCTACCACGCGATCAGCCCCGGCAAGCTGGTTACCGGCCTCAAGAAGCTCGGTTTTGCCGAGGTGCACGAGGGGGCCTACGGCGCCGAGTTGATCGCCCCAGCCTATGCGCGGGAGCTGGAAACCGCATCTGTCCCGCTCATCTCGTCACACTGCCCGGCAGTGGTCGACCTGATCGAGCGTCACTATCCCCGCCTCATCGACAACCTGGTCGGCGTCGTCTCACCCATGGTGGCGATGGGCCGCTTCTTGAAGAGCGTGCACGGACCTGAGCTGAAAGTCATCTATATCAGTTCATGCATAGCCGCAAAATTCGAGATCCAGTCCGAGGATGCCTGCGGCGCTATTGACGTCGTGCTTACCTATCAGGAGCTGGACGGGATGTTCAAGGGGCGCGGAATCAATCTCTCGGTGCTGACCGAACAGCCGTTCGACGGTATCCAGCCCCACCAGGGGCGGCTTTTCCCCATTACCGCCGGCTCGTTCCGGGCCTTTTCCATCGCTACCGACCCCTTGGATACGGAGGTCATTGCGGTGACCGGCGAGGCAAACGTCATGGGGATCATCAGCGACCTTGCTGCGGCGCGGATCACGCCCCGCATCACCGATGTCCGCTTCTGCTACCATGGCTGTATCGGCAGTGCCTGCGAAAACAAGGAACTCACCGAGTTTTTTAAACGGAAACTGATCATCAACCACTTCAAGAGCGAACTTCCCTATCGTACGGCACCGCACTATCGCGTCGAACGCGAACCGCTCGATATTTCGCGGACCTTTTCCCGCAAGGACGTGAAGCTGCCGATCCCCAAGGGGGCGGATATCAAGAAGATCCTGCAATCGACCAACAAGTTTACCCGCAAGGACGAAATGAATTGCCGGGCCTGTGGCTACAAGACGTGCAGGGAGTATGCGGTGGCCGTCTTTCAGGGGCTTGCCAACCTGGAGATGTGTCTCCCGTTCAACGTGCAGCGTCTGGAGGAGGATCGTGGGCGGCTGATCCAGAAATACGAGCTGGCACGGCGGGAGCTGGACAAGGAATACGGCGACGAATTCATCGTCGGGAGCGACGGCAGGACCCGCGAGGTAGTGGAGCTGATCAAGCAGGTCGGGCCGACGCCGACAACGGTGCTGATCCGCGGGGAGTCGGGAACCGGCAAGGAGTTGGCAGCCCGCGCCATCCACCGCTACAGCAGGCGCAACGACAAGCCACTGGTAACTGTGAACTGTACCACCCTGACCGATTCGCTCCTGGAGAGTGAATTGTTCGGGCACAAAAAAGGTGCGTTTACCGGTTCCGTGGCCGACAAGCAGGGGCTGTTCGAGGCTGCCGATGGCGGCACCATCTTCCTGGATGAGATCGGCGATATCACGCCGAAGCTGCAGGCCGAACTGCTGCGGGTGCTCGATACCGGCGAGGTGCGGCCAGTGGGGGGGACCCAGTCGCGCAAGGTCGATGTGCGCCTGATCGCTGCTACCAACAAGAATCTGGAAGAGGGGATTCGCGAAGGATGGTTCCGCGAGGACCTGTTTTACCGTCTCAATGTCTTTACCATCATCATGCCTCCCCTGCGTGAGCGTTCCGAGTCCATACCGCTTCTTGCCCACCATTTTCTGGAAAAGGCACGGAAAAAACTGAACAAAAACATCGAGGCCATCGAGGAGCGGGCGCTCAAATCGATGATGCAGTACCAGTGGCCCGGCAATATCAGAGAGATGCAGAATATCCTGGAGCGGGCTGCGGTGTTGACCCACGACGAGGTGATCAAGCTCGGAAACCTGCCGCTGGTTTTTGCCGAGAGTTATGCCGAGGGAGCGGCGGACGTGCCGGATCTCCGCTCATTCAAGAATGAGCGCGAACCCCATGTCCTTCGGGTCGAGAAGAAGCTGATTCAGCGTTACCTCGCCGATGCGGGGGGGAATGTCTCCCGTGCCGCGGAGCTCGCCAATATCCCGCGCCGGACTTTTTACCGTCTCCTGGACAAGCACGGGCTGAAGGGGTGGCGCGACGCCGGTGCGGCCCGTTGAGTGGGTGCATTCCTGTGCCGTGTGTCAGGTCTGGCAGGAATGCGTAGTTTTGGCCAGTGCGTGCCAAGTGTGGCACACTTTGTATACATATTCTCAAAGGCTGGCGCAGTAACCCGGAATGCCACTTTAATGAAGTCGGGCAGTTATGGTGGGTTTCTGTGGTTTGCGAATTTGGCATGATTATGGCTAGAGTAGTAGTCATATGACGTTAACTGGCAATAGACCAAAACACGAACACAACATAGGAGGATGACGACAATGGGAAGAATGAGGGAAAACCCGCGTTACAATGTGGTGTCGATGCGGATCAGTGACGAGGAGAGGGCTGTACTCGAAGAGATCATGAGCGTGACGAACAAGAGTGTTTCACAGATCATGCGCGAAGCCATGGAAATGGTAAAAATGCGGATCAATCCGGAGTTCAGCAAGAAAGCTGCCTGATCGCAGCCGGACTCATGCACCACAAAAGGCCGCTTACGCGGCCTTTTGTGCATCTGCAGAGAAAAGCGCCCTGCTACTTGACCTTCCAGGTGGTTCCTTCCGCACCATCCAGCAGCACGATATTCCTGGCCAGCAACAGATCCCTGATTTCGTCGCTTCGCTTGAAGTCCTTGGCCTTGCGCGCCGCGGCTCGCTCGGCAATCAGCTGCTCGATCTCTTCCTGGCCGATCTCAATGCCGGCCATCTTTTGTCCCTTGATCCTGTCCAGAAACGAACCCGGTTCGGAGTGAAAGAGCCCCAGAACCTGACCGGCTTCCCTGATCCGCTGCCGGGCTGCTGCGAGAAGCTCGGCCTGGTCGGAGGAAAGCCCGTTCGCTTCGGCAATAAGGCGGTTGGCGGCCCGGACCAGTTCGAAGATGTTCCCCAGGGCAAGGGCCGTGTTGAAGTCGTCGTCCATGGCTTCGCGGAAGCGGGCCGGGAAATCGGCGACCTTTGCGGCAAGCTCCTGTCCGGCTTCGCTGCTGTTTCCTGCCGGTGCAACGGCATCCGCCTGCAGTGCCGCGTCGATGGAGGCAAGGGCGGAGTAGATGCGCTCCAGGCCGGTTCCTGCCTCGGTCAGGTTCTGGTCGCAGAAGTCAATGGGGGAGCGGTAGTGGGCCGAGAGGAGGAAAAAGCGGAGGACCTCGCTGTCGTAGCGAGCAAGCACTTCCTTAATGGTGAAGAAGTTGCCCAGGGACTTGCTCATCTTTTCGGCATTGATATTGACAAAGCCGTTGTGGAGCCAGTAACGGACGAACTGGCAGCCATTGGCCGCCTCTGACTGGGCGATTTCGTTCTCATGGTGGGGAAAGACCAGGTCCTTGCCGCCGCCGTGGATGTCGAAGGTGGTGCCGAGGAATTTCATGCTCATGGCAGAACATTCGATGTGCCAGCCGGGGCGACCGGGGCCCCAAGGCGATTCCCAGGCCGGCTCGCCCGGCTTGGCCCCCTTCCAGAGGGCGAAATCCATGGGGTTTTCCTTCCGCTCGTCCACTTCGACCCGAGCGCCGGCCTGCATGTCCTCCAGGTTGCGCTTGGAGAGTTTGAGATAGTCGGTAAAGGTAGCGACGCGGAAATAGACATCCCCCTCCACGGCATAGGCATGACCGCGATCGATCAGGCGCTGGACGATTTCGATGATCTCGGCGATATGCTCGGTCGCCTTTGGTTGATGGGTGGGGAGCTCCAGGCCGAGCGCTGCCATATCGCGGTCGAATTCGCCGATGAACCGCTCCGCGACCTCATTCCAGGGGATGCCGTCGCGATTGGCCCGGTTGATGATCTTGTCGTCGATGTCGGTGTAGTTGCGCACATAGGTCACTGCATAACCGGCATAGCGCAGATAGCGGTAGATCATGTCAAAGACCACGTTCGCCCGGGCATGGCCGATGTGGCAATGGTCATAGACCGTGACGCCGCAGACGTACATCTTGACCTTGCCCGGTTCGACGGGGATGAATTCTTCCTTGCTGCCGGTCAGGGTGTTATAGACACGCAATGCCATAGGAGATACCTCGTAGTGGGATTACTCTGGATTCGGCCGCAGAGCGCTGCCGGAATCATGAATCAGCGTTTGGTCCAGGAGTCGCGCAGGGTAACGGTTCTGTTGAAAACCGGCGAAGCGGGCGTGGAGTCCTTCAAGTCGACGCAGAAGTAGCCGCTGCGCTCGAACTGGAAGCGCTGCTCGACCGCGGCTGTCTTCAGGGATGGTTCCAGTTTGCAGTCGGTCAGGATCTCCACCGAGTCCGGGTTGATCTGCTGCTTCCAGTCGTCGCCGCTCGGGTTCGGCTGAGCGAACAGGCGGTCATAGAGCCGGATTTCGGCGTCCAGGGCATGGGACGCCGAGACCCAGTGAATCACCCCCTTGACCTTCCGCTCGGCGCCGGGCAGGCCGCTCTTTGTTTCCGGGTCATAGGTGCAGCGCACCTCCACCACGTTTCCTGCCCCGTCCTTGACGCACTCGGTGCAGCGGATGATGTAGGCTGCCCGAAGCCGGACCTCCTGGCCCGGCGAGAGCCGCTTGAACCCTTTTACCGGCTCTTCCATGAAATCGTCCCGTTCTATCCAGAGTTCGCGGGAAAAGGGGACCGTCCTGGTTCCCATCTCTGCATTCTGGGGGTGGTTGGCCACAATGAACTCTTCATCTTCCCCTGCGGGATAGTTTTCGATGACCAGCTTCAGGGGGCGCAACACCGCCATTGCCCGTGGTGCCCTTTCGTTCAGGTCTTCGCGGACAGATTCCTCCAAGATGCTCATGTCGATCCAGCTGTCGCTCCGGCCGACGCCGATCCGCTCGCAGAAGGTGCGGATCGATTCCGGGGTATAGCCCCGTCGACGCAGACCGACCAGGGTCGGCATGCGCGGGTCGTCCCAACCGCTGACGTCCCTGTCCTGAACCAGCTGCATCAGCTTGCGCTTGCTCATGACCGTATAGGACAGGTTGAGACGGGAGAATTCGTACTGCCGCGGCTGGTGGGGCACTGGCAGGTTATTGAGCAGCCATTCGTAGAGCGGGCGATGGTCCTCGAACTCCAGGGTGCAGATGGAGTGGGTGATTCCCTCGATGGCGTCGGACTGGCCGTGGGCGAAGTCGTACATCGGGTAGATGCACCATGCATCGCCGGTATGGGGGTGGCTGGCATGGAGGATACGGTACAGTACCGGGTCGCGCAGGTTTATGTTGGGGGAGGCCATGTCGATCCTGGCCCTGAGAACCTTGGCACCATCGGCGAACTCACCGGACCGCATCCGACGGAACAGATCCAGGTTCTCTTCTGCCGATCTGTTCCGATAGGGGCTCTCCGTGCCTGGTTCGGTCAGGGTGCCGCGGTGCTGGCGGATCTCTTCGGCAGTCAGATCGTCCACGTAGGCTTTCCCTGCCGTGATCAGGTGCTCGGCCCACTGGTAGAGCTGCTCGAAATAGTTCGACGCATAGTAGAGGTGCTCGCCCCAGTCGAATCCGAGCCAGTGGACACTCTCCTTGATCGACTCGGTGAACTCCACGTCTTCCTTGGCCGGGTTGGTGTCGTCGAAACGGAGGTGACAACGCCCGTTGAAGTCGCGGGCCAGGCCGAAGTTGAGACAGATCGACTTGGCGTGACCGATATGGAGGTAACCGTTTGGCTCGGGAGGAAAGCGGGTGATGATGGTGGTGTGCTTTCCTGAAGCGAGGTCTGCCTCGACGATCTGGCGCAGGAAGTTGGTGGGGGTGACGGTCTCTTTTTCGGGTGCATCTGACATGGTATGCCTCGTTCAGTGGGGTGACGGCATCATCAATGCGACGGCATGAGCGGCGATTCCCTCGCCGCGGCCGCAGAAGCCGAGTTCCTCGGTAGTGGTCGCCTTCACGTTGACCCGGTCCACCCCGGCTGCCAGGACCCTGGCGATATTTTCCCGCATCCGGGGGATATGGGGTGCCATCTTGGGCCGCTGGGCCACAATGGTGGCGTCGAGATTGCCGAGCTGGTACCCCTTTTCACGGGCCAGATTCCCCACGTGCTCAAGGAGTTTCAGGCTGTCGGCCCCCTTGTAGCGGGGGTCGGTGTCGGGGAAATGCTTGCCGATGTCACCTTCGCCAATGGCGCCGAGGATGGCGTCGGCGATGGCGTGGAGCAGGACGTCGGCGTCGGAGTGGCCGAGCAGCCCCTTTTCCCAGGGGATATCCACCCCGCCCATGATCAGCCTGCGTCCTTCGACCAGGCGATGGACATCGTAGCCATGTCCGATCCGCATGCGTTACTCCTCTTTCGTCTCCCTGGCCCGCAAAAAAGCTTCGGCCAGGATCATGTCTTCGGGGGTCGTAATCTTGATGTTCCGGTAGTCGCCCATGACGACCTTGACCTCTTTGCCGAGCCGCTCCACCAGCGAGGTGTCGTCCGTGCCCAGGACCTCCTCGGTTGCGGCTCGCTCGTGGGCGTCGCGGATGATCCCGTAGCGGAAGGCCTGTGGAGTCTGGGCCTGCCAGAGGTTCGCGCGGGGCGGTGTTTCCCGGATCGTCCCGTCGACAACCACCTTGATGGTATCCTTGACCGGCACCGCCACCAGGGCGCCGTCGGCTTGCAGGGCAACGTCGATGGACCGTTCGATGATCTCTGCCGTGACAAAGGGGCGAACGCCGTCGTGAATCAGGACCACATCGTCGTCGGCCGGGGAGACGACGGCGCGCAGACCGTTGAGTACCGAATGCTGGCGCTCAGCGCCGCCGGGCACAATGGCCCTGACTTTGGCAAAGCCGTGCGCCTCCACAACCTCGCTCCGGCAGTAGGGGATCTCATCCAGGGGAGAGATGACGTAGATCTCGTCCACCAGCGGGGATGAGTCGAAGACTGCTATGGTGTGCGCAACGATGGGAATGCCGGCAACAAGGAGGTACTGCTTGTTGATACCGGCGCCCATCCGTTTTCCCATGCCGGCGGCCGGGATCAGGGCTATGACCTTCATGCTCCGTCCTTACGGAAGGGGTTACCGAAAAATCGGCCAATTATAGGGATATTGAGAGAAAAAGGCCAGTCAAAATATGGGAGTTGGCGTTGGACTCTTCTGTCAGGCAGCGTCTGCTGGCCCACGAGGCGGTTTTTGCGGCAGGGGAATGTTGTGCAGGGCTGTAGAGGGGCTCTTCCGGGTCGTGAAAGAGAGTCTGGGCAGAGGCAAGCCGTGGGGCAGGGTGGAGGTGTGTGCGTCTGCTCGTGGTGTCGGGGATCAGAGATCCATGTGCATCATTGCATTTCTTTCCGAAGGCTTCAGGGAAGCGCTCATGTCGCCGGTCTGCGTAAGTACTCTGCCGCCATATTCCGCGGTCTTACGGACCAGTTTTTCCGCCATGGCCGGATTTTTTCTTCTGAACGCCTCGATGATCTTTTCGTGTTCCTGCGCCGAAACCTTCATGCGGCCGGGGAGGCTTAAGGAGGCGAGGCGGAGGCGCTGGAACTTGCTGACCAGGCTGGCGATCATGTCGCAGAGCTTATCGTTGCTGGCAGCTTTGATGAACAGGTCGTGAAAATCGTTATGCACCTTGAAGAACTGTTTCACGTCGGAGTCTTCGGCAAGCTGGAACAGTTTGGCATTGATGGCTTCCAGTTTGTCGATCTCTTTGGCGCTGAGATTCTGGCACGCCTTGCGGGCCGCATATCCCTCCAGGATGCTCTTGATGGCATAGAACTCTTCCACGTCCTTCTGGGAAAAGGAGGTAACCACCGCGCCCTTGCGGGGGATGACGGTAAGGTACCCTTCTGATTCGAGCTGCCGGAATGCCTCCCTGATAGGGGTGCGGCTGATGCCGAATCGTTCGGCAAGTTCCGGTTCGGCAACCTTTTCCCCGGGCTTGAGTGCCCCTTTGACAATGGCGTCGCGGATAGTCTCCAGTATCCGTTCGCGCAACGTAAGGTGCTTTTCGATATTTCTTTTCATTATCTTTTTCTCCTGAGCACAGTTAGGCGAATTGTATACAGTATACATGATTTGTCAAGAAATACGACGAACTCCCTTGAAAACAGCGGTGTCGCAGGCTGTCGTGACGGCAATCGGCTTGCAATTTACCCTATGCGATAGTAAGCTTTGCCGGAAGGAGCGGCCGGTGGATCCTGTACGACACCTGAAGATATCGATTACTGTCCTGGGAGTCTTGGTGACCCTGGGAGTGGTGGGTTTCATGTCCATTGAGGGGTGGCGGTTTCTCGATGCCCTCTACATGACTACCATTACCCTTGGTACGGTCGGTTTCAGGGAGGTGCACGATCTCTCCGACAGCGGCAAGATCTTCACCATGATCCTGATCGTCTTCGGGGTGAGCGTACTCGGTTACATCGTGGGGAGTCTTGCCCAGATCATGTTCGAGGGGCAGCTGCAACGCTTTATCGGGAGGAAGAAAGTGGAAAAGATGATAGAAGCCCTTGCCGATCACTACATCATCTGCGGGTACGGGCGGATGGGATCGCTCATCTGCAGGGAGTTTGCAGCCAAGCCGCTCCCCTTCGTTGTGGTGGAAAAGACCTCCGAGATTGCCGAAAAGCTCAAGGAGGAAGGGTATCTCTATATGCACGGCGACGCCACCGACGACGAGACCCTGCTGCGCGCCGGCATCAAGCGCGCCAAAGGGCTCATATCGGTGGTCACCTCCGACACCGAGAACGTCTACATTACCTTGACCGCCCGAGGTCTCAATCCCGAACTCTACATCCTGGCCCGTTCCGGTGAGGAAGGGTCGGAGATCAAGCTGAAGCGGGCCGGGGCCAACAAGGTGGTTTCACCCTATCTCATCGGTGGGAGCAGGATGGCGCAGGCGATACTCCGCCCCAACGTGGTGGATTTCATCGAGATCGCCACCGGCCGCGAGCATCTCGACCTGCAGATGGAGGAACTGGAAATCCCCCCCAACTCGCGGTTTGTCGGCGAGACCCTGGTCAGCTCGGGATTCCGCAAGGAAACCGGCGTCATCATCATCGGCATCAAGAAAAAGATCGGCAAAATGATATTCAATCCCCACTCCCAGACCAAGCTGGAAGCGCGCGACACCCTCATCATCCTCGGCGAGCCGACGGCCATCGACAAGCTGGAGCAGCTGTTCGGCCGTTCTCCCAGTGACGAGGAAGTGAAAAACAAACAGAAGAAGGAGCACGGACGTTCCCATGACTAACCTGGTATGTGCACATGTCCCCTATCCCTATCTCGCCCAGCACCTCGACTTTATCCTGGAGCAGCGGATCAATCCCGAGGTTTTCCTGAACGGCGATGCCCTGGACAGCCTGGTTGTGGAAGAGCTGGCGAGCATAGCCGACGCCCTGCATGCCAGCGGCCTCAGGACCACCATACATGCGCCGTTCATGGATCTGAATCCCGGTTCTCCCGAGCCGCTCATCCGGCAGGTCACGGCCCGGCGCTTCGAGCAGGTGCTGGATGCGGCGGAGATCCTCAAACCGGTTGTGATGGTCTTCCATCCGGGGTATGACCGCTGGCGTTATGGCGACAGCCAGGATACCTGGCTCGGCAACTGCATCGACTCCTTCCGTCGGGTCCTGGAGCGGGCGGAGGGAATCGGCTGCACCATTGCCGTGGAGAACATCTTCGAGGAAGAACCGTCCACCCTCAGGGGGCTGCTCGATGCCTTCAACCTGCCGAACCTGCGCCACTGTTTCGATGTTGGGCACTGGAACCTGTTTCACAAGGTGGGGATGGAGGAGTGGTTTGCCCAGCTCGGCTCATATATTGCCGAGGTGCATATCCATGACAACCATGGGACGCGCGATGAGCACCTCCCCATCGGCGACGGCGATATCGACTTCGATCTCTTTTTCAGCCTCATGCGCCAGTATGCGCCTGACGCGGTCTACACCATAGAGGCGCACAGCCGGGAAAAGGTGGCGCTTGCCATGAGCCGGCTGCTCAAGCATCTGGGCGGCTGATAGGGGTCGATCAGAGGTAGGGGGAGAAGAGTTTGGCCACGCTGTCGCGGATCTTTTCCGGAAGCGGCCGGCCATCCACGTTTTCCAGGCTCTCCTCGCGGGACATCATGAGCGCAGAGTCGAAATAGCGGCAGAGCTCTTGCGTACCGGCGGGATCATAGACCTCCAGGTTGAGCTCGAAATTGAGCCGCAGGCTGCGGGGGTCCAGATTGGCCGAGCCGATGAGCGACCAGACGTCGTCCACCAGGAAGAGTTTGGTATGGACGAACGGCGGGGGCTGGTAATAGACCTTGATGCCGTGCTGGAGGAGCTCCCACAGGTAGGCCCTGCTCGCCCAGTGGACGAACGGCAGGTTGTTGCGGGCGGGCAGGATCAGCGCAATGTCGACGCCACGCATGGCTGCCGTGATGAGGGCCGAAATGAGCGACCGGTCGGGGATGAAGTAGGGGGTCATGATCCTGACGGTACGCCGTGCACAGGATAGTGCCCCCATGATGATCCAGAGGAGTTTCCGGAACTCCTTGTCCGGGCCGTCGCTCACTGCCCGGACCATTGCCGTCCCAACGGCGGGGATCTCCGGGAAAAAGATTTCGTCGTTCACCAGCTCGCCTGCCACGAAGTGCCAGTCCTCAAGAAAGATCCGCTGTAGATTGGTCACCACCGGTCCCTCCACCCGGAACTGCAGATCCTTCACCGGATCTTCCGTCAGGGGCGGTGTTACCATGTGCCGACTGCCGATGTTCATCCCCCCGGTAAATGCCGTGGTCCCGTCCACAACCAGGATCTTCCGGTGATTACGTAGGTTCAGGTAGCCTCCGTGCCGTAAAGGGAGGAAGCGGCCGATCTTTACTTTTGATCCCTTGAGGAGATTACGGGCCAGCGGCCGGGAGTACTTTTCCCCCAGGCTGTCGATGATGACGCGGACGTCCAGGCCCCGCTTTGCCGCGGCTGTCAGCGCCGCGACGAACCTGCGGCCGATCTCGTCGCTTTCAAAGAGATAGGTGGAGAGATGGACGGAGCGGGTGGCTGCATCGATGGCTGCCAGCATTGCCGGATAAGCGCTGTCGCCGTTTTCCAGCGCGGTGATCCGGTTGCCGCTCGACAGATGGGCGGAGACCACCCGGTCGGAAAGGGTGCGCAATTCCTGGAGATGTTCGCAGCCGGGGGGGAGTCCCAGTTCGGCGGCCCGGTCGAAGCAGACGGGGAACTGGTCCCACCCTGCAACCCTGCGGCCGCTCTCCAGCCACTGGCGGGCCTTCCGGTGGATACGGTTTACTCCCATCACCCAGTAGAGGAACGGCCCGAGAAACGGCGCCGTGATGCAGACCACTATCCAGCCGAGGGCAGAGCGGGGATCGCGCTTGAGCAGGAGGGCATGGCCCGCGGCACCCAGGGAAAGTGCCGCCAGTCCTGCAATCAGGATGCCCCACATGAGATGATCCACCGTAACTCCTTGCTGTTCATTGCGCTGCCCGCATGCTCGCCGGCGGCGCTGCTGTTTTTGCCGTATGCAGAGTGTAGCGGCCGGTTGAGAAGAGCATAATCGACCGCGATTCCCTGTCAAGATGCGCAGAAGGCTTATTTCAGATGGCTGTTCCCGGTCCTGCCCCAGTCTGACCGCCCCTTGATGTTTTGCATCGCAGTGTTTATACTACTCTCAGAGATAGGAAATAGCCTATATCTTTACATGATTTTGAGGTGATACATGAACACTCTCCGTACCACATTCCTCATGGCGCTGTTGACGGTCGTGCTGGTCCTGGCCGGCGGAGCCATTGGCGGACGCAACGGCATGGGTTTTGCGCTGATCATGGCTGCGGTGATGAACCTGGGGTCATACTGGTTTTCCGACAAGATCGTGTTGGCGATGTACGGTGCCAAGGAGGTGACCGAGGGGGAACAGCCGGACCTTGTTGGGTTGGTGCGCCAGTTGACGATGCAGGCAGGAATGCCGATGCCCAGGGTCTATCTGATCGATGCGCCGACTCCCAATGCCTTTGCCACTGGCCGCAATCCCGAACATGCTGCAGTTGCTGCCACCACCGGGATCATGCGGATTCTCACTCGCGAAGAGCTGATGGGTGTCATGGCCCACGAACTCTCCCATGTGAGGCATCGCGATATCCTGATTTCCTCCATTGCCGCAACCATGGCCGGAGCCATCACCTACCTGGCCAACATGGCGCAGTGGGCGGCCATTTTCGGCGGTGGTCGGGATCGGGACGATGACGGAGGAGGCGCATTCGGCCTGCTGGCCATGGCCATCGTTGCGCCGCTTGCCGCCATGCTGATCCAGATGGCGATCTCCCGTTCCCGGGAATACGAGGCCGACCGGGGTGGTGCCGAGCTCTCCCGCAATCCCCTCTACCTTGCCGGCGCCCTGAAAAAACTCCAGCTCGCCAACCAGCAGATTCCGATGCAGGCCAATCCGGCGTCAGCCCACATGTTCATCGTCAATCCACTCACCGGCGGCGGCCTGATGTCGCTTTTCTCCACCCATCCCCCGCTTGAGGAGCGGGTGCGCCGGCTGGAGGCGATGGCCCATGGCCGGCGGGAGTGACCGTCTCGAATCTGCGGCGCGGTGAGCGGGATAGATACTTTTTCTCGCAAAATCCGCGTATTTTGCTATACTGACTCTCTTTCGCCTGCGGTTGTCCCGAGCCGATGTAGGCAGCGGTTGCGGGAACCGCGCCGTAGCGGGATGAGATGTAATTAATTGTGTGTCAGGAGTGACTTTTTGCCCGCCAACCCCCGCCAGTCTGCCTTTTCCATCCTTGCCCGCATTGACAAAGAGCATTCGTTTGCCGATATCCTCCTTGATCGGGAGCTTTCACGGGGAGAACTTCAGGGTGCCGACCGCGGCCTCCTGACCGAGCTGGTGTATGGGGTGCTGCGCCGGCGCGGCACGCTGGACCATATCATCAACCAGTTTTCCCGGCAGCGGGTGGACCGGTTGGAGCGGGCCGTGTTGACGCTGCTTCGCCTTGGCCTCTACCAGCTCTTCTTCCTCGACCGCATACCCGCATCCGCGGCGGTGAACGAGACCGTCAAACTCGCCCATGGAGTGGCTCCACGGGCAGCGGGGTTTGTCAATGCCGTGCTGCGGCAGGCAGATCGACAGCGGGCAGCCATAGCCTATCCCGATCCGGGTACCGATCTCCGGGCCTATCTGGCGGCGCGTTACTCCCAACCTGTCTGGATCGTCGCCGACTGGATCGATCAGCTGGGTGCGACAGAGGCAGAGGAGCTCTGCCGTGTCATGAGCGAGGCACCCCCCCTGACCATCCGCGTCAACACGCTGCACATCTCCCGCGAAGCGCTCCTGGAGCGTCTTGCCGCAGAAGGTGCCACGGCTCTGCCAGCCCGCTATTCGCCCCTTGGCGCCCAGCTCAGCTCCCCGGTCCCGTTTGCCACCCTGCCGAGTTTTCAGGAAGGGCTCTTTTCGGTCCAGGACGAGGCATCACAGCTGATAGCCCTGCTGCTGGCGCCTGTGGCAGGCGATCGTCTGCTCGACCTCTGCGCCGCTCCGGGTGGAAAGGCTGCCTGCCTCGCCGAGCAGATGGGCAACCAGGGGAGCATCCTTGCCTGCGACCTCCATCCGCGCCGCCTGGAGCAGGTGCGGCTCGGCGCGCAGAGGCTCGGGATCGACATCATCTCCACCAGGGCCATGGATGCGGCGAATGCCGGTCAGGCACTTTCCGGCGAACTGTTCCCGCGGGTGCTGGTGGATGCCCCCTGCTCGGGACTGGGGGTCCTCCGGCGTAACCCCGAGGGGAAATGGTGGAAGACGCCGCAGGATGTGGCAGAGCTGACAGCGCTGCAGAAGCGGATCCTTGCGAGTGCCGCAGAGTGCGTTGCCGAAGGCGGGCTGCTGGTCTACGCCACCTGCTCCACCACCTTTGCCGAGAATGAAGCGGTTGTGGAGGATTTTCTTTCGCATCACAGCGATTTTGTGCTAGAAAATGTGATTGAACTGTTTCCCTGGTCTGCGGACCTCTGTACCGAGCGAGGATTTTTCCGTTCCTGGCCGCACCGGCACGGGATGGACGGCTTCTGTGCCGCACGATTACGGAAGTCGCATCACTAGTTTTCGTCTGTGCCCCCTGCGGGAATTCTCCCCTTTGCCCCCTTCCCGCTCCAGATAATCATAAAGGAAATAACATGAAAAAGATTGCCCCTTCGATTCTGTCGGCCGATTTCGCCAAGCTCGGCGAAGAGGTGAGGGCCGTTGCCGCTGCAGGTGCGGACTATATCCACGTGGATGTGATGGACGGCCACTTCGTCCCCAATATCACCATCGGCCCTCCGGTGGTTGCGGCACTTCGCGCGGTCACCGATCTCCCCCTCGACGTGCATCTCATGATCACCGATCCTGACCGGTTCATCCCCGATTTTGCCACTGCCGGCGCCGATATCATCGTGGTCCACGCCGAGGCCTGCTGGCACCTGCATCGCACCGTGCAGCTCATCCGTTCCCTGGGGAAAAAGGCCGGCGTTTCTCTGAATCCCGCCACGCCGCTGCAGGTGCTGGATTACGTTCTTGACGAACTTGACCTGGTGCTGCTGATGACCGTCAATCCCGGCTTTGGCGGGCAATCGTTCGTCGAGGCGTGCATCCCCAAGATCCATGCACTCCGGGGTATGCTCGACCGACGTGGCCTGGAGACCGAGCTGGAGGTTGACGGCGGCGTCAAGGTGGATAACATTGCCAGGATCTCCCACGCAGGTGCGGACGTGTTTGTGGCCGGCAGCGCCGTTTTCGGCAGCAACGATTACGTAGCAACCATTGCCGACCTAAAACGGCTTGCCCGGGAACCGGTACTGTAAAGGAGACGCGCGGCCTGCACCCTTTGCGGGGGAGATGCGGGACCGGTCATGATACCCGATGGCGATCGATCTCTTGGAGAGAATACGGACCGTCTTGGCAGGGCGCGAGCGTATTCCGCTTCCGCCGGGGCCGGTCCCCGCTGCGGTGCTGGTTCCGCTGTTTGTGAAAGATGGCGAGTATCACCTGCTCTTTACCAAACGGACCGCGCAGCTCAACCACCATGGCGGGGAGATCTCGTTTCCCGGCGGGGTCTGCAATCCCGAGGAGGATCTGCAGCATGCCGCCCTGCGAGAGACCTGGGAAGAGGTTGGGATCAGGCCGGAACAGGTCGAGCTGCTGGGGCAGTTGGACGACTTCTACTCGGTGCATAATTACCTGGTCACCCCCTATGTGGGTTTTGTTTCACCGTTTCTTTCGCTCAAGTTGAATATGGCAGAGATCGATAAGGTATTGGAGGTGCCGGTTCGGCATCTTCTCGATCCGAAATGTTTCCGTATCGAAGATTGGAACTGGAAAGGACGTTTGCATCCGGTATACTTCTACGGATTCGGCGAAGACGAGATCTGGGGATTGACGGCAGCCATTCTCAAGCAGTTCCTGGACTTGATATTTTCTGCAGGGAATATGATACATGCCCACCAGCATTCTGATCATTGACGATTCTGATAAGATTCGGGAGCAGATCGTCCAGACCCTTCAGGCGGTCTCGCTTGTGGATCAGTATTTCCAGGCGCGGGACGGTATCGAGGGGTTCAAGTATCTCATCGAGCGACCGCAGATCGATCTGGTGCTCTGCGACCTGGAGATGCCGCGCATGGACGGGTTCAAGTTCCTCGCCATGGTCCGCTCGCGGGAGGAGCTGAGGAGCATCCCGATCATCATGCTGACGGCCCGTGAGGCGCGGGAGTTGAAAATAAAGGGTCTGGAGCAGGGGGCAAGCGATTATGTCACCAAGCCCTTTGATCCGGGCGAACTGGTGGCGCGGGTCAGGGTGCAGTTGAAGATCAAGCTTTTGCAGGACGAGCTGAAGCACTCCAACGAACTGCTCAAGGAGCTGTCCAACACCGATCCGCTGACCCAGCTCTTTAACCGGCGCTACATGATGGAGGTTCTGGAGAAGGAGATCCAGCGCACCTTCCGCAAAGGGTCGCCCATCTCCCTCATCATCATGGACATCGATCATTTCAAGAAGGTGAACGATGTCCATGGCCACCAGCAGGGGGACACGGTGCTGGTCAACGTGGCCGGCCTGGTGAAGCGCCACCTGCGCAGCTATGATGTCGCAGCCCGTTACGGCGGCGAAGAGTTCGTTGGCATCCTTCCCGAGACCCCCCTGGACGAGGCGATGGTTGTGGCCGAGCGGGTGCGCGTGGCTGTCCAGCAGCTCACCTTCGCCCATAAGCTGCAGACCCTCAAGATCACTATCAGCATGGGGGTGGCTACCTACCCCGGTCCCGGCGTCGACTCCATCGACGACATCATCCGCGTTGCCGACGAAGCCCTCTACCGGGCCAAGTCCGAAGGGCGAAACCGGGTCATCACCCTGCAACCGATGCCCGGCTGACCGGCACTACCCTTTCCCCCCAACCGATTTCCATCACCACTGCCGAGGACAGAGATCGCTGAGCGGGCAACCCGTGCAGCAAGGTTTCTTGCGGCACCACTCCTTGCTCTGCTGAACGATCAGGGCATGGTAGTCGTTGTAGAGCTGTGCGTCCTCGGGAAGCCTCTCCATGAAACGCCACCGTATGGCTTCGTAGCCGGAAGCGCCATCCAGAAGGCCGAGCCGGCCGAAGAGCCGCGTCGTATAGGCATCGACCACGAAGCTCGGTTTATGGCCGGCATAGAGGAGGATGGCGTCGCAGGTCTCCCGGCCGATCCCCCGCACTGCCAGCAGTTCTCCCCGAAGCTCCTGCCACGGCCCGGCGAACATCCGCTCAAGCTTCCCTTCGTGATGACAATAAAGCCACTCCACAAACTCCTTCAGCCGCTGGCTCTTGATGTTGTAGTAGCCTGCCGGCCGAATGGCGGCTGCGAGCCGTTCCGTCTCGATCTCCCGCACACCTTCGGCCGAGAGCAGCCCCAATTCTTTCAGGTTGGCGATTGCCTTTTCCACGTTGCCCCAGTTGGTATTCTGGGTGAGGATGGCGCCGACGCAGACCTCGAACGGCGTCTCTGCAGGCCACCAGTTGAGCGGGCCGTAGTGGCGGTAAAGCAGTTGGAAGATCTGGAGGAAGGGATCGGCCATGGGAAGAGCGGGGTTCAGCCCCCCTGGGTGAGGACGCGCAGGTGATCGCGGTACTCGGAGAGTTTCGTGGCAAGCTTCTTCAGCTCCGCCGGTGTGTAGATCGCCTCTCCCTTTGCCAGCTCGGCTTCCAGGAGGGAGATGATTTCGTTGATCGACGGTTGCCGTGGCGGCGGGTCGCCGTTGCCGAGCAGCCAGGCATTCTTTCCGCTCATTCGGCATCACCCAGGATCTGGCTGTAAACCCGGCGCACCGCGTCGGTCACGCTCTGGTATTCCTGCATCAGGGCATCGCCGGGGTTGCGCAGCTTGGGATCGTAGCCGAGCCGGAGCGCCAGCTTGTTCAGGTAGCTCCTGGTCCCGCCCAGATCGTTCATGGAGTAGTCGTGGATGATCCGGAGCCGGTTCTCCAGGCGGCGAAGGAATTTGTAGCTGTTGAGGAGCACGCTCCCCTCCGCCTCGGTGAAGATGCCACGGTTGTGCAGCCCTTTCAGGGCCTGCAGGGTATTCTGGCTCCTGATCTCCTCCAGGTCGTGGCCATGCACCAGCTGCAGGTACTGGACGATGAACTCCACGTCCACCATGCCGCCGCGGCCGGTCTTGATGTTGTAGCTGCCGGCACTTTCCCGGGCAATCTCGTTTTCCATCCGCATCCTGAGCCGGTGGATCTCCGCCCGCACCCCTTCGTCGGCCATGCTGCCGTAGACGGTCTGGCGAACGACCTCCTCTACCGCTTCCCTGATGTCAGCGCTGCCGAGCACCACCCTGGCCTTGGTCATGGCCTGGCGTTCCCATACCTGGGATTCGGTGCGGTGATAGTCGCGGAACGAGCCGAGCGAGGTCACCAGCGGGCCGGCGTTACCGGACGGCCGCAGGCGCGTGTCGATCTTGTAGACGTACCCCTCGCGGGTCTGCATGGTGAGGATGGAGATGATCTTTTGTCCCAGCTTGGCGAAATATTCGTGGTTGGTGATCTGTTTTTCGCCGTTGGTCACCCCCTGGTGGTCATAGATGTAGATGATGTCCAGGTCGGAGTGGTAGTTGAGTTCGCCCCCTCCCATCTTGCCCATGGCAAGGATGGCCAAGGATGCGTCGCAGGTCTTCCCCTCCGGGTCCTGCCAGGTGGGGGTTCCGAAGCGAGCCAGTTCCGCCGTCGCTATCCGGTGGGCCGCATCCAGGCAGACCTCGGCCAGCGAGGTGAGCTGGGTGGCGATCTCGGACTGGCCGAACTTGCCGTAGATGTCGTTCATGCCGATCCGGAGGAACTCTTCGTGACGATAGCTGCGCAGCACGTCCAGACGCTCCTCGAAATCCTCTGCCCGCTCCAGCATTGCCGACAGCTCTTCCGCCATTACCTCCCGCGCCTTGAAGGAGGAGGCGTAGGTCTTGGCAACCATGCTGTCCAGGATCTCCGGGTGGCCGATGAGGATCTTGGAGAGGAACTCGGAGATGCCGAACAGCGAAACCAGGAGCTTCAGCACCTCACGGTTTTCCGCCAGCAGGGCATAGAAGGTGGAACGGGAGCCGACTGCCGAGAGGAACCGCTCCAGGTTGGTCAGGGCCATGTCCGGGTCTGGGGAGGCGAAGATCTCCTGAAGCAGAAGCGGTGCGATCCGCTCAAGGATCCGGCGGGCCCGCTCGGTGAGGTTGGCGCGGGGCGGTCCGTCACGCAGGATGATCAGGTTGTCGTAGGCGGTGTCGACCTTCTCGAAACGCCGCTCTGCCAGCATGTCCTTCACCAGGTCGGGATCGGCGCGGTGGTCGAAGAAGACGTAGACCTCCGGGGAGACCTCGCCCTGGAGTTTCTGGTCCCGCTCGAAAAAGAGCCCACCGTAGATGGCCGACACATTGCCGCGGTGGTCTTCCAAGGTGCGGCGGAAGCGTTCGGCGCCGTTGCTGCGCAGGAAGCCGCAACGCCGGGCCAGTGCCGTGAATTCCTCCTCCTTGCGGGGGAGGCTGTGGGTCTGCCGCTCCTGGACCACCTGGATCCGGTGTTCGACGGTCCTGAGGAAGCGGTAGGCCTCGGCGAGCGCCTGGTAGTCCTCTTCGGGGATGAGACGGGCATTTTTCAGGGTCGTCAGCGCCGTGAGCGAATTCCGTTCGCGCAGCCCCGGATTTTTCCCTGCATAGACCAGCTGGAGCGCCTGGATGAAGAATTCGATCTCGCGGATGCCACCCCGGCCGAGCTTGATGTTGTACTCCCCCTCCCGTTCCCTGGCCAGCGAGGCGTCGATCTTCTTCTTCATCGCCATCATGTCGTCGATCAGGTTGTAGTCCAGGTACTTGCGATAGATGAACGGGCTGATGGCGGCGAGGAAGCGCTCTCCAAGTTCCAGCGAACCGGCCACGGGCCGCGCCTTGAGCATGGCTGCCCGCTCCCATGACTGGCCCCAGGACTCGTAGTAGACCTCGGCCGAGCGGAGCGAGATGGCCATGTCGCCGCTCTTTCCCTCCGGACGGAGCCCCAGGTCGACCCGGAAGACAAAACCGTCTTCGGTTACCTGCGACACCGCCCTGGTCACCATTTCCGCCAGCTTGACGAAATAGGCGTGCAGCGAGATGTTGCCCCGCCTCCCCCCCTGGTCGTCGGGTATGCCGGTGGTCTCACCGCTGTCCGACGAATAGAGAAAGATGATGTCGATGTCCGAGGAGAAGTTCAGTTCCTTGCCGCCGAATTTCCCCATCCCCAGGATGGTCAGGTCGGCCTCTGCGTCACCCTGGGGGGTGCGCATGACCGGCAGCCCGTATTCGGCGGCAAGGATCCGCTTCGTCACTTCATAGGCGACCTGCAGGGCCGCGGCGGCAAGCTGGGTGAGCTCCAGGGTCACCTCTTCCAGTGCTGCGAGCCCGCTCAGGTCGCGGGCGGCAATCCGCAGCACCTCGGCATACTTGAAGCGGCGCAGGATCGGGAGGAGCGCGGCATAGTCGGTGGTATCACTGACCAGCGCGCGCAGGGCAGTGACGGTTTCGTCACCCTGGCGGCGCTTGTCGATGCGACGCCGGATGAAGAGATCGCGGAAATAGGCCGGGTCGCGGCAGAGGATGTTGGTGAGAAAGGGTGACGAACCGCAGAGGATCAGGAGCTGGGCCAGGCGGGACTTCTTGCCGCAGATGACGCGCAGCTCTTCGGCGGAGACCATGGAGCTGATCCGCTCCAGACTGTTCAGCGCCATGTCGGGCATGGGGGTGGCAATGGCCTGCAGGGTGATGGCGCAGAGGCATTCGGGCGGGAAAACCGCTGCCAGCAGTTTCAGGTTGGCTGCGGAGCGGGCGCCGAAGGAAAACCCCCTGCTTTCCAGGAACAGGGCCAGGGGCTGATCGGTCTCGGCGTCGGCGATGCGCTCCAGGAGCGGTAGAAGCAGAGCGGCAGATTCGCTGTTGCGGGTCATCCCTGCACCAGGGCGCGCAGTGAGCGGAGATAATCCTCCCGCGCCACCCCCCGCTCCGTGATGATGGCCGTGACATACCGGGCCGGGGTGACATCGAAGGCCGGGTTCCTGACCTTGACCCCTTCGGGCGCGATGCCGACCCCCTGGATATGGGTCACTTCCGCGCTCCCCCGTTCTTCGATGGGGATCTGGGCGCCGCTGTCCAGGGAGAGGTCGAGGGTCGAGACGGGTGCGGCAACGTAGAACGGGATGCCATGCTCCTTGGCAAGGACCGCCACGCTGTAGGTGCCGATCTTGTTGGCCGTGTCGCCATTGGCCGCGATCCGGTCGGCGCCGACCACGCAGCAGTCGATCTCACCCTTCTGCATGAGCCAGCCCGCCATGTTGTCGGAGATCAGGGTCACCGGGATGTCGTCCTTCATCAGCTCCCAGGCGGTGAGGCGCGCCCCCTGGAGCCAGGGGCGGGTTTCGTCGGCAATCACCCTGATTTTCTTGCCCGCCTCGTGGGCGGCACGGATGACGCCGAGGGCGGTGCCGTAGCCGGCGGTGGCCAGGGCGCCGGCGTTGCAGTGGGTGAGGATGGTGGCCCCTTCGGGGATGAGCGGTCCGCCGTTTTTGCCGATGGCCCGGCAGATCTCCCGGTCCTCCTCTTCAACATGGATCGCTTCGTCCTTGAGGATGGCGCGGATGGCATTGAGGTCCTGGTCGCGGTGGGCCTCGGCTACCCGTTTCATCCGGGCAATGGCCCAGAAGAGGTTGACCGCGGTCGGCCTGGTGCGTGCCATGACATCGCAGACGTTTTCCAGCTGTCGGAAGAACGACTCATGGGTGTCGGCGATGATGTCCCGCGCCCCCAGGGCGATCCCCATCGCCGCTGCCACGCCGATGGCCGGCGCGCCGCGGATGATCATGCCGCGGATCGCCTCAGCCACCCCCTGGAAGTCGGTATAGACGTTGTAGACCTCCTCGGCTGGAAGCCGGGTCTGGTCGATCATGATAACGGTATTGTCACGCCATTCGATGGTACGGAAGGACATACTTACCTCGCTGGAAAATCTGCCACAGAGACGCGGAGGAAGCCTTGCTTTGTTCTCCGTGCCTTCGTGACTCTGTGGTGGACGTTGTCATTTATCCTTTCAGCTTCTTCACCAGAAGATCGTTCACCACCGCCGGATTGGCCTTGCCCTTGGAGGCGCGCATCACCTGGCCGACGAAGAAGCCGAAGACCTTTTCCTTGCCGCCGCGGTACTCTTCCACCTGGCCCATGTTGGCTGCCATGATCTCGTCGATGATCCTTTCGATCTCTCCGGTATCCGAAACCTGGACCAGCCCCTTTTCCTCGACAATGGCTGCCGGCGCCTTGCCGGTCTGCCACATCTCGTCGAAGACGATCTTGGCGATCTTGCCGGAGATGACCCCCTTGTCGATCAGCGCCAGGAGGTCTGCCAGCTGCTGCGGTGCAACCGGGCAGCCGGCAATGGTGAGGCCGGCATCGTTGAGGCCGCGGGTGACCTCGCCCATGACCCAGTTGGCCGCCCCTTTTGGCTGGGCTCCGGCTGTGAGGCAGGCCTCGAAATACTCAGCCAGCTCCCGGCTGGCGGTCAGCACCTCGGCGTCATAGGGGGTCAGCCCCAGCTCTTCCTGGTAGCGCTTCCGCTTGGGGTCGGGCAGTTCGGGCAGGGTGAGTTCCACCGCCTCGATCCAGTCGTTGGAGATGACCAGCGGCACCAGGTCGGGGTCGGGGAAATAGCGGTAATCGTGGGCCTCCTCCTTGCCCCGCATGGAGCGGGTGGCGCCGCTGTTCGGGTCGAACAGGCGAGTCTCCTGGACAACCCTGCCCCCCTCCTCGATCAGTTCGATCTGCCGCTCGATCTCGAATTCTATGGCCTGCTTGACGAACTTGAAGGAGTTGACGTTCTTGATCTCAGCCCGGGTGCCCAAGGTAGCGCTTCCCACCGGCATTACCGAGACGTTGGCATCGCAGCGGAAGCTTCCCTCTTCCATGTTGCCGTCGGTGATTCCCAGGTAGACTACGATCTGGTGCAGTTTCTTGAGATAGGCGATCGCCTCGTCGGCCGTGCGGATATCCGGTTCGGAGACGATCTCCAGAAGCGGGGTGCAGGCGCGGTTCAGGTCGACCCCGGAGCCGTCTCCCAGGCCGGACACGTCGGCATGGACCAGTTTGCCGGCGTCTTCCTCCATGTGGATGCGGGTAATGCCGATCCGCTTGACACCCCAATCCCCTTCAATATCCAGATGGCCGGCCAGGCAGATGGGGAGTTCATACTGGCTGATCTGGTATCCCTTGGGCAGGTCAGGGTAGAAATAGTTCTTGCGGGCAAAGACGCTGCGGGGTGAGATGCTGCAGTTGGTGGCAAGTCCGGCGCGGATGGCGTAGTCCACCACCTTCTTGTTCAGGACCGGCAGTGCCCCCGGCAGGCCGAGGCAGACCGGGCAGGTCTGGGAGTTGGGGCTGGCGCCGAAGGTGGTGGAGCAGCCGCAGAAGATCTTGGTATTGGTCTTGAGCTGGACGTGGACTTCGAGTCCGATGACAGGCTGGTAGTTCATCTATCCTCCGGCGGGTGTGGCTTTTCCGCCCTCTCTCCCCTCGTCTTCGCCCTCTCCGTTTGCGGCGCAGCGTTGCTACGCCTCCGGGGGAGGACTGGACGAGTGGAGAGACTTCGGGAAATCCGCACCCGTTAAGTTTTGGGGTACCTTACGTCTCTACAGTTTTGCCTTCATGGTATGCCATTGTGTCTCCTGCTCGAAGGCGTAGGCGGCACGGAGGATGGCCTCTTCGCCAAAGGGCCTGCCGACAAGCTGCAGGCCGATGGGGAGGCCGTCCCGGCTTTCGCCCGCCGGCACGGAAAGGGCGCAGGTTCCAGCGAGGTTGACCGGTATGGTGAAGATGTCGGACAGGTACATCTGCAGCGGGTCGTCGATCTTTTCGCCGATCCGGAAGGCAGGGGTCGGGGCGACAGGGGTCAGGATCACGTCGATCTGGTCGAACGCCTGCAGGAAATCGTGGAGAATCAGGGTGCGGACCTTCTGCGCCTTGAGGTAATAGGCGTCGTAGTAGCCCGAGGAAAGGGCATAGGTGCCGAGCATGATCCGCCGCTTTACCTCGGGTCCAAAGCCTTCGGCGCGGCTCTTCATGAACATGTCGATGAGCCCGGCCGCCTCGCCGGCGCGATGGCCGAACCGGACGCCGTCGTAACGGGCGAGGTTGGAGCTCGCCTCGGCGGTGGCGATCAGGTAGTAGCAGGCCACGGCGTAGTCGGTGTGCGGAAGCGATATCCGGACAAATTCCGCACCCAGGCTGCGGTAGGTGGCGATGGCATCGTCCATGGCCTTTTTCACGTCGGGATCGAGCCCTTCGATGAAATACTCGTCAGGAAGGCCGATCTTCATCCCCTTGACGCCCGCGGCAAGGGCTGAGCGGTAATCGGGGACCGGCATATCCACGCTGGTGGAGTCATTGGGGTCGTGCCCCGCAATGGCGCCGAGCAGGATGGCGCAGTCGGTGACGTCCCGCGCCATCGGCCCCACCTGGTCCAGGGACGAGGCATAGGCGATCACCCCGAAGCGGGAGACACGGCCATAGGTCGGTTTGAGCCCGACGCAGCCGCAGTGGGATGCGGGCTGGCGGATGGAGCCGCCGGTATCGGTGCCGAGCGTGCCGGCTGCCTGCTGTGCGGCGATGGCCGCTGCCGAGCCGCCCGACGAGCCGCCGGGGATGTGCTCCGGGTGCCAGGGGTTGCGCGTTGGGCCGAACGGACTGTTTTCGCAGGAAGAGCCCATGGCGAATTCGTCCTGGTTGAGCTTGCCGACCAGCACGGCCCCGCGCGATTTGAGCCGCGTCCAGGCAGTGGCGTCGTAGGGGGGGATATAGTGCTCCAGCATCTTCGAGGCGCAGGTGGTGCGGATCCCCTTGGTGACGAAGATATCCTTGAGGGCGAGCGGGATGCCGGTGAGTATGTCCACATCTCCCGCCGCGATCCGGGCATCGGCCTCTGTCGCAGCCTGCCGTGCCGTATCTGCGGTTACGGTGATGAAGGAATTGACCGTCGGGTTGGTGGACTCGATGCGGGAGAGGTAGGCTTCGGTCGCTTCCCGAGCCGAGACCTCCTTGCGTTTCAGTTTGTCATGCAGCTGGTGGATGGTCAGCTCGAAGAGTTCCATCGGGGCTCCTTGCGCAGGTGAATCGGCTCGCGCTATCCGGAACAGGGCGCGCCAAGGCGTAACTATAGCAAAATCTGCCGGGAAATGCACCCCTCAAGAGCGGGATTCCGCCGAACGGTCATGTGCCGACAGCGACTGTTGCCGTACATTGGGGCTGGACGCAAAAAAAGGGGGGATGCCATCGGCACCCCCCCTGAAGACTGCAGCCCTGCTGGATTAACCGTGACCGCCGCCGGTCATGAAGGCGAAGATCATCAGCACCACCAGGGTGATACCGGTGATAACGGCGCAGAAACCGAAGGCCTTGACGAAGAAGTCATAGGCAATGCCGCTGGTCTTCTTGCAGGCATATTTCTCCATGATTCCCAGATCCTGGTAGCGTTTCCATTGGTCGCCACGCTCTTCCAGCAGCTCTTCCTTGGAGATCTGGCCGTTGAAGATGACGAAGTCCATGGGGAACTTCTCCGGCCGTCCGTGGGTGTTGAAGAAGTGGACGGTGAAGATGAAACCGGTTGCCAGGAGCGCCTCATCGGAGTGGACGATGGTGGCGATGTTGAACATCCATCCCGGCAGGAAGAGGCCGAAGAATTCGGGGAACCAGAGCATCAGACCCGATCCGCCGATGGCGAACATACCCCAGAAGACCGCGATGAAGTCGAATTTTTCCCAGTATGTCCAGCGGTCGAAGGTCGGTTTCGGCCCCCGGAAGAGGAACCAGCGGACCATGCCGGTGACATCCTTGATGTCGCGGAAGGTCGGCATCAGCGAGTCGGGACCGAACATTCGCTGCAGCCAGTTGCCCGGCAGGTCCTTCCTGACGAAGAGGAAGTGGAAGGAGAGGAGCAGAGCCCCGGCGAAGTAGACAAAGGTGATGCCGGCACAGGCGCGGTGGATGAGGCCAGCATTGGCTGAGCCACCGTACAGGTTCATGAAGACCTTGGCCCATGCTTGGTCGCTGAACTTCAGCGGCAGGCCGGTGAGGGAGAGGCCGAGGAAGCTGATGATGACCAGCAGGTGCAGGAAGACGTGGCGCTTCAGGAAGCGACGGTACTGCTTGTGCGGTTCTTCGACGTGCGCTTCGTGGTGCGTGCCCTTATGCATGGCGGCCAGCTTCTCACGATTGTCGACAAAGCCGCGGAACATCCAGAGCAGCGAGTGGATCCAGAAGACGACGAAGGTGGAAACCAGCAGGCCGGTCATGGCCATCAGGGTCCAGTAGAGCAAAGGATATTTGTCCCGGTCGGCCTCGCCGTGGGAATAGTACTTGGCAAAGAGCGGCGTTGCCTTGGGGTGGCACTTGGCGCACATGTTCACCAGGTTCTTCGGGTTGACGCTGGAGTTGGGGTCGCTCTTGGGGAGGACATTGTGGGCGGTGTGGCAGTCTGCACAGCCCGCCACCTTCTCAGGGAAGCCGAGACGGTAGTTTTTACCGTGATAGCTCTCCATGTAGGTCTTGACCGCCACGTTGAAGACGTTGTTGCGCTGCATCATCTCCTTGTTGGCGTGGCACTTCAGGCAGACCCTGGTATGGAAATCGCGCTCGGCATAGGAGCCCTTGGGGCCGAGCGGTTTGATGTCATGCAGGTTGTGACAGTCGGTGCAGGCTGCGGAGTCTTGATTGCCAGCGGCCACGGCCTTGCCGTGAACCGACTTCTGGTAGACCGCTTCCTTGTCGTGGCACTGGATGCATTTGGCAACGGCAATCCGCTTGTCCTTTTTCCAGTAACGGTGGGTGTGGATGTCGGTGTGGCAGTCCGCGCACATGACCCCCTTCTGGATATGGACGCTGTCGTAGTGTTCAGCGTTCTCTTTCTTGTGGCACCGCTCGCAGCGAACCTTGTTGACCTTGGTTTCGCCTTTCATGTGCTTGGCGAGGTCGACGATCTCTACGTGACAGCTGGTGCAGGCATTTTTGCCGTGTACCGATGCGGCGTAGGCGGCAGCCGAAATCTTGCCGCTGTGGCAGCCGAGGCAGGTGGCCGGGTCGATGGCCATGCCCTGTTCGGCCTGTACCGGCAGGGCAAATGCCAGCAGTACCGCCAGGGAGGGAATGAGTCTGAAAAACATCTGCAACATGCAACTCCTCCTGAACTGAGAGTGTATAAAGGTGAGGTGTTCGAGGTATTAAATTATGTGTGGCAGCCCGCGAGGTGGCTGCCACAATGCAATGCCGGGAATGTATACGGGGGATGTAAACGATGTTTTAGAATGAATCCCCATGATTAGTTTATAATCCCGGCAATACTAATACACGCGAATGAGCAAAAGCAACAAAAAAGCTATACACTGTACATTTTTTATGCACAGTCGTTGATTTGAGTCCGGAGGTTTTCGGTGAGGGGGTTCGCGCTGCTCCGGATACAGCCGCGTCAGCTTTTGGGACGAGCCTTGATTTTCGGTTTGCCGTCTTCCACGACGACCCGGAATTCAATTTTATCGCAGCTGTATTTCTTCTGTAGGGTTGGTTTCTGTTTTTCGAGGGCGGATTGGATCACGTCGTGCGTGATGTTGTCGGTTCTCATATTGCAAGCCTTGCGGGCTTCGATGTATTGCTGGTAGACACCGTCTATTTCCTGGGGGGCCAGGGGGCGTTCACCGGGAGTGGTCGGCAGTTTGCCTTTAAGCTGATGCATCTCCATCCTGAATCGGTCACGGGAATACTTCCCTTCTTCCATGAGGCGCAGGATCCTGTTCCAGTGCTGTTTGTAGGTGCCAAGACGCGCCACCAGGGAGTTGTAACGGAACTTCACCATGGTGTTGGTAATGGGGGTGGCGGAGTAGCGGCGTGCGATCCTCTCCACATCTTCCAGCAGACGGACCGGTTCCCGTTTCTCCAGTCCGAGAAAATACTGTTCGTACCTTCTGACCAACTCGTTCAGCTTATCCTCGAAGAGGGCAATCTCCTCGGCAATCCCCATTGAATCCTCCACACGCAAATATAGCTGCAACCTAGCGACATGTAAAGCCAAAAACCGACGGGGGGCAGTTGTTGCCACTGCCTGGGCCTGCGGATGAAATCTGCCTAATTCCTTGACGCTCCTCCTCTCTATTGTATAAAGTAACCAGATCGCTGACCGGCCGGAATTCCAGAGGAGGGTGAAGCATGAGCGAGGTGGCAGCTGTAATCCTTGCCGCGGGCAAGGGGACCAGGATGAAATCGGACCTGGTCAAGGTTCTGCACCCGGTGGGGGGGATGCCGCTGGTGGCATGGCCGGTGATGTCCGCCCGTCAGGCCGGTGCGGGCAGGATGGTGCTGGTGGTTGGGCACCAGGCCGACAAGGTCCAGGAGTATTTTGCCCGCGAAGAGTCGCTGAGCTTTGCCGCTCAACTGGAACAGCTCGGCACGGGGCATGCTGTTGCCTGCGCCCGTGAGGCCCTGGCCGGATTTGACGGAACGGTGCTCATCCTCTGCGGCGATGTTCCGCTTATCCGGGGAGAGACCCTCAGTGCCATGCTGGCTGAACATCGTCAGCGCAACGCCACCCTGACCGTCCTGACGACACATCTGGAAAATCCCCATGGGTATGGCCGGGTGGTCAAGCGGGAGGGGGGACGGGTCCTGCGCATCGTGGAGGAGAAGGATGCCACCCTCGACGAGCGCCAGATCAGGGAGATCAACTCCGGTATCTACTGCGTCGAAGCCGGCTTCCTCTTTGATGCGGTCGCCAGCCTCTCCAACGACAATGCCCAGGGGGAATATTACCTGACCGACATCGTCACCCAGGCTGCCGAGCGTGGCCTGATGGCCATTGCATTCTCCATCGACGACCCGAACGAGGTGATGGGGGTCAACGACCGCGTGCAACTGGCCGCGGCCGGGACGCTCCTCCGTCGCCGGATCAACGAAAGCCTGATGCTGGCGGGCACGACCATCGTCGACCCGGCCTGCACCTACATCGACGGCACGGTGCGGATCGGTACCGATACCATCGTTTACCCCAATGTGCAGATCAGCGGCAATACCGTCATCGGTACGGGGTGCGTCATAGAGCCTTCCGTCGTCATCCGGGATTGCCGCATTGCCGACCGGGTCACCATCAAGGCTGGTTCGGTCATGACCGGTTCCACCGTCGGCGAGGAGACTGCCGTCGGACCGATGGCGCACCTTCGCCCCGAAACGGCGTTGGGTGCCCACGTGAAGATCGGCAATTTCGTCGAAACCAAGAAGATCGACATGGGGGATGGCTCCAAGTCGTCGCATCTTACCTATCTCGGGGATGCCACCATCGGCCGCGACGTCAACATCGGCTGCGGCACCATCACCTGCAACTACGACGGGGTGAAAAAACACCGGACCGTCATCGAGGATGGCGTCTTCGTCGGCAGTGACGTGCAGTTGGTGGCGCCGGTCACGGTGGGGCGCAACTCCCTCATCGCAGCCGGCACTACCGTAACCCATGACATCCCTCCTGATTCCCTTGCCATTGCCCGCTCGCCGCAGGTCAACAAGGTGGGGTGGAAGTTGAAAAAGCGTGAATAGAAGATTGGAGATAATCCCATGTGCGGAATAGTCGGATACACCGGGGGCCAACAGGCGACCCCCATCATTCTCGAAGGGCTCAGAAGGCTCGAATACCGAGGTTACGACTCGGCAGGGGTCTGCACCATCAAGGACGGCTGCGTCGAGATCAGGCGGAGCGAGGGGAAACTGGTCAACCTGGAGCGGCGCATCGCCGAGCACCCCCTTGCCGGCACCATCGGTATCGGCCATACCCGCTGGGCCACCCATGGCCGCCCTTCCGAGACCAATGCCCATCCGCACCAGGCCGGCTCCATCATCGTCGTGCACAACGGCATCATCGAGAACTATCTGCAACTCAAGGAGATGCTCTCCGGCCGGGGGTGCCAGTTCAGGAGCGAGACCGATACCGAGGTGATCTCCCACCTGATTGAGGAGCGGCTCAAGGAGGCCGGCGATTTCGAAAAGGCCGTACGGACTGCCCTGCAGGAACTTCGCGGTGCCTATGCGGTCTGCATCCTCTGCGACCGGGAGCCCGAGACCATGATCGCAGCCAAGCAGGGCTCCCCCATGGTGGTCGGGCTCGGCGAGGGTGAATTCTTCGTGGCCTCCGACATCCCGGCGATCCTCTCCCATACGCGGGAGATGGTCTTCATGGAGGATGGGGAACTGGTTGTCTTCCGCGGCAGCCAGCCCGCCTTTTCCACCGTGGCGGGCAAGCCGTTGGAGAAGAAATCGCGGCATATCGACTGGTCGCCGCTGATGGCGGAAAAAGGGGGCTACAAGCATTTCATGCTCAAGGAGATCTTCGAGCAGCCCAGGGCCGTGCGGGATACCATTGCCGGCCGTCTGCGCGAAACCGAAGGGGATGTCTTCCTGGAAGACCTGAAGCTCTCCGATGCGGAGCTGGGCGACATCGAGCGGATCTACGTCGTGGCCTGCGGGACCTCCTGGCATGCGGGACTGGTGGGGAAATTCCTCATCGAGGAGCTCTGCCGGATTCCGGTCGAGGTGGACATCGCCTCGGAGTTCCGCTACCGCAACCCAGTGGTTAACGACAAGACCCTGCTGCTCCTCATCTCCCAGTCCGGCGAGACGGCCGATACCCTGGCAGCCCTGCGGGAAGGGAAGGCGCGAGGGGCGAAAAACGTTGCCATCTGCAACGTGGTCGATTCGTCCATTGCCCGCGAGGCCAACGGTGTGGTCTATACCCATGCCGGCCCGGAGATCGGCGTTGCGTCCACCAAAGCGTTCGTCACCCAGTTGGTGGCGCTCCATCTCTTTGCCGTGCGGCTTGGCCGCACCCGGGGCACCGTCGACCGCGAACAGGGGCGCCGGCTCACCGCCGATCTGGTGCACAGCCCCGCCGTTCTCGAAGCGGCCCTCAAGCTCGAACCGCAGGTGGAGAAGATTGCCCGCATCTACATGAATGCCCGCGATTTCCTCTATCTGGGGCGCGGCAGCAGCTATCCCATCGCCCTGGAAGGAGCTCTCAAGCTGAAGGAGATCTCCTACATCCACGCCGAAGGCTACCCAGCCGGCGAGATGAAGCACGGCCCCATCGCCCTCATCGACGAGAACATGCCGGTGGTGGTCCTGGTCCCCAGGGACCGTCATTACGAGAAGGTCGTTTCCAACATGGAAGAGGTCATCGCCCGCGGGGGGAGGGTTATCGCCGTCTGCAGCGAAGGTGATGCCGAGGTCCGGCAGAAGGCGGAGGTCTGCCTGGAGATCCCGGCCTGCGCCGAGGCGCTCCTGCCACTCATCCTCTCCGTGCCGCTGCAGCTTCTGGCCTATCACGTGGCAGTCCTGAAAGGGACCGACGTGGATCAGCCGCGCAACCTTGCGAAGAGCGTGACTGTGGAGTAGGCGGGTATCCGTTCTCGTTATGGGAACAGATATAACAGGGTACTGGAAAATAATGTTGGGGACAGAAGGGGCGGTGATTGTTGCACCGCCTTTTTTTTGGGTCACGTCCTGAAACGGGTTAAGCAAGTACAGACTTGAAAATTGAAATGCTATAGCGATATATAAAGTTCCATACATGTACCATTTCCTAAAATTCCCTTATGGTGTAAGCTTCCACCATTGATCCCCCATCTCATTTTTCCTGAGGACTGAATTCATGCGCTCGAAATCAACAAAATCGTGTCCAGTAGGCGAGGAGCTGGAACCCCTATTGGAGGCCATCCGCCATCGTTATTCCCATCTGTCCGATGCAAAGTGTCAACGGAATATCTTCCTCAAACGACTGCAGACATTGACGCGCTTCGGTGCCGAGGCAATGGATTACGAGGAGCCGCAAGTGGCAGAGCTCCCGAAGGAGTTGGAGATCGGCTTTGCCGTCTGTCACCCTGAGTGCGGCAATCAGGCCTTTGTCGTTATGGACGGGGGACCGCAGGGGTGTGATTGTTGCGGCGGTACCATGATGCCGATGAAAACGAGGGTCTACCGGATCAAGAGGCAAACGGGTTGATGCAAGGCCTCAATGCTGAACATGCAGGCAGCACTCTGACTCTTCCCTGTCTTCGGTGGGAGCTTACGCGCAAATAGAGGAGGCTACATGAACATCGGGTTTGTCGGACTGGGGATCATGGGGAGTGCAATGGCAGCCAATCTGGTAAAGGCCGGCTACCATCTGACGGTTTGGAATCGCTCCCCCGAGAAGTGTGAGCCGCTTGTTGCATCGGGCGCCAAGGCTGTGCCCACGCCCCGGCAAGTGGCAGAAACCTCAGATATCGTGTGTGCGATGATGGCTACTCCTCAGGCGGTCTTGGCAGTCCGCGACGGTGCCGACGGTATCCTGGCAGGAATGGCGCCGGGCAAGGGATACCTGGATTTTTCCACGATTGATCTGGAGACGTCGAAAGAAACGGCGCGCCTGGCGCGGGAGCGGGGTGCACTGTTCCTCGAAGCGCCGGTTGCGGGCAGTCGCAAACCAGCGGAAGATGCTACGTTGACCATCATGGCTGCTGGAGACAGGGCACTCTTCGATACGGCACTGCCGGTGATGGAAACAATGGGTAAAAAGATCCTGTTCCTGGGCGAAGTCGGCAATGCAGCCCGTATGAAACTTGCCAACAACCTGATAATGGGGGGGATGATGGCGAGTCTGGCAGAGGGGATGGCGCTTGCGGCACGAAGTGGTCTGGACCTTTCCCAGTTGCTCGAAGTGCTTGATTCCGGCGCCATGTCCAACCCGATGTTCCGGTTGAAAGGTCCGGCAGTCGCCGCCAATGCTGAATTCCCGCCTGCCTTCCCTCTCAAGCATATGCAGAAGGATCTGCGGCTGGCTCTTCGACTCGCCGAAGAAATCGGTCAACCGCTCTTTGTCGCAGCGACGGTCAACGAGCTTTACAAGGATGCCCTCGCCTCCGGGTGGGGCGAGTCTGATTTTGCCGCAGTAAGCCGCGTCGTCAGGAAGTAGGTGCGGAAAGTAGCCCGTAGGTGGGCGGGGTCGGAAGTGTGATGTGAATATGTGAAGATGGGTGGCGCATGAAAGGGAAGAGGACACGTTTTCGAAGTGTTACCCTGCGACTGCAGTGAATCCGAAGCGCACAATTTGATAGTATGCTCGTTTAAAATTATTTTTAGTAGACTGTTTTTTTCTGTATCGAGTGATAAGATTGAATCAGCTTGAAGGTAGCTTAAATCATTCAAAAGGAGGCTTGCATATTTTATGGAAGATACTCCACCGGGCAGCATGGTTTAAGAAGACGCATCACTCGCCGGTGAAATCAATTCACCGCACCGATACCTGAACAAAAAAAAGAGGAGTGAAAAAGAAAACCCACCAAGCCATTTGGTGGGTTTTCTTCATTCATCAGCTTGAGGCCGGGCGAAGGTCCGTGATTACTTCCAAGGCAGCCCACCAGATTGTGCCGAAAGTTACGGCACCCATTGTTCCACCCTTTCTGCAATGATGAAAAAATAGCCGGAATAGCTACGTAATTTACGGCGTGAAGCTTGGCATACGTTATGTAATGCCTGACATAGCGAGTTCCGGTCAGGTTGATCTGCGTCGGCTATCGCCATTACAGGAGCAAAGGACCCTGCCATGTCGTGTATGCTCGATTCCACCGTCAGTGAAGTCATCGACCGTTACCCCGAAACGCTCCCGGTCTTTAGTGCCAATGGGCTGGGAATGTTTGCGGACGACGGAGCCCGTCACATCTTCGGGGCTGCGGTCAGGCTGCGAACGGTTCTCCGTGCCGCCGGGATCAATGCCGACCTGTTTTGCAGCATGCTGGACGACGTCGTGGCTACCGCGTTGTCCCGTGCCGATCTCCGGGCTGCGTCCTTTCCTGCAGCTGAGAACCTCAACCTGTTCGCCCTGCTCCCCTGCCCGCTCAAGGTGCCGCTGGAGGAGGCGTTCAACGGCTTCCTGGCGACTCTGCCGGCAGAGCAGCACGCCCGGCTCACCTTCCGGATCGAGGGGAATGCCAACAACCAGATCGATTATGCCGATTATGCCGATCATTTCGAGACCTTGGACGACATGCCGGACATCGTCATTACCCCCGGTTTCAACAGTTTCTTCCACCCCCACTTTGTCGAACGTTTCATCAGGACCGGCCGGTTCGCCAGTGTCAACGGCTTTGCCGGCGACCGACACCTGTCAGCCATGGGGATAACCGACCCGGACGGGCACTACACCATGCTGGCCATGAACCTACTGGTGCCGGTGGTGGACCATGGCAGCCTGGGGACCCGACCCGTGCCCCAGTGCTGGGCAGACCTGCTCAGGCCGGAATACGAAAAGAGCATCGCCATCCGCGGCAATCGCGACGGCACCTTCTGCGAGACCCTCCTGCTGGCGCTCTACAAGGATTTCGGCATGGAAGGCCTCTCCTGCCTGGGGCGGAACGTTGCCTGGGGCTGGCACCCGTCCCAGATGGTCAAGGCGGCCGGCAGCGGCCGGGAAGGGAGACCGGCCATCAGCGTCATGCCGCTCTTCTTTGCCAACACCATAAAAAAGCGCGACGATGTCAGCATTGTCTGGCCAATGGATGGTGCCCTGGTCAGCCCGGTCACCATGCTGGTCAAGGCGGACAAACGGGAGGAGTTGCGCCTGTTGACCGATTTTCTGGCCGGGCCCGAGGTGGCGGGCATCTGCGCCGGCGCAGCCTTTCCGGCACTGCATCCCGAGGTGGACAACCGGCTGCCGGACCGTGCCACCTTCAAATGGATCGGCTGGGACTACGTGAAGAATAACGATCTCAAGACGCTGATCGCCGCCACCAATGACGCCTTCCTCCGGACCTTCCACGGTACCGGTTCATGAGACTGGTCACCGTCGCCGGACCACCGTCCTCCGGCAAGACCGCCGTCACCATCAAGGCCATTGCCTCGCTGCACCGGGAAGGGGTACGGGTCGGCGTGGTCAAGTTCGACAGCCTCTCCACCCAGGACCAGTCGCTGTACGAAAAGCAGGGGATAGCGGTCACCACCGGGCTGTCGGGCAACCTCTGCCCCGACCATTTCTTTGTCAGCAACGCGAGCGACTGCCTCTCCTGGGGGAAGGAGCTGGGTTTCGACCTCCTGGTAATAGAGAGCGCCGGGCTCTGCAACCGCTGTGCGCCCCATATCCAGGGGGTGCTCGCTGTCTGCGTCATCGACAACCTGAGCGGAGTCGACACCCCGAAGAAGATCGGGCCGATGCTGAAGATGGCCGATGTCGTGGTTGTCACCAAGGGGGACATCGTCTCCCAGGCCGAGCGGGAGGTCTTTGCCCACCGGGTGCGTCAGGTCAACACCAGTGCCGTTATCCTGCACGTCAACGGCCTGACCGGGCAGGGGGGGCACGAACTGGGCCGGTTGCTGCTGGACGCCCCCGAAACCACCGACCTGGAGGGGAAGCTCCTCCGCTTCTCCATGCCGGCGGCCCTCTGCTCCTACTGCCTCGGCCAGCGGCGGATCGGCAGCGATTACCAGATGGGCAACGTCAAAAAGATGGATTTCCCAAAGGGTGAGCCATGCACGCCGTGACCCCCGACCGAACCCTTGTTGCGCTCCCCATGGCCGATCTGCTGCGACAGATGCCGTGTGCCGCGGATTTCTTTACCACCCTCGGGTTGGCGATTCCGCCGGCGGAGCAGAGTCCGGCCGCCTATTTCGTCTCCCTCGACGCCGAGCTGCTGGAAGACCTGGGGCTGGAGCGGGAGGGACTGGAGGAGCGGTTCTTTGCCTTCATAGGGCTGCTGGAGAGCCTGCAGGCGGGGCGAAGCAACGCGCTGATCGAGTCGATCACCATCCTCGGCGGGCATGACAAGAGCGGCCGACCGGAAGAATTCGACCTCACCATCAGGCCGGGCGAGATCGTCTCCATCGTCGGACCCACCGGCTCGGGGAAGAGCCGCTTTCTGGCCGACATCGAATGGCTTGCCCAGGGGGATACGCCAACCGGCCGCAGCGTTCTGATCAATGGCGAACTCCCCGACCCCGGTCTTCGTTTCTCCATCGACCGGAAACTGGTTGCCCAGCTCTCCCAGAACATGAACTTCGTCATGGATCTGTCCGCGGAAGAGTTCGTCACCATGCACGCCGAGAGCCGGATGATCGAGGACCCTCCCGGTGTGACCCGCACCATCATCGACCTGGCCAATGAGCTGGCCGGAGAACGGTTTTCCCCGCAGACCCCGGTCACCGCCCTGTCCGGCGGTCAGTCACGGGCCTTGATGATCGCCGATACCTCCTGCCTCAGTACCTCTCCCATCGTTCTCATCGACGAGATCGAGAATGCCGGAATCGACCGGAAGCGGGCCGTCCGGACCCTGGTGGACCGGAACAAGATCGTCCTGATGGCGACTCACGATCCGATCCTCGCTCTGATGGGAGACCGGCGGCTGGTCTTCAAAAACGGCGGCATCAGTACCGTCATCACCACCAGCCCGGCAGAGCGGGCCAACCTGGTCCGGTTCGAGGAGATGGATGCCCGGCTGAACGCGGTTCGTCACGCCCTGCGCAACGGGGAGATGATCGAAGACATCTGATCTCCGGCCCTGTTGCTCCCCCTCGCGATCCCATCACCCCGTTCGCCGCTCCTCCAGCCTCTCTTGGCTCTGCCTGCAAAAGCATCATCTGCCTAGAATCTCGCCATTCGTTATATAGCCTTATATACAACCAAGGCATTTTACCAGCACAAGTTGTTGATATTGTTGTTGTTAAAATGCGTCTGGTCTTTGGCATGCGTTATGTAATGCAAGATATATCGAACGGCATGGAGACACTGAATGTCTCGGTCACTGCACAGCGTCGTGCAGTGCCACGGTCATGGGAGGTTGCCCTTCCTGTGATGGGGGGAGCAATCCCCCCCTATTTTTTCAGCGCCTGCTGCTGCCGCTGTAGCAAAAGATTGATGGGGCCGAGCCGGCTCCGGGGAGGTAACGATGGGATTCAATGCCTACGAGTTCGACGAAATCGCGCGCAATGTCTTTGCTCCTGCCTATCCCCTGCTGGCGAGCCAGATCCTCGACAGGACCGCCGTCTCTTCGGGCGCCTGTCTCGACCTGGGGAGCGGCGGCGGTTATCTGGGTTTGGCCCTGGCCGCCATGAGCAGGCTCGATGTCTGCCTGCTGGATGCCTCGCCCGACATGCAGCGGATTGCCGAGGCGAACATCACCGGTCGCGGCCTGAGAGGCAGGGTCCGGGCACTGACCGGCGATGTCCACGGCATTCCCCTTGGCTCCGGCACGTTCGACCTGGTTGCCAGCCGGAGCTCGCTCTTCTTCTGGGAAGATCCGGGACGGGCCTTCCGCGAAATATGGCGGGTCCTGGTGCCAGGGGGATATGCCTATATCGGTGGCGGCTTCGGCTCGAAGGCCCTGCGTGATGAGATCGTCGGGGCAATGAGGCGGCGCGACCCGGCATGGAAACCGAAATTCGACAAGAACCGGGACGAGACGGTCTATGTCGAACACCTGCAGGGCGCAGGCATTGCCGGTTTCGAAATCCGCAGCGACGAGAGCGGCTTCTGGATCGTCTTCCGGAAACCGCCTGCATTTTCCGCATGCGAAAGGGGCGGGGTCTTCCGTCATGAAACGAACCGGAGGAGGGAACATTCATGAGAGACATGCAGCCGCAGACGCGAGCGAAGCTCTTCGGGCCGGAGTATATCACCCGTGAGCTGGAGATTACCGGCAGGGTCCTTAACCCGCTGAAATTGGGCTGCGCGGAGCTGCGGACTCTGCAGCAGCAACGGATCGAGGGGCTGACCATCCTCTGCGGCAGCGGCAAGGTCAAGGAACGGGTCGCGAGCTACCAGGGGGTGCTGCTTCGCGACCTGCTCGACCTGGCAGAGGTCGAGCTCACGGAACACGATACACCGAACCACACCTATGTGGTGGCAAGCGGCAGTGATGGCTACTTCGTGCTCTTTTCGTGGCACGAGCTGTTCAATTCTCCGCTGGGGGACGGCGTCCTCGTGATTATCGAAAAAAACGATGCCCCGCTGAACGGCGACGAAGGGGAGATCGGGCTGGTATCTGCCGGCGATCAGCGTCCAGGGCCGCGCCACATGCGCTACCTGAAGCGGATCGAGGTCTGCGAGCTGCCGGCTGACAGGGCACCGGGACAAACAATGTGAAAAGGAGAGGCGATGAAACGGGTCAGGCATGCTGGTATGGCTGCGGTTGGCAGCCTGTTGTTCTTGATTTCCCCGGCGGTTGCGGGAGATGCGGTGTTCAACCTCGGCGAGGTGGTGGTCAAGGATGCGAAAGAGCCCATTACCCAGGTCAGCACGGTGGAAGAGATTGACCGGAAGGCCATCGACCTCACCGATACCCGAACGGTTGCCGATGCCATCAAGACCCTGCCGGGGGTGAATTTCGCGATCAACACCCGCAACGAAAAGATCATCAACATCCGCGGCTTCGACATGCGGCAGGTGCCGATCCTCTATGACGGCATCCCGATGTCGGTGCCCTATGACGGCTTTGTCGACGCCGGCAAGCTCCCCACGAGCAACCTGTCGCAGATCACCGTCACCAAGGGGATCAGTTCGGTGCTCTACGGGCCCAACACCATGGGCGGGGTCATCAACCTGGTATCCCTGAAGCCGACCCGGATCCTGGAGGGGGATGGGGAGTTCACGGTCGACGAGACCGGCGCCACTGCTGCGGATATCAATCTCGGCACCCGCTTCGACCGCTTCTACCTGACGGTGAGCGGTGGCTACCTGGACAGCGACGGTTACCTCCTCTCCGACGATTTCGATCCCACCCCGCTGCAAGGCAATGGAACCCGCAGCAATTCCGATGCATTCCAGACCGTCGTCTCGACAAAGCTCGGGTTCATCCCCGCAGCCGGTCACGAATACGCCTTTGGCTTCAACAGGATCAACAGCACCAAGGGGCTTCCCCCCAACGTCACCGATTCGGCGGCCAATGCCCGGTACTGGCGCTTCAGCGACTGGGACAAGGCGACCTATTACCTCCTGGGTGACAGCAGGATCACCGACGGCCTCACCATGAAGACCCGCCTCTACTACGACACCTATTACAACGTGCTCGACTCCTACGACAACGCTACCTACAGCACACAGACAACCAAGAAGGCCTTCCACAGCACCTATGACGATGACAGCTACGGCGCCACCCTCAACCTGTCGACGACCTATGTCCCTCACAACAGGATCGGTTTCGCCTTTACCTACAAGGACGACATCCACCGCGAACAGGGCACTGCCACTGCCCCGTGGGGGAGATACGAAGCAGAGACCTTCACTTACGGCCTGGAAGATACCGTCAGGATCACAGACCGGCTTTCCCTGGTGCTGGGGGTCAGCCACGACGTGCAGAGTCCGGTCTTTGCCAACAACAGCCCTTTGCGGGGAGAGGCCTCCACCTGGAATCCCCAGGGGGGTATCCTCTACGCCCCGGCGGATGCGATCCGCCTGCACGCCTCGGTCGGCAGGAAGACACGGTTCCCGAGCCTGAAAGAGCTCTATTCCGAAGCCATGGGCAACAACATCGCCAATCCCACCCTGGGGGCGGAAAAGGCGATCAATTACGAGATCGGCGTGGAAACCGATTTGGGCACCACCTCCACCGCCGGCATTGCCCTGTTTTACGCGGATATCAGCGACCTGATCCAGAACATGCCGACCACGGTGGTCATCCCCGGCTCGACCCCGGTCAAATACTACAACCAGTACCAGAACATCAACAAGGCAACCTACAAGGGGATCGAACTCTCCCTGCGCTCGCAGCTCATCGAGGATAACGATTTCACCTTCAACTACACCTACCTCGATGCCCGCAACGAATCGCCGGGAAGGACCAGCGACAACCTGACCGACCGGCCGGAACACAAGGTCTATCTCAGCGACCACTATACCGCCAACCGGTGGCTGGCCCTGTTCGCCGCGCTCGACTGGAGCTCGGACCGGTACGACTCGAACATGTACAATGTGGCGGACTTTTTCACCATTACGGCCAAGGTCATCGGTACCGTTTCCAAAAACGTTTCGGTCGAAGTCGGGGTGAGAAACCTGACCGACGCCAATAACGAACTGATCCACGGCCTTCCCACCGAGGGGCGGACGCTCTTTGCCAATCTGAAGGGGAGCTTCTGAGCGGACAGGGACGGCCGAAAAGAGAGCGGAGGGAAAGATGGAGAGCCGATTCTTCGGAGAGTACGCGGCGCTGGTGGCTGAGGCAGGGGCATTTCACGGCGACATCTGTGCCGGTGTCGCGCTCGGCACCCGCATGACCATGAGCGGGTTGAGGCGGATCGGCATCACCGATCCCAAGGGGGCCGATCAGAAGAAGCTGATGGTGTTCGTGGAGATCGACCGCTGCCCCACCGATGCCATCATGGCCCTGACCGGCTGCACGCCGGGCAAGCGGACCATGAAGATCCACGATTACGGCAAGATGGCGGCAACCTTTCTCAACCTGGAGTCGGGTAAGGCGGTGCGGGTGGCCATCCGTGCGGACAGGCCGCCTGCGCCGGACGACGGCAGCGCCCAGCCCGACTTTGCCGGGGCTGCCGAAGAGGAGCTGTTCCGTATCACCGATGTGGAGGTGCCGCTGCATCCCGGAGACCTGCCGGGCAAACCGTTGCGAAGGGTCTTGTGCGCCTGTTGCGGCGAAGGCGTCATGGATGGCCGGGAGGTCGAATGCCGGGGCGATCTTCTCTGCAAGCCCTGTTTCGACATGACCGGATATTATCGCATCGTTGCCTGAGACGACACGGCTGGGAGTGGATCGGGAGGGATGATGGAACCGGAGCTGAAGGCCTTTCTCGCCTCGTCGTGCCTGCATCTGCTGGTGGCGGGGAGCGCGGTTTCCTTTGCCCCCTTTTCCCGCCAGCCGGAGCCGCCGCTCCTGGTGGAGTGCACCATCGAGCTGGGGCAGCCGGCCGAAACACCGGAAAGGGGCAGGAACCCTGCTGCAACGCTGCCGCCGCTGCCCGTACCGCCGTCGCCCCGCCAGGCCACGACCCGTATCGCAGCGTTGCCCCACGAGGCCCTGCCGGTCACACCGGTTGTGCAGGCCGGGGCGATGGCTGCTTCCCCGTACGCGATCCCGTCACCGGCACCCGTTTCCCGGCCGGTCGTGACTCCAGAGCCTGTCCTGGCTGCACCTGCCGGTAATGGCAGATTGACGGCAACTTCGCTGCCAAAAGGCCGGGCAGGGGAGGGGCCGGCCATAGCCCCTGATACCGGCATCTCCGTTCCGGGGAGCAGTGGCCGGGGCGATAGTGCCGAGTCCCTGCAGGCCCGGTACCTGAAGGAGCATTTTACCGTTATCCGCAGCCTGATCGCCGGGAATCTGCGCTATCCGGGCAAGGCGCGCCGCATGGGCTGGAGCGGCAAGCTGGCAGTGGAGTTCGTTGTCTACGAGTCCGGTGAGGTGGATGGTATCAGGGTGGTCAAGAGCTCCGGCATCGCCCTGCTCGATTGCGATGCCAGGGATACCGTCCGCCGCAGCGCACCGTTTCCCCGGCCGCCGGCCAGCGCCCGCCTGGTCATCCCGATGGAATACCGGCTCGAATAAGAAAGGATTGTTCATGTCCATGGTGCGCCTGCTATTCCTGACAGTGCTGTTTGTCGTTACCTCCCTGAGCGCCTCACAGGGGCGCGAGATCGTCGACATGACCGGTCGCAGGGTGACGGTGCCCGACACCGTCCGGCGTGTCTACAGCGGCTCCCCTCCGGCCACCTACCTCCTCTATGCCATCGATCCGCGTCTGCTGGCAGGGATCAATTTCAACGTCAAACCGGAGGAGCGGCGCTTGCTCCGCCCGGAATTCAGCCGTCTGCCCGTTGCCGGGGCCGGGATCGGCCAGGGACGCAACATAAACCTGGAGGCGCTTCTGGCCCTCAAGCCGGACGTGGTGGTGATGTGGGCCTGGAAGGACGGCGGCGACGGCAACCAGTTGGCCGAACGGCTGCAGAAAAGCGGCATCCCTACGGTCTTTGTCGATCTGGATCGCCTGGAGAACTATCCCGCGGTATTCACCTTCCTGGGAGAGCTCGTCGGCCGCCGGGAGCGGGCCCGCAGGCTTGCGAACCATGCCCGTGGCACCCTCCGTTCGGTGGCGGCCGCAACCGCCGGGATTCCGGAGCGGGAGCGCGTGGCGGTCTACTATGCCGAGGGGATCGACGGCCTGGCAACGGAACGGGAGACCTCGGTCCATGCCGAATTGATCCGCCTGGCCGGCGCCAGGAACGTCCACCGGGGAGCGGCACTGGATCACATGGGGATGGAGAAGGTCAGCCTGGAGCAGGTGCTGCTCTACAATCCGCAGGTGATCGTGGCCCAGGAGCGGATCTTTTTCGACTCGGTGGCGCATGACAGGCGCTGGCAGGACATCAGGGCCGTCAGGGACGGAAAGGTCTGGCTGATCCCCCGGGGGCCGTTCAACTGGTTCGACCGCCCCCCCTCCTTCATGCGGCTGCTCGGCCTCAAGTGGCTCACCAACCGGCTCTACCCCAAGCGCTACCCGATCGACATCGTCCGGGAGACCAGGGCGTTCTACCGGCTCTTCCTGGGGGTGGAACTGGGGGACCGGGACCTGCGGGAGATCCTGCAACCGTGAAGATCCTCCCTGTCTTCCTGCTCGGTCTGCTGCTCGCGGTCATGGCCCTCGTTTCCCTGGGTCTGGGGAAATACCCGCTGGCGCCCGGCGAGGTCGCCGGCTTCCTGGGCCACCGCATCTTCGGCTGGGGCACGTTCGATGCCGAGCGCCTGCAGCTCCTGGAAAACCTGATCGTGGAGATCCGGCTCCCCCGCATCATGGCGGCAGCCCTGATCGGCGCGTCCCTGGCGGTATCCGGGGCCGCCTACCAGGCCCTGTTCGTCAATCCGCTGGTCTCGCCCGGTATCCTGGGGGTTCTGGCCGGGGCCTCGTGCGGCGCTGCCCTGGGGCTGGTCTTCCTGAAAACCTGGTACGGCGTCCAGGCAGCCACCTTCCTGGGGGGCTTTGCCGCCGTGGGGCTGGCCATGGGGATCGCCCGGCTCTGCCGGGTCAACGGCACGGTCATGCTGGTCCTGGGCGGGATCATCAGCGGTGCCTTTTTCAGCGCACTGGTGGCTGTCGTCAAGTACGTCTCCGATCCCTACAACCAACTGCCGGCCATCGTCTACTGGCTGATGGGGAACATGGCCATGGCCGACCGGGGCATGACCGTCAAGGCCGGTATCCCGATCCTGATCGGCATCGCCTGCCTGATGCTCATGGCGCGCCACCTCAACGTGCTCAGCATGGGGGACGAGGAGGCCCGAGCCCTGGGGGTCAACGTGGAGGCGGTGCGGCTGACAGTGATCGTTTGCGCCACCCTGATCAGCACCCTGACCGTGGTCCTGGCCGGCATCATCGGCTGGGTCGGGCTGATCATCCCCCACATCACCCGCATGATCACCGGCCCGGACAACGAAACCCTGCTCCCGGCCACGGCCCTGGCCGGTGCGGCGTATCTGCTGCTGGTGGACGACATCTCCCGGCTGGCCTTTTCCTTCGAGATCCCCATCGGCATTGTCACGGCCCTGATCGGCATCCCCTTTTTCGTGCTGGTGCTGAGGAACGCCCGCAAGGGGTGGCTGTGATGGCCCTGCTCAGCCTGGAACGGCTTTCCTTTGCCTACCACCGTAGCGAAGTGCTGGCGGACGTGGATCTGAGCATGGAACAGGGGGAGGTCCTGGCGCTGCTCGGCCCCAACGGCAGCGGCAAGACCACCCTGCTCAAGCTGATCCTGGGGCTGCTCAGGCCGTGTCGGGGCAGCATCCGTCTGCATGATCGCGACATCCGCACCATACCCCGGCAGGAGCTGGCGCGGATGGTGGCCTACGTCCCCCAGGTGCACAAGGAGTCCTTTGCCTACCGGGTCTGCGACGTGGTCATGATGGGGCGGACGCCCCACAGCGCCTTCTTTGCCCGCTATGGCGAAACCGACCGGCGGATTGTCGGCGAGGCGTTGGAAAGGCTCGGCATCGGCCACCTGGCCGAGCGCCCCTATACCGAGGTCAGCGGCGGCGAGCGGCAACTGGCCCTGATCGCCCGCGCCATGGCCCAGGGCGCCCGCACCTTTGTCATGGACGAGCCGACCAACGGCCTCGACTACGGCAACCAGCTCCGCCTGCTGGAGCGGCTCAAGGTGCTGGCCGGCGCGGGTTATACCGTGATCTTCTCGACCCACCATCCTGACCACGCCCTGGCCGTGGCCGACCGGGTGGTGATGATGCGCCGGGGCAGGGTCATCCGGGACGGCACGGTCGGCGAGACCCTGACCCCCCAGGCCATACAGGAGCTGTACAGCGTCGATGTGCGGGTCTATTGCGTGGAGGAGGGGGTGCAGGTATGCGTGCCAGCGGTCCGGCTGGGGAATGGGGCCGTCCCCTGACCGGGGCGGCCATGGCGTCATGGGGCGTTATATCACTCTTTACATTTCGGCCTGTTTTGCTATACATGTGACACATATCAACGTGCGGCGCAATGAGGTGCGGTTTCCATGAAAAGCAAAAAGACAGGCGTCGGCCTGACCGGCTCCCTTTGGTTTCAGCGGGCGGATCTCAAATTCCTGGGTGGCGAGCGGATAGCCCTGCTGGAAAAGATCGACGAACTCGGTTCCATCACCAGGGCTGCCAAGGCGGTCGGCATCAGCTACAAAACCGCCTGGGATACCATTAACATGATCAACAACCTGGCCGAGAAGCCGCTGGTGGATCGCTTGACCGGCGGCAAGGGAGGTGGCGGCACCAGCCTCACCGCCGAGGGAAAGAAGATCATTCACCAGTTCAACACCATCCAGGAGGAGCACCGCAAATTCCTGGACAACCTGGAGGCGAGGCTTGGCGACACCGCCAGCCTGTACCAGTTCCTGAGGAGGATCTCCATGAAGGTCAGTGCACGCAACACCTTTAGCGGTACGGTAACCAACATTACCAAAGGCGCGGTCAACGCCGAGGTAACCCTGGCCCTTTCGGGGGGCGCACCGCTCACGGCCGTGGTCACCAACGGCGCCATCGACAACCTGGGGCTGACAAACGGCACCGAGGCGTACGCCATCGTCAAGGCCAGCTCGGTCATCATCGGCACCGACCTGCACGATGCCAGGGTCAGCGCCCGCAACATCTTCTGCGGCACCATCGCCACCATCATCGAGGGGCCGGTCAATACCGAGGTGGACATCGAGATCGGCGGCGGCAACACGGTCAGCGCGGTCATCACGCATGACAGCGCCAAGCGGCTCGGACTGAAGGTCGGCAGTCACGCCTGCGCCCTGTTCAAGGCTTCCAGCGTCATCATCGGCGTCAGCTGATCCGGCTCCGGGGGCAGCGACGGTGCTGTCCCTTTTTGCGGCCATCCGTTGTATGTCGATCACTATAACGAGAATGCGAGAAAGGGTACGAATGATTCACTGCCTTCCTGACAGCGAGATCGAACGGTTTATCGAAGAGGATCTCCCCTATGGGGACCTGACCACCCATCTGCTCGGCATCGGGGGTGTTCCCGGCCGGATCGTCTTTGCCACCCGCGCGGAGACGACCCTCTGCTGCACGGAAGAGGCGGCCGGGGTGCTCCGAAAATGCGGCGCCACGGTTGCCTCCTGCACCCCATCCGGTACGCTACTGCCGGCGGGGAGCGGGTTCCTGGTTGCCGAAGGCCCTGCACAGGCGCTGCACGCGGGGTGGAAGGTGGCGTTGAACCTGCTGGAATATGCCTCCGGCATCGCCTCCCGGACACGGCGCATTGTGGAAAAGTCCCGGGCGATCAACCCCGCCCTGTCGGTGGTCACCACCCGCAAATCCTTTCCCGGCACCAAGAAGATCGCCATCAAGGCTGTCCTTGCCGGCGGTGCACTGCCGCACCGTCTGGGACTGTCGGAGACGGTGCTGGTCTTCAGGCAGCATACCGCCCTCCTGGGCGGTCTGGAGCCGTTTCTCGCCACGGTGGCCGAGCTGCGGCTCAAGGCCCGCGAGACCAAGATCGTCGTCGAAGCGGAGACCCGCGAGGAGGCGCTGCTGATTGCCCGGAGCGGGGCCGACATCGTGCAGCTCGACAAGATCGCACCGGAGGAACTGGCGGCGCTGGTTGCCGAGATCCGGGCCGCCAACCCGCAGATCCTGATTTCGGCTGCTGGCGGCATCAACGAAGCCAATGCAGCGGCTTATGCCGCCACCGGGATCGACATCATCGTCCTGTCGTCGGTCTATTTCGGCACGCCTGCCGATATCGGCGTCACCATCATCCCTGCGTGACAGCAGTCAGAAAGGATCGAAAGTATGAAACCGAACATGAGAAGTGCACTCCTTGCCGTCGTGAGCATCCTTGTTGCCATGCCGGCAATGGCTGCCGAAGTAAATGTCGCTGTCGCGGCAAATTTCACTGCCCCCATGAAGCAGATCGTCGCTGATTTCGAGAAGGAGACCGGTCACTCGGTTGTGGTTTCCTATGGTGCATCCGGCAAGTTTTACGCACAGATCAAAAATGGTGCCCCCTTTCAGCTTTTTCTCTCCGCGGATGATGAAAAACCTGTCCAGTTGGAAAAGGATGGCCTGACCGTTCCCGGGAGCCGTTTTACCTATGCCGTTGGGACATTGGTGCTCTGGTCGCCGAAACCCGGTGTTGTGGATGCCAAAGGGGAGGTGCTGGGCAAGGGGCACTTCAGCAAGCTTGCCATTGCCAGTCCAAAGCTGGCACCCTACGGTACTGCCGCCATAGAGGTGCTGACAAGGCTGGGTGTGCTGACAACGGTTACGCCAAAGATCGTGCAGGGCGAAAATATCTCCCAGACTTTCCAGTTTGTCAGCACCGGTAATGCCGAGCTCGGTTTTGTTGCATTGTCGCAGGTCATGAAAAATGGCAAAATAGCAGCCGGTTCGGCCTGGGTTGTTCCTGGCAGCCTGCATAGCCCCATTCGTCAGGATGCGGTGCTCCTCGCCACCGGCAAGGACAATGTCGCAGCCAAGGCGTTGCTCGGTTACCTCAAGAGTGATAAAGTCAAAAAAATCATTCGTTCCTACGGCTATGGAATATAACGGACCCGACCATGTTTCTTGACTTCGACGACCTGCAGGCAATCTGGTTGACCGTGCGACTGGCGGCCATTGTTACCGCTATCCTGCTGGTTGTGGGTACCCCCGTGGCCTGGTGGCTGGCGCGTACCAGATCAAGCCTGAAAGGGGTATTCGGTGCGGTGGTGGCGCTGCCGCTCGTGTTGCCCCCCTCTGTGCTGGGCTTCTACCTACTGCTGGCAATGGGACCGAACGGACCGGTGGGGCAACTCACCCGAGCCGTGGGGATCGGTACCTTGCCGTTCACCTTCTGGGGGTTGGTGGTAGCCTCGGTCTTTTACTCGCTGCCGTTCATGGTGCAGCCGCTGCAGAATGCCTTTGAATCCATCGGCGACCGGCCCCTGGAGGTGGCTGCCACACTGGGAGCTTCGCCCCTGGATGCGTTCTTCACCGTTGCTCTTCCGTTGGCCCGTCCTGGTTTTCTGACCGCTTCGATCATGACCTTTGCCCATACGGTGGGAGAATTCGGCGTGGTGTTGATGATCGGCGGGAACATTCCCGGTATAACCCGTGTCGCCTCGGTACAGATCTACGACCATGTGGAGGCCTTGGAGTACGCCCATGCGCACCGCATGGCGGCCGTCATGCTGGCCTTCTCCTTCCTGGTGCTCCTGGCACTCTACGTGTGGCGCCCCGGCGCCCTGAAGATGGTCCGGAGGGACTGACGTGCACCTCTCCATCACCGTCAAAAAGAGTTTCGGTGCCTTTACCCTGGCAACCGACATTACTGTCAGTGGCGACAGAGTCGGTATCTTTGGCGTATCGGGTAGCGGTAAATCATCATTGGTGAGTATGCTGGCAGGATTGCTCAAACCTGACAGCGGCGAGATATTTCTGGATGGCGAATGCCTTTTCAGCAGCGCCAAAAGAATCAATGTGCGCCCCGAAAAGAGGCGTATCGCCATGGTGTTCCAGCATCACAGCCTCTTTTCGCACCTGAACGTCAGGAATAATCTGCTCTATGGCTTCAAACGCTGCAGTCCGGATCATCAAGGCATTGATTTCGACTCCCTGGTTCAGGTCCTCAATCTGGAAGAGATCCTTGACCGCGAAGTAATGAACCTGTCGGGAGGCGAAAAACAGCGAGTTGCCCTGGGACGGGCAATATTGGCAAATCCACGCCTGTTGCTGATGGACGAACCCCTCTCGGCCCTGGACGATTCACTCCGCTTCCAGATCATCCCTTATCTGAAAAGTGTCAGCGAGCGTTTTGGCATTCCATATTTCTTTATCTCCCATGCCCTGGTCGAGATGCGTCTGATGACCGATACCGTGCTGGTATTCGAAAAGGGGAAGATGGTCGAGCAGACCACCAGCGAGCAGTTGGCCCGCAATCGCATGGGGTTGAGCCCGGTTGGCTACATCAATCTTCTGCAACTGAGCAACATGACCGTACGGAACGGCATGTGCGCCTATCGCTGGCAGGGAGGTGAACTGCTCCTCTCCGCCAGTAACCAGGATACGCCCCATGGCCTGTTCGAGCTCTCCTCAAAGGACATTATCCTTTTCAAGAAACACCCCGAAGCGATCAGTGCCCGCAATCTGATGCAATGCACCGTTGCCGGCCTGTTCGAGAGCGGCACGAAGATAGGAGTGGAGCTGCAATGCGGCGAGGGGAAGCTGGTTGCCGAGATCGTGCCGGATGCCGCCCGTGAACTGGGGATCGAAAAGGGGTGCGTCATCCATGCGGCCTGCAAGGCGTCGGCTTTCCGGAGATTGGCAAGCAGTGACCTGAAACTGGGGGTACAGTGAGATGGCCGGATATCGAGAAAGCGGGGAGAGGTGATGCATATGGAAAATCTGCTGCTGGAGATCGTCGAAGAGATTGCGGTTGTCACGGTGAACCGGCCCGCAGCCCTCAACGCCTTGACCATGGCGACGCTTGAGGAGCTCAACGGTCTGGTCGAGGAGATAGACGGCAATCGCGGGATACGGGTCGCAATCCTTACCGGTGCCGGTACAAAGGCGTTCGTTGCCGGGGCGGATATCGCCATGATGCGTGATATGACGCCGGCACAGGCAAGGGACATGGCATTGCGGGCACACCGCGTCTTTTCCGCCATCGAACGGTCGCCCAAACCGTTCATCGCTGCGGTGAACGGCTATGCCCTGGGGGGAGGGTGTGAACTGGCCATGTGCTGCGACATCCGGATCGCCGCCCAAACAGCCCGTTTCGGCCAGCCCGAGATCAACCTGGGGATCATCCCCGGTTTCGGCGGCACCCAGCGGCTCCCCCGCCTGATCGGCAAGGGGAGGGCGCTGGAGATGATCCTGACCGGCGAGATGATCGACGCCCAGGAGGCGTACCGCATCGGTCTCGTGAACCGGGTCGTCCCGGCCGACGAACTGATGGCGACGGTGCAGGGGATGGCGGCCCGCCTGGCGGCCAAGGGGCTGCCGGCGCTGCGGGCGTGCAAGGAGGCGGTATCGACCGGCCTGGAGCTCGACCTGGCCAGTGCGCTGACCTGCGAGGCCGGGCTGTTCGGACTCACCTTTGCCACCACGGACCAGAAGGAAGGGATGAGCGCCTTTTTGGAGAAGCGTGCTGCGGCATTCACGGATAGCTGATTCCAGCAGAGCGGCCGATGTCAAGCAGAGGAAATCAGGAAAGAGGCTTCGGCCTCTTTTTTGCTGGCCGCAGCGTTTTTTCTGCCGATCCGATGCCCTGATCTCGTTGCAGCATATTTATTTGTACAGTTGGCAGGAATCGTATAATTTTCGGGATACTGTCTGTGGAGCGCCGTCCAGAGCCGATCCGCAGCATATCTTTTTGTTATGCATTGTATGGTGCAGATATACTATGACTCCTTCCCATGGAGTGCCGTCTGTCTGGGCTGTTACGGGCATTATTGGGAATAGTTCACGATTCTGGGTGGTTAGCTTGTGTTGTTAAAAAATATCTAATTTGTGGCACGGCCGCTGCAATAGTAAAAAACAAAAGCAACGCCAGCCAGGTGAAATAAAAGGGAGGACGCCATGAGAACTTTAACTACCATCTTCGCAGCAGTCGCAGGAATCGCACCGGCCGCCACCGCATTCGCCGCTTCCGGAGCACGGGAAGACAACAGCGGGATCTACTCCACCATATTTCTCGGCCTCTGTGCCCTGATCGTTATCGGACAGCTGGTCCCTGCAGTAATGGTTATGCTCGGTTTCGCCAGGGGCGTGCGGAAGGAAGCCAAATCCGAGGTCGCATAAAGGGAGGTGACGATGCAGCAGAACAGACGGTTTGGAACCTGAGAGGGCCGCTTCATGAAAGCGGCCCTCTCTTTTTATTCATGCCTGCCGGTCAGTTGGCAACGACGCTGCCGATTGTCCGCATATCCCCGCCGAGCGCCTGGTGGGGCTTCATGATGGTCGTGAGGCGGTTCAGGTCCTTGGCGACGCGGCCGAAGAGGTGGGGCCAGTCGCCGTGAGCGCGCTGCCGCACCAGCTTCATGCCGGGATACCAGGGAGAATCGTCCCGTTCAAGCATCCAGCGCCAGTTGGGCACGTATGCCAAAAGGCACCAGACCGGTATTCCCAGACCACCTGCCATATGTACCGTGGAGTTGTCGACGGAAATAACCAGGTCGAGGGCGGCAACCTGGGCGGCAAAGTCGTCCAGGTTGCGCAGGGGATCGGCGTCGTCCCAGTCGTGGATGGTGATCCCCAGCCGGTCGCGGATGTTGTCCAGCTCCTTCTGGCAGTCGCCATACTGGAGATTGACGAAATGGACATGGGGCGTCGTGAGCACGTCCTGCCACTGGAGAAGCTCTGTCGAGCGGATGCGGCTGGAACCGGCCCGCAGGCCGCCGCGCCAGGAGATGCCGACCTTCAGGCCCGGCCCGAGCGCTGCATAGCGGCTCTTCCATCTGTCCACCGCCTTCCGGCAGGGGGTCAGCCAGGGACCGTGGCCGTTGAAGTCGCTGAAGGCATTCCTGAAGTGGCGGGGGAGCGAGGCGAGAGGGAGCTTGTAGTCGAGCGGGGGGAGCACCTGTTGCAGGGGTTCGCCGTCCAGCTCGGTCTGGGGGATGACCGTGACGGCCGGAAAGGAGCGGGCGAACAGCGGCACCAGGCGGGCATCGCATTCCAGGATGCAGTGATCCGTTGCGTCGCAGATCTCCCGGAGGCAGGAGGTGAACATGATCTCTTCTCCCACCCCCTGTTCCGCATAGACAAGGATGCGCCTGTCGTGCAGTTCTGCGCCGTCGAATCCGGGGACCTGCAACCGCGCGTGGCTGTCCTTCTCGATCTTCAGCCGCAGCTCGTACCATTTCCAGCCTTGCTGCAGATTGCCCTGGCGGAGATTGAGCAGCGCCAGGCTCCAGAGGGCGAAGAGATAGTTCGGGCAGAGGGCGAGCGTTGCCCGGAAATGGGTGGCTGCCTGGTCGAACAGGCCGAGCTCTTCGCTGATGACGCCGAGGTTGCAGCGTGCCTCCACGTAACCCGGCTTGATGGCCAGGGCCCTGATGCAGGCGTTTCTCGCCTCGTCCAGCCGGCCGAGCTCCTTGAGGGTGCTGCCGAGATTGTTGTACGCTTCGGCGAAGTCGGGCCTAAGCGCCATGGCGCGACGATGTTCCCGTTCCGCCTCGTCGAGCCTGCCGAGGTTCTGCAGCGCCGCGCCCAGGTTGTTGTGGGCCATGGCAAAGTCGGACTGCAGGGTTACGGCGTGCCGGTACGCCTTTTCGGCCTCAGTGAGCCTGCCGAGGTTGTGCAGGACAATCCCCAGGTTGTTGTAGGTCGCGGCGTAGTCGGATTTGAGTATCAATGCCTGGCGCAGGACCTTTTCCGCATCCTCCAGCCGGTTGAGCTTGAGGAGCGTTTCGCCCAGCCTGACAAAGGCAACATGGTCTGTTGCATCGGGTTCCGTTGTCTGTTCCACACTCTTCACTTTCGAGGTCGATGGCCGGTGCTCTGCCTTCAGGTCGTGCTGCTGCGTCCGGCCAGTTCCGGTTCCCCGAAGAGCGCCTGTTGCGACACCTGCGATGAATCCTCGCTGAGGCGGAGCAGCATGAACTGGGATATCCTGTGGCACCAGACCAGCATGGTGACCGGCTTGCCAGGGTCGCGGTCTGCCAGTGCCTTGCTGAGGTCGGAAAGCGACGTGATCGGTTCGCCGTCGACCATGGAGATCACATCGCCGGATTCGATGCCCGATTTTGTCGCTGCGCAGCCGAACCGCGCCCCCAGCACCACGACCCCCGGCGCTGCCAGGCCGTTCCAGTCCCGGCGTTTCTTGTCCGCTTCGGCGATGATCATTCCGAGGGCGTGCAGCACGTTTTCGTTCTCAGCCGGTGTCCGGCCGATTTCGTGTTCTGGCATGAGGTTCACCTAGTAGTGGAATGAAATGCCCTGAAAAGGGTGCCGGCGTATGGCCACGCCGGTCGTGCGTTCCCGGCAAGCGGGCCTTACAGACGCCGGGATTGAAAGACCGGATCGCACAGCCCGGAAAAGGAGCGCCGCCGGGTAAAGGTGCTCCGATTGAGGCGGACCGTCAGAAACCGCCAGATATCCTTGTGTCGGAGCAGGATGCCGATCGGCACATCGATGGTGTACGAGGAGAGATACCGCTTCATGGCTCCCGGCGAGGTAACGGGGATACCGTTTATTTCACAGATGATGTCGCCGACCTTGACCCCTGCCTTGGCTGCCGGACTCTTCAGATGGCTGCCGAGCATGCCTGTCACGACGATCCCTTTTCCTTCTTCCAGGCCGTGCAACTCGGCGGCTTCGCGGCTCATTTCCCCTGCGAAGATTCCCAGCGCCCGCATGGGTATCGGCGGCGACAGACGGCGATCGACCGGCGTTTCTCCGGAAGCTTTCATGATACTCTCCTTTTCTGCGTGGCTCAGAACGTCTCTCCCGCAAATCCGTCGTATTCGTCGGCGCTGGAGTCGAGAACCTTGCCGGTATCGTCTTTGCCCATGAACTTGAAAACGAGATGCGCCGGGTCGATGGTCGCATCCCCTTCGGCGTTCTGGCTCAGTGTGAAGGTGATGGTGGCGCGCTGGGTGGTCGCATCGTACATGACGCTCTTCGGGATCGGGGAGAGGGTCACGTCGTTCTGGTCGGAGAGGTAGACGCCGTTGTTGTAGCTTCCCTCCACCCCTCCCGTGGCCTTGGTGATGGACCAGTTGGTGATGTTCATAACCGAGGCTACATCCATGTCGCTGTCGAACTGGAACTGGATGGTGAAGTCCTTGGATGAGTTCGGGTTGGCAAGCTCCGTGTCGAGGAGGTAGAGGGGGGTGGCGCCCATGAATACCGTCGACAGGGTGGTACCCGAGCTGACGACGCCGGTCATCTTCGGCTGCCGGATCGCCTCTTCGAGCGCCTCCGCATCCACATCGGTCTCTGCGGTATCGGCATCCTTGAGGATGTTGATCTGCTGCTGCACCTCGTCGGTCTTGCCGAGCCCCACATAGGCGTTTCCCAGCTCGTAGTAGGCGTCGTAGAACTCATCACGCAGGCTCGTCGCCTTTTCCAGTTGAGTGACGGCATCGCTGTACTGGCCGAGTTTGTTGTAGGCGCAGCCGAGGCCGTAATAGATGTTGCCGTCGTTGGGGGAGAGCCTGGCGGCATTCTTGAACTGGGTGGCCGCTTCGGCGGCCCGGTCGTTCTTCAGCAGGAAGAGGCCGTAGGAATAGGAGGCCAGCTCCTCGCTCGGGTCGGCGCTTATTGCCGCCTTGTATTCCTTTTCCGCCTCGGTGTTCTGGTTCTGCTCCATGTAGATGTTGGCCAGGTTGACATGGGTTTCCGCCTGGGTGTTGTCGACGGCCAGCGAGGTCTTGTAGGCCTCGATCGCCTCCTTGTTCTTCCCCAGCTTGAGATAGGCGGTGGCGAGGTAGTTGTAGGCATCGGTCGATTGGGGGTCGTAGGCGATGGCTGCCCTGAACGCCTGAACCGACTGGGTATATTTCTCATTCTGCAGGAGGGTTATGGCGCTCGACAGCATGGTCGAGGAGAGCGAGGTGCGTGTATCCTGCTGAGAAGTGAGGGCTGAAAACATCTTTTCAGCCATATTGCTGATTTCCATGGGACCTCCAGTCATTGGGGTGTCATGCCGCGTCAACCCGGAACACCGGGCGGATCGGGGCTACAGGGCCTTTATGCTGATGACGTCCGTGAGCGGGACCGATACCGCGCCCAGGGTGAGGGCAGGGGTGTCGTCGGAAAGCGACACGCCGTCCACGAGCCCGGTGGTATACGTTGATGCGGTCACGTCGACGCCACTGGAGGAGCTGGCGGAAACGGCGAAGGTGTATGCCCCGGCCGAAACCGGTTCCCCGGAATTGTTTTTTCCGTCCCAGGTATAGGAATGGTCCCCTGCTTCCAGCCCGGACTGGGTGACGGTCCTGACGGCAGCGCCCGAGGCGTCGGAGATGGTGATGGTCACAGAGTTGGCCGCCCCTTTGAGATTGTACTGGAGCTCCGCTGCCGAAGAGCCATCGAACGAGATGCCGTCGCCATTTGCCGTAATCGACTTGCCGATGAAGGAGACGGATGACAGGCTGCTGCTGTTGTTTTGGGCTGCCAGCAGGTTCTGCAGGGCAGTCGTGGTGTTGTAGGCCTGCTCCACCTGGGTCAGCTGGGCGAGCTGGGCGATGAATTCGCTGCTGTCCTGGGGGTCGAGCGGGTCCTGGTTCTTGAGCTGTTCGATGAACAGTTTGAGGAAATCGTCCTTGTCCAGCCCGGTCGCTTCCTTCATGGATGAGGATGCGGTTGAGGATGTCGTCGATGTTACGCTGGTTATCATGGTGATCCTCCTGTCTGAAAACCGTTGTCAATGGCCCGTGACGATTGGAAACAGGCTGCCCGCCCGTCCGGACAGCCTGTTTCGTTCTCTGCGTCGAAGATGCTCTCGATCAGGACGTTATGCTCAAAAGCGAGCTCGTGGTTGAGCTGCCTGACGAGGAATACTGGGCCAGGTTTTGCAGCAGGCTCTGCAGTTCTGCGATCTGGTCCGCAAGGACCGAGGTGTCGGTGTCGCTTGCGGTCGTGCCATCCGTGCTGCCCGGTGGTGGGGGCGGCGGTTTGAAGCCGTTTTTTTCCATTGCCGTCTTCAGCTCTTCGGCACTCAGGGAGCCGTCTCCGTCGGTGTCATAGCTGGAAAAGGCGTCGTCGCTGACATCCAGGGTCTGGCCGGTCATCTGGGAGAGGTTTTCGGACAGGGTCTTCAGTTCGTCCTGCGAGATGCCGCCGCTCTCGTCGCTGTCGACTTCGTTGAAGAACCCATCCGTTTTGGCCATGGATGACTGGACAAGGCTCCCCGCAACGGAGCTCGACTCGGAACTGTCGTCCGACGAATCGCGGCCGGCAAGGGTACTCAGTTTTTCCAGCAGCGTGTTCAGGGTGTCGATCAGGTTGGCGAGGGTGTCCTCGTCCGCGCTGTTCGCGTTGGCTTCATAGGAGCTTGCCGCCTGTTGCGGTGGCGGCGGCGGTGGGGGGGCCATCCCCTCCATCCCCTTTGGCGCCGAGAAGCCGCTGTTTTCCATGACGGCCTTCAGCTCTTCCGCGCTCAGCGAACCGCTGCCGTCGCTGTCATAGCCTGCGACGGCTTCATCGCTTGCGTCGATGGTCTGCCCCGTCTTTTCCTGGATCTTTTCCGCCAGGGTCTTCAGTTCCGCCTGCGAAACCTCGCCGCTGCCGTCGCTGTCCACCTTCTTGAAGAACTCCTGTGGATCGGGACGATACATGGCTGCACTACCAATACTGCTGATCATAAGCACCTCCTTTGAGAATTGGGGGGCTCCATGCCCCGGCCAGCCTATATCGTCTGAGCGGCACCGTGCGGATGAAGTATCCGCCTACTCGGCAGGTGGGTTTCCCGGAGGTTGGGGATTCCACTGCTCGGGCGCGGGCCGATGTTCAGGCCCCGGAGGCCGCAGCTCTTTGAGTAATTCACGCTGATCGTCCGTCAGGACGGCATTGATCCGGCTCTGTGTTCTGATTCGGGACAGGGTGAGCTCGGCTTCCAGTTGTCCCTGTGCCATGGCAATCTTCCGTGTCGCCGCTTCGTCGAAGGTTGTCGCCTCGCCAGCCTGCATCAGCTTTTTCCGGTTTTCGTGCAGCCTGTCGCGCAGTGCCGTGCCCTGCTCCTGTTCAGCATTCAGAATGGTCTGAATCTTCCCTTTCTGCGCGTCGCTCAGTCTGAGGATCTTTGCCATCCGCTCGAAAAAATGCCCTGGACCTCTCTCCGCTCCCGGCGGCGGCCCGCCGAAGTCGCCTGGCGGACCATGGCCCGCCAGGGCGGCACCTGCCCCGCCGCCGATCATCGCGGCCATCACCGCGATTGCTATACTCACTCTTCTTCTCATGGGTGTTCTCCCTTCTCGAGTTATCCGGCACCCCATTCTGGGGTCCTTTTGTAATAGGGATACTCGATGAGTATGGAGGAAATACGAAGGAATTGAGGAATTGCCCAATCCCTTTCGCCAAGCGCCTCTACAGGTTGTTGAAAAACTCAGGTTGTTCAAAAACGGTCAGATCGTTGCACCCGCAGAAAGCCCCGCGGAGGCGTAGTACCCACAGGGCATAAACAGCGCTACGCCGCACAAGGCGGCTTTCGAGGACGGCGGCGAGATGGCCGTTTTTAGCTGCGCTGAAACTTCGTTTTCAACAACCTGCTACAGGTAATCGAGGAGCGACAGGTCCGATATCTTAGCCGTTGCGGAAAGCGTCGCCTCGAAGGCGGTCTGCTGCAGCGACAGTTCCACTCCCAGTTTTGCAATGTCGGCGTTCTGGATGGTGCCGGCAATGGTCTGCAGGGAATTCTTCATGCTCGTGTGCAGGTTGGTCATGCTTTCGAGCCTGGTCAACCGCGATGCGACATCGACCTGGGCGTTGGTGATCTGCTCGGCGCCTGCTTCAAGGGCCTGGGCACCTGCCTGGATAGCCGCCGGATCGCTTTCGTGGGTACTGTCGCCGACAGCCGCCATCAGGTCGTCAAAGGCCTGCAGGATATCGGTAGTGCCATAGCTGGGGTCCGTGCCGGTCCCTTTCAGCAGCCGGTCGCCAGTGATGTTGATCGCCTGGGACGACGACTGGGAGATGTCGACCACGATCTGGCTGCCGTCCCCCGCATAATCGTTGGAGCTGTTGCTGAACGGGGCAGCCGAATTGTCGAATCCGCCGAAGATGTACTGGTCTCCCAACTGGGTATTCCCCATGTCGACGATCTGCTTCTTCAGGGTTTCCAGCTGGTCGTTTACGTTCTGGCGATCCGAAGCATCGGTGCTGCCGCTGTTGATGGTCGCCACCAGTTCCTTTGCCTGGGCCAGTATGTCGGCCATCCCGGTCAGGGCGGTGCTGGACACCTCCAGCCAGGTCGTCGACTTGGTGATGTTGGTGGTGTACTGGTCGATGCTGTTGATCTTGTCGTCCAGGTCGAGGAGGGTGCGGGTCGAGATCGGGTCGTCGCTGGGCCTGTTGATGTTGCGTTCCGAGGCGATCTTCTCCTGAGTGGCGTCCAGTTGCTCCCGTGCCTGCTGGATATAGTAGACGGCGTTGTCTGCGGTGATGTTCGAGGTGATGCGCATGGATCTGTCTCCTTTTTTCGTCGTGGTTCCTTAGAAACCGGACAACTGTGTTGCAGATCGGAAACGAGGGATTTTTTGTCCTGGCAAGGAAATCAAGGGATTGCGCGGAGGCTTGAGCCACGCTACGCCGCACAAGGAATCCCGAAGATTGACACCGCCAGGGCGAAAAAGAACCGTTTCTGCACGTAAACCGAATAACAGGCGATTGTGCAGGAAAAGAGGAAAAAATGAGGAAATGCGTGGAATTGCAAAAGCCTGCTTGCCTGCTTGCCGGACATCTGTGGTAAAACTAAAACGAGCATTGGGGTCGGAAATATGGTTCAGAGGTGCACATGAAGATCGGCATAACCCATAGGCTGTTCCTGGCGATTCTGATGGCCGCGGGCCTGGCTGTGGTCAGCATGGTGCTTATCATGCAGTGGAACGTCAGCCGGGGGTTTCTCCGCTATGTGAACAGCGTGGAAAAAAACTGGGTGACCCGATTGGCGGCAAAGCTCGAACAGGGATACGGCGAGGGCCGGAGCTGGAATTTCGTGGTCGCCGACCAGGAACGATGGCGCACGTTCGTCATGTCGGCGCTTCCCGACGAGGGACCGCCCCGAGATGATCTGCCGGAGCATGGGCAGCTGGATGACAGACCTGCACCGGATGGCGTCCGCCATCCCGGTACCCCCCCCGTCAAGCCGTTGCCCCCTCATGTGGCTGGGCAGTTCATCCACCGCCTCTATCTTCTGGACGCGAAGAAGCGGGTTCTGTTGGGAGAGGTGCAACTCCCCGCCGACTACGAAGCGACCCCCCTGCGCCACAACAACCGGGTGGTCGGCTATCTCGGGCTCGTGCCGCTCACCAAGCTTTCCGCCCCTCCCGAGCGCCGTTTCCTGAAGGAACTGCAGGTCGCCTTTATCCTGGTGGCCGGGATCATCGTCGTGGTGGCTACCGGGCTGTCGTTCTTGCTCACCAGGCGGCTGGTGCAACCGCTTCGGGACCTGGCCCAGGCTACGTATCGGCTGACCGCGGGCGAGTTCTCCGCGCGGGTTCCGGTTACCTCCACCGACGAGTTGGGGCGGCTTGCCGCCGATTTCAATGCCCTTGCCCTGACCCTGGAAAAGAACGAGCAGGCCCGCCGGCAATGGGTGGCCGACATCTCCCATGAGCTGCGGACCCCCCTTTCGGTCCTGCGGAGCGAGGTGGAAGCGCTTCTGGACGGCGTCCGGCAGGCGACACCCGACTCGATCCATTCGCTGCACGGCGAGGTCATGCGCCTGGGCCGGCTGGTGGACGACCTCTACCAGTTGTCCATGTCCGACCTGGGTGCGCTGACCTACAAGAAGGAGGTCGTCGACCTGGGGCAACTGCTTGCCGAAGACCTGGCCACCTATGGCGAGAAATTCCGGGACAAGGGGATCAGGTTTTCCACGGGGTTGCCGGAAGCGGGGCAGACGATGATCTTCGGCGATGCGGCGCGCCTGCACCAGCTTTTCAACAACCTGCTGGACAATACCTTGAAGTACACGGAAGAGGGGGGGAAGCTGCGCGTCCAGGTGCAGCGGGAGAAGGGGGCGGTGCTGATCGATTTCCAGGACTCTGCCCCCGGTGTGCCTCTTTCAGAACTGGACAGGCTGTTCGACCGCCTCTACCGGGTCGAGTCGTCGCGAAACCGCTCCACTGGCGGTGCCGGGCTCGGCATGGCAATCTGTCGCAACATCGTCGAGGCCCACAACGGGAGCATCACCGCCCAGCAGTCACCCCTGGGAGGGCTCTGGATACGGATCACCTTTTCGCAGCAAGGAGCATGACCATGCAGGGAACCATTCTGATCGTGGAAGACGAGGAAAAACTGGCAACGGTCCTGTCGGATTACCTGCGGCAGGCGGGATTCAGAACACACAGCATCTCGGACGGTTCTTCCGTGGTTGTCTGGGTGCGCGAACAGAAGCCGGACCTGATCCTCCTCGATCTGATGCTGCCCGGAACCGATGGCCTGGAGGTCTGCAAGGGTATCCGGTCATTCTCCTCGGTGCCGGTCATCATGACCACGGCCAGGGTCGAGGAGATCGACCGGCTGCTCGGTCTGGAGCTGGGGGCCGACGACTACATCTGCAAGCCGTTCAGCCCCCGCGAGGTCGTGGCGCGGGTCAAGGCGGTCATGCGCCGGACCGGTGGCGGCACGACGATCCGGGCCGAGGGGTTGACCCTGGACGAGAGCCGCTACCAGGCAATCCTGAACGGCCGGGACCTGGAGCTGACCGCAGTGGAGTTCAAGCTCCTGCAGTTTCTCGTTGCCAACCCCGGTCGGATCTTCGGTCGCCAGCAGCTCATGGACCGGATCTACCACGACGAGCGGGTAGTGGCCGACCGTACCATCGACAGCCATATCAAGAAACTGCGCAAAAAGATCGCCATCGCCAGCCCCGAGACCGAGCTGATCTGCTCCGTTTACGGGGTCGGCTATAAATTCGAGCCGGTTGCGGCAGACCGGACCGAGGCGCACTGAACCCCTGTCCGCACTGCTGCTGCCGGACACCCGGCCGCTTTGCCGTCATCCCGCTCAGCCCGCTTCGTGACCGCCTGCGAAGCGGGTGGATGCTCTCTTTTCGTTTCCCTTTCCGCATGCCCTTTCTGTAGCCCTCACAACAACCCGCAGTTTTCCTGTCCCCGCCGGTCCATCCCCTGCGCGCAAGCCCTTTGTGTGACGGGCATATCCTGGTATCCGTCGAAATCCGCACGAAAATTTAATAAAAACTCTAATATTAAAAGGAATATATGTTGCAATATGCACATGCGATCAACTTTCTCCTCTTTTCATGAGAGGAGTGCCTTCAGGGTTGCTTGAGGGATGTTGCGCTATCTGAAGATCTGGCCAGCAGGCTGCCGGTGCCGGTTTCGCGCACAGGTGCGGCTTGTTTCACCATGCGTATCGACAAGGAGTGGTAATGAGCATGCGTGTACGGGATAAGAGTAGGCTGCTGCAAGGATTCATGGGGTTTTTGCTGGTTGTGTCCCTCTGCTGCGTACCGGGAATAGCGCAGGCGGAAATCCAGTGTTTTGACTGCCATGGAACACGGAACACGGTCGATTCGCGACCCGTTGATGCCCCGACCCGCGACATCTGGACCGGCGGATTTCAGGGGAATCACCGCAGCCATATGCCTTCCGGCAACAGTCCGTCCGGCTGCGAGCCGTGCCACCCCGGCAGCTCGGGATATACGTCAAATCACCGGGATGGCAAGATCCAGCTCGCCTCCAATATCAACGCTTCTCCCCATGCCGGCCGGTATGGTTCCTACTCCACGCCGCTTCCCCAGTCCCCTGTCCCAACCTTGAGCAGTTGTGCAAGCGTGAACTGCCACTTCGAGTCTCCATCCCCTACCTGGGGAAGTGCGCCCCTTGCTGGAAGCGACTGCTCCACCTGCCATGCATCCCCTCCCGACAGCGACCGCCACGGGAGAAAGCATGGCCAGTATTACGGCACGGGCACTGCCAGTTGCAACAAGTGCCACCCCGACCATACGGCTGAGGCTTCTCCACAGGGGCATGCCCTCGAAGCCGGCAAGCGCGGCCTGGATGTCCGTTTCACCACCGCCCCCAACACCTTTGGCACATACTCGGGGAACGTGGCCTATCCGAACTTCCTGCCGAGCCGGAACCCGACGCGCGACGGTGTCTGCTCCAATCTCTACTGCCACAGCAACGGCGCCGGCGGCGGCCCCATGGTTGCCCCCCGCTGGTCCGGACCGGCTTCCCGCTGCTACTTCTGCCACAAGGGAAAGACCAGCGACAATACCCCGCTCGACTGCGCCTCCATCGGCGGCACCTGGGATGCGTCGGCCGGGGTCTGCACCCCGTTCATCAACATGACTTCCAACGGCCATGCGCGGCTGGTGGGGGCGCAGTGGGTCAGGAAATATCCCTGCACCTACTGCCACAACGCGACGGTCGCCGCGGTGACCGATTCCTACGGCAAGATCGTTGCCGACGGCGAGGTGGTCAAGGCGAAGCACGTCAACGGCACGCGCGAGGTGGTGATGGCGCCCCAGTGGAGCATCGTGGGGCGGCCCGCACCCTCCTACGATCCGGCGACCAAGGTCTGCGACAATGTCTACTGCCACAGCGACGGCACCACCGACCCCGACCTGGTCAAGCCGTTTGCCTGGACCGAGCGGAAGACCGACTGCAACTCCTGCCACGGCCACCCCAGCGGCAGCTGCTCCAATGTTGGCTGCCACGACGGCAGGACCGATACCAACGGCAACATCTGGACCGTGAAGACGGCCTGGCCGTCAGGGCAGGAATGGAAGGCCTCGATCCCCATGTTCCCGAACCAGGGTCCGGGAACGGCACGGGCGAACTCCCATGCCCGCCATACGGAAACGAACTTTACCTGCGATCACTGCCATGCTGCCACCGTGCTCAACGGCATCTGCACCGACTGCCATACCGAGGGGATTCCGCCCGGCCAGATGAGCGAGGTAGCCCATATCAATGCAGCCTACCACGTGAACAAGACCAAGGATGTGGTTTTCAAGGATGGCGGGTCGTACGACGCCGTGACCAAGACCTGCCGGAACACCGTCTGCCATACTGCCGGCAACGACCCGATCTGGGGGGGGTCGGTGAACAGCCAGGTGGTCTGCCTTTCCTGCCATGCCAGCACCAGCTCCGAAGTGGACAGCTTCTCCATCTTTGCCGGCACCAAGGCGACCATCAATCTCACCGAATGGGTGACCACCGGACATGGCCGGCCGACGTCGGCAGGTCCCTATCCTGCCAGCGGCAACCCGGCGGCGAATTTCCCCGGCAACCCCTGCTGGTACTGCCACGACAACAACGTCTTCCACAATGACGCCACCAATCCGTTCCGCCTGCGCAAGCACACCCAGTTCGCCAACCGCTTCGAGAAGGAATGCGTCTACTGCCACATGAGCGGTGAGGATGCCGAATGTCTCGGCTGCCACAATGCCACGGAGTCTCTTGCACCCCAGCTCGCGGATGCAACCGTGCTCGCCATGCATGGCGGCACCAACTACCAGTCGGGCTGCATGGCTCCATCCTGCCATGATACCGATGCCCGCCTGCACAAGTCCGGGGCCGGGTTCTGGACGAGCGCGCAGAAGGATGACGTCAGGAACCAGTACATCATGATGGGGGTCTGTCTGAAGTGCCACGACGAGGACAGCGGCAACAAGTGCACCAGCTGCCACACGCCGCCGGAAAACAACCCCTACAAATACACGGTCGGTTTCGATCCGGGGACCGGCTTCATCAAACCGCAGAAGGCAAAGGCCTCGTCGGTGCACTTCGGCTACAAGCACTACCGGGAGTACCAGGGGAACGGGATCTGGAAGGGGGGCAAGTTCTGCTGGGACTGCCACGACCCCCATGGCGACAGCAACATCTTCATGGTCCAGGCCCAGGTGGCCACCTCCACCGACGGCACCATCGGTATCCCCCAGTCGCGTGCCGCGGTCGTCTTCACCCGGAAGCAGAGCGGGCTCGATTACGTCAAGATGACCGCACCCTACAACGGCATCTGCAACGTCTGCCATGCGGCAGGGAGCCAGCACTACCGCGCCGACGGCGGTGACGGCCACAACTCCAGCAGGGTCTGCACCGGCTGCCACGAGCACCGTTTCTCGGACAGCCATGCTGACAACCAACCCTGCAACACCTGCCACCAGAACAAGCCGGTGCCGCGCCACTCGGTGTTCGGCCTGCCGCGCGACTGCACCAAGTGCCATACCGGCACCCTGGGCAAACGGACCGACGTCATGGGGCAGTTTGCCGGCACTTCCCACCACATCCAGGGGGCGACGGTGACCAACAGGCAGTGCTACACCTGTCACTGGGAATCGACCGCCGATGGGCTGATCGATGTCACCCATCACCAGGGGTATAACTACCGGAACTATTCGACGGTGAAGAACGCGCCGGTCGACCTGGTGGTCTGGGGACCGGGCACCCGGCCGACCGTGTACCGCCCCTATTCCACGGCCATCTCCTTCCTGGCGGCCAATGTCAGCTTCGGCATCGTTTCCACCGAGCGGAAGGAAGTGGCAAAGATCACCCCGCACTGTCTGAGCTGCCATAGCGACCAGAACAACAACACCCAGCCGTTCGGCGACTGCAAGACCCCCCGCCAGTACGCCTGGGACAAGCAGAGTATCGCGGCCCGCTATTCCCAGCAGGGGACCACCCCCTGGGGCAAATACCCGACCAACGGCAAGAGTGCCGTGGTCAAGGCGCTGTCGGCCCATGGCAATGCCGTTGCCAACCAGGGCGGATTCAGTACCACCACCGGTATCGATTCGACGATCCCGAACACCCGCGCCGGTTCCTCCAACGTCGCCTGCTTCGACTGCCACAACTCCCACGGCACCCGGGTGGTCGGCACCACATCGAGCTATGCGACCTTCAACGGCACCAAGAACGGCGGCAACCTGAAGGAGACCCAGGCGGGCAAAGGCGGCTATGCCATGTCCTACATGGCCACGGCCAATCTGACCAGCGGGAGCGTCAACCCGTACAACGCCGGCGCGGGCCAGTGCTTCGACTGTCACATGACCCAGTCGAGCGGCAGTACGCCATGGGGATACCAGTCCACCTTCGGTGCCACCGCTCCCATCAAGGGGTACATGGATTCCCTCCGCTTCGGCCAGGCCACGGCACCCTTCATGGATCGCTATCCCTACAAGGTGATGCCGATCAAGGGTGGGCACCTGCATGTCTCGTCGCCGCTGGAGAAAAGCCCGGAGCGGGCCATCGACGGCCTCTGCACCCCGTGCCACGACCCCCACGGCGTGAGCCCGACCATGGGGAGCAGGCAGGCCTACGGCGTGCCGCTCCTGAAGGGGACCTGGATGACCTCCCCCTACCAGGAGGACGCCTCTCAGACCGTTACCTCCAACTACCAGGGGGTTCCGCCGACACCGTATGTCTTTACCGACCAGCGGACCTTTGGCGGCGGCCGCATCAGCCAGGACGACGCCACCTTTGCCGGCCTCTGCCTCCGCTGCCACCTGAAGCAGAACCTGACGGACGGGACCAACAAGAACCAGGCCTGGAAGAGCATCGACCGGGTGCACGAATCGGTCAAAGGGTGGGGCGCCAACACCGAACACTCCTATCCATGCTCCAAGTGCCATACCTCCCACAACACCGGACTGCCGCGGCTCATGGTGACCAACTGTCTCGATCCCAAGCATCGCGGCAGGGTTGCGTCGGGCGGTACGCCGGGCTGGGGCTCGGGCGACGGCATTGAAGGCCCAGGCAGCGGCAGCTTCCCGCGGGGTGAAGGGCAGGCGGGCGTGAACTGCCATCCGGCAGGGGCATGGCCCGACAACTCATGGAACAAGGTGACGCCGTGGTAGCCGACATGAGAAAGCGCACAGCAGAGAGTTTCCCGAAGATATGCGGAGGGGTTCAGATGACGTGTCATTTCCATCCAGACGGCGTGCAGCGCCAGGCCAGAACAGCAGACCAGCTTCTGAGGCTCTGCCGGAATTCCCTGCTGGCGTTGCTGCTCCTGTTGCCCTGCATCGCCTTTGGTGCCGGTGGGGACATTATCTGGGAACATGGCGATTACCAGGCCGGGAAACAGGAAGCGAGGGCTTCCGTGGTCGACGGCAACGGCAACATCGTCATTGCCGGCTACCAGAACCTGGCCAATAGCACCAACGACGACTTCCTGACGGTCAAGATGGCCGGCGACGGCAGCGGCGTTCTCTGGCGGGCGCTCTACGACAAGGCGGGCGGCGCCGACCAGGCAACCGCCGTCGCGGTCGATTCGGACAACAACGTCATCGTCACTGGCTATGCCTGGAACGGCGTCAACAACGACATCCGGACCATCAAGTACGACGGCGCCACCGGCGCGGTCCTCTGGCAGCACAGCTTCAACGGGGCGGCAAACGGACAGGACATCAGCACGTCGATTGCGGTGGATGCCCTCGACAACGTCTACGTAGGGGGCTACACCCAGAACGCTTCCGGCTCCGAGGATTACCTCATCCTCAAATACGGGCCGGCCGGCCCCAATCCCGACGGGACGCCCCTCTGGCAGGCCACCTACCGCGGCACCGCGCCCGGCGCCAACAAGGTGGCATCCATCGCCGCCGGCGGCAATGGCGTGGCAGTGACCGGCCAGTCGTGGAACGGCGCCGCCTTCGACATCCTGACCCTGAAATACGACTTTGGCGGCACCAAGCTCTGGGAGCAGCGCTACACGGTCGGCGGGACCAGGCCGAGTGTCGGCAAGTACGTGAAGATGGACAGCGCCGGCAACGTGGTCGTCACCGGCTATGCGGCGAATGAGCTCGACCTGGACATCCATACGGCCAAGTATGCCGGCGATACCGGCAACCCCCTCTGGCAGCGGACTTACAACGGCGCCTTCGACGACGAGCCGAGCGGGCTCTATGTGGATGGGCAGGGCTCGGTCTACATTACTGGCTATACCTGGACCCTGACCGGGCGCAACGATTTCGTTACGGCTCGCTACAACGGGAGTACCGGGAGCGTTGCCTGGGAAAAGGTCTTTGACTCCGGCAATGGCGGCGACGACATCACCACCCCCACCGGCATCATCGTCGACCCGGCCGGCGATGTCTTTGTCACCGGCTACAAGGTCCTGGACGGCAACTACGATTTCATGACCATCAAGTACAAGAAGGACAACGGCAACCTGCTCTGGAGCAGCAGTTTCAACGGCACGGCCGACGCCAACGACCGCCCGGTGGGGATCGGCCTTTCCCCGGCCGGGCTTTCCCCGCTTGGCGAGGTCCTGGTGGGGGGCTGGTCTGACAGTGGCACCACCGGTCTCGACTATTATGCCATCAAGTACGATCCGGGCCTGCTCGACCCGCCGACCATGCTGACCGCCCAGACCGTCTCCTCCACCTCGATCCGGCTCGACTGGACCGTCAACTCCACCAACGAGGACGGCTTTGCCATCGAGCGCTGCGCCGGCATCGACTGTACGGCCTTTACTCAGGTCGCCACCGTCGGTGCCGGGATCGCCACCCATACCGACAGCGGCCTGGTCCAGGACGTCTACTATTACTACCGGGTCAAGGCCTACAATGCCGCCGACGGCAGTTCCCACTACAGCAACGTGGCTCAGTCGGTCACCACCTTTGTCACCTTTGCCCCGCCGGCCTGGACCCATCTTTTCAACAGTGCCGCCAACAGCGACGATTACGCCACGGCCATTGCCGTGGGGGGGGACAACAATCCGGTCGTCACCGGTTATAGCAATGCCTTTGCGCCGGGGTACACCTCCGGCACGCTCTCCTTCGACTACTATACGGTCAAACTGAACCGGCTTGACAAGGCGCTGCTCTGGTCGGCCCAATACGACGATCCGACCAATGCCTCGGACATTGCCAACTGCATCGCTGCGGATGCGACCAATGCGGTGACGGTGTCGGGCTATGCGACGCTCTACAACGGCCATAGCGGCGATGTCAATTCGCTTTTCACCATCAAGTACCCTGCCGGCGGGCCGCCCGCCATGGCCAGCGACCAGTACAACGGTCCCGTGGCTTCCGGCGCCACCGATGACCGTGCCGTGGCCATTGCCAGCGCCACCGATGCCTCCGGCAACACCGCCGTGGTCGGTTACGGCAAGAACGCCGACGGCAACGACGACATCTACCTGCTCAAGTACCGCGCTGACGGCACCAGGGCCTGGGCAGCCACCCCCTTTGCCGGCCCCGGCGGCGGGGACGACATCCCGGCGGCGGTCGCCTTTGCCCAGGATGGCAGCATCTACGTTACCGGCTACAGCGAGAAGGCGCCGGGAAGCGCCACCTACAATCTGTTCACCGCGCGCTACAACGGCACGAGCGGGGCGATCGTCTGGAGCGATATCTACAGCGTGACCGCCACGGGCGACAACAAGGGAAAAGGGCTCCTGGTCGACCCGTCAGGGGATATCTACGTTGCCGCTTCCGTGACCAATGTTGCCGGCAACCGTGACATCTACACCATCAAGTATCGCGGCAACAACGCGATGGCCGAGAAGCTCTGGCAGCGGGCCATCGACGGGGCAGCCCACGGCGACGACGAGGCGGCCGGCATTGCCCTGGACCCGATCGATGCCCGGATCGTCGTGGCCGGCACCTCGCTGACAGTGGCAGGCGACGCGGACATGCACGTCGCACGTTACAGCGCGGCCGGCGACCTCCTTTTGAACAAGGCCTACCTGCGGCCCGGCAGCAGCGAGGAGGCGCGGGCACTTGCCCTCGATTCCAACGGTAACATCTATCTGACCGGCCACACGGACACCGGCGGTTCCACCGACAGCCTGACGGTGAAGTTCGATTTCCAGGGGAACCTGGTCGGCGCCACCCTGTACAACGGGTCTGCCGGCCTGTTCGACGAGACCGGGGCCATTGCGGTCAACTCTCTTGACGAGGCGTTCGTGGCCGGCTACAGCGAAAATGCCGCCGGCAATGCCGACTACCTGGTCTACAAGATCGCTCCCAACACCGCGCTGCCGTCGGTCCCTTCTCCCTTTGCCGCCACGGCAGGGTATGCCACGGCCACCCTCAGCTGGACCGACCGCTCCCTGGTCAAGGCGGGCTACACCATCGAACGGAAACTCGGTGCCTGTTCGGCCGACAATGCCAATCCCTGGGGAGCGCCGGTCACCCTGGGGCCAACGGCAATCTCGTACACCGACAGCGGCCTGACTTCCGGCTCTTCCTACTGCTACCGGATCCAGACCTTCCAGTCCGGCGGTATTGTCTCCCGCTGGAACGAGACGTCTGCCACGACCCTGACCCCGACGGCGCCGGCATCGCCGAGCACGACGGTGATCAACACGACCCAGGTCAATCTTGCCTGGGGCGACACGACCACGGGCGAGGCCGGTTTCAGGGTCGAGCGTTGCGGCGGCGCGGGCTGCAGCGATTTCGCCCCGGTGGCAACCACCGCCGCCAATGCCGTGACCTATGCGGACACGTCAGCCTGCACCGGCAGCATATTCAGCTACCGTGTCTTTGCCTTCGGCGACGGCTGGGAGTCCCCCTCTTCGACGGTGGTCGTTGCCGCCGCAACCCCGGCGCCGAAGCAGCCGACAGCGCTGTCGGCAACCCGCACCTCCGAGGCCCAGATCGCCCTTTCCTGGGGTGATACCAATACCGACGAGACCGCCTTCAAGGTGGAGCGCTGCAGCGGCGCCGGCTGCTCCGATTTTGCCGAGATCGCCTCACTTTCGCCCAACACCTATGCCTACAGCGATACCTCTCTGCTGCCCGACACCTCCTATAGCTACCGGATCAAGGTGGTCAAGAGCTCTTCGTGCGGCTGGGAGATGACCAGTGCCACGGCAACGGCGGTCACCACACTGCTCGGCCCCGCATCACCGACGGTCGTTGCCGCCAGTACCACCCAGGCAAACTTCTACTGGGCAGACCGGACGGCAACGGAGACCGGCTTCGAGGTCGAGCGTTGCCAGGGCATCGACTGCAGCGGCTTTGTGCAAGTGACCACCCGCGGGGCGGGAACGACCAGCTATTCCGACACCACCGTCTGCGCCGGCAGCACTTACAGCTACCAGGTGCGGGCGGTGAATGGCACGGTCCCCTGGTTCAGCGCCTTCACCAACCCGGTGACGATCACCCTGCCTGCCCCGGTCGACCCGGTATTGACGGCCACCACGTATTCCGAGGTGGGGATCAGGCTGACATGGACCGACGTGGGGAGCGACGAAAGCGGTTACCGCATCGAGCGTTGCACCGGCACCGGCTGTATCAACCTGGCCGTCATCGGCACACTCGGGGCCAATACCCTGGCCTATACGGACCTGAACCTCACCGCCGGCACCAGCTATACCTACCGTGTCACCGGCTTCAAGACCGCCACCTGCAGCTGGAGCCGGCCGAGTAATCTTGCCACCGCGGTGACCGCCATCTCCGGCCCGACCAACCTGACTGCCAAGGGGGTGAATACCACCCGGATCGACCTGGCATGGACCGACACCACTGCCAGCGAGACCGGCTTCGCTGTGGAGCGCTGCTCGGGTAGCGCGTGCAGCGATTTCACCCAGATCGCCGTTGCAGCGGCCGGTAGTGTTGCTTATCTCGACATGTCGGTCTGCAGCGGCCAGGTCTATTCCTATCGGGTCCGTGCCGTGAACACGTCGGTGCCGTGGCAGAGCGACTACAGCCTCACGGCGGTCGGCGTGACACCGCTGCCCACCAACTTCCTGGCCGATGCCAGCTTCGAAAACCCCACGACTTCCTGGACCGTTGCCGTCGGCACCACTACTGGCACCAGCTTCGATGCGATCGTTGCCTCTGAAGGCGTCAAAAGCCTCAAACTTGCGGCGACCGGGACCCTTCTCGGTCGCGCCCAGAGTCTCGCTGTGGTGGCGGGGCGGCAGTACCGCCTCTCCGGTTACCTCAATACCGCCCTGACTGCCGGGGCTGCCCAGTGCGACGTACTCGGCAGTGGTCTCGATTCCGCCGGGATCAGGATTGCCGTCGGCAGTGCCAATAACAACGCCGGCTGGGTAGCGCTGAGCGAGCTCGTCACCATCCCGACGGGGGTCAGCACGGTGTCGGTCAGGTGCTTTGCCGACAGCGGCTCCCAGGGAACGGCATACATCGATGCCCTGAAGTTCGAGACCGAAACATTCTCCCTGACGGCGACGCGCGCCTCAGAGACGCAGGTAAACCTGGCCTGGTCCGATATCTCCAACGACGAAAACGGCTATGCCATCGAGCGCTGTGCGGGTGCCGACTGCACCGATTTCACCTCGTTGGTGACGGTCGGTAGCAACGTCGTCAGTTACTCCAACACCGGCCTGTCACCGAACACCCTCTATCGCTATCAGGTCAGGGCCTACAAGACCGCCGGTTGCGGCTGGTATACCGCCTATACTCCTGTCGCCGAGGCGACGACTACGATACTCGGGCCGACCGGCCTGACGGCTACCCCGGCCAATACCACCCAGGTGAATCTGGCCTGGACCGACCGGACCGCTTCGGAGACTGCTTTCTCCATCGAACGCTGCAGCGGCAGCAGCTGCACCGATTTTGCCGTCGTCGCCACCACCGCTGTCAATGCCGTTTCCTGGTCTGATACGGCAGTCTACAGCGGTACCTCCTATCGCTACCGGCTGCGGGCCGTCAAGGCCACGGTACCCACCTGGACGTCCGATTACAGCAGCGAAGTCCCAGTCACCACCCCGACCCCGGCAGCTCCGGTATTGACGGCGACCGCGATTTCCGAAACGCGGGTCAACCTCTCCTGGACCGATCCGACGAGCGACGAGTCGAATTACAAGGTCGACCGCTGCACCGGCAGCGGCTGCACCACCTTTGCCTTGATCACGACCCTGGGCGCCAGTGTCACCAGCTACCAGGACAGCGGCCTGGCAGCCAATACCACCTACACCTACCAGGTGCGGGGGAGCAAGTCCGGCACCTATGGCTGGACCACAACCAGCAACGCTGCGCCAGCCGTCACGGTTCCCCTGGTGCCGACCGGCCTCGGGGCAACCTCAGCCAACACCACCCAGCTGAACCTGACCTGGACCAACCGGACCACCACGGAAACGGGTGTCCGGGTCGAACGGTGCCAGGGGAGCGGCTGCTCCGATTTCGCCCTGCTGGCCACCACCGGCCCGGCCACTGCGAGCTATGCCGATACGGCGGTCTGCAGCCAGCTTCCCTATACCTACCGGGTGCAGGCGGTCAATGCCACGATTCCGTGGAGCAGCCTCTATAGCAGCACCGCAACAGCGACCCCGCCGGCTCCGGCACTGCCGTACGGCCTGACCGTGCAGCGCAGCTCCGAGGTTCAGCTCAACCTCGCCTGGACGGACACCAACAGCGATGAAACCGGGTTCAAGATCGAGCGCTGCCTCGGCGCCGGCTGTACCGATTTCGTCCAGGTGGCGGTGACCGCCACCAACCTTACCAGCTATGCCGACAGCGGCCTTGCGCCCAACAGCCATTACCGCTACCGGGTCCGCACCTACAAGACCGCCTCCTGCGGCTGGGACAGCGGCTATACCGCCATTGCCGAAAACGACACCACGGTTGCGGCTCCCGGTTCGCTACAGGCGACCCCGCTCAATTCCACCCATATCAGCCTTACCTGGCTGGATACCGTTGCATCCGAGACCGGTTTCCGGATCGAACGCTGCACCGGTGCCGGCTGCGCTGACTTTGCCGAGATCGCCACGTCGGCAGCCAACAGCACGACGTGGACCGATGCGACCGTAGTCAGCGCCACCGCCTACCAGTACCGGATCAGGGCGACGAACGGCACGCTCGGTTGGGATTCTCCCTACAGCGCCGTCGTATCCGCGACAACCCCATCCCAGGGTGCGCCCTCCAATCTTTCGGCAACCGCCACGACCACCGAGGCCCTGCTCGGCTGGGCCGACAACACCGTCGACGAAACCGGCTTCAAGATCGAGCGCTGCCTGGGGAGCGGCTGCAGCGACTTTGCCCAGATAGCCGTGGCCGCTGCCAACGCGGTCGGTTACCGCGATGCCACGGCATGCAACGGCGTGACTTACCGCTACCGGGTCAGGGCGACCAGCACGGTGGTGCCGTACGATACCCCCTACAGCGGCGAGGTGGAGGTCACGACGCTTACCCCCGCGACTCCGTCCCTCACTGCCAGCGAGGTGTCGGAAGGGAGAATCGACCTGGCCTGGAACGACCCGACCAGCGACGAAACCGGTTTCGCCATCGAGCGCTGCGCCGGTTCCGGCTGCAGCTCCTTTGTCACCATCGCACTCCTGGCTGCGGGCAGCACCAGTTATGCCGATGCAGGCGTGGTAGCGGGCAACAGCTATTCCTATCGGGTACGGGATTACAAGACCGCAACCTGCGGCTGGGAGACCCTGAGCGAGGTTGCCGGCGCAGCAACGAGCATCGCCGCGCCGACCGGCCTGACGGCTGTGCCGTTCAACACCACCCAGGTGAACCTTGCCTGGAGCGATACCAACACGAGCAAGACCGGTTTCCGCATCGAGCGGTGCACCGGTGCTGCCTGCACCGACTTCCGCGAGATAGCCGTTACTGCGACGACCGCCACCAGCTATGCCGATACCGCTGTCGCAGCCGGCACCGCCTATTCTTACCGGGTCAGGACGACGAGAACCGTCCCCTATGCCTGGGATTCGCCCTACAGCGGGGTGGCTTCAGCAACTACCCCGGCACCCCAGGCACCGACGGCCCTGACGGCATCGCCCTCCTCCACCTCCCAGATCAACCTGGTCTGGAGCGACACGACAGGCGACGAGACGGGTTTCGCCATTGAAAGCTGCAGCGGCAGCGGGTGCGCCAGCTTTGCCGAGGTCGCGCGGGTGGCGGCGGGGATAACCACCTTTGCCCGGACCGGTCTTGCACCGGCAACCACCTACTGTTTCAGGGTCCGCAGCTACAAGACCACCACGAATTCATGGCTGAGCGGCTACAGCAACACGGCCTGCTCCTATACGGTCATGGAGTCCCCCACGGCGCTCGCAGCTACCCCCATCAACTCCGTCTCCATCCGCCTCAACTGGAACGGCACCGGCGGGGAAGACGGGTACGCCATCGAGGGGCAGCTCTGGAACGGCGACTGGGCGCCACTGGCGAGCGTCGGTGCCGGGGTGACCTCGTTCATCGACACCACCGGCATCGATCCGCAGAGCAGCTATGCCTACCGCCTGCGGGCCTACCGTGGCGCCTCCTATTCCACCTACAGCAACCAGGCCTCGGTGACGACGCCGGCCTACCTCTCCGGCGACATGACCTGCGCCGTCGGGCCGAGCGATGCGCCGGTGATCTCCTCCACCCCGCCCGTCACTGCAACCGAGGGGAGCGCATACAGCTATGCCGTCATCGCCACCGCCACCGGCGGCGGGAGCCTGACCTACAGCCTTGCCTCCAAGCCGTCCGGCATGACCATCTCCGCTGGCGGGCTGGTCGGCTGGACCCCTGATTTCAACCAGGGCGGCTCCTGGAACGTGACCGTCCGGGTAACCGACACAGCCGCACGGAGCACCGACCAGAGCTTCGTCGTCACCGTCGGCAACCTGAACCGCCCGCCGGTCATCACCTCCGGCGCGGTCACAACGGTTACGGCCGGACAGCTCTACAGCTACCAGATCGTTGCCACCGACCCGGATGGCGACAGCCTGTCCTATGCCCTTACCACGGCGCCCGCCGGGATGGTGGTCTCTCCGTCCGGACTGGTGACCTGGACCCCTGTCGATCCGGCCGCTGCGGTGCCGGTTACGGTCAGCGTCAGCGACGGGGCAGCCGCAACGCCCCAGAACTATACCATCAACGTCGGCCAGGGCCATGCCCCGACCATCACCTCTACAGCCGTCACCGCTGCCAAGAGCGGGATACCCTACAGTTACGCCCTGGCCGTGAACAATCCCGACGGTTATCCGCTCACCTACAGCCTCGACGCGGCACCGGCCGGGATGGCCATCTCGGGGAGCGGGGTCATCTCCTGGATCCCTGCGGCCTCCCAGGTCGGCGGGAATTCCGTCACGGCCAGGGTGAGCGACGGCGTGCGGCAGGGCACCCAGACCTTCACGGTGATTGTGGCGGAGAACCACGAACTCTTCTTCGTCTCGACACCGGTCGTCTCGGCGTGGGAGGAACTCGCTTACGCCTATCCGGCCGTGGCGGTGGACCCGGCAGGCGGCGTCCCCGCCTATGCCCTCACTACCGCCCCCACGGGCATGACCATCTCTGCCATGGGGACCATCAACTGGACCCCGACGTCGAGCCAGCTCGGCAGCCATCCGGTGACGGTGTCCGCCAGCATGGCGGGCAGCAGCGTGACCCAGAGCTTCACGGTAACGGTGCAGCCATTCCTGCCGTCTCCCGTTATCACGCCGCTCGGCAGTTACGATGGCGGCTGCAGTGATACCTACCTCACGCTCTCCTGGAGCATGGTGACTGCGCCCAACGGCCATGCGGTGGAGTATGCGGTGGAACTCGACGGCGTGCAGAAACCGTGGCAGAGCGGCACGACCTTCTCCTTCTGGTCCGGGGCCTGGAGCTCCCACACCTGGCGGGTGAAGGCCCGTGATGCGGTGACCACGACCAAGGAGTCGGCCTGGTCCGCTTCCAACACCTTCAGTGACACCAACGACCCGTACAGCTGCTATGCCAGCAGCTGCCCGCTGGTCTTTGCCTTCGACGGCGGCAGCTACAGCTATGTCACCGACCTCCAGGGGCCGATCATCGGGTTGCCGCCGTCGAACATCAAGAAGGACACCAACCTCTACCAGCCGGCCTACGCCAGCCTCGACCGGCTCGTTGCGGACAGTGACGGCATGTATCGGGTCAAGCTTCGCGAATCGTTGCCGGAGATCGCCTTTGTCGACGAGGCGAAGCTCCTGGTGGCGGATTACCCGGAAGGATACGGGATCGTCACTTCCGGCGCGGAGAACACCTATAACTACGGCTATGCCAATCCGTTCAGGGTCTACACCATCAAGGACCCGATCGTGCCGGTTGCGGCAACCGACCAGAACGGTGTCGACGTGCTCCCCGCGGTGGCAGCACTGGACAACAACCCCGCCTCCATCGACCTGAACGGGCTGAATTACTACACCCTGGATTTCGGCACCATCCAGCGCCCCGGGAGCGCCAAGCTGCTGATCGACGGCTGGTCGGTCTACAGCGTCAAGAAATACACCTCGGCGGTCACCATCCAGCCTTACGTGGAACTGGTGGACCAGAACGGGAACTGGGTGAAGGTCACCTCCATGGGGACCATAGCGGGCGACTTGAAGACCATGGTGGTGGACCTCTCCGGGCTCTTCTTAAGCTCCGACCACCGGATCAGGGTCCACCTGGGGATCCGCAAGGGCTCCCGCTGGGTCGTGGACCGGTTCAGGCTCGACGACTCGGCGCCCGTCGCCATCAACCTGCAGGAGATCGCGGCGGTCTCCGGCAACCTGCTGATGGGAGGGGCGGCGATACAGACCATGGGGACGCTGCACAGCAGGATCATTGCCAGTGACGTGAATCTGCCGGTCCTGGAGTCGGGCCTTGCCTTCGGCAGTTTCACCCGGTACGGCGAAGTGGGCGACCTCTTGACGACGCGGGACGACAAGTTCGTCATCATGCGCCATGGCGACCGGATCGACCTGGCGTTCCCGTCGCCCGGCGCGCCGCAGCCGGGCCAGGTCAGGGGGTTGGTGTTCAAGTCCGACATGTGGTACAAGACCCTGACCACCTCCAATCAGGTCGAGCCGCTGCCGTTCCACGGCATGAGCGATTATCCGCCGCCGTCTCCCGAGGCGTACCCGACGGATGCCGACCACGAGCAGTACCTCATTGACTACAATACCCGCGAATTCCTGCCATAAGGGGCTTGCCCAGGAGAGGTGACAAAGGGTCCGGCGACTGCCGGGCCCTTTGTCACGGGTTCTGAAGAAAGGCATGCTGATCATGCCGGCCTGACGGATCGGGAACTGTTGCGGTTCGCCATGCACCTGTTTGCGTACAACACCTGCCAGATACAAATGGCATGGTATACTGATCTGCATCCGACCGTTGTCGGTTTGTTATTTTATCGGGCTGGGGGCGTTGAAGAGATGGGTTTCACTCCTGATTATTTCCGGGCATCCCCATGAAGATCGGCTGCCTCCTTGGCAGGTCGATACGGATGCAACTGCAGGTCATGGTGTTGATCGTCCTGGTTGCCGTCACGGCAATCATCGTCTCCACCGGCATGAAGATACGTACCGATGCCGTCAAGGATGCGGAAAACATCGCCCTCGACCTGGCCTGCTATGAAGCGCTCTCCCTGGAGCGGTTCGTCGAGGGGACCCACAGCATGCTGGTCACGCTGGCCGAGACCCCCCAGGTGCAGGCACGGGATGTGGCAGCCTGCAATCGCCTGTTTGCCAATATCCTCAAGAAGAATCCCGCCTACAACAGCCTGCAGGCCGCATTACCCGACGGTAGCCTCTTCTCTTCCGCCATTCCGCTCCCGGGTCGGGTCTCCATCACCGACCGCAAGTATTATCGCGATGCCTTGAGCTATGGCGATTTCAGCGTTGGCGAATATATCATCGGCCGGACGGCAAAAAAGCCGATGTTGAATTTCGCCTTTCCCGTCCTTTCTCCCGAGCGTCACCCCATTGCCATTCTGCAGGCCGGCTGCAATCTGGAACAGTTCTCCTCGCTGCTGCAATTGCACATGATGCGGGAGGATGCGCGGCTGATCGTGACCGATCACCGGGGAACCGTGCTGTTTCGTTCGGGCATGGGGAGTGGCCCGATCGGTACACCGGACGACCGGGGGCCGTATATGAAGATGGTCGGGGCCGCTACCGACGAGGGGGTCTTCTACGAGGATGCAGCAGACGGGGGGAGGAAGCTCCACGCATACAAACGGCTGCGCCTCTCCCTGACAACCCGCCCCTATTTCTTCGTCAGGGTCGAGATCCCCGAAGAGCGGATCGTGGCCGGGGCCAACCACCTGCTTCTCAGGAACCTGCTGCTGCTGGTCGGCATCGGCATCTTCAGCCTGTTTTTTGCTGGCCTGATCGTACGGCGGATCACCGGCACCCTGCAGCGGCTGGTGGAGAGCAGCAGGCAGCTGGCGGTCGGCACCTATGACATATCGCTCCCTTCCTCGGATTACCGGGAGGTCGAGCAGTTGAACGAAAACTTCGCCGCCATGGTCCAGGCTGTCGAGGTGCGGGAGCAGCAGTTGGAGGAGCAATACGAGGAGCTGGCGGCGACCGAGGAGGAGCTCCGCCAGCAGGTGGAGGCATTCCTGTTGTCCCAGGAGCAGCTGCTGGAGGAGAAGGACAAGGTCCGCAACCTCAACCAGGATCTGGAGCTGCGGGTGGCGGAGCGCACCTCCCAGCTGGAGCGGCTCAACCGGGAACTGGAGGCGTTCAGCTATTCGGTTTCCCACGACCTGCGCACCCCGCTGCGCCATATGTCCGGCTTCAGCAGGATCGTGCTCGAAGACTACCGGGAGAGGCTGGATACTGCCGGGGTTGAGCACCTCTGCCGGATCGTCGTGGCGAGCGAGCGGATGGAGCGGCTGATCGACGACCTGCTGGAGCTGTCGCGGGTCGTAAGATCCGAGATGCGTTTCATGGATGTGGATCTCGGCAGTTGCGCCAGGACCGTTTTTGCCACCCTCCGCGAAACAGAGCCTGAGCGGCGGGTCGACTTTTCCGCACAGGAGGGGCTGATCGCCTGCGGCGATCCGGTGCTGCTCAACCTGGTAATGGAGAACCTGCTTGCCAATGCCTGGAAATATACCTCCAAGACTGAGCACGCCGTCATCCGGGTGGGGAAAACGGAGATCGACGGACGGTCGGCATTCTTTGTCAGCGACAATGGCGCCGGATTTGACATGCAGTATGCCGACAGGCTGTTCGGCGCGTTCCAGCGGCTCCATGGCAGCGAGTTCGAAGGGACCGGCATCGGCCTTGCCACGGTGCAGCGGATAGTCCACCGCCACGGCGGCGAGGTCTGGGCAGAAGGGGAAACCGGCAAGGGCGCGGTCTTCTCGTTCAGCATTGCCTCCATGCCCCGGCAGGATAGCTCGTGCCGCTCCTGAGCCGCGGCGACCGGCCGGATTCTCCCCTGCAGCCCGAGCGATGGCTGCTCGACGAGACCTTGGCCCTGCGGGGAGAACTGGTCCGGATCGTTTGTGCGGCCGTCGTGGCCGGGGTGCTGATCGTCGTCCAGGCGCGGCTGTTGGCCGAGGCCTGTCACAGGCTGGTGATCGACCGGGCGCAGCTTCCGGCGATCGTTCCCCTAACCGCTGTCGTGGCGCTTCTGGCAGTGGGCCGCGCAATCCTGGCCTTCTTTGTGGAGCGCCGCTCCACGGCGGTTGCCGGCAGGGTGAAGGAGCAGGTGCGGAGCAGGCTCTTTCGCCGGCTCCAGCTCCTGGGGCCTGCCGGGCTCGCCGGTGAAGAGACCGGTCCGCTGGTGGAAGCGGTCACTGCCGGAGTGGAAGGGCTGGAGCCCTACATCGCCCGCTTCCTCCCCCAGGCTGTCCTGGCTGCCCTCCTTCCTCCCATTACCCTGCTGGCGGTGATGCCTGCCGAATGGCGCGGCGGGCTGGTCCTCCTCTTTTCCGCCCCCTTCATCCCTCTGCTCATGGTGCTCATCGGCCGCGGCTCGGAAAGCCTCAACCGTCGCCAGTGGGGGATACTGTCCCGGATGTCCGGGCACCTGCTGGACCTGGTGCAGGGTCTTCCCGACCTGCGGCTCTTCGGCGCGGTCCGGCGTGAGGCAGAGGCGGTGGCCCGGGTTTCGGCCGCGTATCGCCAGGGGACCATGGCGGTGCTGCGCGTCGCCTTTCTCTCCGCCTTTACCCTGGAGTTCTTCGCCACGGTCGGCACGGCCGTGGTGGCGGTGATCATCGGCTTCCGCCTGCTGGGGGGGGGGCTCTCCCTTGTCGACGGCCTGTTCGTCCTGCTGCTCGCCCCCGAGTTCTACCTGCCGCTGCGGAACCTCGGCCTCTCCTACCATGCCCGCATGCAGGGGGTGGCTGCGGCCGAGCGGATCGCGCCGCTTCTGACCATCCCCCCGGCTGCGACCGAGGGAGGGGTACGGACCCTGTTGCCGGGCGCGCCGACGGTCCGCTTCGAAGGGGTGACCTTCCGCTACCAAGGGGAGCGGGGCGGGGTGTCGGAGATCGACCTGGAGCTCCCGGCCGGCAGCCTGACCGCCCTGGTGGGTGAGAGCGGTACCGGCAAGACCACCCTGGTCCGCCTCCTTACCGGCCTGGCCAGGCCCGAAGCCGGCAGGGTCACGGTGAACGGCATCGACCTGGCCGAGTGCGATCCTGCTGCCTGGCGGGCCATGCTGGCTTTGGTGCCGCAGCAGTCGTTCTTCTGCACCGGGTCGATCCGGGAGAATATCCTTCTGGGCCGGCCGGATGCGGACGATGCGGCCATCGGGCGCGCCCTGGCCGCTGCCTCGGCCGCGAATTTCGTGCAACGCCTGCCTGCCGGCCTGGATACCCTGCTGGGGGACCGCGGCGCCGGTCTGTCCGGCGGGGAGCTGCGCCGGCTAGCCCTGGCCCGTGCCTTTTTGCGCGATGCCTCGCTGGTGATCCTGGACGAACCGACCGCCGGGCTCGATCGCGAAAACGAGCGGCTGGTGGGGGAGGCGCTGGAGCGGCTGGCCAGGGGGCGGACGGTCCTCGTCATCAGCCACCGCGAAGAGACCATCCGCCGGGCCGGACGTGTCGCAGTGCTTGCCGGCGGCCGACTGGAGCAGCTCACCACGCCGGCTGAATTCCTGGCAGAAGTGGGGGGCGCATGAGGGAGCTCCTGCGCATCCTCGCGGTTGCCCGACGCCAGTGGTGGTGGATGGTGGCCGGCATCCTGCTCGGGGTGCTGGTCATTATCGCCAATACCCTCCTGATGGCGGTTTCCGGCTGGTTCATCGCCTCCATGGCGGTTGCCGGGGCGAGCGGTGTGCCGTTCAACTATTTCTTCCCCTCCGCTGCCATCCGCGGCCTGGCCATTGTCCGGACCGTCGGCCGCTATGCCGAGCGGCTGGTAACCCACGAGGCAGGCTTCAGGGTGCTGGCCGACCTGCGGGTCTGGCTGTTCCGGCGGCTGGTCCCCCAGGCCCCGGCCGGGCTGGAACGGTACGCCGGCGGGGACGTGGCCGGCAGGCTGCGCGCCGACGTGGATGCCCTGGAGTCCCTCTACCTGCGCATCCTGGCTCCGCTGGCGGTCGGCGGCCTCTCGATCCTCGGGGCGGTGCTGTTCGCCTCTTTCTGGAGCCCGGCAGTGGCGGGCGTCCTGCTGGTCTTTCTCCTTCTGGCCGGTCTGCTGCTCCCCCTCTGGGGCAGGCATCTCGCTGCCGCACCCGGCGCGGAGTCGGCAGAGCTGGCCGGCGAACTCCGCAGTGCAGTGACCGAGGGGCTTTTGGGGGCGGAGGAGCTGATCCTGCTCGGTGCCGCAGAGCTGCAGGCGCAAAGGGTCGACGATCTCTCCGCGCGGCTCGTTGCCACGCAGGACCGGCTGGGGGCAATCGCCGGCCTGATCCAGGCGGGAAGCATCGCCTGCGCCGGGTCCGGCGTTGCCGCGGTCCTGTTGGCCGGGGGAGCGGCGGTGAGCCAGGGAGGGCTGCCCGGCCCGTCGCTGGTCATGCTGCTCCTGTTCGCGGCTGCCGCCTTCGAGGCTGCCGGTCCGCTCGCGGTTGCGCTGCAGTCGATCCCGGCTGCAGCCCAGTCTGCCCGGCGGATCAGGGCGCTGGCCGATGCCCCGGAGCCGGTTCCCGATCCCGCGATCCCCTCTCCCCTGCCGTCCGGCACCGGCATTGTCTTTCACGACGTGGGCTGCGCCTACGACCCGGCCCTGCCGGTGCTGCAGCGGTTCAGCCTGGGGGTCGGGGAGGGGGAGCGGGTAGCGCTGACCGGCCCGAGCGGCATCGGCAAGAGCACGGTCGCCGAGGTGCTGCTCCGCTTCCGTGCCTATACCGGCAGCATCGCTGTCGGCGGGGTCGAGATCAGCGACATGGCGAGCGACGATCTGCGCAGCCTGATCGCCGCGGTCCCCCAGCGGCCCCACCTCTTCAACGGCACCATCCGGGAGAACATCCTGCTGGGCAATCCCGCAGCAGATGCGGAGACGCTCAGGACAGCGGTCGCGGATGCCGGCCTGGCTGACTGGATTGCCGGGCTCCCCCAGGGGCTGGAGACCCCGGTGGGTGAGGGGGGGAGCGCCGTGTCGGGTGGTGAGGCGCAGCGGATAGCCCTGGCCCGGGCGCTTCTGAAGGATGCGCCGATTCTGCTCCTGGACGAGCCGACCGAGGGGCTGGATGCCGCTACCGAGCGCTTGGTCGTGGCGCGGCTCGCTGACCGGACCAGGGGGAAGACCGTGCTGGTCATCACCCACCGGCCCGCCTGCCTGGCTTTGGCCGACCGGGTAGTCCTCCTTTCCCCTTGTTCGTAGGTTTCCGCCCCTCTGCTCATTCCTGCGCCCCACGGGCCGTTTCCTGCCACTTCCAGACCCTGAAACACGTTGCCTTTGGCTGCGGGCGTGTAGTAGAGTGCCCTCTTGAGCCCGGATATCCCTCCCCGTTTTCCACACCTCTTTTCTGACAAGGCCATGACGATGACTCTGAAATATCTCAATCCACCCCAGCGCGAAGCGGTCCTCCATGGCGAGGGGCCGCTCCTCATCCTCGCCGGCGCCGGTTCGGGCAAGACCCGCGTCATTGTCCACCGGATCGTCCACCTGATCCGCGAGCGGGGCGTCCTCCCCTGGCAGATCCTGGCGGTCACCTTCACCAACAAGGCAGCCGGCGAGATGCGCGACCGGGTGGAAAAGTCGCTTGGTCCGGGGGAACTGCCGCTCATCTCCACCTTCCACTCCACCTGCGCCCGCATCCTGCGCCGCGAGATTCACCATCTCGGCTATGACAGCACTTTTGCCATCTATGACGACGGCGACAGCGAGAAGATCCTCAAGGAGATCATCGCCGGGCTGAACCTGGACGAAAAGCGCTTTACCCCCCGTTCCCTGGCTGCTGCCATCGACGATTGCAAGAACAACGGCAGGTTTCCCGCCGATATCCCCGCCGACTTCAGCCATGCGGTCCTTGCCAGGGTCTACACGGCCTACCAGGAGCGGCTGAAAAAGTGCAACGCCCTCGATTTCGGCGACCTGCTGCTGTTGACGGTGCAGCTGTTCGAGCAGGAGCCGGCGGTGCTGGAGCGCTACCGCGACCGCTGGCGCTGGCTGCTGGTGGACGAATACCAGGACACCAACGCCATCCAGTACCGGCTGGTGCAGCTTCTGGCCGGGGAGCGGCGCAACCTGTGCGTTGTCGGCGACGACGACCAGTCCATCTACCGCTGGCGCGGGGCCGACATCCGCAACATCCTCGATTTCGAGAAGGACTTTCCCGGTGTCACGGTGGTGAAGCTGGAGCAGAACTACCGCTCCACCCGGACCATCCTCGGCGCTGCCGGTGCCGTGGTGGCCAAGAACCGGGGCCGCAAGGCCAAGACCCTCTGGACGGACAACCTGGAAGGGGAGCCGATCGTCTACCGCCGCCTGGAGAGCGAGCGGGAGGAGGCACGTTTCGTCTGCCGCGAGATCGCGCGTCATCAGCGGCAGGGGACCCTGCTCGACGAGGTGGCGGTCTTTTACCGGACCAATGCCCAGTCGCGGCCGGTTGAAGACGCCCTGGTCGCCGACGGGATACCGTACCGCATGGTCGGCGGGACCCGATTCTACGAGCGGATGGAGGTGAAGGATATCCTCGCCTACCTGAAGCTGCTGGTCAATCCGGCCGACGAGGTGGCGCTGAGAAGGGTGATCAATACCCCGCCACGGGGGATCGGTCACGCCACCATGGAGAAGGTGGCGGAGGTGGCGGCCACGACGGGGATCACCCTGTTCCAGGCGGTGTGCAGGGCAAGCGAAGGAGGGATGCTGGCAGCAGGCCCGCGGGGGAAGCTCGCCGGGTTCGTCGCCCTGGTGGACGGCTTTGTCGCCCTGCTCGATGCGCTCTCCCTGGAAGAGCTGACCGCCAGGATCATCCGGGAGACCGGTTACGAGGCCAGGCTGAAGGAGGAGCGGAGCGACGAGGCGAGCGACCGCCTCGCGAACCTGCAGGAATTGCTGGCTGCCATGGCCGAGTTCGAGCAGGGTGCCGACGAGAAGGGGGTTGCCCCCTTCCTGGAGCAGGTGGCGCTTATCTCCGACCTGGAGCGGGGGGAGAAGGGGCGCGACTGCGTGACCCTGATGACCCTCCATGCGGCCAAGGGGCTGGAGTTCCCCCTGGTCTTCATGGTCGGCATGGAGGAGCGGCTCTTTCCCCATGTCCGCTCCCTGGACGACCCCGACCAGATGGAGGAGGAGCGGCGGCTCTGCTATGTCGGCATGACCCGGGCCATGCGCCGTCTCTACCTCACCAATGCCCGCCGCCGGCGGGTCTTTGGCCAGGACCAGATGAACCCGCCGTCCCGGTTCATCGGCGACGTTCCCCGCGAACTCCTCGACCTGGAGGACGAAGCCCCGAGGGAATGGGGGACTCCGGACCAGGGCCGGGCATGGAACGCCTTGCCAACGGGGAGCAGCAGGGAAGAGAGTCCCGGTCACAACCTGGGAGCGGTGTTTGACCGGATGGAGGAGGATGCGGGTCCGCCGGAGGTGGAGGTGGTCCCCGACGAGCCGAGCGAGGTCGTGCTGGGGATGAAGGTGCGTCACGTCAAGTTCGGCGTCGGCACCATCCGCCGCATCGAGGGGATTGGCAACGAGCAGAAGGTGATCGTCTGGTTCAACTCCGTGGGGCCCAAGAAACTGCTGGTCAGGTTCGCCGGCCTGGAACGGGTCCTGTAGTTCGCCCGCGTTAAATTTCTTTACACGCACAAATATGTGTAAAATTTATTTACACCCATCCGATAAGTTGAATATTGGATGTCAATAATATTTGTACGGAGGTCGTACTACATGCGGTTAACCATAAAGAAGAAACTGGGGGGGCTGACCATCTTCACCATGCTGGTCTTTGCAATCATCACCGGTCTTTCGGCATTCGTCATCACCAACCTGATCAACAAGAACGAACAGCTCGTCAACGAGGAAGTTGCGCAGGTGAATGCCGCCATGGATGCGCAGGACAGATTGGGCCTTGCCGTTCAAGCGTATAAGGATTACCTGCTCCGCAAGGACGACAAGTACGTGCAGGGGTTCCGCACACGGGTCGGCGAGATCGACAAAAGCCTTGCCGATTACCTGAAGAATGCCTCGGGCGAAGAAAAGGCCCTTGGCGACAAGGCTGTTGCCCTGATGGATGACTATCGCAAGAGCATCGATGCACTCGTGGCGGCGCGGAGCACAAGCGACGACATTGCCGCGGTTGATCGGAGCATCAAGGGTGTCGACAAGCCGTTGCGCCTTGCCCTGGATGAAATGGAAAAGGTTGCCAGTGCCAGTTTCGAGAAAGCTCGCGCAGAAGCCACGGCAACCGCTCACAAGCTGTTGATCCTGCAGATCGTCTGCGCCGTTGTTGCCGCTCTGCTGCTGATGCTGGCCAGTGTGGCCATCATGCGGGGGATCTTCCGCGCATTGAAGGCAATCGGTGAGTCGGTGCAGCGGATTGCCGGCGGTGACCTGACGCAAAAGGCGGAGATCGTTTCCGACGACGAGCTGGGGGACATGGGGCGCGATTTCAACCGGATGGTGGACAGCATGAGCAACATGATCGCCACCATTAGCAGCACGTCGGCACAGCTTGCCGCAGCGGCCAACCAGCTGCAGGGGACGGCCGTGCAGATCGCAACCGGTGCCGAAGAGGTGGCGTCCCAGGCCGGGACCGTGGCAACGGCTGCTGAGGAGATGTCGGCCACCTCCGGCGACATTGCCCAGAACTGTCAGGCAGCGGCCGAAGGGGGGTACCGGGCCAACAGCACCGCCACTGCCGGTGCCGAGGTGGTGAACGCCACCGTGCAGGTCATGAACCGGATCGCCGGCAGGGTGCACGAGACCGCCAGGAGCGTGGAGAGCCTGGGGTCACGGAGCGACCAGATCGGCGAGATCATCGGCACTATCGAGGACATTGCCGACCAGACCAACCTCTTGGCATTGAACGCTGCCATCGAGGCGGCCAGGGCCGGCGAGCAGGGGCGCGGTTTTGCGGTGGTAGCCGACGAGGTGCGGGCTCTGGCCGAGCGGACCACCAAGGCGACCCGCGAGATCGGCGATATGATCAAGGCTATCCAGAGCGAGACCAAGAGCGCCGTGACAGCCATGGAAGAAGGTGTCCAGGAAGTGGAGAGCGGCACTACCGAGGCTGCCCGCTCTGGTCAGTCACTGCAGGCGATCTTGGAGCAGATCAATACGGTGACCATGCAGGTCAACCAGATCGCCACCGCTGCCGAGGAGCAGACCGCCACTACCGGGGAGATCACCAGCAATATCCACCAGATCACCGAGATTGTGCAGGAGACCGCACGGGGTGCCCAGGAGTCGGCCACTGCAGCCGCGCAACTTGCCGGCCTTGCCACGGAACTGCAGCGCCTGGTGGGGCAGTTCAGGCTGGCAGCATAGGCTTGGGCCACAACACAACCGGCATGAAAAAGGAAAGGCCCGACAATCTGCCGGGCCTTTCCGCGTCTGAAATAGGAGAGATTATTCGCAGTCGAGAAGGGTCTTTTCCAGTTCCAGTGCCACCCCTTCAGGGGTCACCCTGATGACCCTGGCGTTCATCCGGCATATCCGGCGGTCCTTGGAGTGGTGGTAGATGGTGATGGTTACGGTGCCGTCCTGGGGGATCTGCTGGGTGGTCCTGACGAAAACGCCCTTCAGGCTGATGTTTTCAAGTGAACCCTCGATCACCGTGTCGTTGTAGGTGATGGTCGCTTCCAGGTGGATGGGAAGTCGTGAAAAGCTGCGCCCTGCCATGGGAATCTCCTCGCGTTGCGCACTCCCGTTGCGGCGGATTCATTAATTATACATCGCCGTTACCAACTGGCAATCGGACATCGGTATTCCCCGTGCAAATAGTCGGGAATCACCGGCCGGCAGGGCTGGACAAGGGTAAAGGGGAGTCGTGGGGAGGGTTTTGAAAAAAGGGTGCGCTGAAAACGGAAAAAGCGGTCCTTGCACCAGGCGTTTATGCCGGGACAGGGGCCGCTTCATGCCAGGGAGCAAAATCAGCTGTTCTTGGTGCTGTCCGAGTCTTTGCGGGGTTTGATCTCGATCTCTTCCTTTGCATCCGATGCCTTCTTGAAGTTCTTGATGCTCTTGCCCAGGGCGCTGCCGATCTCGGGGAGTCGGCCGGCGCCGAAAACCACCAGGACGATGACAAGGATAATGAGCAATTCTGGCATGCCGAAACCGAACATGGGATACCTCCATGGGATGAGCGATGGTGTAGTATTGCATTGTACTATCAAAAAATCAAGGGGATTGGGGTCTTAGAAGTTTACCGCTGCACTGCAGATCCCTCCGTGCTATGATGCCCCCCATGGGCGCTTTCCAGCTATCCAGCAGCTATATCCCGCGGGGGGACCAACCCCGTGCCATCGACGAACTGGTGGAGGGGATCCTCCGCGGCGACCGGCACCAGGTCCTGCTCGGGGTCACCGGATCGGGCAAGACCTTTACCGTGGCCAATGTCATCGCCCGGCTCGACCGGCCCGCCCTGGTTCTTGCCCCCAACAAGACCCTGGCGGCCCAGCTCTACGGGGAGTTCAAGGAGCTCTTTCCCGGCAATGCCGTTGAGTATTTCGTCTCCTATTACGACTACTACCAGCCCGAGGCATACCTCCCCACCACGGACACCTTCATCGAGAAGGACTCCTCCATCAACGACGAGATCGACAAGCTGCGTCATTCGGCCACCAGGAGCCTGTTGACCCGCCGCGACGTGATCATCGTCGCCTCGGTCTCCTGCATCTATGGCATCGGCTCGCCGGCCGAATACGAGTCCATGCACGTCTTTTTCCGCCAGGGGGACGACTATGGCCGCGACACCCTGCTGAAGCGGCTGGTGGAGATCCAGTACGAGCGGAACGACATCGATTTCCACCGCGGCACCTTCCGGGTGCGCGGCGACATCGTGGAGATCTTCCCTGCCCATGACGACGAGCGGGCCGTGCGCGTCGAATTCTTCGGCGATTCGGTGGAGGCGATCTCCGAGATCGACCCCCTGCGCGGCCAGGTGCTGAACCGCCTCTCCAAGTGCGCGATCTTTCCGGCCTCCCACTACGTGGCGACCCGCGAGACCCTGGACCGCTCCATCGAGGAGATCCGGGTCGATCTGCGCGAGCGTATCCAGTGGTTCAGGGAGCAGAACATGCTGGTGGAGGCCCAGCGGATCGAGCAGCGGACCATGTTCGACCTGGAGATGATGGAAGAGATGGGATTCTGCCAGGGGATAGAGAACTATTCCCGCTATTTCGACAACCGCAAACCGGGCGAGCCCCCCTATACCCTGATCGACTATTTCCCCCGCGATTTCCTGCTGTTTGTGGACGAGTCGCATATCACCGTTTCGCAGGTCGGGGGGATGTACCGCGGCGACCGGAGCCGCAAGGAGACCCTGGTTCAGTACGGTTTCCGTTTGCCCGCGGCCCTGGACAACCGGCCGCTCAACTTCAAGGAATTCGAGGAGAAGCTCACCCAGACGGTCTATGTCTCTGCAACCCCGGCGGACCACGAGCTGCAGCGGAGCGACGGCGTGGTGGTGGAGCAGGTCATCCGCCCCACCGGCCTGGTTGACCCGGAGATCGTTATCCGCCCCGCATCCGGCCAGGTGGACGATCTGCTTCACGAGATCCGGCTGACCGTGGCACGCGGCGAGCGGGTGCTGGTAACCACCCTGACCAAGCGAATGGCCGAGGAGCTGACCGGTTTCTACCAGGAGGTGGGGGTCAGGGTCCGCTATCTCCATTCGGACATCGACACCATCCAGCGGATGGAGATCATCCGCGATCTCCGCAAGGGGCTCTTCGACGTCCTGGTGGGGATCAACCTGCTGCGCGAGGGGCTCGACATCCCCGAGGTCTCACTGGTCGCCATCCTCGATGCAGACAAGGAAGGGTTTCTCCGCTCTGCCCGCTCGCTCATCCAGACCTGTGGCAGGGCCGCCCGCAACGTGGCCGGCCGGGTCATCATGTACGCCGATATCGTGACCCGCTCCATGCAGGCGTGCATCGACGAAACCGGCCGCCGCCGCGCCCTGCAGGTCGCCTACAATCTTGAGCACGGCATTACTCCGCAGTCGGTGCAGAAGGGGTTCGGGGGCATCCTCGATTCCATCGAGGAGAAGGACTATTTCACTATCCCCGTGGCTGCCGAGGAGCAGGAAGAGTATGTCTCCCCCAAGGAGATCCCCGGCCTCGTGAGATCGCTGCGCAAGCAGATGCTTACCGCGGCGAAGGAGCTGGAATTCGAGCGTGCGGCAGAGCTGCGCGACCGGATCAGGAAGCTGGAAGAGATGGAGCTGGCGTTGCGGTAGCCGCGGCGCATCCTGAAGGGGCCTTTCGCCCCTTCGCATATCATATGATACCGAAGGAGAAGAAGACGATGACCCAGACCCAGGAACTCTGCCCCTGCTGCTCGCAGCTGGCCTACGACGCATGCTGCGGCCCCCTGATCAGCGGTGCCGCACAGGCCGAGACCGCCGAACAGCTGATGCGTTCCCGTTACAGCGCCTATGTGAAAGGGGAGATGGGCTACCTCTTTGAAACGACCCATCCTGACGGACGGAAGGGGTACGATCACGACGGAACAAAGGAGTGGTCGGAAAACTCCGAATGGCAAAAACTGGAAATCCTTGCCGTCAGAGGCGGAACGGCCGGGGACCAGGCTGGCGAGGTGGAGTTCAAGGCCTATTACGAAGGAAAGGGTGCCCAGCATATCCATCATGAGGTTGGCGTCTTCCGGAAGGTCGAGGATGTCTGGTTCTTTACCGACGGCAAGATCGTCGGGAATGTCCCGATCCGGAGCACCAAGGTCGGCAGGAATGAGCCCTGTACCTGCGGCAGCGGCAAGAAATACAAGAAGTGCTGCGGGGCGTGATCTGACGCCTCCGGCCGACGGGGTGCAGACCGGGCAGCCGGAGAAGGTCTGTTGTTTCTGTTCAGCGGGGTGCTATCCGAGGGGCTGATTCTCTTTGAGCAGGGTGGTGAATTGTTCCACCGGCAGCGGCCGGCTGAAGAGGAATCCCTGATAGGTGGGGCACTGCTGCTGGGCCAGGAAGGTGCGTTGTTCCTCGGTTTCCACCCCTTCGGCCACCACATGCAGGTTGAGGCACTGGGCCATGCTGATGATGGTGTTGACGAGAACCGTATCGCTGCTGTCGGAGGGGATGTTCGTGACAAACGCCCGGTCGATCTTCAATTCGCTGATCGGGAGCTTCTTCAGGTAGCTGAGCGACGAATAACCGGTGCCGAAGTCGTCGATGGAAAGGGAGACGCCAAGGTGCTTCAGCTGGTGGAGCTTGTCGAGCGCGGTCTCCGAATCGATCATCAGGAGGCTTTCGGTCAGTTCCAGGCGGAGGCATTCGGCCGGCAGCCCCGTTTCCTGGAGGATTTCGGCCACGAGTGTGACGATCTCCGAACGCTGGAATTGCCGGGCAGAGATGTTGACCGACATGATGAACGGCTTCTCCATCTCGTCGATCCACTGTTTCGCCTGTTTGCACGCCGTTTCCAGGACCCATTCGCCGACCGGGACGATCAGCCCGCTCTCTTCCAGCGCCGGGATGAAATCGCCGGGGGGGATGATGACGCCGTCTGAACCTTTCCAGCGGATCAAGGCCTCCATGCCGGTGATGGTGTTGCTCTGGAGATCCACCTGGGGCTGGTAGTGGAGGAGGAACTCCTCCTGTTCCAGGGCGCGGTGGAGTTTCGTCTCCAGGGAGAGGCGGTCGTGCATCTGCTGATTGAGCTCGCCGGTAAAGAACCGGAAGGCGTTTTTCCCGTCCCGCTTGGCCTCGTACATGGTCGCTTCGGCGTGCTGCAGCAGCAGCTCGATGTTGTCACCGTCCGCGGGATAGCCGACAATGCCGATGCTGACGGTCACGTAGAGTTCCCGATCGTTGACCCTGAATGGCGCCGCCATGGCGGAGAGCACCTTTTCCGCCAGCACAGCCGCTGCCTGACTCTCCTGGAGGTCGGCCGGCAGGATGACGAATTCGTCGCCACTCAACCGGGCAAGCGTATCCGACTTGCGCAGCATGGTGTGGAGCCGGTCGGCGAATGCGATGAGCAGCAGGTCGCCGGCACCATGCCCCAGGGTATCGTTGATCACCTTGAAGTTGTCGATGTCGAGCAGGATCAGACCGAGAAAGCAGGGATGGCGGTCATACATGGCCATGGCCTGCTGCAGGCGGTCGGCCAGGAGGTTCCGGTTGGGCAGGCCGGTCAGGAGGTCGTGGTTTGCCTGATAGACCAGCTGCTGCTCGTAGAGCCGGCGGTCGGTGATGTCCTGTCCCACGGAGAGGATGCCGATCAGGGTGCCGTTATCGTCGAAGAGGGGACGGTTTGCCCAGGAAACCCAGAGGCGGCTGCCATCCTTGCGTACGCATTCGTTCTCATTGATGAGATGCCGCTCCGGGTGGGTCATGATCGTTGCGAGCATCTCCGCCAGGTCACGCCCGCTGCTCTCGGTTTCCGGGAGGAGGGTCCCGACGATATGCCGGCCGATGATCTCTTCCGTGTCGAGTTGAAAAAATTCCTCGGCGAAATCGTTGGCAAAGGTAATGACCCCGCCGGTATCCAGCTTGAGGATGATGCTGTTGGCCGATTCCACCAGCTCACGGTATTTCTGCTCGCTTGCGGCAAGGGCATCCTCTGTCCTGAGCCGCACCTCGCACTCCTTCTGTAAATCCTCGGTCCGCCGCTGCACCTCCCGCCGCAACAGCCCGCTCAGGGCGAAAAAGACCGCGAACAGCCCGCCTGCAATGCCGATCAGCCATTTCACCCAGCGGGGCATCCCCCCTTTGGCTGCCACCTGGAGGTACTGCTCCAGCGCCTTGTGGTAGATCGAGTTCCGGTCAGCCTTCATGGCGGTCAGGTCCTGGTCGATCGCACTGATCAGGTCGGCGTTGACCCCTTTGTGGAAACCGTATCTGAGTTCGATGGGGTTGAAAACGATGGGGGTTGCCACGACGCCGTATCGCTCGTCGTTGAGCATGCCGAAGAACCGCCCCACCACGCCGGCATCGACCTGTTTTTTCTGCAGGAGCTCGAAGACCCTCTTGAAACTGTCGACCTCGACGTATCGCGGGCTGACACCGAAATCCCGCAGCAGTTCCTTGAGACCGCTGTACTGGATGTTTCCCTTGACCACGGCAACCCGCTTCCCGTCGAGGTCGAGAAAGGACTGCAGCATCCCTTCCCTGGCGGCATAGACCTGACCCCAGTTGACCACGATGGTGACCGTGCTGATGTCGAAACGCTCTGCCCGTTCAGGGGAGTATGCCAGGGAAGCCAGGATGTCGATATCGCCGTCCGAAAGGTGCTTGAGACCTTCCTCGAGGGTGCCGGTGACGAATGAGAGGCGCCACTTCTCCTTGACCGCGATCTCCTTGAGGATGTCGACGTTGAGGCCCGACACGGTGCCGTCTGCATTGACGATGGAAAGGGGGGGATTGTCATAGACCCCGACCCGCACATCCCGCTCACCAAGGGCGGTGAAGGGGATCAGGCCGAGAACGACGAGGATGGTTATGATGAGAAGCCGGTAATGCATATGAAGACTCTTTTCGGAAGCATACACGAAAACTGAAGCGTTACCTGCTGAAAAGCGTTGTCCGGTATGCTATACATTGGCAGTAGATTTTTACGAAAGGAGCGGTCGTATGTCACAGACAGCCGTACTGGTCAGATGGAGCTACGAACAAAAATGTCAGAAGGCGGTTGAGGCCTTGGGGCAGAACGGTTTCACGGCAGTCTACTGCCCGACAGCCCAGGATGCGCACGATTACATCATCAAGGAGTCCGAAGGTGCCCAGTCCATAGGATTCGGCGGTTCCATGGGGGTAAAGTCGCTGCTGGTCGAGGAGCGCCTTGCGGTGCTGGGGAAGGAGATCCTCAACCATAGCGCGCCGGGGCTCTCGCGGGAGGAGAAGGACGTCATCATGCGCCGTCAGCTCACCTGCGACCTGTTCCTGGCCGGCACCAATGCCCTGACCATCTCGGGCTGGCTGGTAAACATCGATGCCACCGGCAACCGGGTCGCAGCCATGATCTTCGGGCCGAAGAAGGTGATCGTGGTGGCCGGCAGGAACAAGCTCGTGGAGGGGGACCTGGCCACTGCCATCCGCCGGGTCAAGGAATGGGCAACGCCCCCCAACGCCAAGCGGCTCAATTTCAATACCCCCTGCGCCAAGACCGGTTTCTGCAGCGACTGCAACTCCCCGGACCGGCTCTGCCGCGCCACCACGGTACTCGACCGTCGGCCGAGGATGACCGATTTCCGGGTGCTGGTGGTGAACGAGGACCTGGGATTCTAGGGGCGATGGCAGGGGAGCGGGACGTGGTGGGAGGGAACGGAACACGGGGCAAAGGCTGGCGCGGGCCGCTCTCCGGGCTCCTTGACCTCTTCTTCCCGCCGCTCTGCCACCAGTGCCGCAGTTTCATCCCCCATGCCGGGCGGGTGCACGTCTGCCCGGCTTGCCTGGCCACGTCGCGGCCGGTGGAGCCCCCTCTCTGCACGGTCTGCGGGGTCCCCTTTCCGGCGCCGGCCGGGATCGACCACCCGTGCGGCCCCTGCCTGACCACCCCGCCCCCCTTTGCCGCTGCCCGTGCCGCCTTTCTCTACGAGGGGGCGATCCGCGACCTGATCCATCGCTTCAAGTACGATGGCGCGGTGCAGGTCCGCCGCCCCCTGGCGCTCCTCATGGCAGACCGCCTGGCCCCCCTGGCTGCAGAAAAGGCGCCCGACCTCCTGGTGCCGGTCCCGCTCCATGTCCGGCGTCTCCGCCAGCGCGGGTTCAACCAGGCGGTACTGCTGGGGGAGCTCCTGTCTCGCGAGTGGCAGATCCCCCTCGGCCGCCGGGTAATGCGACGCATCCGCTGGACCGAGCCCCAGGTGAACCTGGCAGCAAAGGAACGGCTCGCCAATGTACGGGGCGCCTTTGCCGTCAGCGACCGGGCGCGGGTTGCGGGGATGCGGGTGATGCTGGTGGACGACGTGCTGACCACCGGCAGTACCCTGGCCGAGTGCAGCCGGGTCTTGCTCCGGGCGGGTGCGGCGGAGGTCTTTGCGGTGACCGTCGCCCGCGTGGCATGGGAATAGGAGGGGCCTGCTGGGGGTGGCAGCCGGATGCCGGTTGCCAGGGAGATTGGGGGTTGTAAAACGGCAGGATTTTGCTATGGTAGGGCCAACAATTATTCCGGAGAACGAACTATGGCACAGACAACCGATTCCGCGCGCCTGCGCAAACTCCTCAAGATCTACCTCGTGATCCAGCTCTTCCTGGCGGCCCTGCTGGTTTACATGGCGGTGCACTTCCAGGCGGGGCTCAATGCCGAAGGAAAGCCCCAGGCCTTTCTCTGGGGGGCCGGCATGGCCCTGGTGGTACAGATGCTGGTCTTCTATCCGATCAAGAAGTTTGCCGCCATCGAGGCAAAACGGGAGATCGAGTCCAGCGCCACCGGCCTGAGCGGCGAGCAGATGAAATCCCTCAGGAACCGGCGGATGGTCGGGGACCTGGTCCGGACCGCGGTGTTCGTCTTCTATGCCGTCTTTCTCCTGGCCATGCCGGGCAAGAAGGCAGTGGTCTGGCCGGTCTTCCTCTCCTTCGTCCTCACCTTCCTGACCTACTTCCAGTGCGTCTCCTACTCGCTGAAGCGGGGGATCGCCCCTAAGGGCTGAAGAACTCCCGCATCCCTGCCATCACCTCCGCCCTGCTGCCGGTAACCTGGCTGGTACCGGTCAGGGCGCGGAGGAAATGGCGTCCATACCCCTTGCTCAACACCCTGCTGTCGAGGATCAGCGCTGCCCCCCGGTCGTCGCGGCTCCGGATCAGCCTGCCGAATCCCTGCTTGAACTTGATCACCGCCTGGGGAACCGTGTAATCCATGAACGGGTCCCCCCCCTCCTCGGCAATGTGCTCGGCTCGCGCCTCCAGGAGCGGTTCCGTGGGGACCCGGAACGGCAGGCGGGTTATTACCACCAGCTCCAGGGCCTTCCCCTGCACGTCGACCCCTTCCCAGAAAGAATCCGTGGCAAAAAGCACCGCATTCGGCTCCCGCCGGAACCGGTTCAGGATCATGTGGCGGCTCGCCTCCCCCTGGCGGAGCGGCGTCATCCCCTGTTCCTTCAGCCGTGGCGCCAGCCGTTCGAAAACCCGTCCCAGCAGGTCGTAGGAGGTGAAGAGGACAAAGGCATGCCCCTGGGTGATCTCCAGCGCCTCCAGCAGGCAGGGCTCCAGCGCGGCCGAAAAGCCGGGCGCCGTCGGCTGGGGGAGGTCGGTGGGGATGCCGACATAGGCCTGGCGGGCAAAGTCGAAGGGGGAGGCAAGGAGCAGCTCGCTGATCCGTTCCGGCGGGAGCCGGTCGATGCCGTTTCGCTGCTTGAGGTAGTCGAACTTTTCCCCAACTGCCAGGGTGGCCGAGGTGATGACCACGGTCTTCACCCGCTCGAACACCGCCTTGCGCAGGGAATCGGCCACCTCCAGCGGCGCAAAGCAGAGCTTCACCGCCATCCCCTTGGTCCCCTTGCGGACTTCCAGCCAGCGGCAGTAGCCGTCATCGCGGTTGAGGAAGAAGAGCAGGCCGTCGGCTGCCGCCTCAAGCCGTCCGCGAATCCCCTTCAGATCGACGAGCAGGCTGGATAGCTTTGCCAGAACCTCGTCCGGCAGCCGTTCGCAGATCCTGCAGCAGTCCTTGACCGCCGTGGCGTAGGTGGAGAGCTGCCCGGCCAGGGCGCGTACCTTCCCCTCGGTCTCGCGCCAGAGCGGGGTCTCATAGACCGGCGGGGTGAGGCGGAGCGTCTGCTCCCCCTGGCGGGCGCCGGCAGGCCGCAGGTGGGCCAGGAGTGCCACGGCGATGGCGTCCATGGTGCGGGTCACCGCGTCGGCAAGCTTCCCCCGCTCCGGGATCAGCCGCTCCTCCAGCACTGCCGCGGCGTCCATGTAGAGGTTGTCCAGCTCTTCCGGGATCTCCTTGGCGAGCCGGGAGGCGAGCTGGGGGAGCAGGCCCCGCTGGGGCTTGCGCGGGTGCTGGAGTCGTCCCATCACCTTCAACAGACCCTGGCGGGAGAACTGGCTGGAGAAATGGCTGGTCGCCACGTCCTCGATATGGTGCCCCTCGTCGAAGATCAGTCGCTTGAACGGCGGCAGGATGGCGGCGGTCTCGAAGCCGGCCTCCTGCCGCACCACCACGTCGGCCATGAGCAGGGCATGGTTCACCACCAGCAGGTCGGCGCTGGCTGCGGCGCGGCGGGCCGCATAGAAGAAGCAGCCGGCATACCAGGTGCACTTGATCCGGCTGCACTGGTCGGCCTCGCAACAGAGCTCTTCCCAGGTCTCTTGCCGGGGGATGAAGGAGAGGTCGTTGCGGCAACCTTCCACGGTCTTTTCGCTCCAGGAGATCAGCGTCTGCAGCTCTTCGCCCGCCTCGTCCTGGAAAAGGGCAGGTTCCTGGCGGATCGCCGCCAGCTTCCGCTTGCAGAGGTAGTTGCTCCGCCCCTTCACCAGCACCGCCTTGAACTGGATGCCGGCATGGTTCAGCAAAAAGGGGATATCCTTCCGTGTCAGCTGTTCCTGGAGGTTGATGGTGTTGGTGGAGATCACCACCCGCTCCTTGTTGCGCACCGCCCAGAGGGCAGCGGGGAGCAGGTAGGCGAGCGATTTGCCGGTACCGGTGCCGGCCTCGATGATCGAGATCTTGTCTTCGTTGAACGCCTCCGCCACCAGGAAGGCCATCCGGATCTGCTCTTCGCGGTGCTCGTACCCTGGCAGCGATGAGGCCAGGGTGCCGCCGGCGGCATAGAAGCGTTCGATGTCGCCGAAGTCCAGCCGTTCGGCCACCGGCGGGATGAAGGGGGTGACTGCTACGTAGCAGTGTTCGGCCCGGTTGTCGATGATAATGAAGCCGACCCCCTGGTTGCCCATGATCGAGGCGATCTCCAGGTCGGCCGAAGAGGGGGTGAGGACGCCGGAGGGGTGGTTGTGGATGACCACGTCGCCGCATGAGGCGGCCACCACGATGGCTGCCACGGCGTCGCGGTTGCCGCGCGCCAGCGGTTCCACGTCGATGACGCGGCCCGCGCCGTCGGTGCGGCCGAGAAAGAAGACCTCGTTGCCGCCTGCGTCGGCAATGGCCTCGCGCATGGCTGAGAGGGAGTTATCGGAAAAATTGCGGTCCATCCGGACGAAGATACTATCTTTGCCGCTTCCGCTCAATCCTTTTCGGAAAAGGGGGAAGGGGGCAAACCGTTTGACAGTCTACAGGGAGGCAAGCGTCGCAATAAAATGTATACTTGGAATCGGCAACGGCACATCTGGCGACCTCAAAGGTGAATGCATGATCAACTGGCTCGGCTTCATCGTCTGTTCGGTTACAATTCTGTATTCCGGCGCCAAACTCTCCAAGTATGGTGACGTCATTGCAGAGAAGACCGGCATGGGAAAGACCTGGATCGGTGTCCTGCTCATGGCGTCCGTCACCTCACTCCCCGAACTCGTTACCGGTATAAGTGCGGTGACGTATTCCCATACTCCTGACATCGCCGTCGGCAGTGTTATGGGGAGTTGCGTCTTCAACCTCGTCATCCTTGCCTTCCTGGATATTACCGAACGGGAAAAAACCCTGTCGGCTAAAGCACACCACGGCCACGTTCTCTCGGGGGGATTCGGTATACTGCTCCTTTCCCTTGTCAGCATAAGCCTTTGCTGGGGGGGGCGGATACCGCCCGTTGGCTGGATCGGGTGGTACAGCCTTGCTTTCATTGTCGTCTATGTTATTGCCATCAGGATTATTTTCGCCTTCGAGAAACGACAGATCGCCCGATTCATTAGTGAGCGGGCCGAACAGTTGAAGTACGAGGGGATCCAGCTCAGGTCGGCAGCTGTCAATTACGGCTGGAACGCCCTTCTTGTGACCATCGCTGCCATCTTCCTGCCGGGCATTGGAGAGCGGATCGCCGTGGCTACCGGTCTCGGGGAGACCTTTGTCGGGAATATCTTCATTGCCATGGTTACGTCACTGCCTGAGGTGGTGGTATCCGTGACGGCCGTCAAGATTGGGGCGATAGATCTGGCAATCGGCAACCTGCTCGGGAGCAATATTTTCAATGTCTTCATTCTGGCGCTAGACGATGTGTTCTATTTCCACGACCAGATTCTGTCCAATGTGCATCGTGGTCATATCATTTCAGCAGTGATCGCCATCGCCATGACGAGCATTGCGATCATCGGTCTTACCTATCGCTCAGAAAAGAAACTTCTCTTTTTGGCCTGGGATTCGCTCGCTATCATGATTCTGAACGTGGTCTATCTCATGCTCATGTATTCCCTGACCCAGTGACGCAATATTCAGTATTGTTCTGCGGCGTATTCGGGAGACATAATACGTACTATCGCATTGCCCCAGTCATAGTATTATGTCTCACGAATTACCACGTTTCCCTCTTAACATTGCTTGTCATGGATGTTCCCGTTTCATTCCCCGCGTAAAGCTCCTGCTCGCTTTCGCAAGTGCTTCTATAAGAGTACGTTGGTGCTCCGGAGGGTGTAACTATTTGAGTCCGTTCCGTCGGTGATGTCGATTTTTACATAAAACCCAAGCTGCGGTGAAAACCAGTATGTCCTGGTAACTCCACTTGACGTAATGACATATTTCCATGTTGCGAAAGTCCCTGCCGGGGTCGCCACCGATTCTGCTCCCATGATGGTGTAGGAATATGTGGTTGCGTCGGTGGTGCCATCGCTGTAATGGATGATTGCTGTATTGGTTTTACCTGCTTCCCAACTTCCGGGCCAGATTACAGGCAATGGTTGGTCTGTAACTGTTTTGAGTGTGCTGTTCGGATACAGCATGCCATACAACCTGATATCGCCGGAGCTCTGATCTTGCTGCAGGTATGTGATCGCCGTAATAGTCGTGGCAGATCCTGAACTGAAAGTGGCTGTCTCAGTATCTGTCATGGCAAGAACAGTTTCTGTGTTCAGTGTTTCTTGTGTAAGGTTCATGGTGGCAGTGCCTGTGTACGTATAAGTCTCACTAACGGTGTGACCTTGTCCGCTAAAGTCGAATACCCAACTGTCTCCAGCTTGCAGCATTCGCGTAGTACTTACCCCAACTACGGCAGTATCACCGCCACCCCCACACGCAAAAAGTAATGCAGACAGAGAAAACAGAATCAACCCTTTGACTATCAGTTTATGCACACGCATCTCTCCTTCTGGGGAATATTGTTTGTGATGGCGGTGCGGAAGGCATTCGGGGGGGGTAAAACTCCTTTTGTGGGCGGCCTTTAATTGCATTATGTCCCCCGAATTCCCCCCGGTCTTTCCGGGCGGGCGGTGTCGGACGGCGTGGTTGGCAAGAGCCCCCTCTTTTGTCTGACTCAGACAAAAAGTGCTGCTAACGTAGGAACGCGTTTTGCAATTTCAACTGCTATGGCCCCAAGTTTTTCAATTTGATTCTTAAGTTCCGCTTGGGCAATATTTGCTGCCGATGCCGCTTTGACAACTACAATCAACTCATCGTATTTTTGCAGGTCAGTTGTGTCGGGAGTAATCGCGTCAATTTCTTCGAGAGAAAAACCGGCCAGTTTGTTCAGCTCATCTTTATAGCGCCCTTTAAAAGCCTCTGCACTATGTTCCAGTGTTTCCTTGAGATCGCTTTCAAATCCAGCCAGATCAAATTCGTCAGCCATCTGTTATCCCTCCTTCTGTGATATTTTGAGTTTCGCTTTCAGTTCGTCGATCTTTTCTTTGAGTTTCTTGGCTATTTCCTCGGCTTTGTCGAGTTTGTCTTCCATGCCTTCTGCTTTTTCAACGATCGAGCCGATGTTTTCCGAAGCTTTTGCCAAGTTCTCCCCAATTTCTTTATTGAGATCCCTATCAACTCCAACAGCCTTTAAGATCTCTGCCTGCGCGTCATGTACCTGGACAACTGACGCCAGATAACCGGTTACGACCGAATTCGCATACTGTAGTTGCTGATATGACCGGTCGATTGAAGCGAGAAGCTCTTTTCTTTGCTCTCTCAGAGGGGTAAGCAGGTCGCTTCGCATTTTATCGATGTCGTTTTGGATACTCTGTACCATTATGGACATGCCCTTCAATACCGCTGCTTGAAGTTGGGGCGAAGCATCGGGCTTAAAGGAGTTATTTATGGCTAGCAGCAATGATTTTTTTTGATCAGCCGGATTAGCACTTTTTGCCAGCAAAAACTGTCGCTCCATTACCGCTCGGACCTGATATGGCGTGTAGATATCGTCAACGAAACGATTGATGTCGCTTTCCGTGCGGGCAAAGATAAGCTCTGCAAGTGCCTTGTGAGAGTTGTGAACTGTGATCAAATCACGGCCGATTGTTGCTGAAAGCTCAACTGATTGTTTTGGAACCTGAGTACAAGAGGTGACAAGTAATGTTATACCAACCACCCAAATCATCCTTAGTTGCATGCTGTTCCTCCTCTTCTCGTGATTCGCGACTGCAGGTTTCATTTTTCTGAAAGCTGTAGGCGCGATCTGTATAGTTTTCCTCGCAGATCGTATTAGTGTCTGCCCCCCTTTCCGCGAATTGTCGAAATGCTTTTCTCAATTCCGTACACCGGGTAGGTCAGGAGCCTTTCGGCTCCTTTCCCCTCTCAGAATTGTACGTGACAGTTTCCCGTCATACGGCTCAAGCCCTCCAAAGCAGTCTCCCTCGTCACCGGAACCCTGCCCCTGTCACCGGAACCCCCACACGAATTCCTCCGCTGGTTAACCATCTCACTTCATGCTGGTCTCAGAGATAAGAATTTCAGCTTGCACACGTGCTTCGACTTTGTTGTCACATGTATGGCACTTAGAGTTGTCTTTTCTGCCGTTCCTTTTGAACGTGACGAGATGTTGTCCCTTCTTCGATTCTATAGAAATTTCATAGGTATTACCTTCGGCATAACCAGACCAAGCATTCCTTGATGTTTTGTTCCACTCAATATCAAACCTGAGAGCATCCAAAGCGTTCTTCATTTCCAATGCCGTCTGATATCTTTTAATTGGGTCTGGGTTGCAAGCCTTGTTGATAATTCTTTTCACCTTCTCTGGTACATAATCTTGGTAGCCAATAGTTTTAACTAATGTTCCACGGCATATGTGACGGTCAAAGTTGTCAATGTTATCCAACAATCCGCGCCAATCATTGATATTGTTGATTATACGGAACAGTGTTAATCCGCTCGCAAAAATGTCAGTTTGGACTGTCGTTTGCCCAGTCGTGTAGAACTCTGGTGGGCAATGTGCTAGGTAACCTTGATCACTGCCGACGAGGCTTAATGCTGTTGTCGCTAACCCGAAATCCGATAATTTAGTGGAATCTGCTGCTATAAGGACATTCCCTGGTTTTACATCCCTGTGCAAATAGCCGTTCGTATGCGCAAAATAAAGCCCAGAAAGCACACAACTCATGCGCGTACAGGCTTCCTTTATTGATATCCAGCGGTTTTTTAGTTCTCCTTCAAGTGATCCCTCTGGGAGGTATTCAAGATCGAGAACCAGAATGTGAACACCGCCGTTGTCGAAGACGTTAGCTTCATTTATTTGGACAATGTGCTTGTGACGGCATTTGTCGAGTATTTGTGCTTCTTCAAGTTTTTGCTTTATTTCTGTCGGATTAGTTATTGGAATTAATTTAATGGCCTTATTGCAAGCAAGAGCCCTATCATGAGCTAAATATACTTCCCCAAAGTGCCCTCCGCCCAGCCGCTTTTCAAGGACATATTTCCCAATTGTTGTTGGTGTTGCCGTCATAGACGAAACCAGGCTACTAAAATAGCTTCTTTTTGGCTTTTATCCCAGTAAGGTGGATGCTCTCCGAAGACAGTGTCCACGAGTTTCATTAGGTCAGTTGCTTTAGGTAATCCTAGTTTAGCAGTTGTTATTCCACGGGATGAATATTCATAAGCAGGAATATTATTCTTCTTGGCCAGTAGGTTAAGTACACCCATTGGAAACGCTAGCGTGTGTAGTTGCTCCAATGTTGGTTCCAAGGTTAATTTATATGCAATAGCATCTGGTTCATATTCAGTAATAAGATGCTCAAAATGTGTTTCATACCAATCCATCAACCCGGCAGTATCGTCCGGGTCACTGGTTGCTTGTCGTCCTTTAGCCACTAAATTAGGGGCATCTTTGTCACCTCCCACGATGGCAAATCTAAGATAGTTTTTCTGAAGTACGACACCAAGTACCTTCATGTATTTCTCCCTTTATGAGGTCATGGCCGAAAGTCGCGTCGGGGTCAGGCTTCCAAGATGCAAGTTGAGATTGACCCGTTGTCTCGATTCCCTGTAATTACAAAGCCAAAACTATCTATATGTGTCTATTCTGTCAAGTAAATCGTCTTTGAACCAGTTGTTTTTATCTCAGAGCCAGTCATGTCTTACAGTTATGAAACATACTTCAATTATTGATAATGTGTAGTATGTATCAATAACAAATATGACATTCATTCATTAAGTGTGGGTTTGGTTGAGGGCGTGGGTTGTGCCGTCGGCAGGAGCGGCTGGGCGGGTACTGGCGGGGCGGTCAGGCGGGCGAAAAAAAGGGGTGGCAGCGCCACCCCCGTGTGATCCGTGAACGCTGTTATCTCTTCTTCTTGTGACACTCGCCGCACTTGGTGGGGCCCTTCTTCTTGGTCTCGTGGCAGCTCTTGCAGAGCTTGTGCGCCTCGTCCTTCTTGGCGAGCTTGTCGATCTTCCCCCCCTTGGAGTCCGCATGGCAGGGGGTGCAGCTCTTCAGCAGCTCCTGGTGCTTGGCGTGGGGAAAGCTCACGTCCCCCACCTTTGCCGGCAGGGTCTTCATACCATCGGCTGCCAGGGCGGCAGTGGTGCAATAGAGGGTGAGGGCAAGCAGGGCAAGGATTTTTTTCATGGGTAACTCCTTTTATAATGGTAATTTTTTATATAATAGCCGGTCGCAGCCCGGATGCAAGCGGGTTTCTCTTCCGGAGTTTCCGGATGGAAACTACCGAAGCGCGGCGTCGATCAGCTCCAGGAGCGGTGAGGGGAAAATGCCGAGAACGATGATGAGCAGCCCGGCGCACCCCAGGACGCCGTATTCGGCAGCGGTCATGCCATCGCCAGGAGCTGGGGAAGAAGGCTCTGCCGGGCGGAGGTAGAGGGTCGTCACTACCCGCAGGTAGTAGTAGGCGGAGACGGCGGCGGTCAGGATGCCGATGACCGACAGCGCGATCTCCCCTCCCTTGAGGGCAGCGGCGAAGATCAGGAATTTTCCCATGAAACCGGCCGTCGGCGGGATGCCGGCCAGGGAGAACATGGACAGGGCCAGGATGGCGGCCGGGAAGGGGCGCTGGTAGCCGACACCGCGCAGCTCCTCCAGCCGGTCCCCACCCTGGTCGGCGAGCGCGGCCAGGGCGCCGAAGGCTGCCAGGTTCATGGCGCTGTAGGCAACGGCATAGAAGGCGACTGCGCCGTGCCCGCCGGAGCCGCTGGTCAGGGCAAGAGCCACGTAGCCCATCTGGGCGATGGAGGAGTAGGCGATGAGCCGTTTGAGCCCGGCCTGACGGAGCGCTGCCAGGTTGCCGAGCAGCATGGAGAAGAGAGAGAGGCACCAGAGCGGCCCGTGCAGGCTGCCGCTGCCGGCTGAGCCGGAAAAGAGCAGGAGGAGCGCGGCCAGCGCCGCCCCCTTGGAGGCGGTGGCGAGGAAGGCGGTGACCGGCGTGGGCGCCCCCTGGTAGACGTCCGGGGTCCAGAGATGGGCCGGGACCAGCGAGACCTTGAAGGCGACCCCGAGCAGGAGCAGTCCCGCACCGGCCGCAGCCGTCGGATTGGCGGATGAGAGTGCCGCCTGCATGGCCGGCGCGATCAGCAGGGTACCGGTCCCGGCATAGATCAGGGCGAGGCCGAAGGCGGTGAAGGCGGCTGCCACGGCGCCGCTCAACAGGTACTTGAGGCCGGCCTCGGCCGATGCCGCCCGGCTCCGGTCGCAGGCGACCAGGAAATAGAAGCCGAAGGTGAGCGATTCCAGCCCGAGGAAGAGGACCAGCAGGTTGGTGGCCATGCTGAGGGCGACCATGCCGAAGAGCGAGAAGAGCAGGGTGGCGGGGTATTCCTCGCCGACGATCCCCTGGCGGTCGTTGTAGCGAAGCGACAAGAGGAGCGCTCCCACGGCGGTGAGGCCGAACAGGGCGCTGAAGAGCCGGGCAAAGGGGGTAAGGGCGATGCCGAGCCCCGGCAGCGACGCCAGCGGCGGCGCCATGACCATCCAGCAGGCCACGCCGGCGGCCGTCACCGCGGCAATGACAGATGGGTACCTTCCCGGCACCAGAGCGCCGAGGAGGAGCACCAGCAGCGCCCCGGCGGCAAGGATCAACAGCGGCATCAGGCTCCAGAGATCGGCCGTGGTCATGGCGTCCCTCCGGTCAGCAGCGCCACCGGCACCTTCAAGAGGTCGAGCAGCGGTTTCGGGTGGAGCCCCAGGTAGAGGTCGATGAGCGCCATGACCGTCAGCACGCTCCCCTCGCGCAGCGAGAGGTCGGGCAGTGTGAGCGGCCGCGACTCGTTCTGGAAGAGCACCTCCTGCAGCAGCCGCACCGTATAGACCAGCGGCAGGACGATGCCGAGGAAGGCAAGGGCAACGGCCAGGTGATGCCCGCGGAATGAGCCGGTCAGGATGAGGAATTCGCCGACGAAGTTGTTGAGGCCCGGCAGTCCGGCCGAGGCCATGGCAAAGAGGAGGAAGAAGAAGGAGAGGACCGGTACCTTGCCCCAGAGGCCGCCGAAGGCGCCGATCTCGCGGGTGCCGCTCCGTTCGTCCAGCATCCCGACCAGGGCGAACAGGGCTGCGGTGGTTACCCCGTGGTTGACCATCTGCATCAGGGCGCCGGAGAGCGCCACCGGCGTCCAGGAGGCGATCCCCAGGGCGACGAACCCCATGTGGCCGACGCTGGAATAGGCCACCAGCCGTTTCATGTCGGTCTGGGCAAAGGCGATCCACGAGGCATAGAGGATGCCGGTGACGGCGAGGACCATCAGGAGCGGCGCCAGGGTCCGTGCCGCCTCGGGGAAGAGGGGGTAGCCGAAGCGGACCAGGCCGTAGGCGCCGGTCTTCAGCAGCAGCCCGGCCAGGACGACGCTGCCGGCGGTGGGCGCGTCGGTGTGGGCGTCCGGCAGCCAGGTATGGAGCGGGAAGAGCGGGAACTTGATGGCAAAGGCGAAGAGGAATGCGCCATAGAGCCAGAGTCCCGCGCCGGTATCCACCCTGGTCCCGATCAGCGCCGGCAGGCTGAAGGTGTAGATGCCGCTCTGGGCACCGTGCAGCAGGTAGATGCCGATCACCGCCAGCAGCATGAGCAGCGATCCGGCCAGGGTGTAGAGGAAAAATTTCACTGCAGAATAGACGTTCCTGCCATGGCCCCAGATGCCGATGAGGAAGAACATCGGGATCAGCATCACCTCCCAGAAGAGGTAGAAGAGGAACAGGTCCAGGCTGAGGAAGACCCCCATGATGCCGCTCGCCATGATCAGCAGCAGCGCATAGTGGAGGGCGACCCGCGTCCGCACCGCCTGCCAGGAGACCACCATCCCGACGACGGTAACGAAGGCGGTGAGCAGCACCATGAGCAGGCTGATGCCGTCCATGCCGACCAGGTAGCGGATGCCGAACCGGTCGATCCAGGGGAGGTCCTCCAGGAGGAAGAAGCCGGGGAGGTCCGTTGTCGGCAGGTTCGCCAGGGTCCCGGCCTGCCAGGTCAGCCAGCCGGCCAGCAGCAGTTCGACCAGCCCGACCCCCAGGGCGAAGCGGCGCACCCATGCCTCTTGCTGCCGGAACGCGAACAGGCAGAGTCCACCCAGGAGGGGGAGGAAGATCAGGATGCTGAGGATCGGCAGGCCGGAGTTCATAAAAGCACCCATGCCAGCCATCCCGCCACCAGCGCGGCGCCGGCAGCGAAGCTCGCCAGGTAGACCGAGACTCGGCCGCAGCTCCAGTGGCCGAGGTTTTCACCGGCCTTGCCGAGCCCGTCGGCCAGCCGGTCCAGCGAGTCGTCGATCACCCCTTCGTCCACCCGCTGCCAGAGGAAGCCTGCCAGCCGTTCGTAGGGGCGGATGATGAGGAAGCGGTAGAGATCGTCCACGTACCACCCCTGCTGCAGGAAGGCGGTCAGGCCCGTGGCGGGCTGCGCAGCTTCGGCGATCCGCGCGTCGCGCCGGCTGCCGCCGTAGCGGAGGTGGGCTGCCGCGAGGCCGCTAACGGCGATGAGCGCGGCGATCCCCTGCAGCGCCAGCTCTGTCCCGTGAGACGGCTCTGCCGTTGTCATCCCTGCCGTCGCCAGGAAGCTCCCCAGCAAACCTTCCCCCAGGTAGCCGGGGAGGTTGAGGAACCCGCCGCAGAGCCCCAGGAGCGCCAGAGGCAGCAGGATCGATTCCATCAGCCGTGGCGCGTGATGGTGCTCTCCGCTCTCTCCCCCGAAGACCAGGTAGACCATCCGGAAGGTGTAGAATGCCGTCAATAGGGCGGTGACGAGCCCGACCACGAAGAGACCGCCGTAGAGCGCACCACCCTTCAACCAGGCAGCCGCCAGGATGGCGTCCTTGCTGAAGAAGCCGCCGGTGAGCGGCAGGCCCGCCAGGCAGGCGGCGCCGGCCAGAAACGGCCAGAAGGTGAGCGGGAGCGTGCGGCGCAGCCCACCCATGCGGAAGATGTCCTGTTCATGGTGCAGGGCAGTGATGACGCAGCCGGCACCCAGGAAAAGGAGAGCCTTGAAGAAGGCGTGGACGATCAGGTGGAAGGTGGCGGCGGTGATGGCGCCGCAGCCGACGCCGAGCACCATGTAGCCGATCTGGCTGATGGTGGAGTAGGCAAGGACCCGCTTCAGGTCGCGCTGGGCCACGGCGCAGGTGGCGCCGAAAAAGGCGGTCAGCGCCCCGGTGACGGCGATGGCCGCCATGGCGGTTGGCGAGAGGCTGACGAGCGGTGCCAGACGCATCAGCAGATAGACCCCGGCCGTGACCATGGTGGCGGCGTGGATCTGGGCCGAGACCGGCGTCGGCCCGGCCATGGCGTCGGGAAGCCAGACCATCAGCGGCACCTGGGCCGATTTACCCATGGCGCCGATCAGCAAGAGGATTCCCAGCACGGTGACGGTCCCTGCCGGCAGGGTGGCGGCCATGGCGTCCACTTGGGTGATGGAGACGGTGCCGCAGAGCTCGAACAGCCAGACGATGGCGATTCCCAGGGCGGTGTCGCCGATCCGGGTGGTGATGAACGCCTTGCGGCCGGCGTCGGCGTTCTTCTTCTCCGTGTACCAGAAGCCGATCAGGGCATAGGAGCAGAATCCGACCCCCTCCCAGCCCAGGTAGAGGAGCGGCAGGTTCTCGGCCAGCACCAGCACCAGCATGGCGCAGACGAACAGGTTGAGCAGGGCGAAGAAGCGGGCCGGCGCCGGGTCTTTGGCCATGTAGGCCACGGCATAGACGTGGATCAGGCCGCAGACGAAGGTGATCATGAGCGTCAGCGACAGCGCGAGCGGGTCGAGGTAGAGGGTGAGCGGCGCCTGCAGGTCGAAGTCGGCGAGCCAGGAGATCAGGGTGACCGTCTCGGGACGGCTGTAGGCCCCGGCTGCCAAGAGGGCGCAGAAAAACGCCCCCCAGATCACGGCGCAGGCAAGCCCTTCCACCAGCCGGCGGGGCAGTTTCCGGCCGACAATGGCGTTGACCGTCGCGCCGAAGAGCGGCAGGAGGAGTATGAGGGCGAGGTAGATGGTCACCCTTTCAGCTCCCGGAATTCATCCACGTCCACGGTCTTGCGCTTGCGCTGCAGGTAGACCACCATGGCCAGGGCGAGCGACACCTCGGCCGAGGTCATGGCCATGATCAAGAGGGCGAAGACCTGGCCGTCCAGGGTGCGCCAGTGGGCCGCTCCGCCAACGAAGACGAGCATGGCGGCATTGAGCATGATCTCGATGCCGATCAGCAGCATGATGACGTTGCTGCGCCAGACCAGCACGCAGGCCAGCCCCAGGCAGAAGAGGATGGCGGCGAGGATCAGGATGTGGAGGAGCGGCACGATCATGTCACTATCCGGTCCAGGAGCGTGGATTTTCCCCTCATCTGCGCCTCCCGAGGTAGAGCGCTCCGACGACTGCAAACAGCAGCTGCATGGAGATGATTTCCACTGCCACGCCGTAGCGGCTGAAGAGGGTGACGGCGAAGTCGTGGACCCCCATGCTGCCGGTGGTTGCCGGTTGGGCCGGCAGGTAGCTGCCCGCCAGGAGCAGCACCGAGCCGAGGATGATCCCGGCAAGGAGCAGGGCCGGCAGCCAGCGAGCCAGCGTCGGGCGGTGCCCCTTTTCCGGATGCCCCAGGTCGAGCATCATGATGACGAAGAGGAAGAGGACCATGACGGCGCCGGCGTAGATGATCACTTCGAAGACCGCCACCAGCGGGGCCAGCAGCAGGTAGAAGACCACGGCCAGGGCGAAGAACGAGGTGACCAGGTAGACGATGGCATGCACCGGGTGCTTCTCGGTGATGGCAAAGAGGGTGGCGATGACGGTGACTGCAGCCAGTATGTAGAAGAGGGCCTGTTCCATATCGATTAGGGCAAGAGCCCCCGCACGTCCACGGGCGGGCACTCCTCTGCCCCTTTGCCGCGCGGCTGGGCGATGCCGATGCCGGCGTGACGGTAGAAGTTGTAGCTTGCGTCCTTGCCGCAGCCGGCGATGAGCAGGTCTTCCTTTTCATAGACCAGGTCCATGATGTCGCGCTTGCAGATCTCGAAGTCCGGAGTCATCTGGATTGCCAGGGTGGGGCAGGCCTCGGCGCAGAGGCCGCAGAAGATGCAACGGGAGAAGTTGATCCGGAACCAGGCGGCAAAGCGCCGTCCGTCTTCCATCTCGGCCGCTTCCATGGAGATGCAGTCCACCGGGCAGGCAGCGGAGCAGAGATAACAGGCCACGCACCGCTCGCCGCCGTCCGGGTCGCGGGTGAGGACGATCCTGGCCCGATAGCGTGGATAGGGGGTCCGCTTCTCCTCGGGATACTGGATGGTCACCGGCCGGCGGAAGATATGCTTCCAGGTGGTGAACATGCCGACCGAGATGGCCTTGATGTCGCTGAAAATGTTCATGTCGGTCCGGATAAGGCATTCGATAGAAGTCCATCGCTGATCGGTCGGACCTCTATCGCCTGCTGTCTGCTGTTGTGGGATCAGTAGAAAAAATACCGGAGAATACCGATTTTGCAAGGGATGGCGGGCAATTTCGCTCAGCCGAAGCAGTAGACCTGCCTGCCGTCCTGGTAGAGCTCGATGGGGCCGTCCTGGGAGACCTTGATCACCTTGCCGAAGACCGATGCGGCGCTGGCAGCGGTGGTGCGCCCGCCGCCGGAGACCACCTCGCGGGCGTGGGAGGTGTCGATGATGAAGCCGGTCTCCAAGAGCTTGCCGGCCCGGTTGAAGACGGTCATGCCGTCTGCGGAGAGGATGCGGAGCAGGGTGCCGGCCTGCTTCAGCTCGGCGATGCTCCGTCCCTTGACCCGTTCGATGAGGAGCCTGCCGATATGGTCTTCTCCACCGACCGAACCCTTTTTCAGCTCGGCCAGCCGTCGCCCTCCCCTGGCATGCACCAGCACGACCGTGCCGAGACGGATCTTGGAAAGGGCGTAGACCGTCCAGATCAGGTCGTCGATGACCCCCGGATCGAGGCTCTCGCAGAGGAAGGTGCGGATGATGTCGGGATCGAATATGGCCCATCTCCCCTTGCGCCTGATCAGCAGCTTGTCCGGGTTGATCATCACCTCGATCTCGGCGGCGTCGTTGACCGTGACGGCAAAGGCGCCGGTGCCGGCATGCCTGACCAGGGAGAAGATCTCCCGGTGGGTCAGTTGCTCCACATCGGTCTGGACTATGGCGTTGCTGGTCCGGAGGATGCCGGTCACCTGCATCTGGATGTTGGCGATGAAGAAGAGATTGGTGCCGTCGATGAAGCGGTAGGTGAGCGGGTTGTCGAAAAAGGTGGCGGATACGGTCTGCTGCGGCTTCATGGGGAGCAGGGTGTGCATCCGCTGGCGTACCAGCCGGCGCAGTTCGGCGTGCGTGGTCCGGTGGACGATGAAGCCGGTGGTCGCCTGCTTTCCCTCGTAGCGCTGGTAGGAGAGGTTTTTCAGGAGCTGGATCAACTGCTGGATCGGCCAGAACCCCTTGCGCCGGTCGCCGCGGAGGAAGCGGGCCATGGTGATGTCCATGATGGAGGCGAGCAGGGCGGTGCGGAAATGGGCCGCGTACCCTTCCTGTCGGAAGCCGCTGTAGAGCGCGGAAAAGGCGGTCAAGAGCTCGCGGCAGAAGACCTCTTCAATGCGGGTGAAGGGGATCGCCTCGCGTCGGGCGAAGAAACAATAGGATTGACCATCAATGGAGATGGCTTCGAGGATAGTGGTCTCGCTCCCCTTTTCCTCGCAGGTGTCCGGGACCAGGTCCACCTCGGCGCCGCCGAGAAACGTCCGGATATTCCCTTTGATGGCATCGAACACGGCAAACGGCATGAGATCTCCATGGCCCGTCGTCAGCAGCGTTCATCGCCGCTCACTGCGGCATGTGGCTTACGTGCTTTTCGTGCAGAAGGCAGATATGGAAAGGGCAGGCCGTCAGGCCTGCCCTTTCAGGGGTTCCGATCAGGCCGTTGCTTCCTTGGGACGTTGCGCTTTTTTCAAAAGGGCCAGGGTAATGGGGTGATTGTTGTTTTCTGCATAGACCAGGGCGGTGTTGCCGACCCTGGTGCGGGCATGGGTGTCGGCGCCATTGACCAGCAGTGCCTGGACGGTGTGGTTGCAGCCATAGATCGCGGCGAACATCAGGGGGGTGTGACCGTCGCGGTCCCGTGCGTCGATTTCGGCGCCATGTTCGATCAGCAGTTTGACCACCTCGACATGACCGTTGGCGGCGGCGTAATGGAGAGCAGTCTTTCCCTTTTCACTGCGTGCATCCACTTCAGCTTCGCGTTTCAGGAGGTCTTTGACCCCCTCCAGGTCTCCGGTCTTGGCGGCCTCCATAAGCGGCGAGTGCCCATGCCTGTCCTTCATGTTGACATTCACCATCGTCCCGTCCCCCTTTCTGATCGTCTTCCCCGTTACAAATGCAGTGTCCATCGGCCTTCTCCTTTCCTTGCAGGTGTCAAAGAAAACGTGATGAGACCTCTCTACAGCAACTGCAGCCACCAACCGGTGACAAGTATATTAATCAAAGCTAAGGGAGTCAATACTTTCCAGCCGAGGTGCATCAACTGGTCGTAGCGCAGGCGTGGCAGCGTCCCCCGCATCCAGATGAAGACAAAGGCGAAGGCAAGCACCTTTATGATAAACCAGAGTGAGGGCGGAAGCAATGGCCCATGCCATCCGCCGAGAAAAAATGTTGCGGCCAGTCCCCCCAGCACGATGACGTTGATGTATTCACCGACGAAAAAGAGCCCGAAGCGCATGCCGGAGTATTCGGTGTGGAAGCCCGCCACCAGTTCTCCCTCGGCCTCGGGGATGTCGAAGGGTATCCGCTTGCACTCGGCAAGGATGCTGATGAAGAAGATGGCAAAGGCCAGGGGCTGGGTGAGGATGAACCAGTTGCCGCCGCCTTGCGCGGCGACGATGTCCGACAGCCGGAAGGAGCGGGCGAGCATCACCGTCGGCACCAGGGAGAGCCCCATGGAAAGCTCGTAGGAGATGAGCTGCGCCAGGCCGCGGATCGCGCCGAGCAGGGCGTACTTGGAGTTGGAGGCCCATCCCCCCAGGGCGACACCGTAGACGGCGATGGAGGAGAGGGCCATGAAGAAGAGGAGCCCCACATGCGGGTCAGCCACCTGCAGCGGTACGTCCTCACCCAGAAGGGTCAGGGGGGCGCCGAAGGGGATGACGCTGAAGATCATGATCGCCGGGATGGCGGCCATGGCCGGGGCGAGGTAGAAGAGCCACCTGTCGGCCCCGTCCGGCTTGACATCCTCCTTGGCGAGCATCTTGATCAGGTCGGCCAGCGGCTGCAGAAGCCCCAGCGGCCCGACCCGGTTCGGCCCCTTGCGGTCCTGGATCCAGGCAAGTACCTTCCGTTCGGCAAAGACCAGGTAGGCCGCCGCGGTGAGGATTGCAAAAAAGACCAGGCCGATCTTGGCCAGGATGAGCATGATTGAGATGTCCATGGGTTCCCGTGTTTCAGTGAGCTGCTGCAACCCTGGCGTGCCGGGTCACGGCTTTTTCTTCTGACCGACCGCCGGCTGTCCCCCTTCGGGCGGGCGGCATGTCCCGCAGGGGCGGTAGCCTTCTTTGCGGGCCGCGTCGGCATTGGCGAATTTCAGCCGGTTCTCGGGGAGGATCTTGGCTGCAAAGCGGCATGTCGGCAGATGATAGACCTGGGACTTGGCCGAACCCCAGAGTTCGGCCCATGCCGCCGTCTGCACGAGGAGCGACAGGGTGGCGGCAAGGATCAGTCGCCGGATGATCTGACTAGGAAATTTCATGGATGAGCCTCCCTTGTTCGGTTGTTTCCAGATCGCGCAGTTGTTCCCGGTTGCCGGTGAACGGGTCTGTTACATCATCTCCGAGCCGCTCCAGCAGGCTGACCAGCAGGTGCTGAGCCGAAAGCGGGAGGCTGCCGGGCGGTTCGAGACGATGGACCCGCGGCGGGTGCAGGGTCCCGTCCTGCGGTCCTGGGGATGGGGAGCGGTTGGGGATTCCCGGCGTCATGACCTGCCGGAAGCGCTGGGCCCGCCCCTCGTTGTTGATATAGGTGCCGTCCATCTCCACCCAGGCAGTGGTGGGGAGCACGACCTGTGCCTGCCGCACGGCCGGGGTCGGCAACCAGTCGGCAGCGGCCACGAAGGGGACCTCGGCCAGGAACTCTGCCGGGATGTCGGCCTCCAGAGCGAGAATCCCTTTCACCTTCCCCGAGGCTACTGCCTCGGCAAGGGTGGCAGTCCCGTGCTCTTTCGCCAGGAGCCCTGCGCCGAAGGCATTGGGGCCGGGCAGGAGGCATGCGACCTTGGCCTCGGTCCGGGCAAGCATTGCAATGGCGGCTGGGGCGTTGTTCCCGGTCCCGCAGATGACCACGGCCCGCTCGAATATCCCCAGCGGGACCTCTTCCAGGAAACTGAGTTCGATGGCTTCGACGGAGACGGACCGTGCCTGATCCAGCGGCGCGTGTTTCCCCACCAGGAAGACCGGGGCACCGTTGCGCCATGCCTGCCGGACCGCCAGAAGCATCATGGGCCCCTCATCCCGGAGATCTGATTCCAGGATGACGACACAGTCGGCCTGCCGCACGTCTGCCATGGAAGCGGCATTGCCTCCGGCCAGGAGGTCGACGACGGCTGCGACCCGCTCCCCTTCCTCCTGGTCGGCAAAGTAGCAGAGAACGCCCGCTCCGAGCAGGCCGGCCAGCCGGAGGAGGAGGGCGTTCCCCTCCAGTGCCAGCCGGGGGGAGCCGACGATTGCCAGGCTTTCCGGTCCGTACAGTTCTCCCAGCTCGGCGAGCCGCACCATGAGGGTGTCCAGGGCTGCCTGCCAGGAAACTTCCTCCCCGTCCACCAGCGGCATCCGTGGCCGCGCCGGGTCGTTCACGGTGGCATTGGAGAAACGGCCCCGGTCGCAGATGAACCAGCCGTTGACCGCGTCGTTGCGCCGTGCCATGGTCTTGAGGAGTTCCCGGTAACGGGCGGCCGGGGTGGTGTTGCACCCCAGGGAGCAGTGGGGGCAGACGGAGGGGGCCATCTGGTAGTCCCAGTAGCGGGCACGGAAGCGGGCGGTTTTGTCGGTGAAGACGCCGGTGGGGCAGATGTCCACCAGGTTGCCGCTGAAGGGGGATTCCAGGTCGCCGTCGGCAAAGCGGCCGTAGTAGACGCGGCCGGCGCTCCCCATGACCCCGAAGTCGGTCCCGCCCGCATATTCCTGGTAGAAGCGGACGCAGCGGTAGCACTGGATGCAGCGGTTCATCTCGTGCTGGATATGCGGCCCCAGGTTCTGGTTGCGGTGGGTCCGCTTTTTCCCCTGGTAGCGCCGGATGCCGTGCCCGCCCGCAACGGTGTAATCCTGCAGCAGGCATTCGCCCCCCTCGTCGCAGACCGGGCAGTCGTGGGGGTGGTTGAGCATCAGCCATTCGATGACGTTTCGGCGCATGGCCAGCGCCTCCTCGTCGGTGGTGGAGACCACCATGCCGTCCTGGGCCGGCAGCATGCACGACATCTGGAGCCCCTTCACCGGCCCGTCCAGGAGCTTCACCGCGCAGAGCCGGCAGGCTCCCACGTTTCCCAGGGCCGGGTGGGAACAGAAATGGGGGATCCAGATCCCGACGGTCTTGGCCGCCTCCAGCACGCTCGTGCCTGGGGGGACCTCCACCGATATCCGGTCGATGATCAGCCTTGGCATGTTTACAGTCCGCTCCGCGTCATGTTGTGCCTGCGGACCGCCTTGTCCTCGTACATCAGCCGGTCCGCCTGCTTGTGGGTCATGTCCAGGTCCCCGCGGCTCGTGGCAGTTGCCACCCCCAGCGACATGCCGAGGGGGAATTCCGGCTCGTCCGCGTTATGGGCCGCCTCTCCGTCCCTGATTCGTTCGATAACCCTGGCGGCTGCCTCCAGGTCGGCACCGGCGAGGATGATCGCGAATTCGTCGCCGCCGATGCGCGCCACCACGTCCTCGACCCTGACCGCTGACGTCAGTACCCGTGCTGCCTGCTGGATGAGGCGGTCGCCGGCGGCGTGGCCCCGGGTATCGTTGATCTCCTTGAGCCGGTCCAGGTCGACCACGATGATGCTGACCGGGAAGTGACGCCCCCGGTCCAGCCGCGCCAGCTCCTCGTTGAAATAGCAGCGGTTGTAGACGCTGGTCAGGGTGTCGTGGCTGCTCACGTAGCGCAGCTGTTCCTCTGCCTGCTGCTTGTCGCGCAGGGAGTCGATCAGCTTGTTGAAGGCGGCAGAGAAGCCGCCGAGAAAGTCGACCTGCTGGGTCAGATCACCCGCTGCGATCTGCTGGGTCTGCCAGGTCAGATGGCGCAGGGAGGAGTGGAGTTCCTTGAACGGCGCGACCAGCTGGTTGCGGGGGGGCGGCTCCTGATCCAGGTCTCCTGCTGCCAGCGCCATGAGAAACGGTCGTGCTTCGGAAAAGGCGAGAATCAGGCGGTCCACTGCCTCGGCCAACGCCCTGACCTCGACCGGATCTCCGCTGGTGGCCGCAACCGCCGAGGCAGGTTCTCCGCGGAGCAGGGCCGAGAGCTGCTCGGTCATGGCCCAGAGCAGTTCTTTCTCTGGCTCTGTCATGGGGTTTCCTCCCCAGCCGGTTTTGTGAGGAACCGGCAGGTCCGTTCGCCGGTGGCCCAGCAGTCGATCTCGCGGGCCGTGAACGGCCGTCCGGTATAGACACTGAAGATGCCGGCGATGAACCCCTCGTCGTATTCGCAGACCGTTTCGCCGATGATCGGCAGTCCGGAGCAATCCAGATCCTCGGAGACCGTCAGCACGAACTCCATGGCCTGGGCGTCGCTCTTCTCGATCCGCAGGATCCCGATCCCGAGGGTCTTCAACCGTTCCTGGAGCAGCGCGACAAAGGGGTTGAACGGGAGGGTCGTATCCAGCAGGTTGCGGCAGAACTCCTCGCCGGCCAGCTGCCCCGCCTCCCGCACGATCCGGCTTGCCTCGTCGCTGCCGTAGCGCTCGGTGAGCACGTCCCGCAGGGTGTACTGCATCAGGCGGTAGACCAGGATATTGGTGGTCGGCCCCAGGTTGGGCCGGGCCGTGGCCATGTCGCCCAGGTTTTCCCATTGAAACCGGCTCCGGCCGGCCCCTTCAGCGCCCATGGGCTTCTCCCGTCCGGTGCATCTTTCCTGCGAAAGGGCACCGCTTCTGGATGATGTGCTCCCGGATCTCTTCCTCGAAGAGCCTGAGCAGCCCCTCCACCGGCCCCATGGCTCCCGGTGCAAGGGCGCAGAACGCATAGTTCAGGTACTTCACATGCCCGGCAAGGATGGCGATGTCGTCCACGCTCCCCTCTCCGCGCTCGATCCTCGTCAGGATCTCCTGCACGAACGGCAGCCCTTCCCGGCAGGGGGTGCACCAGCCGCACGACTCCCTGGCATAGAAGGAGACCATGTTCAGGGTGGCGGCAACCATGCAGGTCTCCTGATCGAGCACCACGATGCCGCCGGTGCCGAGCCGGGAGCCGGCCCTGGCAACGGTGTCGAAATCCATCGGTACGTTGAAATGGTCGGCCGTGAGGTAGGGGGTCGAGGCGCCGCCGGGGATGCAGGCTTTGAAACGGCTCCCCGGACGCATGCCGCCGCAGGGCCCGTCGATGATGGCTCCCAGCGTCGTCCCCAGCGGCAGCTCGATACAGGCGGTGTTCCGCACATGGCCGCTGACGCAGAAGAGCTTGGTGCCGGCCGCCTCGGGGATGGCTGCCAGCCCCTTGAACCAGGCGGCACCCTTCGCGACGATATCCGGGATGTTGGCCAGGGTCTCCACGTTGTTCACCACCGTCGGCCCCCCCCAGAGCCCCTTTACTGCCGGGAACGGGGGCTTGGCGCGCGGATTGGCCCGTCTTCCTTCCAGGGCGTTCATCAGCGCCGTCTCCTCGCCGCAGATATAGCGACCGGCAGAGACGTGCAGATCGACCGTGCAGGAAAAGCCGCTCCCCAGGATGTTTTCACCAAGAAGCCCGGCCTGCTTCGCCTCGGCGATGGCCTGCCGCAGGTTGGCAGCCGCGGTCTCGTAGCCGCGACGGATGAAGATGAAGGCGTGGCTACAGCCGATGGCGTAGGAGGCGAGGACGATCCCCTCCACCAGCGAGTAGGGGTTGGCCTCCAGCAGGATGCGGTCCTTGTAGGTGCCGGGCTCCATCTCGTCGCAGTTGCAGATGAGCCAGCGCGGCCCCGGCAGGTCGCGGGGGACGAAGGACCATTTCTTGCCGGTGGGGAAACCGGCTCCGCCGCGTCCGCGCAGGTTGGAATCGATCACCACCTGCTGGACCTCGGCGGGCGCCATCTCCTTCAGCCCCTTTTCCAGGGCCAGAAAGCCGCCGCCGGCCCGGTACTCGGCAAAGGTGACAGGCCGGCCAGGCCTGTTATGTCGGAAGAGAACCTGTTCCACGTGGCTACTCGATAAGCTCCTTCAGGACTGTGGCATTGTTGTGCTCTTCATCTCTGGCGGCAAAGAGGAGCGTGACCGTACCGGTTGCCGCCAGACCCTTCAGTTTGGCGAGAATCTCCCCGTTTTCGGCGAGTTCCCGACGATACTGCTCTCGGAACTCCTCCCAGCGGCCCGGGTCGTGGCCGAACCACTGCCGCAGCCCGTCACTCGGGGCGATCTCCTTCAACCATTCGTCGAGCCGCGCCTCTGCCCGCGCCATCCCCCTGGGCCAGAGCCGGTCGACGAGGATTCTCGTCCCGTCCTCCGGAGCCGGTGGTTCGTATATCCGCTTGACCCTGATCATGGCATGTTCCGGCAAGAAGCGGGAAAGCGGCGACCGATGCCGGCCGCCGCAGCCTGCTACTTGAACTCCTTCAGGACGTACTCCGCAATCGCCTTGGCATCCTTGTCGCTGAGGTCCTTTTTCTCGAACTTGTTCATGCCCGGTCCGGGGTTGCGCATCTTGGCAACGATATCCTTCCAGCTCTTGATGCCGTTCGCTGCCAGGGAAGCTTTCTTGAGGGTCTTGGCCGGGTTGATGATGTTGCCGCCATCGTTATGGCACGAGGCGCAGTGGGTCTCGAACAGTTTCTCACCCTTTCCCTCTTTGTGCGTCTTCTTTTCGCTGGCCATACCGGTGGTTGCAAGTGCTGCCACGGCGAACAGGCAGGCTGCGAGTGAGAGCGTCTTCTTCATGGTGTATTCCTCCTTGTGCATTCTAATTTCCGGCTGTGCCGGTCTGGTGCAGGGCGTTTTTCCGCTCCTGGTCGATGATTGCGTCGATGGATTCGGGCGTGAGCCTGCCGTACAGGGTGTCCCCCACTATCATGGTCGGCCCTTCGCCGCAGTTCCCCAGGCAGCAGCAGGGGAGCAGGGTGAAGATGCCGTCGGCGGTGGTTTCTCCGGCCAGGACCCCCAGGCGCCGCGCCAGATGGGCGAGCATGGTCTCGCCTCCCATGGCCCAGCAGGAGATGGAGTCGCAGACATGGATCACCCGTTTCCCCACGGGCCGGCGATAGAGCATCTCGTAGAAGGTGGCCAGTTCGTCCACCTGCAGCGGCGAGAGGCCGAGCAGCCCGGCTGCCTCTTCCACCGCTTCGTCGGTCAGCCAGCCGTAGTGGGCCTGCAGCGTCTTCAGCACGTCCACCGCCGCCTCCCGCGGGGTGACGGCATGTGCGATGCGCCCGGCGAGCTCTGTTTTCAATGGTTCTGGAATCATGCAAAACCTTTTTCACCACGGAGTCACGGAGGCAGGGAGAGAATCGAAAAGAATGCTTCCCTGCCCTGTCCGGATCTTCATTCCCGTATGAACGATTCGAACTCATGGGGACAAAAACTTAACGAATGCTTTTTCTCCGTGTCTCCGTGCCTCTGTGGTGGATTCTGAATCACCGGTCAAGATCCGCCAAAACAAAATCCACCGATCCCAGTATGGCCAGGAAGTCCGCCACCAGCCAGCCCCGGCTCATGAGGGGGAGGGCCTGGATGTGGGGGAAGCTGGGGGTCTTGATCCGGACCCGGTACGGGACGTTGAGGCCGTCGGAGACCACGAAGTAGCCGTTCTCCCCCTTGGGCGCCTCGATGGCGCTGTAGTTCTCCCCTGCCGGCGGCGCCATCCCCCTGGTGGCGTTGACGAAGTGGTGGATCAGCGATTCGATGTCGTGCAGCGTATCCCGCTTCTGCGGCAGCACAAAGCGGTAATCGTCGGTCATCCAGCGGCCGGCGGGCATCTCCTTCCAGCACTGACGCACGATATGGAGCGACTGGCGGATCTCCTCCATCCTGACCCGGTAGCGGGCCCAGCAGTCCCCGGCCGTTTCCGTCGGTACCTCGAAATGGAAGTGCTGGTAGCCGTTGTACGGGATCTTCTTCCGCAGGTCCCACTCCAGGCCGCAGGCCCGCAGGTTGGGACCGGAAAGCCCCCATTCCATGGCCTCGTCCCTGGTGATGACTCCTACCCCCTGCAGCCTGGCCTTGAAGATCGGGTTCCCCTTGAGCAGATCCTCGTACTCCTTGAGCCGGGCCGGCATCCAGTCGAGGAAATCCCTTACCGGAACGTCCCAGCCGTCGGGGAGATCCTCGGCCACGCCGCCGATCCGGAACCATGCCGGGTGCATCCTGCCGCCGGTGATCATCTCCACGATGTCGAAGATCTTTTCCCGGTCGGTGAAGGTGTAGAAGACCGGGGTCATGGCCCCCACGTCGGCGGCAAAGGTGCCGAGCCAGACCAGGTGGCTGGCGATGCGGAAGAGCTCGGCCAGCATCACCCGGATCGTGATGGCCCGGTCCGGGACCGCGATGGAGCAGAGCCGCTCCACGCTATTCACGTAGGCCAGGTTGTTCTGCACCCCGGCAAGGTAGTCGATCCGGTCGGTGTAGGGGATGAACTGGTTCCAGTGCTGGCGTTCGCCGATCTTCTCCGCCCCCCGATGGTGGTAGCCGATGTCCGAGTCCATATCCACGATCTCTTCCCCATCCAGCTTGAGGATGCAGCGGATGATGCCGTGGGTTCCCGGATGCTGGGGGCCGAGGTTGAGGATAAGGGTCTCCTCGTCGATTTTTTCGAAGAAATCGCCTGCCGGCAGGGCCTGGCGACTGCGGGCGTCCGCCTCGGTGTAGGGGGTCATCTCGGTGGCGCGGAAGGGGTGAGCCTTCCGGAGTGGATGACCCTCCCAGTCGTGCGGCATCAGGATGCGGCGCAGGTTCGGGTGGCCGCTGAAGCGGATGCCGAACATGTCGAAGGCCTCCCGCTCGTACCAGTTGGCAGCCGGGAAGACGCCGGTCACGCTCGGGACCTCGGGATCGCTCCCTGCCAGTTCGGTCTTGATCCGGAGATGGCCGGGGATGTCGAAGTTGAGGAGGTGATAGTTGGCGGTGAAGTCAGGGTAGCGGTCGCGCTCTTGCCGGCAGGAGTCGTCGACGCAGGCGATGTCCTCCAGCCTCTTGAACGGCGCGCTGCTGCGGTTTTTCAGGTAGCTGAGCACCTCCGGCACCAGTTCCGCCGGCGCCCGGTAGGTGAGCATGTCCGTGGCAGCATCGTCCCGCTTCACCCGGTGGTCGAAGGCCAGCTCCAGCTCGCCGGCCAGGCCGAAATCGGGGTAGTCGTGGCGCTTGGCCGGCGGCCGCCACATCTCGTTGGAACGGGGCATCCAGAATTTGGGGTGTTGCACCGAGGTCCCGCGGATGGCGCTCCCTTCCAGGCCCGGACCCCGCGGATCGCGTGACTTGGAGACGCCGTCCGCCAGAACCGGCGTCACGGTCCCCTGGGTGCCGCCGGCAAGGTGGAGCACCGGCCGGGCCGGCCGCTCGCCGGTCCGGATCTTTTCCTGCAGCAGCATCAATCCCTGCAGGAACGCCTCCGGCCGGGGGGGGCAGCCGGGGACGTAGACATCCACCGGGATGATCTGGTTGACCCCCTGGACCACGCTGTAGACGTCGTACATGCCGCCGGAATTGGCGCAGCTCCCCATGGAGATCACCCAGCGGGGCTCGGCCATCTGCTCGTAGAGGCGCAGGATCTGCGGCGCCATCTTCTTGAAGACCGTGCCGGCGATCACCATCAGGTCCGCTTCCCGCGGGGTGCCGCGCAGGACCTCGGCGCCGAAGCGGGAGATGTCGTAGCGGGAGGTGAAGGAGGTCATCATCTCGACGAAACAGCAGGAAAGCCCGAAGAACATCGGCCAGAGCGAGTTGGCCCGTCCCCAGTTGATCATGTCATCAAGGGTGGCAAGGATTATGTTCTGCGGAAGTTCATTCTCCGCCATGAGCAGTACTCCTGAGTTTTGAGAAACGCGAATTTTTTGTCAGATCAAGGCGAGCGAGCAATGGCGCGGAGGCGTAGCAAGGCTACGCCGCACAAGGCATTGTAAAGCTCAACGCCGAGCTGGCGGAAAAGGCGCGTTTCTCTCCCGCGAAGGTCCCCATTCCAGCCCCCCTTTGACCCACAACCAGACCAGCCCAAGGAGCAGCACCACGATGAAAAAGGTGATGTGGATCAGCCCGGCGATGCCGAGCCGGTCCCAGGCCACGGCCCAGGTGAAGATGAAGGCCGCCTCCACGTCGAAGACGATGAAGAAGATCGCCACCAGGTAGAAGGGGACCGGGTAGGCGAGACGGGCCGATCCGGTGGGGATGACCCCCGATTCGTAGGGGAGCCCCTTGTTCCGGTTGCTTCGCTTTGCACCGAGCCACCATGCGGCCAGGAGCAGGATGCCGATCAGGCCGACGGCAATGGCCGTGTAGATGCCGAGGGGAAGCAGCTCGGGAAATGTGGAAACAGCGTCAGTCGGCATGGGACCTCGATCTTCAGCGGGCAAGTGCCCGGTTCAGCCAGGCGATCAGCGCCTGGAGGGAGAGTGCCCCGCTGGTGCTCTCCACCACGCTCCCGTTGCGGATGAGCACCAGCGCCGGTACCCCCCTGATGCCGTAACGGCTTGCCGTTTCAGGACTTTCGTCGATATTCACCTGTACCACCGCGGCCCTGCCGGCAAAGATTCTCGCAACGTCCCGCACCACCGGTGCGAAGGTCTGGCAGTGCGGTCACCAGGGTGCCCAAAACTCCGCCAGTATCGGGCCGCGATAGGCGGCGGCGAAGTCGGCGAAGGTACGGTCGCCCAGGGCCAGCGGGCTGGTATGGAGCGCCGGGAGCGGCTGGCGGCAGTTGCCGCACCGTCCGCTTTTCCCTTCACTTGCCGCCGGTACCCTGTTGGCTGTCCCGCACGACGGGCAGGTCACCAGGTAGGTGTCTCGCTCAGGCATGGCGTTTCCCGCGGGCGGCGATGTGCGCGCCGATTTTCTTGTCCATGACGGCTATATGGTTCACCAGCCAGTCCAGGAGCATGGTGTTGGTTGTGATGATGACCGAGAGCGAGGCGCCGTCCCCGTGCAGGTCCCGCTTGAGCTGGCCGAGCTTGTCGACAAAGCCTCGGTGTGCCACGCGGTGGGTCGGGTAGTCGGGGAAGTCGTAGGCTACCTGCAGCCGCTCTTCGTCGCGAAAATGGGTCTGTACGTATTCATCGAGGAAGGAGAGGAGATGGCCGATCTCTTCCTTGCCCAGGCCGTTGTTGCAGGCTTCGAGCAGTTTGTCGAAGCGCCTGAAGAGTTCCTTGTGCTGTTCGTCGATTTCGTTGACACCGATTGCCAGGTTGTTGTCCCATTCCAGTCTCATGTTTCCTGCGTCTCCTGCCTGTGAAGTATGATGCGGAAGGCTCTCAGCTCCCCTGTTGCTGCAGCCATGCCAGCACTGCAGCGGGATGGCTCTCCGCCTTGGCCACCCGGGGCCACTGTTTCATCACCATGCCGTCAGGGCCGATCACCACGGTGGAGCGGATGGTCCCCATGCTCTTCTTGCCGTACTGCACCTTTTCGCCAAAGGCGCCGTATGCCGTCATCATGGCGGCGCCGGGGTCGGAGAGCAGGGTGAAGGGGAGGCCGAAGGTGCGGATGAACTTGTCGTGCGAGGCGAGGCTGTCGCGGCTCACGCCGAGGAGCACGATTCCTTTTCCGGCCAGTTCGCCGTGCAGGTCGCGGAAGCCGCAGGCCTCCTTGGTGCAGCCCGGTGTGTTGTCCCTGGGATAAAAATAGATGACCACGGTCTTTCCCGCATACTCCTGCAGCGAATGTTCGGCGCCGTCGCTCCCGGCAAGCGTGAAGTCCGGTGCGCGTTTCCCTTCCAGTGACATGATCCCTCCCGGTTGATGCGGCATGACAGGGCCTGACGCCCAGGTTTTAATGATACCTCGTTTTCGGAAAATGTTAAGGGGGGAAGCGGCCGGGGTCTGGATGAAACGCAAAGGGATGCTATACTTCGTGGCAATACACCGCCCAGCGGTATCACACGATGACCAGGAAGCATATCATGATGCAACGGCAGTCAAGAGTAATCCCCTCTGTTTTGTTCTGTCTGGCAGTCGCCTGTGCCGCCCCCCTTGTTGCTGCCGAAACTCCGGAACCGGCCGGCATGAAGTCCGGAGAAGCTGCGCCGTCCCCGCCTGCCGATCAAGAGCGCCAGGCCGTGGAACAGACCTTGCGCCGGGCTCTGGAGCGGGCCGAAGGGGAAAAGGCCGAACTGGAAAAGAAGGTCCGCGAGAGCAGCGAACGTGAACGCCTGCTGCAGCAGCAGACCGAGCGGCTTGTTGCCGAGAAGGCGGCCCTGGAGAAGAGCTGTTCCCCGAAGGGTGAGGGGCAGGCTGTTGCGGCGAAAAAGGTTGAAGCCGGACCGAAAAAAAAGGCCGTCCATCGGAAAAGGCGGCATCATCCGGCAGTGGCCGCCGCTGACAACGAAAAAACGGCTCAGGCAGCAGTGAAAAAGGGCGGCAAGACTTCGAAGAAAAAACGCACGGCTGCGACAAAAGGGACTGGGCGGGTTACCGCATCGTCGGGCCCCCGGTTGTCGGCCAAGGCCATACAGGCCATCCTGAAAGGGAACCGCGATTTCTCGGGCAAGAACCTGAGCGGGGCAAACCTGGCCGGTCTGAACTTGATCGGGGTCAACATGAAGGGAGCGAACCTCTCCGGCGCCAACCTGCAGCAGGCCGATCTGCAGGAGGCCAACCTGGAGCGGGCCAACCTGCGCAATGCCAATCTCTCCATGGCGAGTCTGCGGCTTGCCAACGTGAATGCCGCCCGCTTTGACGGCGCAGCCCTGGGTGGCGCCATCTGGAGCGACGGCCGCACCTGCGGTCCCGGTTCCACCGGGACCTGTCTCGATACCCTCCCCTGATTCCCAGTGACTGACCAGCATACGGAGCCCGGCCGATCCGGGCTCCTATCCCAGGCTGTTTCGCTGTAACTTCCACCGGTATAGCCCCGTAAAACTGGTAGTTAGTTTCCATCCGGAAACTCCGGATGAAAAACTACCGACCGGTTCCCGGATCGGAAAGGAGGGATTTTTCGTCCTGGCAAGGAAATCAAGGGATTGCGCGGAGGCGTAGCAGCGCTACGCCGCACAAGGAATCCCGCGGATTGACGCCGCCAGGGCGGAAAAGAACCCTTTCCGGACGGGAACTAGTCAGAGCATATCCACCGGATCGATATCGATGGAGAGCCGCACCGTGGCCGGGACAACGCATGCCTCCCTGAAGGAGCGGAGCAGACGGTGCAGGTCGCTTCGCTGCCTCGATTTCAGAAGGATCTGCCAACGATGGCGTCCGCGCAGCATCGTCAACGGGGCTGGTGCAGGGCCGAGGATCGTCACCCGCACGGCCTTGGCCCGTTTCAGGCGGGAGAGCTCGTCGGCGACCCTGTGCGCCGTCTCCTCCACGGTCCGGGCGGCCGTAGCGGAGAGCTCGATGGCAGCAAGAAAGGCAAAGGGGGGGTAGTCGAGTTCAGAGCGAAAGGCGAGCTCGGCATCGTAGAACCCCGGATAGTCGTGGGCCAGGGCATGGGTGAGGGCGTAGTGCTCCGGGGCCAGGGTCTGGACCAGCACCCGTCCCGGCTGGTCGCCGCGGCCCGCCCGGCCGATGACCTGGGTGATCAATTGGAAGGTCCGCTCGGCGCTGCGGAAATCGGGTAGGTTGAGGGCCGCATCGGCAGAGACCACCCCGACCAGGGTGACGCCGGGGAAGTCGTGCCCTTTGGCCACCATCTGGGTGCCGATCAGGATGTCGATGCTGCCCGCCTCGACCTGGCGGATGATCCGGTCATGCCCCCCCTTGCCGGAGGTGGTGTCCCGGTCCATGCGGATGACCCTGGCCTCGGGGAAGAGCTGGCGGATCTCCTCTTCGAGCCGTTCCGTGCCAAGACCGAGATGGACGATCTCCCCCCCGCCGCAGCCGGGGCAGACGCTGGGGGCCGGGATGGAGTAGTCGCAGTAGTGGCAGTAGTGCCGGCTCTTGCGGCGATGGTGGGTCAGGGTGACGGCGCAGTTGGGGCAGCGGAAGACGTGGCCGCACGCCTCGCAGACCAGGTAGGTGGCGTAGCCGCGCCGGTTGAGAAAGAGGAGCGTCTGGCCGCCTTTGGCCAGGTTGGCGGCCATGGCTTCCTTGAGCAGCGGGGTGAGCGGGTCTTTCCTTGTGCCGCGACAGTCGACCAGGACGGTTTCGGGGAGCGGCAGGTCGCGGACCCGGCCGGGGAGCGGCAGGTAGCCGAGTTTGCCGCTCTTTGCGGCATGATAAGTGGCGATCTGCGGGGTGGCACTCCCGAGGACGACGCAGGCCCCGTCCTTCCTGCCGCGGATCAGCGCCAGGTCCCTGGCGTTGTAGCGGAAGCCTTCTCCCTGCTTGTAGGACCCCTCGTGCTCCTCGTCGACAATGATCATGCCGATCCGCTCCAGCGGGGCGAAGATGGCCGAGCGGGCGCCGATGACGATCTCTACCTCGCCCCGCCGGATGCGGCGCCATTCGTCGAACCGCTCGCCTGCGGAGAGCCCGCTGTGGAGCACGGCAATGCCGTCGCCGAAACGGCAGCGGAATCGCCGCACCAGCTGGGGGGTGAGCCCGATCTCCGGGACCAGGACCAGAGCCCGTCTCCCTTGGGCCAGGCAATAGGCGATGGATTGGAGATAGACCTCGGTCTTGCCGCTGCCGGTGACGCCGTGCAGGAGAAACGGGGCGAACAGACGGCGATCCAGGGCCGCGGTGAGGAGCCTTACCGCCTCTCCCTGTGCATCGGTCAGCGCCAGAGGCTCGTCCCTGGTCTGGACCTCTTCGCGGAACGGGTCACGGTAGACCTCGCGCTCCTCGCAGGTTATGAAGCCCGCTTGCACGAGCTGTCGCAGGCCCGCCGCATCGATGCCGGTCTCCCGCCGCAAGAGCGTTGCCGGAGCTTCCCCGGCCGAGCGGAGGAATTCCATGACCGCGAGCTTTCTGCCGCGCAGCCGTGCCGTATCTCCCTGTCGGTCGTCGGGCCGGTAGAAGCGCTCCCTGCAGATGCTGCGCCCCCCTACCAGGACCTCTTCCGTGACCGTGGTCCCGTCGATGGTGATCGACTGTTGCTTTTTCCCGGTCAGGTTGATGCCGGCAGGCAGGGCCGCCCTGATCACCTCACCCAAGGGGTGGAGGTAGTAGTCGGCGGCCCAGCGGAAGAATTCCAGTTCCCCGGCGGTGAAGAGGGGGTAGCTGTCCAGGAGGGCGATGATTTCTTTAAGCTCAGCGGGGGGATGGGTTGTGAAGCCGATGACGTAGGCGGTGAGGGTGCGGCGGCCGAAGGGGACCAGGACGCGCATTCCCGGCAGGATGCCCGTTATCCCGTCGGGGACCCGGTAGCTGTAGGTCGCCTCCAGCGGGAGCGGGACAACGACGTCGACGATGAGGGGAGAGGTTTCGGGCATGACCGAATCATAATGCCCCAAATCCGGGGAACAGGAAAGGGTGAAAAGAGAAACGCGGAAGAAGCAGGTACCTTCCGCGTTTCAGTCGCAACAGGATCAGGCAGCGGGATCAGGCATTGACCACCAGTTCGTCGGCAATGGCCTTGCCCAGCTCTTCGCACTGCTTCAGTATCTCGGCCCGAGGGTTGAAGGGGGCGCGGACAAAAGGGACCGGCAGCTTGAAGTTGAGCCCCTTGAGGCGGTCCTCCACCATCTTGCAGGCCTCGCCGCTCCAGCCGTAGCTGCCGAAGGCCGCGCCGATGTTGGTCTTGAGCTTCACCGTCGAAAGATAGGCGAGTACGTCCCACATCGGCTTCGGGATGTCGCGGTTAATGGTCGGGGTCCCGAATATCAGGGCATCCGCCTCTTCCAGGTGGTCGCGGATCTCGCTGGCCGAGAGGTGGTTGATGTGGTAGATCCCTACCTCGATCCCCGGAAGCGCCGCCCCCCTGGCCACGGCCTGGGCCATCTTTTCCGTGTTGCCGTGGGGGGAAAGGTAGAGGATCGCCACCTTTTTCGGGCCGGCCACCGGTTTGGCCCACTCTTCGTAGAATGCGACGTAGCGGCCGGGATCGGTCCTGATGACCGGGCCGTGGCTCGGGCAGATCATGACGATCCGCTCGTTCCTGATCTTGTTAATGGCGGAGATCACCTTGTCCTTGAACGGCCGAACGATGCAGTCGAAGTAGAAATGCATGTCCGGGGTGAAGTCGTGCAATTCGTCGTTGAAGAGCGAATCGCCGCTGTAGTGGGTGCCGAAGGCGTCGCAGGTGAAGAGGAGCCCCTCTTCTTCCAGCAGGGTGAACATGGTGTCGGGCCAGTGGAGATAGGGGGCCATGATGAAGCGGAGCCTGGCGCCCCCCAGGTCGATGGTGTCGCCGTCCTTCACCACCTGGCACGGGAACTCCCGGTGCACCAGGTTGCCCAGGAAGGTCTTCGCCGCCTGGGTGGAAACGACCGTGGCCGCAGGGTACTGTTCCAGCATGGCGGCCAACGAACCCGAATGGTCGGGCTCGGCATGATTGACGATGATGTAGTCGACCTTTTCCTTCCCCACCAGCGACTTTACCTTGGCGAGAAACTCTTCCGACCGCTTTTCCTTGACCGTGTCGATGACCGCGATCTTGTCCTTTCCCCGGATCAGGTAGGAGTTGTAGGAGGTCCCCCGCTCGGTGGGGAAAAGATCGTCGAAGATGCGCAGTTCAGGGTCCACGGAACCGATCCAGTGGACGTTCGGCTTGATTTCGATGGTATCTTTCATGGGTAAGCTCCTTGCTCGATTTCTTGGATGTCCCAAATAATACCAAATTAGTCCTTTTTGGCAAGGGCTAAATTCAGATACTGTCGAGAAGCCGCTCCAGGTCAGAGCGGTCGAAATGGTAGCGTTCCCGGCAGAATTCGCAGGTCACCTCGGTCTCTCCCTGCTTTTCCAACAGTTCTGCCAGGTCCCGTTTTCCCAGGGAGAGCAGCACTCGTTCGATCCGCTCGCGGCTGCAGGAGCAGACGAATGCCAGAGCCCGCTTTTCCAGGACGGTGTAGGGGATGCCGGCAAAGAGCTTCGCCAGCAGGTCTTCGGGGGTGGTCCCCTGTCGGAGCAGGGTTGTGAGGGGGGGGAGTTCGGCGATTCGCTGCATCAGGCGCTCCACCACCGCATCGTCGGAGGGGGGGAGGGCCTGGATCAGGAAGCCGCCGGCAGCGGAGACGCTGTTGTCCGGTTCGACAAAGACCCCCAGTCCCACTGCCGACGGGATCTGCTCCGATTCGGTCAGATACTGGGCCAGGTCCTCGCCGATCTCGCTGGTCGCCAGGGGGACGATCCCCTTGTATGGCTCCTTGAGCCCCAGGTCCTTGGTGATGGTGAGAAGCCCGGCCTTGCCCAGTGCTCCGGCCACATCCAGGCGTCCTTCCGAGTCCTCCATATGGACGGCGGGGACCCTGACGGAGCCGCGCACGGCGCCGTTGGCGTCGGCTTCCACCAGGAGCTTTTGCAGCGGACCGTTCCCTTCGAAGGAGAGCGCCACCCGCTGGCCGGTCTTGAGCAGGGCTCCCATCAGGGTGCCGCCGGTAAGCGCCCGCCCGAGCGCCACTGCCGCCGTCGGCCAGGCACCGTGGCGTTGGCAGGCCTCGTTTACCAGGGCCGTGGTGACACAGGCCAGAGCCCGGACCGAACCGTTTTCGGTGATGATGCGGACCAGGTAGTCGTTCACAGGCAGAACCCCAGTCGCCCCACCAGCTCCCCTTCACGAAGGATCAGTTCCTTGATGGTGAGGAAATCGGCGACCTTTATCCCCTTGACCCGGTATTCCAGCAGCTCGGCAATGCGGGGTATGCGCGCCAGGTCGCAGGCGACCAGGCCACCGTGATAGTCGAGAAACGGTACCCGGCCGATGATCCGCTCGTTCACCCAGTTCAGGTCCAGGGGGCGCACCTCTTGCAGCTGCAGGTAGATCCGTTTACCCATTCTGCCGAACTCGATCCCCTGGATGCCGAAGCGGGTGGCAAAGGAGATGGCGGGGAGCAGGCGCTTTTTCACGGTCCCGCTCAGTTCGCCGTGGCCGTTGCAAAAACGGAGGGAGAGGCCACGGATGTCATCGTCACCGGCAGAGCTCAGAAATTCGCGGTGGACATATTCCTCGGTGATGCGGAACTCTCCCCTGGTCAGCAGCTCTTTCATCTGCTGGTCGCGGATCAGGTCGGCCATGCCGGACTGTTTCAGTCGGTCGAAGATGCTCATCTCTGTACGCTCCCGGTTTTCAGGCCTGCAGGTCCCGCAGTACCTTCAGGTTTACGGCATCCATCTCGTCGTTGTCCCCCTTGGCGGTTTCCAGGACCTTGGGGATGGTGGCAAAACGGGGGTCATTCATGAGAAAGCGGAACGGCTCCAGCCCCATGGCCCCCTGACCGATATGCTCGTGGCGGTCGACCCGGCAGCCGAGCCCCTTCTTGGAATCGTTGATATGGAAACAGCTAAGGCGTTCCAGGCCGATGATCCGGTCGAATTCCGCCCAGACCCGTTCGTAGCTGTCGCGGCTGGTGAGGTCGTAGCCGGCAGCAAAGGTGTGGCAGGTGTCGAAGCAGATCCCGAAGCGGTCAGGGAAGGCAGAGCCGTCGATGATTGCCCGCAGCTGTTCGAAGGAATACCCCAGGTTGGTCCCCTGGCCGGCAGTGGTTTCGAGCAGGATGCGGCCGGTAAACTCGGGGGTTTCGGCGATCAGCAGGTCGAACGCCTCGCAGATCCTCCTGATACCGGTCTCTTCGCCGTCTCCCAGGTGCGAGCCCGGATGCATGACGATCTTGGCGATTCCCAGCCGGGCTGAGCGCACCATCTCTTCCCTGAAACCTGCCAGGCTTTTGTCACGAATCTCGCCCGGTGCGGCTGCCAGGTTGATCAGGTAGATGTCGTGGCTGACCACCTCGTGCAGTCCCGATTGGGCGAATGCCTCGCGGAACAGGGCGGCGTCGGCATCTGAAGGCATCTTTCCCCGCCACTGGCTGGCGTTCTGGGTAAATATCTGTATGACGCCGCAACCGGCCTTTATCCCCCGCTCTGCCGCAAGATGAAGACCGCCGCTGATGGACATGTGGGCACCGAGATAATCCATGGGATCTCCTTTGCTGATGGGAAGTAACCGTGCAATCTGTAAAGAAAAGCACTATCCATTGTCGGAAAGTTTTACATCTTTGGCGTTACCATGGCCAATATATGGATATGGCAATACGGATATCAACAGGTTAAGGGCTTGGCCCACTATTTGAATATATGAAAAGAAATTACTTTAATTGTCATCAGGAGGATACCGTGAAAAAGTTTGCCGTGATCATTGCGTTTGCGGTTGCCCTGTCGAGCCTGGCATCTGCAGCCCAGGCACTGACCTACAGCGAAACCTTCCTCGGCGCAAAGCAGGATAGCAACTATTTCGATGTTTGGGAAGGATGGAAAGCGCAGTTCGCCTTCAACCTGACTGCGCCCGGAGATACGGCCACGCTGTTCAACAACCACAATCAGGTCGTGGCAACCCGTAACCCGACCACCGACGGTTCCGGGTTCATTGCCGGTTCCAGCATCAATGCCGCACGGCTCAATCTGACCTTTTCCTCCAGCGATGCGGCATACGAACAGGTGACGATCCGGAGCGGCATCTATGACGGCACTACGCTGCTGGCACAGAGGTCCTATACGCTCGGCAACTGCCTGACCGAAATCTTCGGCATCTACAAGTATGCCGATCTGTCCATCGACCTTCTGGATCTCGGGCTTGCCAGCTTCCTGGATGACGGCAAATTCGTCACCACCGTCCTGGCGCTGGATTTCTCATCCTGCTCGGCACCGCTCAACGATTTCAGGATCCAGCAGGCCAACCTCTGCGTGGATGCCGACCAGCCTGCCCCTGTCCCCGAGCCGGGCACCATGCTGCTCTTGGGATTCGGCCTGACCGGACTCGGTCTCTACCGGAGGTTCAGGAAGTAACGTCATGCCTCCGAAGCAGGTGGTGGAATCAAAAGAACGGCACCTTTTCAGGCGCCGTTTTTTTGTTGCGTTTCCAGCAGGGTGCGGATGATACCGATCCGCTTCCGGTACTGCTCTGCCGAGAGGATGACCGGCTCATGGGGTTCGCTCCAGATGGGGCGGGGCCAGAGCGGGTCGTCGGTAAAGCGGGGCACCAGATGCCAGTGCATGTGTGGCACCATGTTTCCCAGCAGTTCGTAGTTGATCTTGGCCGGGGAGAAGGCGTTGTAGAGTGCCGCGGCGACGACGTTTACCTCTTCCATGACCGCCGAGCGGACCTGCGGGGAGAGGTGGAACAGCTCGGTGACGTGAGATCTGGTAAAGACGAAGGTGTAGCCGGGGAAAAACTGGTCCTGGTTGAGAAGGACGAAGCAGTGCTTGAACTCCGCTATGTGCAGCTCCGGCTCGTCGTCCCATTTTGTGCACATCGGGCAGTCAGGCATAGTGTCCTCTCCGGATGAAGAAAAAGCCCTGATGCCGAAGGCCTGAGGGCTTGATACAGGATTTCTCGCAGGTTGTTTGAAAAACTCAGGTTGTTCAAAAACGCTCAGATCGTCGCACCCACAGAAAGCCCCGCGGAGGCGTAGTACCCACAGGGCATAAACAGCGCTACGCCGCACAAGGCAGCTTTCGAGGACAGCGGCGAGATGGCTGCTTTTAGCTCCGCTGAAACTTCGTTTTCAACAACCTGTCAGAGCCGGGTGAGGTCGATCTCTCCGGAGAAAACCTCGGTGGCCGGGCCGGTCATGAAGACGGGGCCAGCTTCGCTCCATTCCAGCTCAAGGTCGCCACCCGACAGATGATTTAGTATCCGCCGTTCGGTGAGGCCATTGAGGAAAGCAGCCACACAGACCGCGCTGGCGCCGGTTCCGCAGGCAAGCGTCTCGCCTGCGCCCCGTTCCCAGGTCCGCTGGCGGACTTCCGTGCGGGAGAGGACCTGGACGAACTCCACATTGGTGCGCCGTGGGAACATTTCGTGGTTTTCGATGAGCGGGCCGTATTTTTCCACCTGGAAATGCTCCACGTCGTCGACGAAGATGACGCAGTGGGGGTTGCCCATGGAGGCGCAGGTGATGCTGAAGGTGGTGTGGAGGATGTTGAGCGGCTGCCCGACCACCTGCTCCCCGGCTTCGCCCAGCATCGGTATCTCGGCGCGGGTGAGGCGAGGCGCTCCCATGTTGACCCTGACCCTGTCCACCCTGTTGTCCGTGCCGGTATAGAGCTGCAGGGTAAGGATGCCTGCCCCGGTCTCGGCCGTGATCTCCTTCTTGGTGACGATGCCGTGATCGAACGCGTATTTGGCCACGCACCGGATGCCGTTGCCGCACATCTCCGACTCTGAGCCGTCGGAGTTGAACATACGCATCCGTACGTCGGCCTTGTCCGAAGGCATGATCAGGATCAAGCCGTCGGAACCAATGCCGAAGTTGCGGTTGGAGACCTTGATGGCGACTTCGGGGGGATCGGCGACCTGCTCCTGAAAGCAGTTCACATAGACATAATCGTTGCCCGCACCGTGCATCTTGGTGAATTTCATCGGAAAGCTCCTCTAGAGTGGCGAAGTTGACACGCTCTTTTCATAGCAGAAATGGATCGGCCCAACAAGTAAAATCAGGTGCTGCTTGACCGGAGACGCCCATTCGGGTATTATCCGCAGGCAATTTTGATTCCCGCGGAGGTTTGTAGTGGAACTTAAGAACAAGGTTTGGATGACCGGTAACTTGGAGTGGTTCACCTATATTGGCGAAGAAGAGGTCTTTCTGGGCCGCCGCGAGGTGCCTATGCCGCTGGATGAGGGTGATCGCTGGATCAATGATTTTGGTGATGTCTTTCAGGTGATCGACGGGGAGATCAAGCTTATAGAGCGAGTCGATCCACCCGAGAAATGCTGGTAATACCCAAGGAGGGGGCTTTATGCGGTTGTCCACGAAGAGTCGTTACGGGTTGCGGGCTGTCTGCGACATTGCCTTTTACGCAGCCAACCGGCCGGTTCAGATCCAGGATATCGCCAACCGTCAGGATATCTCTCCCCGGTATCTGGAGCAGATTTTCCAGAGCCTGAAGCGGGCAGGTATCCTCAAAAGCAAGCGGGGGCCGCAGGGGGGGTATCTCCTGGCCAGAACCCTGAATGAGATCTCGGTCAGGGACGTGGTGGCTGCCACCGAGGGGGACCTGCTCCTGGTTGACTGCGGGAAAAAGAAAAACGGGCGGAAGAGAAGCGTCTGTGCCCTGGATGGCAAGTGCGTCACTCAGACCGTCTGGTGCGAGGCGACTGCCAAGCTCGAAGAGCTGTTCTCGGGCATCAGCCTGGAGAACCTCTGTGAGCGGGGAGAGGCGATGGGGCTGGAAAAGGACGCCGCGGCCATTCCCCGCAAGGGATCGCGGAAGTGCGGTAAATGACCCTGTTGTCCGACAAGCATGCCCGTTTGCGGGAGATACTTGCAGAGATGGAATCGGCACTGATCGCCTTTTCCGGAGGGGTGGACTCGACGCTTTTGGCAAAGGTCGCCTTTGATGTCCTGGGGGAGCGGGCCTGCGCCATTACCGCGACCTCGCCGACCTATCCGGAGTCGGAATTCCGGGAGGCGGTCAGCCTGGCGGAGGGCATCGGCATCAGGCAGGTGGTGGTGGAGTCCAATGAGCTTGAGATCCCCGGTTTTGCCGCAAACCCGAAGGATCGCTGTTATCACTGCAAGAAAGAACTGTTCCTGATCTGCCGGGCCAAGGCCGAAGAGTTCGGTTTTGCCGGCATCTGCGACGGCACCACCGTCGACGACTTGGGGGATTACCGTCCCGGCCGGCAGGCAGCAGGCGAGCTTGCCGTACGCAGCCCTCTGTTGGAGGCAGGATTTACCAAGGACGAGGTAAGGCTCCTGAGTCGGGAGCTGGGGCTTCCCACCTGGGACAAACAGGCCTATGCCTGCCTGGCGAGCCGTTTTCCCTACGGCGAGGAGATCACTGCCGCCAAACTGCGGATGGTCGAGGTCTGCGAGGAATATCTCAAAGCATCGGGTTTTCGCACCTACCGGGTACGGTACCACGGCGATACCGCGCGTATCGAGCTTTCTCCGGAGGAGATCGGGCGGATGCTCGATGTTGAGCTCCGCCGGCAGGTGGTGGCTCTCTTCAGGAAGGCAGGGTTCAGGTTTGTTGCACTGGACCTGGAGGGGTATCGAACCGGGAGCATGAACGAGGCGACGGTCGGCTAGCAGCAGGCCGCCACGCTGTGACCGAGAAACGAGCGGTTTCCGGCCTATTTCACCTCGACCGTGATCTGCTTCGGCTTGGTTTCGCCTTTCTTGGGGAGTGTTATCGTCAAGACCCCCTTGTCGCAGGTCGCCTTGATCTGTTCCTGATCGATGGTGTGGGGAAGCTGGAAGCTGCGCTGGAAGGCGCCATAATAGCGCTCTACCCGGTGGTAGTTCTCCTTGCGGATGCTCTTGTCGTGTTTTCGTTCGCCCCGCAGGATGAGGGTGTTGTCCTCGATCTTTACCTCGATATCCTTCTGGTCGATGTCAGGAATCTCCGCCTTGATCACCACCGATTCGTCGTCTTCATAGATATCCACTGCCGGCTGCCAAACCCCTTCCCGCAGGTCTTCGCCGGTTTCCCGGTTCCATGCCAGGTCCAGGAGCCGGTTCATCTGCTCCTGCATCGATCTCAGTTCCTTGATCGGATTGTACTTCACGATTGCCATCTCGTGCCTCCGTTGCCATGATCTTCGTTTTTATACCGCGGGAGAGAGGGGCGTCCGCCTCTCTCTCCCTCTCGATGCTGTCGCGGGTCCTAGCAGGCTGTTAAGATTCAGGTTGTTCAAAAACGGTCAGATCGTCGCACCCGCAGAAAGCCCCGCGGAGGCGTAGTACCCACAGGGCATAAACAGCGCTACGCCGCACAAGTTGGCTTTTCGAAGATGGTGGCGAGATGGCTGTTTTTAGCTCCGCTGAAACTTCGTTTTCAACAACCTGCTAGACCCGTTTTCCTTTGGGGATACTGTGCTTGAGCTTCTTGGAGCCGTCGTAGAGGGTATTTTTCGTGACAGAGCGCATCTCTTTCAGGTCCTTCTTTTGATAATCGGTTTCGAGGATCAGTTCGGTCTGTTCTGCCAGCAGCTCGATCGTTTCCTTCTCTTTTGTTGTCATACCTGGCTCCCTCTCTCCAATGGCGTTTAGGGTGATTGTTTCTCAATGGTTCTGCTCGACGGCACCTCCTTTCTCGTGCGACAAGTGTAACATTTTTTCGGGTCGCTGCAATACAGTGCCGCGTGCTGCAGACAATAGCCCTTGAACGGACAGGGGTGAATCGGCTACCATGGCTTGCACTACGGCAGGGGGGTGAACGATGCTGAAATACAAGGTGGTGGAGATCAATACCGTGTCCGAGGATATCCTGGAAGAGGTGCTGAATGAATGGACCGCTGCGGGGTGGCGCTTCGACGGACTGCACTTTGCCATGCGCGAGTCGCAGAAGCGGCCCTCCATGGCCTTTGTCATCTTCACCCGCGTGGAGGGCGCATAGATGTCAGACCGGGCGACCCTCTATCTCATCGACGGCTCTTCCTACCTCTACCGGGCCTACCATGCCATCCGCCACCTGTCGTCCCCCAGCGGCTTCCCCACCAACGCCATCTACGGCTTTACCCAGATGCTGCTCAAGGTGCTCAAGGAACGGCAGCCGGATCACGTGGCAGTGGTGTTCGACATCTCCCGGCATACCTTCCGCAACGACATCTATCCCGACTACAAGGCCAACCGGGCCGCCATGCCGGACGACCTCAGGGTACAGATCGATCCCATCAAGGAGATTATCCGCGCCTTTCGCATCCCGGTGTTGGAGCTGCAGGGGTACGAGGCGGACGACATCATCGGCACCATCGCCGCCGACTGCGCCGGGCGCGGCATCACCACGGTGGTGGTGACCGGCGACAAGGACCTGATGCAGATCGTCACCGATTCAGTCCGCCTCCTGGATACCATGAAAGAGAAGGAATCCGGCCTGGCCGAGGTGGTCGAGCGTTTCGGTGTCGGTCCGGAGCGGGTGATCGATATCCTGGGCCTTGCCGGCGACAGCTCCGACAACATCCCGGGCGTTCCCGGCGTCGGCGAGAAGACCGCCATCAAGCTGATCCAGGAATACGGTTCCCTGGACGAGCTTTTGGCACGGGCAGGCGAGGTCAAGGGGAAGGTTGGCGAGAAGCTGCGCGAGTTTGCCGACCAGGCTCGGCTCTCCCGACAGCTTGCCACCATCGACTGCCGGGTTCCCCTCTCGTACGATTTCGCCGACTTTGTCGCCGAGCCCCCTGACAACCAGCAGCTGGCAGCCTGCTTCAAGGAATACGGATTCACCACGCTTCTGAAGGAGCTGACCAGCCGCGCCACCCTTTCCATCGAACAGTACCGGACCATTGCGACCGAGGAGGATTTCGCCGGGTTGCTCAGGGACCTGGTGGCGGAACACCCCTTTGCCATCGACCTGGAGACTACCAGCCTCAACCCGCTGGCAGCGGAGGTCGTTGGTATCTCCTGTTCGTTCCGGGATCACGAGGCCTGCTACATCCCGGTGGGGCACGACTATCCGGGGGTGCCGGCCCAGCTCGACCGGGCGATGGTCCTGGAGCGCCTCCGGCCGATCCTGGAGGACCCCGCCATTCGCAAGGTGGGGCAGAACATCAAGTACGACTACCAGGTTCTGAGGAGTTCAGGTGTCGCCATGACCGGCCTCTGGTGCGACACCATGCTCGCCGCCTATCTTCTCAACCCCGGCCGGACCAGCCATGGCCTGGATTCGCTGGCGGCCGAGTTTCTCGACCACCGGATGATCTCCTATGCCGAGGTGACCGGCAAGGGGAAGGAGCAGAAGGGGTTCGCCCAGGTGGAGATCGACCTGGCGAGCCGCTATTCCTGCGAGGATGCCGACGCCACCTTTCTCCTGCACCGCATGCTCCTGCCGAAGCTTGGCGAGAGCGACATGGAACGGCTCTTCTTCGAACTGGAGATGCCGCTGGTGCGAATCCTTGCCGAGATGGAGCTGGCCGGCGTGAAGCTGGACCTGGCGCTCCTGGCCGATCTCTCCGCGGAATTCGGCAGCCAGATGGGCATCCTGGAACAGGAGGTCCACCGGCTTGCCGGCGGGGAGTTCAACCTGAATTCGCCCAAGCAGTTGGGTGAGGTGCTGTTCGAGCGGCTGAAACTGCCGGTGGGGAAGAAGACCAAGGGGAAGACCGGCTGGTCGACCAATGTGGACGAGCTGGAGCGTCTGGCCGACGAACACGAGATCGCCCGGCTGATCCTCCAGTACCGGAGCCTGTCCAAGCTCAAATCCACCTATACCGACGCCCTGGCAGGGCAGGTCGACGAAAACGGCCGGGTTCATACCTCCTATAACCAGGCAGTGACCACGACCGGGCGTCTCTCCTCGTCCGATCCGAACCTGCAGAACATCCCGGTCCGCACCGAGGAAGGGCGGCGGATCCGCCATGCCTTCGTGGCCGAAAAGGGGCATTGCATCCTCTCAGCCGACTATTCGCAGATCGAGCTGCGGGTGCTGGCCCATCTTTCGGACGATCCGGTCTTCTGCGATGCCTTCAGAAATGATGAGGACATCCATACCAGGACCGCGGCTGAGGTCTTCGGTCTCTTCCCGGAGATGGTGACGTCGGAGATGCGGCGCCAGGCCAAGACCATCAACTTCGGGGTGATCTACGGCCAGGGGGCATTCAGCCTGGCCCGCCAGCTGGGGGTGGCGCGCAGGGTGGCGGAGGATTTCATCGGCAGCTACAAGGAGCGTCACGCCGGCGCCATGGCGTTTCTCGACGCCTGTGTGGCGCAGGCCCGCTCGGAAGGGCATGTGACGACACTGCTGGGAAGGAGGCTCCCCATCCCCGACATCGGCAGCAGCAACGCCGCGGTCCGCTCCTTTGGCGAACGGAACGCCATCAACTACCCGATCCAGGGGTCGGCAGCCGACATCATCAAGCAGGCCATGGTAAACATCGACCGGCGTCTGCGGGCGGAGGGGCTCAGGAGCAGGCTCATCATGCAGGTGCATGACGAACTGGTCTTCGAGGTGCCGGAGGACGAGCTGGTCCGGATGGAGCAACTGGTGGTCCACGAGATGGAGCATGCCGTACCGCTCAGGATACCGCTGAAGGTCGATATGAGCTACGGTGCCAACTGGGCCGAGGCGCACTGACCGCCAGAACGGGATATGGCCTTTCGGGAGGGGGTGAATTTGACTATTACAGTAAAACCGTTACAATTTAGTGGCTTTTGCGGGCGATGGTTGCGGGAGGTTGGCGATGGCAGCAGGCAGAGAGCAGTTTGCCCTTCGGGCTGTCCGATGGATCATTGTTGCAGTTCTGTTCTGCGTGCCGCTTAGCGCCATTGCTGCCCAGAAGAAAAGCTATACCCTCGCAGTCATTCCCAACAAACCAGCCGTTGTCCTGCATCGGAACTGGACTCCTTTTGTCGAGGAGCTTTCACGCCGAGTCGGTGCTCAGATAGAACTCAAGCTCTACGACAAGATCGCCACCTTCCTGACGGAGTCCGAGGATGGCATACCGGACTTTATCTTCAGTGCTCCCAACATGTTCTACCTTGCCCATCAGAAGCAGAAGTACATCCCTCTGGTGCGGAGTTCCCGCAAGTTCAGCGGGATCGTCTTTGTCCGCAAGGATTCTCCCTACACCAGCATTAAAGATCTGCAGGGTAAAACCATTGCCTTTGTCGGGCCGAAGAACGTCTGCAGCGTCATCACCCGTCAAGCCCTGTTGACGGGTGTCGGTGCGATCGACTTCAATGCCTCCTTCAGCGGATCGACGGCCAATGTGGCCAAGAGTGTCCTCTTGGGCAAGGCCGACGCGGGAGCAACCCTCGATGCGACCATCATGACCGATATCCCCAAGATGGCCGAAGAATTCCGCATCCTGCTTGAAACCGAAAAGGTCGCTTCCCATCCTCTTGCCGCCCATCCCCGTCTGCCGAAAAAGGTTCGGGATGCGGTGACCAGGGCGGTATTGTCCATGAACAAGAGCGTTGACGGCCGGGAGCTCTTGAAAGCGGTCAAGCTGGATCATCCCATCAAGGCGTCATTCAATCGCGACTATGGCATTTTTGCCGAAGTCGATTTCCAGCGTCTGGACAGTCAGTCAGCACGCTGAATGCGAGCAGCCCATGCTGAGGCGTCTCGATGTACAAATCATTCTGCTCCTTTCCCTGATCCTGACGACCATGATTTCCGTCTTCGGGTGGCGTATCGCCAGTCGTCAATCGGATCTCTACGTCCGTACCATGGCGGAAAACGCCCGGGTGCTTTCCGCAACCCATGCCGCTAACGCTGCGCACCTGCTGGTGGTGAACGAGTTTGCCGGACTCGAAGAACAGATGTTGGAGGTGGCGCGCCTCCCCAATATCCTGAGCATCAACGTCATGGAGATGGATGGCACGGTGTTGTGCGATCTGGCCCGCCCATCCCTGAAAGCGGAACCAAAGCTGTCCTATCGGCGGGACAAGGTGGCGGTCCCTTCCCGGCGCGATGCGATCATGCTGCAGGAAAACGGACGCCTGGTCAGCTGGACCCCAATCCTTGCCGGCAAACCGCTTGGCTGGTTGAAAATCACCTTCAGCCTCCGTGCTGTGGAGGAGATGCGCGAGTCGATTTGGGAAAATATCCTGCTGATGGGTACGCTCTGGATTGTCGTCGGCATTGGCCTCATGTACCTTGTCTTGAAACCCCCGTTGCAAGCCATCCGCGAGCTCAGTTTTTTCGCCCGTGACCTGAACCGGCATAAAGGCCGCCAGGTGAACGTGGCGAGAGGTGCCATGGAGATCGATCTGCTGACAGATGCACTCAACCATGCATCTGCCGAGCTGCAGGCTGCTGAGGAGCGGCTGGATGCCGAACGGGAGCGGTTGTCCGTGACCATCAGGAGCATCGGCGAAGGCGTGTTGGCCTGCGATCGGGAAGGTCGGGTCATGCTGATGAATCGGGCTGCAGAGGTTCTCACTGGCTGGGATGCCACCGAAGCTTTCGGGCAGCCGTTCGACAAGGTCTTCCGGGTGGCGGATGAGAACACCGGCGAACCGATCACTGTCCCGTTGCAGCGGATCGTCGAGGCGGGACGGGCAATTGAGTTTGTGGCTCATGCGTTGCTGGTTGCCAGGGATGGTGCTCGGCGGAACATAGCAGACAGCGGCGCCCCGATCATTAATGCCCAAGGAGAGTCAATCGGCGTCGTGATCGTGTTCCGCGATGAAACGGAATGGCTGCAAGCGGAGCGGGCGCGGCTCGAACTGGAGGGACAACTGCGCCAGTCCCAGAAGATGGAGGCCATCGGGCACCTTGCCGGCGGCATCGCCCATGATTTCAATAACATCCTGACAGCCATCATGGGGTACTCCTCCATGCTCATCGAGATGGCCGGTGTCGATGAGCAGCGGCGGTCGGTGGCTGAGAAGATCCTTCACGCTTCCGAGCGTGCTTCGAGCCTGACACGGGGGCTTCTCGCCTTCAGCCGCAAGCAGAAGATGGAAATGCAGACGGTTGATTTGAATGCAATTATCCGTAATCTCGAACAGATGCTGCGCCGGATCATTGGTGAGGACATTGATCTGAAAACAGACCTGGCAGAGGGAGCTCTGCTGATTAATGCCGATGTCAGCCAGATAGAACAGGTCATGCTCAATCTCGTCACCAATGCCCGGGATGCAATGGCATCAGGGGGGCTGTTGAGCATCGTAACGCTACAGACCATGATGGATGCATCCTCCCGTGAATTTGAGGGTACGTTACCCGTGACCGGCAGTTTTGCCCTTCTGTGCATCTCCGATAGTGGGATCGGCATGGACGAGGCAACGGTTCAAAGGATTTTCGAGCCGTTTTTCACTACCAAGCGGACGGGGAAGGGGACCGGTCTCGGGTTGTCGATCGTCCATGGGATCATTCAACAGCATGGTGGCTTAATCCGCGTTTACAGCAACGAAGGAATCGGTACGACATTCAAGATTTACCTGCCGTTGGTGGCGGACGGAGAGGCCGTAACGGCGGCAGTCGAGGACACTCCTGCACGGGGAGGGAACGAACGGATTCTCCTTGTTGAGGACGAGACTGAGGTTCGTCAGGTACTCAAGTTGATGCTGCAGAAAGGGGGCTACCATGTCGTTGAGGCCAGTGATGGCGATGAGGCCTGGGAGTTGCTGCAGAAGGATCACACGGGTATCAGGCTTGTCGTGAGCGACCTGATCATGCCGCGCATGACGGGAAAGGAACTCCTCGACCGGATCAGGGAGCACCTTCCCGCCATCAGGGTCCTCTTTATCAGTGGCTACACGTTCGATGTGATACAGTACAAGGGAATTCTGGAAGGAGAGGTGGACCTGCTGATGAAACCATTCACTGCGAACAGGTTTCTCACACGGGTCCGCGAGGCACTGGACCGGTAATCATGCCATGCGCATGGCGAAGGTCCCGATTCGGGGCATTAGACAGTTTTTTCTGCATCGTTGCTTACGGCAAGACCGGTAACCGTTTCTCCAGACGGATCCCGTCAGGTGAAACCGTGGCCCGGTATGCCAGGGCTTCGACGCCGGCATCCAGGGCCTGGCGCAGGAGCGTGCCATATGCCGGGTCGATGCTGTCGGCAGGGGCGACCGCCTCGGCATCCCCCCGCTGGACTACGAAAAAGATCACCCCCCGCTGGCCGTTCTGCACGATCTCCATCAGCTCGCGCAGGTGCTTCTGCCCCCGCGTCGTTACCGCGTCGGGGAAAAGGGCCATCTTTCCCTCCACCAGGGTGACGTTCTTCACCTCAACCCAGCAGGGCGCCGCTCCTCCCTGCAGCAGCAGGTCGATGCGGCTCTGGCCGCAGGGGACCTCTGCCCGGATGCTTGCGTATCCCTGCAGTTCCGCGACGACCCCCTCCCTGATCCCTTCTGCCACCAGCCGGGGCGGGAGCGAGGTGTTGATGCCGATCCAGAACCCGCCGACCCGGACCATCTCCCAGGTATGGGGGTATTTCCTTCCCGGGTTGTCACTCCGGGAAAGGATGACCGGGCTGCCCGGCAGGGCACACCCTTTCATGCTCCCCGAATTGGGGCAATGGACCGTAACGACGGAGCCGTTGTCAAGGGCAATGTCGGCCAGAAAACGCTTGTAGCGGCTGATCAGGGTGCCGTTCAGCAGGTGGTCGGGGAGATGCATGGCTGCTCCTTGGGTACGGCTGCGGGGTCTCTCAACTGTCGGATTGCAGCGAGATGTGAAGTTGGTATAGTGTAAGGGCTGCATAGTGCACAGTTTCCAGGGGGAGTGTCAACATTCATGAAGATCGAGTGCCCGCACTGTCATCTTTCCGGCGAGCTCAATGACCAGGACGTGCCGCTGGATGGACGCTACATCGATTGCCCGCGCTGCAACACCGGATTCCACGTGAAAAAGCCGGCCACCCAGGGCTGGAACCCCAACCTGATGAGCGTCTGTCCCCACTGCAACTACTCGACGTTCACCGACGAGATGTTCGAGGTCTGCCCCAAGTGCGGGCTGCAGGGGAGTGTCTACCAGGAAAAGAAACGGAAGCAGGAGGAAGCGGAGCAGCACAAACAGGACATGGAGCGGCTCCAGCGAAGCTACCGCCAGGACGATTTCATCAAGGCTCCCACCAAGGAGCCAGAGGCTGCAATCCCCCTGGTTCCGGCGCCTGTCCGCTACACCGGCTGGGGGGTCATGGCCGTGGCAGCCCTGGTCGCCGCCTTCGGGTTTTTTGGGGTGATGGGCTATCATGGCAGGGATCTCTACACCCAGATCAACGAGACTGCCCTTGAACCGGTTTCCCGCGGGGCGATCTTCCTGCGCCACGGGCTGTTCCCCTGGGTGCTGACCCTGTACGGCTGCGGCATGCTCATTGTGGCTAGCCAGTTCGTCAGATTGCAGCACTGGGCACTGAAAGGGCTGGAGTGGGGAGGGTGGGCCGGCCTGGCCATTGGTGCGGGATATGAGATTGCCGATTTTGTCGGCTGGGTTCGGCGATCCTCGGATTCACCCTCGTTGCTCTACTATCTGGTGGGGCTCATGACCACCCTGTTCATGATCGCACTCTGGGTGGCGCTACCGCTGGCGCTGATCTGGTGGCTTCGGCACGAGCGGATCACCGACGAGTTTCTTGAACCGTAACAGGGGAGAGGGACAGGGGGCAGGTACAATGTCGGGAGAGGAAGGGGGGCGGTCAGAGGCGATGCGAACGTATGCCGCGACGTTTGGCCATCCGGGAGATGGAATACTCCAGAAGCTGGGGGGCAAGGGAGTTGCAGGCCAGGACGTATTCACGGTAGCTGAGGGTGCGTACGTGGTTGCACGAGTTGCAGCGCAGGGGGCGCGAAAAAAGGAAATCGCGCTCGCGGACGGAAATGGCGCCGCCGCACTGTGTACAGTCTGCGATGACGGTCGGAACCTGCTCGCCGGAAATATTCTTGATCTCCAGCTTCATATGACACCTTTTATTGTTGGTAAATATTTTTACTCATAATAACAGAAACGTATACAAAATAAAATAAGAAATATTTAACGAGAAAATAAAATGCGCATCGACGAAAAACTGCCGGCTCGACGTGTGGACAAAAAGGCGCAGCGCTCCGAATCGGGAAAAGGGAGCGGGGCGCGTCCCTCCCCCTTTTCCACTGCTCTGGTCAAGAGTGGAGATCTCCTCGTCGACCGGGCCGTCGAGCTGGAAGAGTTGAAGAAGGAGATCGACCTTGCCGGTGACAATCTGGAACGCGACCCGAGCATGGCCCATTTCAAGGAGTTTCGCGAACTCCTGACCTCCATGGCCCGCAAGGTGACAGCCGAGGCCTATCGCGTCGAGCTGTTGAGCGGCACCCCCAAAGCCCCGGCCTATCACGAGATCATTACCGTCATTGACAAACATGCCGATTCTCTCTACCGTCTGATCATGAGCGAACAGAAGGACCGGATCAAGATCGCCGCCAAGATCCAGGAGATCAGGGGCCTGCTGGTCAGCCTGACGCTTTAGCAGCAGGTTGTTCAAAAACGGCCATCTCGCCGCCGTCCTCGAAAGCCGCCTTGTGCGGCGTGGCGCTGCCACGCCTCCGCGGGGCTTTCTGCGGGTGCGACGATCTGACCATTTTTGAACAACCTGAATGTCGACATCTTACCTCTGGGGGGGAGGCCCCATGACCTTTGCGGTGAGCGAAGAGAAAAACCGCCAGCTCAGGGAGGCGATGGCAGCCCTGGGTATCCGCGAGGAGGACCTGGAGGAGCGGTTTGTCCGGTCGTCCGGCGCCGGCGGACAACATGTGAACAAGACCGCCACCTGCGTCTGGTTGAAGCATCGCCCCAGCGGGCTGGAAGTGAAATGCATGCGCGACAGGAGCCAGTCGGTAAACCGATTTCTGGCCCGGCGCGAACTGGTGGAGCGGCTTGCCGCGCAAGCCGGACAGGTGACCCCCCGTGGCGCGGAGCAGGAGAAACTCCGCCGGCAAAAGGCGAAACGCCGGCAGAAGGCGCGCCGCAAATATTCCGCAGCAACCGGTGAACCCCATGATCAACAGTGACACCCTGCGCAAGATCGAGTTCAACAAAATCCTGGAGATGATTGCCGGGTATGCCCAGAGCGAGGCGACTCGAGAAGCGGTCCTGGCGATTGTTCCCCTGGACCGGCGGGAGGAGATTATCCTCCGTTTCGGCCGGGTGGAGGAGATCCGCTCCCTCGCCCGTCTGGGGGTGCCGCTCAGGCTTGCCCCCTTTACCGATATCCTGCCGGTTCTGGAGCTGGTCCGACCGACCGATTCCCTGCTCAATCCCATCGACCTGGAAGCGTTCATCGCGCCGTTCCAGATCCTGGCCACGCTTTCGCGCCAGTTCGGCTATCGCCAGGATATTCCGCTGCTGGTGCAGCTTGCCGGCCATGTGACCGGCTTCCCCGATATCCTGGAGGCGCTGGTCCGGACGATCGATCGCGACGGCGGTATGCTGGATACCGCCTCGCGACTTCTGTACGAGATCCGGGAGCGGAAACGCTCCCTGACCGCACGCATCCGCAGGCGTCTGGAGGAGATCGTCCGCGAACGGAGCGTTGCCATCTTCTTGCAGGACGACTTCATCACCCAGCGTTCCGGCAGGTGGGTGATCCCGGTCAGGATGGACTCCAAGGGGATGGTGCCGGGGGTGGTGCACGATGTCTCCAATACCGGCGAAACCGCATTCATGGAGCCGATCGAGATCATCGGCATGGCCAACGAGCTGGAGAACCTGGCTGCCGAGGAAAAGGCGGAACAGATCCGCATCCTGCGCGAGATCTGCTCCTGGCTCCGGGAGGATGCAGCAGGGATCGAGGAGGAGTTCCGGATTCTCATCCAGATCGACCTGCTCAACTGCATTGCTGCCTGCGCCGATCAACTCGGGGCCGAGGTACCGACCATCGACGACGGTGCTACCATCCGCCTGGTCGGTGCACGGCATCCCCTGCTCCTGAACATGCACACCGGGCGTGGGGGGGGCGATGTGGTCCCCCTGGATCTGAGGCTGCACGATGAGGAGCCGAACAGGGTCATGGTCATCACCGGTCCCAATACCGGCGGCAAGACCATTGCCATCAAGACCGTGGGCCTGTTGACCCTGATGGCCCTTGCCGGTATCCCGGTGCCGGCTGCGTCCACCTCCATCTTCCCCCGGGTGCATGACCTGCTCGTGGATATTGGCGATGAGCAGGCCATCGAGAGCAGTCTCTCCACCTTCTCGTCTCATGTTTCCAGGATTGCGGACATACTCCGCCGAGCCGACAGCCGGACCCTGATCCTTCTGGACGAGCTGGGAACCGGCACCGAACCGCTGCAGGGGGCGGCACTGGCCTGTGCCGTCCTCCGGGAGCTGCTGGAAAAGGGCGCCCTGGTTCTTGCCACAACCCACCTGACCGAGATCGTCGGCTTCGTGCACAGAACTGATGGCATGCTGAACGCTGCCATGGAGTTCGACCGCCAGAGCCTGCTCCCGCTCTACCGTCTGAAGGTGGGCGAACCGGGAGAGTCGCACACTTTGGAAACGGCCCGGCGTTACGGTCTGCCGGATCACGTCATCGACTTTGCCCAGGGGCTGGTTGGGCGGGTGGGAAGCGAGTTCCAGGGGTTGCTTGCAGAGCTCAAGGAACAGCGTCAGTCCTATGAGGCACGTCTGGTCGAACTGTCGGACAGGGAGGCGGTGCTTGCAGAACAGGAGCAAAAGCAGCGGCAGCGGCAGGCCGAAGAGGAGGAACGTCGCCGCGATGCAATGGCAAAGGCGTGGCAGGATGCCAAGGAACTGGTCCAGTCGGCCCGTCGCGAATTGAACCGGATACTTGACGAGGCGCGGCACGAAAAACGCGACGCAGCCCGCGAACAGCTCCGTGCCAAGGAGCTGGAGGTGGAGGGTGCCCTGCGGCAGCTGAGCGGGGAGCGCCCCCTGGAGCTGACGGAGATCGTGCCGGGAAGTCGGGTTCTGGTCCGCTCCCTCGGTTGTGACGCCACGGTTCTGAAGGTCGGACAGGGAAGGCTTCGGGTGCAGGCGGGGAGGCTGGAGCTGGATGTCACGATGGACGATCTGGCGCGGCCGAGCGGCAAGGCGGTTGCGCCGCGAAATCGCGAACAGCGGCGCTCAGGAGGCGACGAGGAGGCAGCCAGGGAGCTCAACCTGATCGGTCAGCGGGTTGACGATGCCCTGGCCCTGCTGGAACCCTTCCTGAACCACTCGTCGCTGGCCGGCTACGGCGAGGTGCGGATCATCCACGGGGTCGGCACCGGTGCGCTGCGGCGGGCCGTGCACGAGCACCTGGACGGACATCCGCTGGTGAGTGCCTTCAGGCTGGGAGAGCGGTTCGAGGGGGGAAACGGGGCCACCGTGGTTTCGTTGCGCTGACAGGTGAAAAGGATAATGGGACAGGGCCGGGATGATGCCGGCCCTGTTTCTGTTGGAGACCGCTGGTTTTTCAGGCTGCTACGGCGGTCTGCAGATGCTCGGCCAGCGCCTTGTCGTGATGGCCGATATGAATGATCAGCCACTTGATCATGATACGTTCGGCAAGGATGAGCGCCTCGCGTTTGTTGTCCGGCTCGCCGATCTTCGACTTCAGATGGGTGAAATCGGCCATGAAGGTGCGGTGTTCGTCCCGGTGGCTGGAGAGCTGGGGAAAACCGCTCCGCCGCATGGCGTTTTCTTCGTACTCGAAATGGGAGGCTGTGTATTCTTCCAGAAAGGCCACCAGCTCCTGAAGCCCCTCGTTTCCCGCCCCCTTGCCGCAGGCATCCGAAAATGCCGTGAACCGGGAAAATATCTCCTGGTGCTGCTCGTCGATCTCGCTGATGCCGGTTACCAGAGTTTCATCCCATGCCAGGCTCATGTTTCATCCCTCCCGTCGGTTCTGCAGAGCATGTCTTATTCGGAAATTCCACAGAGTGTATTGGTCCAGTCGATCACCTCGAGCTGTGTCCTGAGAAACTCACTTTCGCTTATCCGGATCTTTTCCAGGATCTCTGCCACCCCGCCGCTGTTTTCATGTTCCAGGCATTCACACAGCGACAGCAGGGTGCCGAGCGGGCCGCTTCGCATGAGCAGGGCCTCACGCAGTTCCTCGATCAGGTTGAGCTGTTCGGCGAGCTCTTCCATATTCACTCCGAGCTGGATATCCAGCAGAGACAGCAGCCCGGCGAGAAAGGCCAGTTCGGGGGAATCACTCCGTGTTTTCAAGAGCGGCTGACGTTCCACCAGACATTCCATGAGCCGTCCCCGGCTGGCGGCAATCTCCAGGAGGGGCGAGCCGGGCCGTTCGCCGTCGCGATTGGCAAAAAGCGCCATCAGCACCCACCGTTTCAAGTGTTGCATCCCTACCGTGACGATTGCCTGGCGTAGGGTTGAGGTTTTTTCCCGCCGGCCGATCATGACTGAATTGACCAGCCTGAGCAGCTTGTAGGTCAGGTCGGGGTTCTGCTTGAAGGTCTGTTCGATATCCTCGAACTCGGCATCGGACAGGACTTGGTTGAGCAGGCGCATCAGGGTTGCCTTGGCACTGTCCATCCGGTTCTGCCTGAGCATGGTCGGACGGGCAAAGTAGTACCCCTGGAATAGCTGGAAACCAAGTTCGAGGCAGAATTTCTGCTGATGGTCATTCTCCACCTTTTCGGCCAGGAGCGTAACCGGCCAGCGCTTGAGCAGTTCCACCATCCGCGTCAGCGTCTCTTTGGTCATGTGCAGGACATCGATCTTGACGATGTCCACGAGATCGTAGAGCGGGCTGTAGGCCTCGCTGAAGAGGTTATCGTCCAGGGCGATGGAGAACCCCTTGAGCTTGAGCTCCCGGCACCGTTCGATCACGGCATTGGTAATCTCGACGATTTCCAGGAGTTCCAGCACGAAGTGTTGCGGGGGGAGGAGTTCCAGGTTGTCGCTCATCAGCATGTCGTTGTTCAGGTTGATGAAACCCTTGTGGTTCCCCAGGACTTTTTCAAAGCCGAAGCTGGAGAGGGTGTTGAAGATCACACTGGCACTGGCAAGGGCATGGTCGTCGATATCGGCATATGGGACATCCGTGGCCCTGAACAGAAGTTCATAGCCAACGATTTCATTGTTCAGATCGAGGATCGGTTGTCGGGCCAGGTAGATCTTTTCCTCTGACACGGGGTATCCTTTCAAGGGGGTGACTCTCTACATGTTTCGGTTTTCAGGGGGAAATCTTAAGGGGAATGCGATCCGCCGGGGTGGGGCTCAATCCTTGGTGGTGTCCTTGCGGAGATAGACCACACCGCTTGCGGTGTTGAAAATGATGCGCCGGCCATTGGAGCCGCCGGTCTCTTCGCTGACAATGGGGATATCGAGCCCGTCAAGGACCCTGCGTGCGAGTCGTGTATTGCGGTCGCCGATGGCATACATGCCGGTGCCCGGCAAGAGGTTGGCTCCGCCGAACACCTTGGCCACCAGGCCTTTCGGCTGGCAGCCGAATTCCGTCATGCGGCGGATCAGGAGGTCGATGGCGATGTTGCCGTATCTGGGGGTGGGGAGCCCCTCGCCGTTCCAGAGGGGGAGCATGTAGTGGTTGATGCCGCCGATGCCGGTTGCCCGGTCCCAAAGGCAGACTGCTACGCACGAGCCCAGGACTGTCGTCACCAGGTGTTCTTCCGGGTGGACAAAGATGGTGCCGGGAAGGAGAAAGTGCCGGGGCGTCTCGTCGATCCTATTTTTCCGTGGTGTCGCCGAAGATGAAGAGGTTCCCGTCTTCCGCGAAGATGTCGACTTCATTGGTGAACTCCGGCATGGGCAGTGAGACGGAGATGCTGGTCCCCTTGCCCGGGCTGCTGGTTATGGTCAGGGTGCCGTTCAAGAGCTCCACGAGTGCCTTGACGATGCTGAGGCCCAGGCCGTGGCCCCGGTGGGTCCTGGTGGAGCCCCGTTCGATTTGCTCGAAACGGTCGAAGATCCTCTGCTGGTCCTCCTGTGCTATGCCGATGCCGGTGTCCTGCACCGTGAGGGTGAGTATTGCTTCGGTGCAGGTGGCCATGATGGCGATCGTCTCTCCCTTGTTGCTGAATTTTATGGCGTTATCCACGAGATTGGCCAGAATAAGGGCCAGGATGGTGGCATCGGTGAAAAAGACCAGGGTACCGGCCGGTTCTTTGGGCAGGCTGAGGTGCAGCTGCTTTCGGGCCAGGGGGGTGACGAAGGTGTCCGCGATGTTCTGCAGGATGGTGCCGATATCGACCTCTTCCAGGCTGGCCGAGCAATCCCCTGCTTCCAGGTCTGCGGCGGCGATGAAGTTGTTGAGCTGGAAATTGAGATTCTGCGCCTCTTCGTGGATCACGGCAGCAGCCTGGCCCAGGGGGTGGCCCTCTTCCAGCCCCCATTGGATGCGCGAGGCGAGCAACATGATGGAGCTTAAGGGGTTGTTGATCTCATTGCGGATGTTGGAGAGAAAGTTGCTTTTCAGCGACTCGGAATCCTTGAGCTTCTCGTTCATGGCAATCAGAGAGGCATTGGCCGCCGAGAGCTCTTCCATGGCAAGGCGGGTTTGGGCAAAGTGGTTCTCCAACTCGTTCAGAAGTTCTGCATCGCTCAGTGAGTGCATCCTGGCCTCCGGTCGTTGAGGAGTTGAGGTATACTCTACCATGCCGCGCACAAATGTCACTGTAGCGCGCGGGACACGAAGCTGTTGCCCCTGGGGAACGGTGAGGTTACAATGCGGGGCAGGAGGAGCGGATGATCATCTCGCTGATTGCGGCACTCTCCACAAACCGGGTCATCGGCCGGGCCGGGACGATCCCCTGGGATATTCCGGCCGACCGCCGGTGTTTCCGTGAGCTCACCACCGGCCATCCGCTCATCATGGGACGAAAGACCTTTGAGAGCATCGGCCGACCGTTGCCGGGGCGCAGGATCATCGTCCTCAGCAGGCAGGAGGGGTATCGCCCGGAAGGGGTCGAGGTTGCCGGCGGTCTTGCCGCTGCGCTGTCGCTCTGCGCCGGGGACGACGAGGTATTCGTGGCCGGCGGCGGGGAGATCTACGGCCAGGCACTTCCCCTGGCGCACCGGCTCTATCTCACCGAGGTGGAGATCGAGGTTGCTGGGGACACCTATTTCCCCCCCCTGCCGGAAGGTGCCTTTGCGGCAGTCCGGCGGGAACTCCTGGCAGCGGAGCCTCGCTGCACCCTGGTCGTGTACGAGCGGACTGCTGCCATTGGTCCGGTTGACGCCGCACCGGCGGAGTGCTAGGGTAGCGGCATGGAAACGGTGCGATGCGAAGCCATCGTCCTCAAGCTTGCCGATTACCGGGAGAATGATCGCCTGGTAACCGTCTATACCCTTGAACACGGGCTGTTGTCGGGGGTTGCCCGGGGGGCGAAGCGGAGCGTGCGCCGTTTCGGCGGCGCTCTGGAGCTGTTTGCCCGGCTGCAGCTGCAGGTCGGCATCAAGCCGGGGCTGTGCAGCTTTTTGGAGGCGGAGATCATCACCATCCACCAGGGGATTCGCACGGATATCGAACGGATCGCCCATGCCGGTTATGCCTGCGAGCTCCTGGCAGCCCTCTCCCCGGAGGGGATGGCCAACCCGCGGCTCTTTCGGCTGTTCACCGCCTATCTGGACCATCTCGACCGTCATCCCGCAGATCCTTCCAATCGGCGGTTCTTTGAGATCAATCTCCTCAATATCCTCGGCTATCGCCCTTCCCTGGATGGCTGCAGCCGTTGCGGCAGCGAATATGGCCATGACGCCGGCGACATCCGCCATCACTTCGGCGAGCTGCTCTGTCGTACCTGCGCCCCGGCCGGGCGGCATCTGACCTGGCCTGCCCTGGAACTGCTCGCGCTCTCCCTGCGGAGCGGACGGTTTGGCGCGGTCAGTTTTCCCGAGTCGATTCTTGCCGAGGCAGGCGAACTCCTGGACAGCGCCATTGCCTCCCATCTGGCAGCTCCGCTCCGTTCGCTCGCCTTTTTACGGGAGATCGAGCACGAAACCCGCCCCTGACGGCGCTGTGCGACCCCTTCTGCAGCCATGGCCGTTAAGGGGTTGACCGTCCTGTGCCGGCGGGGTATAGTAACTCCCCCGACTGCTGCATCGCTGGTGCTGGTTACGGTTTTCCCTCTGCATTCCAGGCGGTTGACGCCACAGTCCATATTGCTGTAACGGGTTTTTCATGTCTGCTGCCGATATCCATAAACTCCCCCCCCAGAGCATCGAGGCCGAGATGTCGATCCTGGGTGGCATCCTTCTGGAGAACGAGGCCATCAACCGCGTGCTGGAGGTGCTCACTCCGGAGGACCTCTATCGCGAGTCCCACCGCAAGATACTCAAGGCGATGATCGGGCTCAACGAGCGGGGAGAGCCCTGCGACCTGATCACCCTGACCGAGACCCTCAAACAGAAGGGTGTGCTGGATGAGGTCGGGGGCGCCGCCTACCTGGCAACCCTGGTCGATTTCGTCCCGACCGCCGCCAACATCCATTACTACAGCCGGATCGTCAAGGAGAAGGGGATTGTCAGGAAGCTGATCACCGCTGCCACCGACATCGCCTCAAAGGGATATGACAGCCAGGTGGCGGTAGAGGAGTTGCTGGACGGCGCGCAGAAGGTCATCTTCGAGATATCCGAACGCCGGATCAGGCCCGCATTCTATAAGGTCGGAGACCTCCTCAAGGGGGCCATCGACAACATCCAGCAGCTCTACGAGAAAAAGGAGCGGATCACCGGGGTCCCCTCGGGATTCGTCGATCTCGACGAGATGACCGCCGGCATGCAGAAGGGCGACCTGGTCATCGTTGCCGGCCGCCCCTCCATGGGGAAGACCACCTTTGCCCTCAATGTCGCTTCCTATGCCGCGGTGGAGGCGGAGAAGCCGGTTCCGGTGGCGGTCTTCTCCCTGGAAATGAGCAAGGAACAGCTGGTGGAGCGCCTGCTCTGCTCCCTGGCCAAGCTGGATCTCAACCGGCTGCGCACCGGCCACCTGTTGGAGACCGACTGGCCCAAGCTGACCCGAGCCGCAGGCGGGCTGCACAAGGCACAGATCTTCATCGACGATACCCCGGCGCTGGCCATCATGGAGATGCGGGCCAAGGCGCGCCGCCTGAAGGCCGAGCATGGCATCGGCCTGATCGTCGTCGACTACCTCCAGCTGATGCGGGGCAGCTCCAACCCGGAATCGCGGCAGCAGGAGATCTCGGAGATATCCCGCTCCCTCAAGGCCCTGGCCAAAGAGCTGGAGGTGCCGGTGGTGGCGCTCTCCCAGCTCAACCGTGAGCTGGAGAAGCGGGCGGACAAACGCCCCATGATGAGCGACCTTCGCGAGTCCGGAGCCATCGAGCAGGACGCCGACCTGGTGATGTTCGTCTATCGCGATACGGTCTACTGCGAGGCATGCAAGAAGCGGGATGGCTCCTGCGACAAGGAGGGCCACGAGCGGGAGGCCGAGGTCATCATCGGCAAGCACCGTAACGGCCCCACCGGTTCTGTTCAGCTGGCATTCCGTGGCGAATACACACGTTTCGAGAACCTGAGCAGGCGGGACGACCACTGATCCCGCGATATCTGCACGGCCCCTCTGAAGGGGACCGCATGTCCGGTGCAGCGTCTGCCGCTTTTGAACACTATTGGAGGAGACAATGAACTATAACCCCATGAGGAACCTGCCGGCAGTGGCCGGCTATAAGCCCGGAGACGTCCTGTTGCTCTGCGGCGAGCTGTTCGGCCGCGGCTATGCCAACGGGATCGTCGAAGAGGCGCGGCAGCGCGGGATGACGATCATCGGCACCACCGTCGGCCGCCGCACCGGCGAAGGCGCCCTGCGGCCGCTGGATGCCGAGGAGCTGGCAGTTGCCGAGGAGTATCTGGGGGGGAGGATCATCAACATCCCCCTGGAGGCGGGCTTCGACATGGAACCCGATGCCTCAGGCGTCACTGTTGCCGAGCGGCTCAAGGGGATCAAGCCGGACGAGTGGGCAACGGCCCGTTTCGACTGGGATGCGATCACCCTCTGCCGCGATCGTGGCGTGGCACGTCTCAAGGAAAACCTGGCCAGGGTGGCGGCCGAGGTCGAGAAGGAGCTGCCTGTTGCGGCCAACCTGCTCATCGTCCACTCCATGGCTGGTGGCATTCCGCGGGCGCGGCTCTTCATGCCGCTTCTGAACCGTGTCTTCAAGGGGCAGGGGGAAAAGTACCTGGCGTCATCCGACTTCTGGGGGAGTGAACTGGGGAAACTCTGCGACCTCTCCTTTAACGAGGTAACCGCCGACTCCTTTGCCCACCTGATCGAGGCAACGGCAGGACTGCGGGGCACGATCGAGGGGAAAGGCTGCAGTGTCGCCTATGCCGCCTACGGCTACCACGGCTGCGAAGTGCTGATCGACGGGGCGTATCGCTGGCAGTCCTATACCCCCTACCTGCAGGGGTGGGCAAAGATGCGGCTGGAGGAGCATGCGCGTACGGCCTGGGAGCAGGGGATCAAGGCAACGGTCTTCAATGCCCCGGAGATTCTCACCAATTCCAGCGCGCTCTTTCTCGGGGTGGAGATCTCTCTCTATCCGCTTTTGGCTGCCCTGGAAAAGGAAGGGGGCGGAGCGGTGGCAACAAGCGTCCGGTCGGAATGCACCCGGCTCCTGGCAGAAGGCGCAACCATTGAAACCATGCTGGCGCGGGCCAACGACTATCTTGCCTCGTCGGTCATGGCGGACTTTGCCGGTCTTGCGCAATGGCCGCACCACAGCACCAGGGAGCAGATGGAGCTGATGCTGTCCCGTTCAGCGGAACTGCTTGCCATGAACGCCAATCCCAAGGAGATCGTCTGCGGTGCCCTTTCCGGCGCGGTATTCCGTGGCGTGGGACGGTTGATGCTCGATGCCTCTTGGGAGCCTTCAGCCCCGGTCTGGTGGCTCAATCACGATATTATTGCCAAGAGGCTCTGCAAGTAGAGTCTGCGGCCGTTTCTCTTTCGGCACCGTCCAAGTCGGCCGGTGCCGTTTTCATGCCATGGAATATGCATAAAAAAAGCCCCGGCTGCGATTGCCGGGGCTTTTTCGTATCAGCTCAGTGAACTACTGTTCAGGCTTTTTCTATTTTGACATTGACCAGGTTGGTGCTCCGTTTGAGGAGGGCACTGGCGTTCAGCCCGCTGAAGTGATAGGGCGCGAACAGCAGGCCGGGCTGCAGCTTGCTGCTGACCTTGGCAGCCGCAGTGGTGCTTCCCGCAGCAGAGGTGACCCTGACGGTCGCGCCGTCGGCAATGCCGAGACGGGCGGCGTCTTCGGCAGCGATCTCCAGGTATCCGGCCGCGGAGACGCTGAGGTTGTTTTCCGAAGCGGTTGACATGGTGCCGTTATGGAAGCCGATGGCACCGATGGTTATGAAGAGCGGGTACTGGCTGTCCGTGACAGCAGAGCCGGAAACAGCCGGCAGGGGGGCGAAGGTGAAGCGATCCGGCGGAGCCGGGAGGTTCTTGACCAGGCCGCTGCAACGTCCTTCGGCCACGCTGCAGTTGCCGGTGTAGAAGCCGGTGACTTCCTTCAGTTCGATGGTGACTTCAGCCACTGTGCGGGCATGCTGCATTCCGGTGAGCCGGCTCAGGAGTTCGCCGATGATGTCCCAGTCCTCGCGGGCCTCTCCTGGAGGGGTGACGGCCCGTGTCAGGCACTGGACCCGGTTGTCCGGCGTGGTGAATGAGCCGTTCTTCTCGGCTGCTGCCGCACCGGGGAAGACCACATGGGCCATTGCCGTCAGGTCGGAAGCAAGGATGTCCTGAACGATGAGAAGGTCGAGCTTGGCCAGTGCCGCCCTGATCCTGGCGTTCTCCGGGAAGGAGACCAACGGGTTGCTGCCCAGGACATAGAGTGCCTTGATGGAGCCCTTTTCTATAGCGTCAATGATCTGCCAGAGATCCTTGCCCGGTTTGACTGCGGCCTTGTAGCCGGGGAGGAAATCGGGAGAGACGCCCATGTCGAGCATCCCCTGGATGTTGTTCTTCTGCTCGACCGGGAAGAGACCGCCCTGGGCAGCTGCGGGCAGGCCGAGGAGCAGGGAGAGGCTGGCAATCGCTTCCACGGTTGCTGCTGCATTGGCGCCGCGGATGACGTCGGCGCCGAAGACGACGGCAACATCAGCCTTGCCCCCGAGCAGGCGGGCTGCATCGGTCAGTGCTGCTTCGGTGACGCCGGCTGCCGTTGCCAGATCGGCCAGGTTGAGGCTGGCAAGGGACGCCAGCAGGGCATCGGAACCGCTGGTGCGGCTGGCGATGAACTCCTTGCTTTCGAGACCGGCGGCAACGATTGCCTTCATGAGGCCGATGACCAGGGCCAGTTCGGCACCGGGACGGTACTTGAGGTGGCTGTTGGCGAACTTCTTCAGCTTGACGTCGCGCAGATTGGCCAGTACCAGTTTGGCGTCGTTCTTGGTCGCAGCCTTGATGACCCGGTATTCCATGCCGGTCGATTCGGCATTCAGGTCGCAGCCGAGAACCAGCACGGCCTGGGCCTTGTCGAGACGGTCAATGGCGGTGCCGGCGCCGGCACTGCCGAGGCGCTCCCAGAGGGCGAGTTTTGCCTGGGCAAAACCGAACCGTGCCTCGGAATCGATGTTGGCGCTGCCGAGACCTTCGCGAAGGAGCTTCTGGAACAGGTAGCTCTCCTCGTTGGTGACCCGGGGGGAACCGATGCCGGCAACGGCATCCGAGCCGCTGGCAGCGACGATCTCTTTCAGCTTGGCCGTAGCAAACTCCATGGCCTTGTTCCAGTCGGTCTTCGACTGGTTGACCATGGGAACGGTGAGCCGCTGGGCCGCATTCAGGTAGGCATAGCCGAAACGGCCGTTGATGCAGATGTTGCCGCTGTTGTAGGTTGAATCGTCGCTGGTAACCCGCTCGACGCGGTTGTTGCGCGAGTGGTATTCGATCTGGCAGCCGGTAGAGCAGAAACCGCACACGCTCTTGGTGACGGAGAAGGTCCAGGGACGGCCGCGGAACTTGAAGGGCTTGCTGATCAGCGTGCCGGTGGGGCAGACGCCGACGCAGTTGCCGCAGAATTCGCAGTTGAGCGGTTTGCCGTCGATGGTATCGATGATGGTGTTGTCGCCGTGGTTCACGACCCTGATGGCGTCGCAGCCAACGACTTCATGGTCCACCTTGACACATTTTTCGCAGAGGATGCAGCGGTTGGGGTCGCTCTCGATAAGGGGCCAGTCGTAGCGAATCTTGTGGCGTTCAAGATTGGCCGAATATCCCGGTTTGTTCGCCTCCAGGCCGTAGGTGGCATTCTGCAGGTCGCACTCTCCGGCGGCATCGCAGACCGGGCAGTCCAGAGGGTGATTCACCAGCATCAGCTCCATGATCTTGCGGCGGATCTCGATCAGTCGCTCGGACTGGGTGGTGACTTTGATGCCCGCCTTGACCGGGGTGTTGCAGGCGGTCATGGTGCGGTCAACCCCTTCGATCTCGACTGCACAGACACGGCAGGCGCCGGTTGGAGAAACTTTCTCCAGCCAGCAGAGAGTGGGGATGGTTATCCCGAGCTGGCGGGCAGCCTCCAGAATGGTGGAGCCCTTCGGTACCGTGACATCTCTGCCGTCGATCGTTAATGTGACCATATTGTCTTGCTCCTGAGAAGAGAGAGATTCCCTGGTAGTGGCGAACCGAAGCTCACGCTAGATATATCTCCGTATGCACGGTAGCGTCGCGCCAGTAGCGCATTCGCGCCGAAAATGTACAGGTGCGCCGGAGGAGGCGCACCTTCGCGAACTAGATGGCAATCATTGCCATACGGTAACACCGCAGACAGCGCTCTGCCTCCGTAACCGCCTGGGTGTCCTTGAAGCCGAGTTCCACTTCGGAGTAATTTCCCTTACTGGCCCTCTCCTTGCCATGAACCTCTGCCTGATGGGCACGACTGGACGAATCGAGCCAGGGAACCTGTTCGTTCTTGTCGTAAACCGGCAGGTAGGTGAGGATGTCCTCGATGAGATCTTCGTCGGTGAGGTATGCCTTTCCTTCTTCAAGCCAGCGCTGGATGACGTGTGCGGCGCGATGGGCGTTACCGACGCAGGCGACAACGGTCAACGGGCCAATCTCGGCATCGCCGCCGGCGAAAACGCCGTCCATGTCGGTAATCAGGATACGGGACAGCGGGTTGCCCATGCCGTCAACGAGCCCTTTGCCATCGGCTCCTTTGAGCGGGACGTACTTGGTGACCACCGTGTTCCACTTGGTAATGTCGATGCCGAGGTCGGGCGGGATGAAGGAGAGGTCGGGGTCCTGGCCGATGGCCGGGATCACCGTGTCGCACTCGACCACGAATTCGCTGCCGGCAACCGGCTCGGGACGACGGCGGCCCGAGGCATCCGGCTCGCCCATTGCCATCCGGACGCATTCCACGCCGGTGACCTGATCGTTCGCATCCACCAGGATCTTGGTGGGGAGGACCTGGAACTCGAAACGGACCCCTTCTTCGTCGGCGCCGTCAACTTCCCAGACGTCGGCCGGCATTTCCTTGCGGGAGCGGCGATAGAGAAGGGTCGACTCTTCGGCACCTTCGCGCAGGGCGACGCGGACGCAGTCGATGGCGGTGTTGCCGCCGCCGACAACGCAGACCTTTTTCCCCATGCCGGTGGGTGCGCCCATGTAGGCATCACGGAGGAAGTCGATCCCGCCGCGGAGGAAGCCTTTGTATCCCTTGTCTTCGCCTTCGACGCCCATCGGCTTGGAACGGTGCGCGCCAGGGGCGAGGAAAACCGCCTCATGCTTCTGCTTGAGCTCCGCCAGGGAGATGTCTTTGCCGATGCGGACCCCGTACTTGATCTCCACGCCCATGCTGGCAATGATGTCGATGTCCCGCTGCAGGATATGACGCGGCATCCGGTAGGGCGGGATGCCGACGGCGATCATGCCGCCACCGAAGCCTTCGGGCAGCGCCTCGTAAATGGTGCAGGGATAGCCTTCCAGGGCCAGGTAGTAGGCTGCTGCCAGACCGGCAGGGCCGGCGCCGACAATGCCGACGGATTTGCTCTTCCTGGGCTTGGGCTGCATGGGAGGTGTGAAGTTGTGCTGCCACTCGTAGTCCGATGCGGTCCGCTTCAGGACCATGATGCTGATCGGTTCATCCACCTGCTTGCGGCGGCAGGCCGTTTCGCAGGGGTGCGGACAGACGCGCCCGCAGACAGAGGGGAGCGGCATGTTCTCACGGATGATTTCCAGCGACTCCTCGTATCGGTATTCCTTGATCGCCTCGATGTAGGCGGGAATGTCGATATGGGCCGGACACTTGTCCTGGCAGGGGGCCGTGTACTTGTGCACGTAACGGTGCTTCTCCGCAGGGGTGCGGGAGCCACCGACGTATGCGAGAAAATCGTTGCGGAAATGTTTGACCGCATCGAATATCGGGATTGTCGAGGTGGGGCAGAGCGTGCATTTGCAGTTTTTGAGGAGCTCGGCCAGGTCTTCGATGACCGCCAGGTCGCTTTCCTTGGCGGTTCCCGCGACAAAGGCCGCCAGGGTGTCCATCAGAACCTTGGTGCCTTTCTTGCCCGGGGTGCACTTGCCGCAGACGTACATGGTCTGGACCCGTCGCATGTAGTCGGCTGCCATGGCGGGAACATCCACATCCTTGTCGTACAGGATGATTCCGTCCCAACCCATGAAGGCAGCCAGTGCCCTTTCTCCGTCAAAGGTGGTGGGCAGGCGGAACGTCGTATCCTTCAGTTCCCCGCCTGCGCGGTTGTCAATGATGTTTCGCCCCCAGCTGGAAAAGACCACCTGTGCCACGTGCGCCTCCAGAAAAACCGTTCGGCAGTTGCCCGTAAAAGTAGTTAACTCGTTGCATTTATACGGTAAAATACCGTGCTGCCTGTGTATACAGTATGCAAGTATTAGCACACTAAATGAGCTCAAATCAAGTGAAAAAAATAACCCATTGGAATTTGTTCAGAATTGTCAGCGCGCGACTGTTCTGTTATACCGGGAAAGAGGGAGCGCAGAAGGCCTGACGGTGCAGGTGCTTCTAGGCTACCCTACTGAGTCGAAAGAGGAGGAAATCAAATGGAGAGGTTAGAGGAATTTCGTGAGGCGTTTGCGCTTTTGTTCGAGATCAATATGGGAGTGAAACCGGGTGAGCGGATCGTGGTCTTCGGCGATCGTGCGCGGGAGGACGAACATCTTGCCGAGGCCGAGGCGGACCGGCGAAAGAGGCTCACGGAGACTGCAGAGGCATTGGGAGCTTTTGCTGCGGAGCGATTCGGCACGGCCGAGTTCGTCTGCTTTCCCGCAACCCCTTCATCGGGGGCCGAACCGCCGGTCGCACTCTGGAGAGCGGTTCTGGGGGAGTCGAACGTGGCGCGTCTGGAAGCGGGCGGCATCCTGACCAGGCTTTTGGAGAAGAATGCGGATGGGGATGATCTGGAAAAGGCCCGTAAAATCGTGGTGGATGGCAGGGGAGAGGTTGCGGATGTGGTCGTGGCACTGGCCAACAATTCTACCAGCCACACCCGGTTCCGGGCTCTGGTCAACGCTGCCGGCGGCAGGTTCGCCAGTCTTCCCCACTTTGACCCAGAGATGTTCTTTACCTCCATGCAGGTCGACTGGCAGGCGCTTGCAGCGCGAACCGCCCGGCTTGCCGCGGTTTTGCAGGGGGTAGCGTCGCTTCGGCTTGTCACTCGAAACGGTACGCGGATGACCTTTGGCTGCGCCGGTCGATGTGCTGCCGGAGACGACGGACTGTTGACCGGACCTGGCAGTTTTGGCAATCTCCCTGCCGGAGAGGTCTACCTTGCGCCCCTTGAGGGGACCAGCGAAGGGGAGCTGGTGCTGGAATACGCTCCCACCAGGAAACTGGCGTCGCCGGTCCGGCTCGTGGTCAGGGAGGGGCTGGTTGCGGAGATCCATGGTAGCGACCCGTATGCCGACCGGCTGCGTCAGGCAATCGTCGGGAACCCATTGGTGCGGAACGTTGCTGAACTGGGTATCGGGACCAATGATCGCGCCAGTCGTCCAGACAATATCCTTGAGGCGGAAAAGATCCTCGGAACCGTGCATGTGGCGCTGGGAGACAACTCGGGATTTGGTGGGGCCGTTCAGGTGCCGTTTCACGAGGATTATGTCTTCTATCATCCGACGCTGACTGCAGTATCGGCAGACGGAGAAGAGCGAATCGTGCTGGAAAACGGGCAGTTGACGATCTGAACTGTCGGGCATAGGGGAAAAGGCATTAAAGTATCGACCTTTTAGGGCCGATAAACGGTATATCATTCCTTGAATGGAGCCCGGACCACCATGCGCGGTCCGGGATAGCGCAGGAGGCGCTTGGAAAAGATGACAGCAGAATCTGAACAGGGCCGGGGGCTCGATTTCAGGTTGAGTGCCGACGGCAGTCGGCTGCAAGCGGTCTATACGCCTGATGGACCGGTTGTCCCCGTAGATTTTGCCTGGTTGAAGCATGCCCTGGATATCCAGCGCACCGTGACAGGGCTCTATATCTTTGAAACCGTATCGGCTGAGCTGAAAAAACTGTACAATGCCGCTACCGGCCCCTTTACCATTGATATCGGCGAGCGCAGGGACGGCGCCGTCGCCATCAGCATGGCCCCTGACCTGATGTCCGCAACCCTTGCCATTTCCCCCCCCTATGGCGGAAAACCCGTTACCGCATCGCAAGTACATGATGCTCTCCGTGAGAAGCGGATCGTCAGCGGTATTCTTGCCGACGAGATCGAGACAGCGGTGTCAGTCGGCCGCGAACTCCGTGACGTGGTCATTGCCACCGGGCGGCTGCCGGTGAACGGCGAACATGCACAGCTGGTGAGCCTGATCCCTGATGCCAGGGAACGGGAGCCGGTAGCCGATGATCAGGACATAGTCGATTACCGGAATTTCAGCGATATTGTCAGCGTGCGGGAGATGACGCCGCTCATGCGTCGCATTCCCCCCACTCTCGGCATCCCTGGCGAAGACATTCTGGGAACCCCGCTTCATGCCGAAGACGGGCAGGATCTCCAGTTTGCACCGGATCTGCAGGGTGTGGCCTCCGACCCCCAGGATAACGACCTGCTGCTAGCCTCCGTTGCCGGCATGCCGGTGCTGGTTGCCAATGGCGTGATCGTTGAGCCGGTGATCAAGGTGAAGAATGTCGATCTTTCCACCGGCAATCTCCACTTCGACGGATCGGTGGAAGTGGCCGGCGATGTCAGGGAGGGGATGGAGCTCGTGGTTGCGGGGGAAATCACCATTGGTGGTGTGGTGGAGGCGGCGAACATCGAGTGCGGCGGCGACATCTCCATCAAGGGCGGAATCATCGGCCATGGCGAGATTCGCAACCAGAACGGCGAACTCGGGCCGGAACATGCCTATGTGGTGACCGGTGGCTCCCTGTCGGTTCTTTTTGTGGAAAATGCCTGCGTGGAAGCGGCCGGAGACATCCTGGTGAAGGAACTGGCCATGCAAAGCGAATTGACGGCTGGTGGCGAGATTGCTATCGGTGAGGAGGGTTCCCGCAAGGGACATCTGATCGGAGGGGTCTGCAGGGCTGCGCGTAAGGTGCGGGCGATCGTTGTCGGGTCTCGCGCTGGGGTGCAGACCAGGATCGAGGTGGGGGTAGATCCGATGGCCAGCGAGAAACTCGAAGAGGTGAACGGCCTGCTCCTCTCCCGGGAGAAAGATCTGCAGGAGGTCGAAAAGGATCTTGCCTATTGTCGCGAGAATCCCGGCCGGGTGGACGCCGACCGTTCCCGTGAGCTGAAGGAGTCTTTCAGCTCGCTGCAGGGAGAACTGACTGAACTCGCCCAGCAGAAGAAACGCTTGCTGAAAAGGTTGGAGCCGGATGCCGAAGCGTGCGTCGAAGTTGAGCGCGACATCTATTATGGTGTGGTGGTGCGCATCGGCGACCGCCAGAGCCAGTTGGACGACGACCAGTTCGGCGGGACCTTCCGCCGCATCGAAAACGAGGTGGTATTCCTGCCCCGCACCTGACGCTTTCCCCCGCAACCGCGTCGATGACCCGCTGCCGGTCGATCGGCGCCCCCCTTTCCCGCTGTGAATCTCTGTTGCATGGTAGTTGCACGGTCTCTTTATTGGGCTCTCTTCTCCTCATTTGAAAAAACCCGTGTCGAAATGGCGAAATCAGGTGGATTTGCCAGGGTCTTTTTCACGGTGCAGAGTTCTGCCGACTTGACCAGGGCGTTATGGTATTTCTCCGGGAATTGCGGTGGGACGCGGATCTCCAAACCGACCTTTGCCAGGCGTTGCTTGCCGTCGGCGGATTCGGTGAATTCCATGGTCTGGTGAATGGTGATCTCTTCGGTGGGGATGCCCCTCTGTTCGCAGAAAGCCCCGACGTACACACCGGCGCAGGTCCCCAGGGAAGCCAGAAAGAGTTGAAAGGGAGTGGGTGCCGAGCCGGTTCCGCCCGCTTCGACCGGTTGATCGGTGACGACCTGGTACGAGTCGAATTCAGCCGAGATTTTATTGGCACCGTGCAGCCTGATGAGCATCTCCATGGAATTCCTCCTTGGTAAGGTGTGGAAAGGCAGAAATGCCTCTGTTCCTTGACGATACCATAATGGCAGATTTCCATTCCAGTGCAAGCCCGTTTGGTTGACAGGCAGAACAGCCTGTGGAAAGATGGCTGACAGGAGGGGGTATGCGGATCATCGGACTGACCGGCGGGATCGCTTCGGGCAAGAGCACGGTTGCCCGCATTCTGAAAGAAAAAGGGGCGCAGGTCATCGATGCCGACCAATTGGCCCGTGATGTGGTGGTGCCGGGGACGGATGCGCACGCAGCCATTGTTCGCGAGTTCGGCAGCGATATCCTCTGCCCGGACGGCACCATCGACAGGGGGAATCTCGGGGCGATCGTCTTTGCCGATTCCGCAGCCCGTCGGCGACTGGAAGCCATAACCCATCCCGCCATTGCCAAACTGGCCGAAGAGCGGCTCGACAGCCTGCGG